>WNFF01000136.1_pt1 | contig 77804 bp, 64 predicted proteins | sample 5400441 | NCBI WGS metagenome assembly WNFF01 (sample SAMN13153345, study PRJNA577476) | soil metagenome | isolation source: 120 cm saprolite under Douglas fir tree site 2 hole 3 replicate 1 | place: USA:California | collected 2015-04-18 | reverse complement strand
GATCCTAAGTCCAGCGCGTCTGCCAGTTCCGCCACTCTCGCACGACCGATGCGTCGACCCGGAGGCCAGGCGAGAGCCAGGATAGCACCGCGAGCACCCGACCTCCTCTGGTAACCCGGGCTCGGCTAGTAGAGAAACGGGATCGGCAGGGGCGGCCGCCCGTAGGGCCGTCCCCCCTTCACGGTCAGCACCGGCACCAGCTTCCGGGTGCCCGCGCGCTTGTTGTTCCGCGTGTCCACGAACTCCACCGGCCCGTCCACGAGGTCGAAGATGGCCAGGTCCGCCGGCGCGCCGACCGCCAGCGTGCCGAGCCCGGGCACCTTGCCGATGATGCGCCCCGGCTCGGACGTGGAGCGGGCCACCACGTCCTCGAGCGGCATCCCGAGGGCCAGGAGCTTGGACATGACCCACGGCATGGTCGGGTACCCGGGGGTGTTGATCGAGACCGCGTGGATGTCGCTCGAGATCGTGTCGGGGCCGAAGCCCTGCTGCATCGCGGGCTCGCACACCGTGAAGTCGAAGCTCCCCCCACCGTGGCCCACGTCGATGATCACCCCGCGCTGCTTGGCGGCCAGCGCGGCGGGCAGGACCCGCCCGTTTTGCACCGTGTTGTTGCCGGCCCCGCTGTAGGCGTGGGTGAGGATGTCGCCCGGGCGGAGCAGGTCCAGCAGGTCGGAGAGGCTACCGGGGGCCGACCCGATGTGGCACATCACCCGGAACTGCTTGCCCGCCATCTCGGCGGCGCGGATGGCGCGCCGGAGCGGCTCGAGGCCGTTCTGCCCCACCACCGAGTCGGTGATGCGCACCTTCACGCCGAGCGCCAGGTCCGCGTTCTCCGCCACCGCCTTGGCGCAGGCCTCCACGTTGGCGTACTCGATGTTGAGCATCTCGCCGGGGGCGAGCCCGCCGGCCAAGCCGATGGAGGCGATGTGGACGAAGCCGAACAGGCGGGTGCGGGACTGGGGCACGACGCCGTGGCGGAAGTTGCCGAAGGTGTACGCGCCCGCGTCGCCCGCCGACACCGCGGTGGTCGTGGCGGTGATCGGCACCAGCTCGTCGGCGGGCAGCCCGATGCCGAGATGCGGGCACAGGTGGGTGTGCAGGTCGATGAGGCCCGGCGTCACCAGCTTGCCCGCCGCGTCGATGCGCTGCACCGCGCGGTCGGCCGGGATGCTCGGCGCCACCGCCGCGATCTGGCCGAAGCGGATGCCGATGTCGCGCCGCGCGCGCGTCTTCTGTACCGGGTCGAGCACGTCACCGTTGGCGATGACCAGCTCGTACTTCATCGAGGCGTCGGCCGGATTGAAGCCGAGCGGAGCGGGCGTTCCCGCCTGGGCGAGGAGCCGGGACGCGTCGAGGTGAGCCCCCGCGGGGGGCAGCGCCGAAGCGCCGCCCGCGCCGGCGAGCGTCCCGCCCGCCGCGGCCGCGCCGGCCGAGAGCTTGATGAAGCCGCGCCGGGAGAGATCCATGGCCGCCGTCCCTAGGGATTCCGCCCGCGCATCGAGGCGGGCTGACCCGGCAGCACGACGGCCAGGAGCAGGGTGACGGCGATCCTGAGGGGGTGCGCACGCATGACGGTCTCCTCTCGGCGTTGAGGGCGAGCCCAGGGGCTGCGAGAGCCGGGCGGGATCGTGGCACAAGGCCCAGCCCTGCGCAAGCGCGCCGCCCGCTCCGGCTCAGGCCCGGGGGTCGCGGAGCCGGCGATAGCGGCGGATCAGCGCGTTCGTGGAGCTGTCGTGGTCGAGCCGGGGCTCGGCGGGGGCCTCGAGCTCGGGGGCGACGCGGCCGGCCAGCGCCTTGCCCAGCTCCACGCCCCACTGGTCGAACGAGTTGATGCGCCAGATGGTGCCCTGCACGAACACCTTGTGCTCGTAGAGGGCGACCAGCCGCCCGAGCGCGGCGGGGGTCAGCTCCTCGGCCAGGATGGTGTTGCTCGGCCGGTTGCCCTCGAACGTCCGGTGCGGGACCTGGGCCGCGGGCACTCCTTCCGCCGCGACCTCGGCCGCGGTCTTGCCGAACGCGAGCGCCTCGGTCTGGGCGATGAGGTTGGCGGTCAGGAGATCCTGGTGGGGCCCGAGGGGAGTGAGGCTTCGCGCGAAGCCGATGAAGTCGGCCGGGATGAGCCGCGTGCCCTGGTGGATGAGCTGGTAGTAGGCGTGCTGGCCGTTGGTCCCCGGCGTGCCCCAGATCACCGGCCCGGTCTGGTAGTCGACGCGGTGCCCGTCCCAGTCCACCGACTTGCCGTTCGACTCCATGTCGAGCTGCTGGAGGTAGAACGGCAGCCGGGCCAGGTAGTGGCTGTAGGGCAGGATGGCGTGGGTCTCCGCGCCGAAGCAGTTCACGTACCAGACCCCGAGCAGCCCGAGCAGCACCGGCAGGTTCCGCTCGAACGGGGCGGTGCGGAAGTGCTCGTCCATCTCGTGCATCCCGCCCAGCATCGCGCGGAAGTGCTCGGGGCCGATCGCGATCATCAGGGAGAGCCCGATCGCGGAGTCGAAGGAGTAGCGGCCGCCCACCCAGTCCCAGAACTCGAACATGTTCGCGGTGTCGATGCCGAACTTGGTGACCTCCGTCGCGTTGGTCGACACCGCCACGAAGTGCCGCGCCACCGCGCGCTCGTCGCCGAGCGCCTTCAGGCTCCACGCCCGCGCCGCGTGCGCGTTGGTGAGCGTCTCCTGGGTGGTGAAGGTCTTCGACGAGACGACGAAGAGCGTCTCGGCCGGGTCGAGGTCGCGCGTCGACTCGACGAAGTCGGCGCCGTCGACGTTCGAGACGAAGCGCAGGGTGAGGCGCCGGTCGCTGTAGTGGCACAGGGCCTCGTAGGCCATGACCGGGCCCAGGTCGGAGCCGCCGATGCCGATGTTGACCACGTTGCGGATGGGCCGCCCGGTGAAGCCGGTCCAGGCCCCGCTCCGCACCCGCGTGGAGAAATCGGCCATCCGGTCCAGCACCGCGTGCACCTCGGGCACCACGTCCACCCCGTCCACCAGGATGCGGCGATCCCGCGGGGCGCGCAGGGCCACGTGGAGCACCGCGCGACCCTCGGTGACGTTGATCTTCTGCCCCGAGAACATCGCGTCGATGCGCGCGCGCAGGCCGGCCGCCTCGGCCAGGGCGAGCAGCAGCCCCAGGGTCTCCTCGGTGACGCGGTTCTTCGAGTAGTCGAGGTAGAGGCCCGCCGCCTCGAGGACGAGCCGCTCGCCCCGGTTCCGGCCCTCCGCGAAGAACGTCCGCAGGTGGACGTCCCGGATCTGCTCGTGATGCCGCCGCAGCGCCGCCCACGCGTCCCTCTCACTGGCCACGATGTCTCCTCTCGCCGTCGGGGAACAGGATCCCCCGGGTGTGCCGCGCGATCATCAGATCCTCCCGGGTGGCCACGATCCGCACCTGGCAGCCGCTGTCCGGCATGCTCGCCGGATTGCCGTGCGCCGCGTTGCGGGCGGGGTCGAGGTGAACGCCCAGGTGGCCGAGCCCGTCGCAGATCTCCGCGCGCACCGGCGCCGCCCGCTCTCCGATGCCCCCCGTGAACACCAGCGTGTCGAGGCCGCCCAGCGCGGCCGCGAAGGCCCCCACCTGCTTGCGGACCTGATAGACGAACATCGCCACCGCCAGCGCGGCCCGCTCGTCGCGCCCGCGTTGCTCGAGCAGCGTCTTCATGTCTGCGCTCACGCCCGACACCCCGAGCAGCCCCGACTCCTTGTTCACCAGGCGGTCGAGGCCGTCGGCGTCGTAGCCCTTCTCCCGCGCCAGGTAGACGAGCACCCCGGGATCGAGATCCCCGGTGCGCGTGCCCATCATGAGCCCGCCCGCCGGGGTGAGCCCCATGGTGGTGTCCACCGCGCACCCGTCGCGCACCGCGGCCATGCTCGCCCCGTTGCCCAGGTGCGCGATGACCACCCGGCCGCGGCCGGCGGGGCCGAGCCGCTCCATCACGTACTCGTAGGATAGCCCGTGGAACCCGAAGCGCTGGATTCCGGCCGGGTCGGCCAGCGCCCGCGGCAGGGCGAGGCGGCGGGCCACCTCCGGCAGGTCCCGGTGAAACGCGGTGTCGAAGCAGACGGCCTGTGGCAGCGAGGGGAAGTTCTTCGCCACCGCCTCCACGCCCGCGATGCCGCTCGGCAGGTGGAGCGGCGCCAGCGGGACGAGCGCGCGGAGATCGGCGAGCAGGTCCTCCGTCACCCGCTCCGGCACGAGGTGATCGCGCCCGCCGTGCACGAGCCGGTGGCCGACGCCCGCCGGCTCGGGCACCGCGTGCTCGCTCATCAGCGCGAAGACCCCGTCGACGGCCTCGCCGTGATCGGCCCAGCGGCCCGGGAGCCGGCGCTCCCCGCCCCCGGCCGTCTTGAGCCACGCGACCGCCTCGGGGCGGCCGATCTCCTCCACCTCACCCTGGCCGAGGCACTCCTCGCCGGCCCAGACCGAGAACTTGAGCGACGAGGAGCCCGCGTTCAGGCAGAGGACGACGGGAGCGCCCGGCATCAGGGTTCGCTCCAGCGCCAGTCCCGCACCTCCGGGACGTCCTCGAGGTGCTCGCGGATGTAGCCCGCGTGCCGGTCCAGCATGGCCCGGCAGTGGTCGGCCAGCGCCGCGCCGCGCGTCTCACCCTCCGGGACACGCCGGAGCGCCTCCAGGCAGAGGTGATAGCGGCTCATCTCGTTCCGCACCACCATGTCGAACGGGGTCGTGGTCGTGCCCTCCTCGTTGAAGCCGCGCACGTGGAAGCGCCCGGCGCGGGGACGGCCGTGGATCAGCTCGTGGACCGCCCGCTGGTAGCCGTGGAAGGCGAAGACCACCGGCGCGGTGCCGGTGAAGAGCGCGACAAAGGCTTCATCGGTGAGCCCGTGCGGGTGGAAGCGCGGCGCGAACAGCGTCATGAGGTCCACCACGTTGACGACTCGCACCCGGATCGAGGGGGCGTGTCGCCGGAGCAGCCAGGCCGCGGCCACCACCTCGAGCGTCGGCACGTCGCCCGCCGCGGCCAGCACCACGTCGGGATCTCCGTCGCCGGGGCTGCTCGCCCACGCCCAGACGGAGGCCCCCCGCGCGCAGTGGGCGCGGGCGGCCTCGAGGTCGAGCCACTGCAGCTGCGGCTGCTTGTCAATGACGATCAGGTTCACGTAGCTGCGACTGCGGAAGCAATGGTCGGCCACCGAGAGCAGGCAGTTGGCGTCGGGCGGCAGGTAGATCCGAGACACCGTCCCCTTCTTCGAGAGCACCACGTCGATCAGCCCGGGGCCCTGGTGGCTGAAGCCGTTGTGATCCTGACGCCACGACGTCGAGGTGAGCAGGATGTTGAGCGAGGCGACGGGCGCCCGCCACGGCAGGCGGTCCGCCTCCTGCAGCCACTTGGCGTGCTGCACCGTCATCGACGCCGAGACCATCGCGAACGCCTCGTAGCTCGCGAAGAGCCCGTGGCGGCCGGTGAGCAGGTAGCCCTCGAGCCAGCCCTGGCAGCAGTGCTCGCTCAGGATCTCCATCACCCGGCCGTCGGGCGCCACGTGATCGTCGGCGGCCTTGCGCGGGAGCACCGAGCACCGATTCTCCACGTCGAAGACGTCGCCGAGCCGGTTGGAGTTGGTCTCGTCCGGGCAGAAGAGGCGGAAGTTGGCCGCGGCGCGGTTGCGCGTGAAGATGTCGCGCATGAGCTTCCCGAGCTGGCGGGTCGAGCCGTGCAGCTCGGTGGCCGGGCGCGGGACCGGCAGCGCGTAGTCGGCGTAGTCGGGCAGGTCGAGCGGCCGGAGCACGCCGCCGCCGTTGGCGTGCGGATTCGCCCCGAGGCGGCGGTGGCCGCTGGGCGCGATCGCGGCCAGCTCGGCGCGGAGCCGGCCCTGATCGTCGAAGAGCTCCTCCGGCCGATAGCTCCGCATCCAGCGCTCGAGCAGCGCCAGGTGGGCGGGATCCTCCCGCACGCGGTCCACCGGCACCTGGTGCGCGCGGAACGTGCCCTCGACCGGCAAGCCGTCCACCGTCTTGGGCCCGGTCCAGCCCTTGGGCGTGCGGAGCACGATCGCGGGCCAGCGCGGGCGCGTGATGCGCGCGGCGTCGGCGCCGGGGCGCCGGGCCTCCGCCTGGATGGCCCGGATCCGCGCGTGGCAGTCGTCGAGCACCTGGGCGAAGCGCGGGTGCATCGCCACCGGATCGTCGCCCTCCACGAGGTGGGGCTCCCACCCGTGGCCGTGCAGCAGGCTCACGATGTCGTCGTCGCCCAGGCGACCCAGCACGGTGGGGCCGCCGATCTTGTAACCGTTCAGATGGAGGACCGGCAGCACCGCGCCGTCCCGCCCCGGGTTCAGGAAATCGATGCCGGTCCAGCTCCCGGCGAGCGGGCCGGTCTCGGCCTCGCCGTCGCCCACCACGGCGGCCACGATCAGCTCCGGGTTGTCGAACGCGGCGCCGAAGGCATGGACCAGCACGTAGCCGAGCTCGCCACCCTCGTGGATGGAGCCGGGGGTCGTCACGCTCACGTGGCTCGGGATGCCCCCGGGGGTCGAGAACTGGCGGAAGAGCCGACCCAGGCCGGCCGCGTCCTGCGACACGTCGGGGTAGATCTCGGAGTAGGTGCCTTCGAGGTACACGTTGGCCACGATCGCGGGCCCGCCGTGACCGGGCCCGGCCAGGTAGATCACGTCCGCGTCGGTCTCGCGGACCAGGCGGTTCAGATGCGCGTAGATGAACGACAGCCCCGGCGAGGTGCCCCAGTGCCCGAGCAGCCGCGGCTTGACGTGCGCGGGCGTGAGCGGCTCCCGCAGCAGCGGGTTGTCTCGAAGATAGATCTGGCCGACGGTCAGATAGTTCGCGGCCCGCCAGTACGCGTCGAGGAGTCGGATCTGCTCGGCCGACATCGCCATGCGCTCATCCCCCGCTATCCGGTCCCGCCGCGACGCCGGCGCCGGCGCGCGCCCGCAGCGTGGTCAGGTCGTAGTCGACGAGGTCGCCGATGCGCTCGACGGTGAGATCGGCGGCCGGATTGGTGGCGAGGATCTCCGGGTCGTGGGCGTAGTGGCCCTGCCGGGGGAACACGGTGGTCACCCGGGCACCCCACGCGCCCTTCACCGCGGCGAGGACGCGGAGCTTGTCGTCCACCAGGACGTAGTGGTCGGCGGGGTATCGCTGCTCGACGTCGTCGAGCTCCCGCTCCTTGTGCACGTAGATCAGGACCCCGTCGACCGCGTCGCCCAGGCCGGAGCGCTGGACCTTGCGCGGCTGGAACACGACGTCGCCGTCCGAGAGGATCACGGTCGGGCCCCACCCGCGGAAGCGCTCGAGCACGTCGAGCGAGCCCGGGTAGAGCCGGTTCGCGAACGGGTAGTCGATCATGAACGCGGACACCGTGAGCAGATGCGGGTCGCGCGGGAACTCGAGCCGGTAACGCTGGAGCGCGCCCAGGTAGTCCGCATAGCCCAGCTCGACGCGCAGCCGCTCGAAGTGGGCCCAGTAGCGCGCGCGGCGCTCGGGTCCCACCGTCCGGTCGAGGTAGCGACGGAGATCCTCGGTGACGCGGTCGTTGTCGAGCAGGGTGTTGTCCACGTCGACCAGGAAGGCGACCGCGGCGCGAGCGGCGGGACTCGGGCTCACGCGGGCTTGCTCCCTCCCTCGGGCGCCTTCTCGTGGTGGCCGCCGAACTCGAAGCGCAGGGCCGAGAGCACCTTGCCCGCGAAGTCGCCCTCACCACGCGAGCTGAAGCGCTCGTAGAGCGCGGTGCTCAGCACCGGCGCGGGGACGCTCTCGTCGATGGCGGCCTGGACGGTCCAGCGGCCCTCGCCCGAGTCCGACACCCGGCCCGAGAAGCTCCCGAGGTCGTGGCTCTTGGTGAGCGCGCTCGCGGTGAGATCGAGCAGCCAGGAGGCGACCACGCTGCCGCGCCGCCACACCTCGGTGATGTCGCGCAGGTCCAGGTCGAAGCGGTAGTGCTCCGGGTTGCGGAGCGGCGAGGTCTCCGCGTCGGCGGAGCGCTGGCTCGCCCCCACGTTGGCGTGATGCAGGATGTTGAGCCCCTCGGCGTACGCGGCCATCAGGCCGTACTCGATGCCGTTGTGCACCATCTTGACGAAGTGCCCGGCCCCCGACAGCCCGCAGTGGAGGTAGCCGTGCTCGGCGGTGCCTCCGATCTGCTCGCGGCCCGCAGTGCGCGGAGCGGTGCCGATGCCGGGGGCCAGCGCCTTGAAGATGGGGTCGAGGCGCTGCACCACCGGGGCCTCGCCGCCGATCATGAGGCAGAACCCGCGCTCGAGCCCCCACACCCCGCCGCTCGTCCCCACGTCGACGTAATGGAGCCGGCGGGCCCGCAGCTCGCCGGCCCGCCGGATGTCGTCGTGGTAGTGGGAGTTGCCCCCGTCGATGACCACGTCGTCCGGCTCGAGCAGCGGGACGAGATCCTCGAGCGTCCGGTCCACCACCCCGGCCGGGACCATGAGCCACACCGTGCGCGGGCGGGCGAGGGCCTTCACGAAGGCCGGGAGCGACGCGGCGCCGGAGGCGCCCTCGCGCGCGAGGGCCGACACCGCGTCGGCGTGTACGTCGTAGACCACGCACTCGTGCCCCGCCTTCTGCACCCGCCGCACCATGTTGGCGCCCATGCGCCCCAGTCCGATCATGCCGAGCTGCATCCCTCGCTCCTTTGCGCGGCGGCCACGGCCGCGATGACGGCCGCCCCCGCGCTGGTCGAATCCTTCACGAACGCGGTCTCGACGCGGTCGGCGCGCTCCCGGCCGAGCAGCTCGACCAGGGCCGCGCGCACGGGGTAGCCGCCCCAGAGACTTCCGTCCACTGCGATGGTACGCCGATCGTCGAGCCGCGGATCGACGAAGCGGAGCGTGCCGAGGAGCGCGGCGGCCACCAGCCGGGCCGCGCGGCGGGCGATGGCCGCGCCGAGCGCGCGCAAACCGTGCCGCTCGTGCCGCGTGCTCTCGACACCGAGCGAGCGCAGCAGCGCGTCCACGTCGTCGAGCGCGGCGGTGCGATCGTCGGCGATGCGCGAGAGATACGCGCTGTCGAGAGCGAACGGCGCGGCGATCACCGACGAGGACGACCAGTGAAACCATCCGGTGCGCGCCCCGAGGTCCACGAGCGCGCGCCGCAGGATCTCCCCCAGGTAGTGGCCCGAGACCATCTTCTCGAAGCGCTGCGCCCCGGGCGGCGGCTCGTCCAGCTCCCGGTCGAGGACGACGTCATACGGCGTTTCGACGCCGCCCACCCCGTCGAAGTTCCCGGACTCGAGGTTGCGGATGCCGGCCGGTCCCAGGTCCGCGGCCAGGTTGGTCCCGGTGCCCAGGATGAGGCCGATGTCGGTCGGGCGCGTCTCCGGGTCGCGCCCCCGCGCCTGGTAGCTCTGGAGGATCAGCGCCGCTACCGTGTCGTTGGCCACCGCCGCGAGCGTGATCCGCGCGAGCCCGGCGCGCCCGAGCCCGGCGGTGAGCATCGCCGCCACGTCCCGCCCCACCAGGCCCTGGAGCCGCCAGCCCTTGGTCGAGACCAGCGCCACCGCCCGATCGATGCGCTCGAGCCGCGCCGGGTACGAGTAGACGAAGGCGAGCGGAGCCGCGTCGACGCCCTGGGCCCGGGTCACCCGGCCGACCGCGCCCGCGATGAGATCGAAGACCGGCTCCGGCGCCCCGCGCTTCATGGCTTCGGGAAAGGTCAGCGCCTCCTCGACCACGATGCGGACCGAGCCGCCGCCGGCCAGCTCGACCAGGCCGGCCCGCGCCTTGGTGCCCCCCCAGTCCACCACCACGACCCGGCCCCGCTCCCGGCCGGTGGGCTGCCGCGTAAACGTGCGCAGCATCTTGAGCGAGCCGCCCTCGCCGGCCAGGCCCTGCCCGATCTGGGCCTGGAAGTCCTTCGCGATGGCGTCGAGCGCGGGCGCCCCGGCCTCGAACGAGGCCACGGCGCGCGCCAGGAGGGCCTCGGCAAGGTCGGACATGGGCGTCATGATACTCCCCGGGGTGGGGTGGTATTATTGGCATCGCGCCAATGAGCACTCCCGAGCGGCGGAAGACGGTGGCGGTGGACGTGGGCGGGGTCAAGGTGGGCGGCAAGCGGCCCATCGTGGTGCAGTCCATGACCAACACCGACACCGCGGACGTGGCCGGCACGGTGGCCCAGGTCAACGCGCTCCACGCCGCGGGCAGCGAGCTGGTGCGCGTGACCGTGAACACCGAGGCGGCCGCGCGGGCCGTCCCCGCGATCGTCGAGCAGGTCACCGTCCCGGTGATCGGCGACTTCCACTACAACGGCCACGTGCTGCTGACGAAGTACCCCGACTGCGCCCGGGCGCTGGCCAAGTACCGCATCAACCCGGGCAACGTGGGCGGCAAGCACCACGACGACAACTTCCGCGCGATCGTCCAGGTCGCGGTCGACAACGGCAAGCCGGTGCGCATCGGCGTCAACTGGGGCAGCCTCGACCAGAACCTGCTCACCCAGATGATGGACGCCAACGCCAAGAGCAAGGACCCGCTCACCGCGCGCGACGTCACCATGAACGCGATGGTGGAGAGCGCGATCCAGTCCGCCGAGCTGGCCGAGCAGACCGGCCTCGGCCACGACCGGATCATCCTCTCGGCCAAGGTCTCGGGCGTGCAGGACCTGGTGGACGTCTATCGCAAGCTCGCGCCCCGCTCGGACTACCCGCTGCATCTGGGCCTCACCGAGGCGGGCATGGGCGCCAAGGGCATCGTGGCGAGCACCGCCGGGCTGGCGATCCTGCTGCAGGAGGGCATCGGCGATACGATTCGCGTGTCGCTCACGCCAAAACCCAACGGCGATCGTACCGAGGAGGTGCAGGTCGCCCAGCTGATTCTCCAGTCCCTCGGGCTCCGGAGCTTCCTGCCCCTGGTGACCGCCTGCCCCGGCTGCGGGCGCACCACCTCGACGTTCTTCCAGGAGATGGCCGAGGAGATCCAGGCCTACCTGCGCGACCAGATGCCGGTGTGGAAGGGTCGCTACACGGGGGTGGAGGAGCTGAAGGTCGCGGTGATGGGCTGCGTGGTCAACGGCCCCGGCGAGTCCAAGCACGCCGACATCGGCATCTCGCTGCCCGGCACCTTCGAGGAGCCCAAGGCCCCGGTCTTCGTGGACGGCGCGCTCAAGCTCACGCTCAAGGGCGACCACATCGTGGCCGACTTCCTGAAGATCCTCGACGACTACGTCGAGAAGCGGTACGCCGGAAGCCGCACCTAGCGGCTTGGGCATCTCCGACTACCTCCACGACCTCCGGGCCAAGATCGGCCACGACCTCCTGCTGACCCCGGGGGTCGCCGCGGTGATCCTGAACGACGCGGGCCACGTGCTGCTCCAGCGCCGGAGCGACGACGGCCAGTGGGGCCTGCCGGGCGGGGCGATGGAGCCGGGCGAGGAGCCCGCGGAGAGCCTGGTGCGGGAGATCCGCGAGGAGACCGCGCTCGAGATCGTCCCCGAGCGGATCGTCGGCGTCTACAGCGGCCCGGACTTCCGCGTCCGCTACGGCAACGGGGACGAGGCGATGATCGTGAGCATCACCTTCGCGTGCCGCGCGCAGGGCGGCGAGCCGCGGATCAACGACGAGGAATCGCTCGAGCTGCGCTACTTCCCGCCCGACGCGCTGCCCGCGATGGAGTCGCGCCACCGGATGCGGATCGAGGACGCGCTCCGCAACGACCCGCGCGCCCGCTTTCGCGGCTGAGAGCGGAGCGGTCAGCCCTTCAGCAGCTCGTCGGCGACACGCTTGACGTCGCCCGCCTCCACCTGGCCCTTGTGGGTCTTCATGATGTCGCCGACCAGGCGGCCGGCCTGCTTGGGATCGGCGATGCCGAGGGCCGCGATACGTTCCTTGACCAGCGCCCGCACCCCCGCCTCGTCCATGGTCTTGGGCAGGTAGCGCTCGCAGAACTCGATCTCGAAGCGGAGCACCGCGGCCTGGGCCGCCCCGCGCTCGCCCACCTTGTCGAACTCGGCCAGCGCCTTCTGCAGCTGCTTGCGGTAGGCGCCGATCACGTCGAGCACGAGCGCGTCGTCCACCTGGCCGGAGGCGCCCTTGGCGGTGCGGCGCTCCTGGATCTTGGTCTTGATCATGCGCACCACGTCGGACGTCTTGCCGTCCTTGGCCTTGATGGCCTGGGTGAGGGTGTCGGTGAGGGCCTGCTCGAGTGCCATCGGTCTCCCCTAGGCGAGCCAGTCGGCCAGCTCGGTGAGCGAGTGGAGCTCGCGATCCGGCCGCGGCTCCCCGCGGACCAGGTGCTTGCGGTTGATCCAGGCCGAGGCGATGCGGTGGCGCCGGGCCGGGGTCACGTCGTGGAAGTGGCTCTGGGCGGCGTGCAGCCAGCGCGCGGTCCCGATCCGCTCGCGGGCGATGACGAAGTGGCCGTCGGCCGGCTTGTAGGAGCCCACCTGCTGCGCGGTGACGACCGGGTCGAACGGGACCGTGAAGTGCTTGCGGGTGCCCGCGAGGAGATCGTCGTCCACGTTCGAGAGGATGCCGAGCCGATAGCCGGCCTTGAAGAGCCGCTCGAGCGCGGGGTTGGTGTCGGGGAACGGGATCCAGCGCGGCAGGCTGTCGGCCAGGAAGCCGGCCTTCGCCTCGGGCAGCGCCCAGCCGAGCCGGCGGGCGATGCGCCGCGCGCTCTCGGTGAGCACCTCGCGGTAGCTCCGGTAGCGCTCCGCCTCCACCTCCGCCTCGATCTCCTCGTAGATTTCCAGCACCCGTGCGGGCAGCACGCGGTGCGGATCGAGCCCGCTGCCGCTCTCCGAGAGCGCACGGGCAAACGCGCCCGCGATGCCGCCGTCCCAGTCGATCAGGGTGCCGTAGCAATCGAAGGTGATGACGTCGTACGGTCGCGGCGCGCTCATCGGACCCCCGGCACCTCCGCGAGCGGCATCATGCGTATGCTCCGTCGCTCAGCCGAGCGTCGGCCGCTTCGCCACCCACGGCCGCGCCTCCTCGAACGCGGCGGAGGCCTGAAGCACCTGGAGATCGGCGAGCCGCCGGCCGACGATCTGCAGCCCCACCGGCATGCCGGAGGCGGTGAAGCCCGCGGGCACCGTCGCGGCGGGCTGGCCGGTGAAGTTGAACGGGTAGCTGAAACCGGCCCACGGGAACCAGTCCCACGCGTGCTGCGGGAAGTGCGCCGGGTTCAGGCGGCCGACCTCGAAGGCGGCCACCGAGACGGTGGGCGTGAGCAGCAGGTCGTAGGTGTCGAAGAGCGCGCGCACCGCGTCGCAGTAGGCGTGCTTGCGCCCGCGCATCTCCACGTAGGCCTCCGCGGTGTAGCGCCGGCCGTCCTCGAGGGCCGCGACCAGGCCGGGGTCCATCCGGGCGCGGAACTTCTCGAGGAAAGGTGCGTAGTTGCCCGCGTAGTGCGCGTTCCACATCAGGTGAATCATCTCGCGCGTGTCGGGCAGGCTCACCTTGGCGTCCTCGACCGTAGAGCCCAGCTCCTGGAAGGCCTCCGCCGCGCTCCGGGCCACCTGGCCGATCTCGGGATCGACGCGGCAGCAGCCGAGGTCGAGGCTCCACCCGACGCGCAGCCCCTTAACGCCGTCGCGCAGGCGGCCCACGTAGTCGGCGGGCGGCGCGTCGAGGGACTGCCGGTCCCAGTCGTCGGGGCCCGCCATCACCGCCAGCATCAGCGCGGCGTCGGCGACCGTGCGGGTCATCGGGCCCACGTGCGAGGCGCTGTCGGTGTTGGAGACCGGCCACATCGGCACGCGGCCGAAGGTCGGCTTGAGGCCGTAGATACCGCAGAAGGCGGAGGGCACCCGCACCGAGCCCGCCCCGTCCGAGCCCTGGTGGAGCGGCCCCAGGCCTGCGGCCGCCGCGGCTCCCGCTCCCGCGCTCGAGCCGCCCGAGGTCATCGCGGTGTTCCACGGGTTGCGGGTGATGCCGGTGAGCGGGCTGTCGCCGAGCGCCTTCCAGCCGAACTCGGGGGTGCTGGTCTTGCCGGTCAGGATCGCCCCCGCCTCGCGCAGCCGGCGGACGAACGGAGCGTCGACCTCCCCGATGCGCTGCTCGAAGACCGCGGAGCCGAACTTGGCCGGCACGTCCTTGACCAGCGCCAGGTCCTTGATCGAGACCGGGACGCCGTGGAGCGGGCCGAGCCGCTCGCCCTTCATCACCGCCGACTCCGCGGCGCGCGCGGCGACCAGCGCGGTGTCCCCCGTGACCGTCACGAACGCGTTGATCTTCGGGTTCGTCTGCTCGATGCGCTCCAGCACCGCGCGCGTCACCTCTACCGGGGAGAGCGCCTTGGAGCGGATGCGGGCGATGAGATCGGTGGCGGGCGTGTAGGCGAGATCGGTCGCGTTCATGGGCCTCTCCGGAGCGAGGGGATCGGAATCCGCGGGAATGGTAGCACGGTCAGCCGGGCGGCGGCGGCAGCGCCACCGACACGCCGCTGACCCGCGCGAACCGCGCGGCGAGGCGCTCGCCGAAGGCCGAAGTGTCGAGCGGGTTCGTGGCGCCGGCCCGCCGTGCCTCCGCGGCGCGCACCAGACCCCGCATGCACGCGCCGGCCTCGTAGTAGGCGAGGCGTCCCCGGTCGAGGGCCCGGGCGCGCCGGTAGCGCGCGAGATAGCGCGCGGTCATGATGGGCCGCAGCCCCGCCACCAGCGGGCGCAGCGCGGCCGCCACCGGCAACACCTGGATCGGCGTCAACTTCAAGATCACGAGCGTGGCCGCCACGTCGCACTCCGGCTCCGCCACCAGCGTGTTCGGCCAGTCGAGCACCGCGGTCACGCGCCCGCGCTCCGCGAGCAGGTTCTGGGGATGGAAGTCGCCGTGACAGATCACGCGTGGCCCATCCGCCGGCCGGTGGTCGCGCAGCCAGCGCAGGCCGGGCAAGAGCCCGGTCAGCTCGGCCCGGCGGATGCGCCGGTCGAGCGCGGAGAGATAGCCTTCGTAGCCGACCACACCCCGGTCGAAGCCGCCGCCGGCCGCCCGGCCCTCGTCGTCCAGCGCGCGCCGCAGCGGCTCCGGGTCGAGCGCGTGCAGGCGCGCCTGGGCGTCGGCCAGCGTCGCGCTCACCCCGAGCACCCGGTCGTCGAGCAGCGGCCGGCCGGTGGCACGCTCCATCACGAGGAAGCCGGCGCCCAGGGGTCCGCGATCGGCGCAGGCGGTGAGCACGCGCGGGACGGGATAGCCCTGCGCGGCCAGCGTGTTCTGGATCGCGCGCTCCCGGAGCGCGCGCAGCGGGTCGTGGGTCGGGTTCATCACGCGCAGGATCAGCGAACCCGACCACACGTCCGGCGCCCCGCTCAGGCGGAAGGAGAAGATGCGGGTGTCGAAGCCGCCGCTGAGCGCGGTGGGGGCGGCGGCGTAGGAGAGATCGGGCGCGTGCAGCTCGGCGCGGAGGTGGGCGAGGAAGGCGGGGGCGAGATCGGGGGGCGACGTGGGTGCGCTCGCGGGAGGCGCGCCCGCCCCCTCACCCTGCCCTCTCCCCCGATGGGGGAGAGGGTAGAGGGCCCAGCAGGAACGGGGCGAGGCGGGTGAGGATGAAGGCGTAGTCGAAGGCGATCTCGCGCAGGTAGTCGTAGCGGCCGGAGGCGCCGCCGTGGCCGGCCGCCATGTTGATCTTGAAGACCGGCGGCACGCGCGGGCCGCCGAGCGCGCGCAGCCGGGCCACCCACTTCGCGGGCTCCCAGTACATCACCTGGCTGTCGTGGAGCGAGGTCTTCACGAGCACGGCCGGATAGCGGCGCGCGTCCAGGTTCGTGTACGGGCAGTAGGTCTTCATGTACTCGTACTGCTCGCGGATCTTGGGATTGCCCCACTCCTCGAACTCGCCCACCGTGAGCGGCAGCGACTCGTCGAGCATGGTGTTGATCACGTCGACGAAGGGCACGCGCAGCACCGCGGCCGCCGCGCAGTCCGGCCGCAGGTTGAGCACCGCGCCCATGAGGAGCCCGCCCGCGCTCCCTCCCTCGATCACGAGCCGGTCGACCGCGGTGTAGCCGTCCTTCACCAGGTGATCGGCCACCGCGATGAAGTCGGTGAAGGTGTTGCGCTTGGCCATCATGCGGCCTTCGTCGTGCCACCGCTTGCCCAGCTCGCCGCCACCGCGGACGTGGGCGATGGCCACGCTCACCCCGCGGTCGAGCAGGCTCAGCCGGTTGGAGGAGAAGCCGGCCGGGTACGGGTAGCCGTAGGCCCCGTAGCCCGCGAGCAGCATCGGGACCGAGCCGTCGCGGGCGGCGTCGGCGCGGCGAACGAGCGAGATCGGGACACGGGTGCCGTCGCCCGCGACCGCGTGGATGCGCTCGGAGCGGTAGCGGGCCGCGTCGTAGCCCCCCAGGACCTCGGCCTGCTTGAGCAGCCGCAGGCGCTGCCCCGCGATGTCGTAGTCGAAGACCGAGGCGGGGGTGATCAGCGACTGGTAGCGGAGCCGGTAGGCGTCGGTCTCGAACTCCGCGTTGGCGTCCGCGTCGAGGTCGTAGGTGGGCTCGGGGAACTGCACGTGGTGGTGCGCTCCGCTCCCGGCGTCGGTGATGCGCAGGCGGATCAGGCCGTCCTCGCGCTCGTGGACCACATAGTGACCGGCGAAGACCTCCACGTCTTCCAGCATCACGTCGTCGCGATGGGGCAGCAGCTCCCGCCAGCGGGCCGGGCTCGGATCGTCCACCGGCGCGGTGACCAGCCGGAAGTTGCGGCGCCCGCCGCCGTTGGTCCGGATGTAGAAGAGATCGCCCGACGGCCCGCGGCCGTGGTCGACCTGGTACTCGTGGTCCTTCTCCCGCGGCAGGATCATCCGCCACGCGCCCTCCGGATCCGTCGCCGCGCAGAAGCGCATCTCGGTGGTGGTGAAGCTGCCCGAGATCAGGAACAGGTAGGCGAGGCTGCGCGAGCGGCCCACGTGCAGGCGGAAGAGGCCGTCCGTCTCCTCGAGGAGCAGATCGGCCACCGCGGCCCCGAGGCGATGGCGGTGCAGCCGGTACGGGCGCTTGGCCTCGTCCTCGGTGACGTAGAAGAGGGTCTGCCCGTCCGCGGCCCACGTGACCGCGCTCACCTTCTCGACCCGGTCCGGGAGCAGGGCGCCGGTGTCGAGGTCCTTCACGCAGAGCGTGTACTCGCGGAAGCCGGTCAGGTCGGTGGTGTAGGCGAGCAGGCGGCCGTCGTCGCTGACGCTGGCCGCGCCCAGGGCCAGGAAGGGATGGCCGACCGCGAGCTGGTTCAGGTCGAGCATCACCTGCTCCGGCGCGTCCAGGCTGCCCGCCTTGCGGCAGTAGATCGGGTACTGCTTGCCCTTCTCGGTGCGCGAGTAGTAGAAGAAGCCGCGCCGCCGGTAGGGCACGGTCTGGTCGTCTTCCTTGATGCGCGCCAGCATCTCGGCGTAGAGGCTTTCCTGGAAGCCCTCGGTGGGCTTCATCACCGCGTCGGCGTAGACGTTTTCCGCGGTCAGGTAGGCGGTGACGTCCGGGTCCTCCCGGTCCCGCATCCAGAGGTAGTCGTCGACGCGGACGTCGCCGTGGACGACGTCGGTCGTGGGCACGCGCTTGGCCACCGGGGGGGACGGGGGGGTCGACGACATGCTCCGCACCGTACCACAGGGTCGGCGCTTGCGCGGCCGGCGGCTCGGTCCCTACACTGGCTGCCGCATGCCCGAGCTGCCCGACGTCACCGTCTATCTCGAGGCCCTCGACGCGCGCATCCGGGGCGCCCGCCTCGAGCGCCTGCGCCTGGCCAACCCCTTCGTGCTGCGCTCGGTCGACCCCTCGCCCGCCGAGGTCGCCGGGCGCGCGGTGACCGGCCTGCGCCGGCTCGGGAAGCGGATCGTGATCGAGCTCGACAGCGACCGCTTCGTCCTGATCCACCTCATGATCGCGGGCCGGCTGCACTGGAAGGAGGCCGGCGCGAAGCTGCCCGGCAAGATCGGGCTGGCCGCGCTCGATTTCTCGACCGGCACCCTCACCTTGACCGAGGCGGGCTCGAAGCGACGCGCCGCGATCCACCTGGTGCGGGGCGAAGCCGCGCTCGCCGCGCACGACCCGGGCGGGCTCGAGCTCTTCGAGGCCGACCTGGCCACGTTCCGCGCCGCGCTCACTCGCGAGTCGCACACCCTCAAGCGATCGCTGACCGATCCCCGCATCCTGAGCGGGGTGGGCAACGCCTACTCCGACGAGATCCTGCACCGGGCGCGCCTCTCGCCGGTGCGCATGACGCGGCAACTCTCGGAGGAGGAGACCGCGCGGCTCTTCGAGGCGGCCCGCGCGACCCTCGCGGACTGGGTCGCGCGATTGCGCCGGGACGCGGCGGGCGGATTCCCGGAGGGCGTCACCGCGTTCCGGCCCGACATGGCGGTCCACGGCCGCTACGGCAAGCCCTGTCCCGACTGCGGCGCGCCGGTGCAGCGCATCGTGCACGCCGACAACGAGACCAACTACTGCGCGCGCTGCCAGACCGCGGGGCGGCTGCTGGCCGACCGCGCGCTCTCGCGGCTCCTGCGGCAGGACTGGCCGCGCACGCTCGAGGAGATGGAGGAGCGGCGGCCGACCGCCGCGGTCGAGGCGCCGCGCCCCGCTCGGCGTCGCCGCTGACGGCGGCCTGCGCTCAGCGGGCCGGCGGGCTCCCCGCGGGCTCGCCCACCAGGATGTCGGCGGAGTCGATGCCCTGCAGCTTCACGCGCACCCGCCACGGGCTCGACCCGGCCTGGGCGAGCGGAAACGACGCGATGGTGGTCGGCCCCACCGCGGAGGCGGAGCTCCCGCCGCCCACCGTGGTCCCGGTGGAGACACCGACTCCGGTGCCGACCCCGCCGCCCAGGCTGCCGAAGCTGCCGATGCCGAAACCGATGCCGACCGGGCTCCCCCCGCCGCCCACCGGCGGCGTGTACTCGATCGTCTGGGCCTCGAGCAGCGAGCCGTCGGGCCGCACGATCTGGGCCCGCTCGAGCCGCCGGCCGTCGGTGGCGATCTCGATCCGCACCCGATCGGCCACGATGGTGTAGGCCGCCGAGATGGTGGCGCCGGTCGGCTGGACGGTGGGCTTGTAGGGCAGGTTCAGCGAGGAGGACGCGCAGGCGCCGAGGGTGAGTGCCAGGATCACGGCCGCGACCCGAGCCCGCATGGGCAGATTATGAAGGGCGCAAGCGGGAATCACAAGCCGGCGAAGGGCGATGGCCCCTTACCTGATGTAGAACGGCCCGACACAACGCTCAGCCGGGTCGGCCGAGAGTCTCGGAGTACCTTCGTTGGCCCGGCCATCAACCCTCACGTTGTGGGCCTCCGATTGTTTCTGGCACTCCTCCTTGTCGCCGATCACGTAGGCGGTGACCGCTTCTTCTCCGTACGGGATGCCCGCGAGCGACCGAATCTTCAGCTTATAGACGTAGGAATACGCCTCGAGCCCAGGCGGCTCGGCCTGCACGGTCACGGTGGCACATTCGAATGTGACCCACCGCCCGTCTCGCACGACCGCGGGACAGCGCGCGCGCGGATTTCTGGCCAAAGAGAACGCGGGCCCAGTAAGCACAACGAAGCTGGAGGGCCGAGATAAGCGGTATGATCCGTGCCGATAGGAGGCCCTTCGCATGGCCGTGGAAGACGAGGAGGCCCGGGTTCCCCCGGGGGCGGATCTCGAGCGATACGTGCGGGAGCTCGCCGAGTTCGTGGGGCTGGGTGAGGCCGACGCGGCGGCGATCCGGGCGAGCGCGCCGGCGGTGCTCAAGCACGAGGCGGCGCTGACCAGCGCGCTCTACGAGCACTTCCTCCGCTTCCCGGCCACCGCGCGCTTCTTCCTGGCCCCCGACGGAACGCCGGACCGGACGCGCATCGAACGGCGCAAGCACAGCCTCGCCCGCTGGCTCAAGCAGACCGCGGAGGCCGCGCTCACCCACGACTTCGCCTACTACCTGCTCGCGGTCGGGCTCTCGCACAGCCATCGCGATCACGGTCCGGGCGGCAAGATCCCACCCCAGTTCATGATCGCGGCGATGAGCCTCACCCAGACCGCGCTGGCCGGCATCTTCCGCAACGAGCTGGGCGACGCGGAGCGAGCCCTCGCGGCCGCGGTGGCGTGGAACAAGCTGCTCCTCCTGCATCTGAACGTGCTCATGATCGGCTACCTGCTGCCGGCCCGGATCACGACTCACTAGTCGGCGCCCCGCGCGATTGACAGCGGCCATCGGTCGCCGCATAGTGAGCCCACGACAGCGAAGGGAGCCCTCATGGCGAAACCGACCTCGATCCGGGAGCTGCGCGACAGCGGGTACACCTCCAGGTCCGTCAAGCAGGAGCTGCGCGAGAACCTCATCGCGCGCCTGCGGAAGGGCGAGGGGCTCTTCTCGGGCATCGTGGGCTACGAGCAGACGGTGGTGCCCCAGATCGAGAACGCGGTCCTGAGCGGACAGGACATCGTGTTCCTCGGCGAGCGGGGTCAGGCCAAGACCCGGATGGCGCGCCTGCTCGTCGGCCTCCTCGACGAGGAGATGCCCGCGCTCGCCGGCTGCGAGATCAGCGACGACCCGTTCGCCCCGATCTGCACCGCCTGCCGGCAGCGGGTGGCCGAGCAGGGCGACAAGGCGGCGGTCGCGTGGATCCCGCGCGACCGGCGCTACGGCGAGAAGCTCGCCACCCCCGACATCACCATCGCCGATCTCATCGGCGAGGTCGATCCGATCAAGGTGGCGGAGGGCCGCTATCTCTCCGACGAGCTGACGATCCACTACGGGCTGCTGCCCCGCACCAACCGCGGCATCTTCGCCCTCAACGAGCTGCCGGACCTGGCCGAGCGCATCCAGGTGGGCCTGCTCAACATCATGGAAGAGCGCGACGTGCAGATCCGCGGCTACAAGGTGCGGCTGCCGATCGACCTCTACGTGGTGGCGAGCGCCAACCCGGAGGACTACACCAACCGCGGCCGCATCATCACCCCGCTCAAGGATCGCTTCGGCTCCCAGATCCGCACCCACTACCCCCGGCGGGTCGAGGACGAGATCGCGATCATGGAGTCCGAGCGCACCGCCTACGCCGACGCGGGCCTCGAGACGAAGAGCCCCGAATTCATGAAGCAGCTGGTGGCCGAGGTCACCCACCTGGCCCGGCGGTCGCCCGAGATCAGCCAGCGCTCCGGGGTCTCGGTGCGGGTGACGATCTGCAACTACGAGAACCTGCTCTCGAGCGCGCTCAAGCGGGCGATCCGGCTCGGGGAGGCGGTGGCCGCGCCGCGGGTCAGCGATCTCGGCGCCATCGCCGCCTCCACCGGAGGCAAGATCGAGATGGAGAGCCTGGGTGACGCGAGCGAGGACAAGGTGCTGGGCAAGATCATGCAGCGCGCGGTCCTGAACGTGTTCAATCGCACCTTCACCTCCGGCGAGCTGGACGAGGTGGTGGGGGCGTTCCAGGACGGGCTCAAGATCGAGGTCTCGGACGCGATGCCCGCCGAGCTCTACCTGCGCCACCTCGGCCAGGTGCGCCCGCTGCAGGCGGCGGTGCGCAAGCTCGGGGCCCAGGATCCGGCCAGCGTCGCCGCCGCGGTCGAGTTCGTGCTGGAGGGCCTGCACCTCAGCAAGAAGCTCAACAAGGACGTGCAGGCCGGCCAGTCGCGGTACCGGGGGGCGTGAGGCGCCGGTGGCCCCGCTGAGCTGGTACTCGCGCTGGGACGGCAGCCAGCGTCTCGACGACCTCGACGCCGATCAGCTCCTCGAGGCGATGTCCGACGACCTCCTGTCGGACGGCGATCCGTGGAGCGCGCTCCGGCGTCTCTTCCAGCGGGGGGCGAAGAATCCGGACGGGGCCAACCTGCCCGGCCTCCAGGACCTGCTCAATCGCCTGCGGCGGCAGCGCCAGCAGCAGCTCGACCGCTACGACCTCTCCTCGGTGCTCGACGACATCAAGCAGAAGCTCGACACCATCCTGAAGACCGAGCGCGAGGGCATCGAGCGGCGGCTGGCCGACGCGAAGGAGCGGGCCCAGAAGGGCCTAGCCCCCGAGTCCTTCCGCCAGGCGATGGAGCAGGCCGCCGCCGAGCACAAGAAGACGCTCGACGAGATGCCAGAATCGCCGGCCGGCCGCATCCAGGGCCTGCAGAACTACGAGTTCATGGATCCCGACGCGCACCGTCTGTTCTGGGAGCTGATGAAGGGGCTGCAGCAGCAGATGCTCCAGCCGTTCCTGTCGAACATGCAGAAGGCGCTCGGCAACATGAGCCCCCAGGATCTCGAGCGGATGCGGGAGATGCTGCGCGATCTCAACCGCATGCTTCAGGACCGCGCGGAGGGCCGCGAGCCGGACTTCGACGCCTTCAAGCAGAAGTGGGGCGGCCACTTCCCGGGGGCGGAGAACCTCGACCAGCTCATGGAGCAGATCGCCCAGCAGAGCGGCCAGATGCAGTCGATGCTCGCGAGCATGTCGCCCGGCCAGCGCCGCCAGCTCCAGGACATGATGCAGTCGCTGTTCATGCAGGACGAGCGGCTCGAGGCCGAGCTGCGGCAGCTCGGCATGAACCTGGGCCAGCTCATGCCGCCCCCCGACGGGCGCCGCTACAACTTCCGCGGCGACGACGACCTCACCATGAAGCAGGCAATGGAGCTGATGGACGAGCTCCGGCAGCTCGACGACCTCGAGCGGCAGATCCAGAAGGTGCGCGATCCCAACGACCTCGAGAAGATCGACCCGCAGCAGGTCGAGGAGCTCCTGGGCGAGGAGGCCAAGCGCGACCTGGAACGCCTGCGCGAGATGACCAAGAAGCTCGAGGAAGCCGGCTACCTCGAGCGCAAGGGTGACCGCCTCGAGCTGACCGCGCGGGCCATCCGCAAGATCGGCGACAAGGCCCTGCGCGACATCTTCGGGCACCTCAAGCGCGATCGTTTCGGCGGCCATGCGCTGGAGCGGCGGGGCGCGGGCGGCGACCGCACCGACCAGTCCAAGCCCTACGAGTTCGGCGACCCGTTCCTGCTCGAGCTGCGCGAGACCCTGATGAACGCGGTGGAGCGCAACGGGACGGGGATCCCGGTGCGCCTCTCGCCGGACGACTTCGAGGTGGCGCGCACCGAGACCCAGACCCACGCCGCCACCGTGCTCATGCTCGACATGAGCCGCTCGATGATCTTCAACGGCTGCTTCCTGCCTGCCAAGAAGGTCGCGCTCGCGCTGAACGCCCTCATCCGCGGGCAGTTCCCGCGCGACAGCCTGTACATCGTCGGCTTCTCGCTCTACGCCCGCGAGTTCAGCGCGGCCCAGCTTCCCCATCTGGCCCCCGGCGAGTGGAGCGTGGGGACCAACATGCACGCGGGCTTCCTGCTCGCCCGCCAGCTCCTGGCCCGGCACAAGGGCGGCAACAAGCAGGTGATCATGATCACCGACGGCGAGCCCACCGCCCACATGGAGGGGAGCGAGCCCGAGTTCGCCTATCCGCCCACCCGGCGGACCCTGCAGGAGACGCTCAAGGAAGTGCAGCGCTGCACGCGGGACGACATCACCATCAACACCTTCATGCTCGAGCAGAGCCACGCCCTGACCGCCTTCGTCGAGCAGATGACGCGCATCAACCGCGGCCGCGCCTTCTTCGCGACGTCCGATCGCCTCGGCGAGTACGTCCTCGTCGACTTCGTCCGCTCCAAGCGGCGGGCCGTCTCCTAGCCCCAGATCGGATGCCGGACGCCGCGTCGGTCGTGCTGCTCGTGCGCCACGGGCTGACGCCCACCACCGGGATCAAGCTGCCCGGCCGGGCCCCCGGCCTGCACCTCTCCGACGAGGGGCGGCGCCAGGCGGAGGCGGCCGCGGAGCGGATCGGCAAGGTGGCCAAGATCGCCGCGGTGTATTGCTCTCCGATCACCCGCGCCCGCGAGACCGCCCAGCCGATCGGCCGCGCGGTGAAGCGCGCACTCCGCATCGAGCGCGACCTGGCCGACCTCGACATCGGGGAGTGGACCGGCATGAGCCTCAAGCAGGCGGCCCGGCGGCCGGAGTGGGAGACGGTCCAGCGCAACCCGAGCAGCTTCCGCTTCCCGGGCGGCGAGTCCTTCCCGGAGATGCAGACCCGCATGACCTCCGCGCTCGGCCGCATCGTGGCCCGGCACCCGGGCCAGATCGTGGTGGCGGTCTCGCACGCCGACCCGATCAAGGCCGCGGTGGCGCAGGCCCTGGGCACTCCGCTCGACCTCTTCCAGCGCATCATGATCGCGCCCTCGTCGATCACGGTGGTGGCCTATCGCCGCGGCGGGCCCAGCGTGCTCACCGTGAACTCCCTCTCCGGCGACCTCGTCTGGCTCGGCGGCGGCAAGCCATGAGCGACAACCCGTCCTTCGAGCTCGACGCCCCGGACCACTTCACCGCGGGGGCGATCGGCCCGCCCGGCCAGCGCGTGTTCTACCTCCAGTCGCGCGAGGGCGGCCGCGTCGTCACCCTGAAGGTGGAGAAGGAGCACGTGCGCGCGCTCGCCGAGTACCTGGGCGGCCTGCTCGCCCGCGTGAAGGGCGCGCCCGCTCCCGCCCGGGGCGGGACCGAGCTACTCGAGCCCGTGCAGCCGGCGTGGGACGTGGGCTCGATCGCGGTGGGCTACGACGAGCCCAGGGACCGGGTGGTGGTCGAGGCGAGCGAGCTCCTGGAGGAGACCGGGGAGGAGGCTAGAGAGGAAGAGGCTAGAGAGGACGAGGGCCGAGAGGAGGAGGGGAGAGAGGGCGAGGCCAGAGGCGACGAAGCCGGGGAGGAGAGCGGCCCGCCGCCCGCGATGGCGCGCTTCCGGATCACCCGCGCGCAGGCCGCCGCCTTCGTCGACCGGGCCAACGACCTCATGAAAGGCGGGCGGCCGAGCTGCCCGATCTGCAGCCGGCCCATGGATCCGGAGGGCCACGTGTGCCCGCGGTCCAACGGCCACGTGACCCACTAGGGATGCCGGGGGGCGCGGACCCGACCCTCGCGCTCGACCTGCTGACGCGCGGCGAGGTCACCGTGAAGGGGCGCCTGCCCCGCAGCAGCAACGCCACCTTCCTGGTCGAGTGCTGCCTCGACGGCCAGACCACGCTCGCGGTCTACAAGCCCGAGCGCGGCGAGCGGCCACTGTGGGATTTCCCCCCTGGGCTCTACCGGCGCGAGATCGCGGCCTACCTGCTCTCGGAAGCCCTCGGGTGGAGCCTCGTTCCCATTACAACGCGGCGAGAAGGCCCCTTGGGAGACGGGTCGCTCCAGCTCTTCGTGCCCGCCGATTTCCGCCAGCACTACTTCACGCTGCTGGAGCAGGGCCTACACCGGGAGGCGCTCCAGCGCATCTGCCTCTTCGACCTGGTGGTCAACAACGCCGACCGCAAGAGCGGCCACTGTCTCCACGTGCCGGAGGACCGGATCTACGCGATCGATCACGGCCTCACCTTCCACGCCGAGTCGAAGCTGCGCACCGTGATCTGGGACTTCGGCGAGGAGCCGATCGCGGCCGCGCTGCTGGAAGACCTGCGCCGGTTGCTCGCCGCGGGCCTGCCTCCCGCGCTCGCCGAATTGCTCGACGCCGACGAGCAGCGCGCGCTCAAGCGCCGGGCGCGCGGGCTGCTGCGCTCGGGGCACTTCCCGGTGGACGAGAGCGGCCTGCGCTACCCCTGGCCGCTGATCTAGCCGCGGCCGCCGTGGCGCGTCGGATCCCCGTGGATCACGTCGCACCAGCGGCGATTCTCGTCGCCCCCCGCCTCGGCGCTGCCGGTCAGCATCGCGTCCGACATGACCCGCGCGTCATCCAGGCCTTCCCGCAGGGGCATGTGGATCGCGCACCACTGCACCTCCAGGATTTCCAGCAGGGCATCCGCGTCCGGCTCGCAGGCGGGGCAGTATGCGCGCGCAATACGGGGGGTTTCAGCCGGAATGTCGCTCAAGGCAGGCCACCACGGTGGGAAACGGCAGGACTTCCTCGCGAGTGTCGAGCGATCGCAACCTCCTGTCCGGAATGCCGAACCGGGCTCGAGCCTCACGACCATTCTACACACGAGATTATTTCAAGCCTAATTCTCGCTGCGCCGCGCGCCCAGCGGCGGCGCGACCGATCCTACCCACCCGACCCTACAGAAAGGTCTGGTCGGGCTCGAGGCCGAGGAGGTAGCGGCCGACGGTCTCGAGGTGGGCCTGGCGGCCCTGGAGCTGCTGGGTCACGGTGTGGATGTCGCGGAAGCGGCGCTCGAAGGCGCTGCTCGTGAAGATGGCGCTCGAGCCGGCGGCGTGGTGCACGGTGTCCACCACCTGCTTGGCCTGGTGGATGCCGTAGGTGGAGGCCAGGCGGATCTGCACCCGCTGCTCCAGGCTGAGCGGCAAGCCCGACCGGCTCACCTCGGCCCAGATGCGGGCGAGCGCGTCGTGCAGGAAGACGCGCGCCGCACCCAGCTTCGCCTCGGCCTCGGCCACCTGGAACTGGATCAGCGCACTGTCGCGCAGCTGCCGCTTGGATGACCGCGGCTCCTTGTCGCGGGCCAGCTCGACGAAGGCGTCGAGGCTGCTCCGCGCGATGCCCATGGCCACGCCGGAGAAGCCGGCCGCGTAGAGGCTGCCGGAGGGGAAGCAATAGAGCGGGCCGGGGTGCCGGCGCTCGGCGGGGTCGTCGCGCGACACGGTGTGCGCGTCCGGCACGAAGAGATCGGCGACCGTGAACGCGTCGCTGCCGGTCCCGCGCAGCCCGGTCACGTGCCAGACGTCGACGATGGTCGCCTGCCCGGCCGGGAAGAGCATGGTACGCCCGTCGGGCGTGCCGTCCGGGCGCCGTCGGGTCTTGCCGTCGGGCCCCTGGATCGGGCAGTAGCCGCCGAGCCAGGTCGCGTGGCGGCAGCCGCTGCCGAAGCTCCAGGTGCCGTCGATGCGGTAGCCCCCATCGACCGCTACCGCGCGGGCGTCGTTGCTCGGCCCCCAGGCCAGCACCGCGCGCCGATCGCCGAAGATCTCGCGCCCGACCTCGGTCGGCAGGTAGGCCGCGGTCATCGAGCAGCCGGAGGCCTGACAGAGACACCACGCGGCGCTCGCGTCGTGCTTGGCGACCTCCTCGATGACCTGGACGAAGGTGACCGGGTCGATCTCGCCGCCGTCCAGGAAACCGGGCAGGAGGAGGCGGAACAGCGACGCCTCGTGGAGCGCCCGCAGCACCGGCTCGGGGAGCCGGCGCTCCTGCTCGGTCCGCTCGCTCAGGTCCTCGAGGAGCGGAGCCAGGGCGCGGGCCCGCTCGAGCGGGCCCGCGGTCTCGGACGAGTCCGTTTAGTCCACCCCGAAGTCGTAGATCTTGCCCGAGCCCGCCCCGAAGCCGGTGGCGAGGATGAAGCCGTACTCTCCGGGCGCGAGCGGCGCGGCCGGGGTCACCTTGTAGAAGCCCCGCGGATCGCGCTCGATGCTGACCGCGATCTTGTCCTCGTTACGCACGCCCATCTTCTGGGTACCGCCGAACGGCATGAAGGCCCCGCTGCCGATCTTCAAGTTCCGATCGTTGTGGTCGTCACCCTGCTTGAGGCGCACCAGCGGCGCGTCGGTCGAGGAGTACGTGCTGAGAAACACGGGCTGCTTCTCCGTGGTCCGGTACTGGGCCTTCTTGCCTTCGAGCACCACCTCGCTCTTGCTCTGGAAGAACGCCATGTTGGTCTCGAGGTTCGCCGAGGTCGCGAACATCTCGACGTACTTGCCGCTGACGAGCTGGTAGATCACGTCCTGGTTCTTGAGCGCCCCCGCCGCGACCGCGGGGGCCGGCGGGGCGGGCGTCGCGCCGGCCGTCGACGGAGCGGGGCCGGAGCCCGCCGCCACCATGGCCTCCAGCACCTTGTCGGAGACGCCGGCCTTCTTGAGGCCCACCAGCGAGTCCGTCTTCAGATCGAACTTGGTCGAGGTCGACTTGATCTTGGCGATGACGACCGCCTCGGGCAGGCCCGCCTTAACCATCTGGATCACGGAATCGTTGGTGAGCACTTCCTGGGCGAGCGAGGTGGCGCCCGGCAGCGACAGGCTGACGGCGGCCACCAGGATGAGAATCAGGACCACGCGCGTCATCTTCATGAGGCCTCCTGGGCAACGAGAAACGGTCGGCACCGGCCGGGCCCACCCCGGCGGTCGCGGTGACCGGCCACCAACTTAGGGTACTTCGCAAAGTCGGTCAATAGCGGGTCAAACCCGTCCCCGGCGGGCCAGCGGCCAGGCCGCCGGGAGCATCACGAGCAGCGCGGCCAGGCCGTTGATCGCCATCGCCGCGGGCACCCCGATGGCCCCCGCGAGGAAGCCGATCCAGAGGGTGCCCGCCGGCTGGGTGCCGATGCAGGCCGAGAGAATGCCCATGGCCCGCCCGCGGCTCGCCTCCGGTGCCTGGAGGAGGACCAGCGTGCTCTGCATGGCCGCGAAGGCCGACTCGCAGGCCCCGATCAGCACCAGCACCGGCAGGCAGGCCCACGGCCAGCGCAGGCTCGTGAACGCGAGTAGCAGGAACGGCGCGGTCAGGACCGCCACGCCGAAGAGGCGGCCGTGGGGCAGGAAGCCGCGGCGTCCGGCGATGGCCAGCGCGCCCAGCAGCGCGCCGAGCCCGTCCGCCGAAACATCGGGAGATCGCCTGTTGACAGGAGCGGCGAGGCCGGTCGATCATTCCGCAATCCCGAGCCAACGGCATGATCCCCATCCTCCTCGTTCCGCGTGTCCTGGGCTTCGCGAAGTAGCGGAGCGATGCGACCGGCCGGCAAGGGGAGGAATCTCGGCGCGGCGTTGCTCGCGGGCCTGGTGTGCGGCGGACTCTGGGTTCTGTTCGCGATCACGATCCTGGATGTCGTCCGGCCCGGCGTGCTGACGGTTCCCACGCTCGCCGTCGGGGCCCTGGCGGGCCTCGCGGTGGCCGCGTTCTGCTGGCGCCCCGGCACATCCAGACAGATCTGGGGACGCGTGGCCCTCACCGTGGGCCTCCATGCCCTCGCGATGCCGGTCGCGGCCGCCATCTCGTTCGGCGCCACCGGGATCTGGCCACCTCCCGAGACGGCCGACCTCGGGCTCAGCGTGGACCTCTTCGGAGTGCGATTGGTCGGCACGCCCACGACCGTGCGCCTCGGGGTCGGCGGCTTCGTCCTCGGTCTCCTCCTCGTCGTGATCGGCGATCGCGCCCTCGGGCGCCGCGGCGTCCCGGACCAGATGCGACGCGGCACCGGGCGGCTTCCCCGCTCGCGCGGAGTCCGAACGCTCGGCGTTCCATCTCTCGACCGAATTCTACGGGCCTCTTGGCTACGCCAATCCCGACGCCGCCCTGAACCTTCAGAACGGCATGGCCAACATGGTCGCTTTCTGGCCGCCGGCGGACGCCGGCATGCAGCGGTTCGTCACGAGTCACGTGGTGAGGCTCAATTTTCACTTGCAGGGCGCGACTCGCGTCGACAACCACTCCGCCGCCTCCATCGAGAGCCAGCGCCTCGCGGCATCTCGGATCTGCATGGCCCAGCCGGCCAAGAACCACGTGTGGAACTTGATGATCGAGTGGGATCAGAGCGGCGGCCGCTGGGTTCCGAACGGACGGCCACAGTATGCGACGCTGACGCGCGCGCAGGCGCATGCGCGGTTTGCGGATTACTATCTCAATCAATCTCCCCCGCTCGGCGCCTACTTGCGCCAGCCCTCGAATGCCCGGCCGTGCCGCCTCGCCGCCGTCACCGACCATTCCCCGAACGCGTTCGACGCCTACGAGTTCGGCGTCGACGTCGGCCTGCTCGAGCGCGGCATTGACGAATTGGGGGATGTCGCCACCGGCATCGCCTTCATGCGCGGGGCCGGCCGTCAATACGACCGCCCCTGGGGGATCGATCTTTCGACGTGGCGCACGGCGGCAGATTCCGCGACGCGCTTCGACGCAGGGGGGAGGCATACCGGCGGATGGTCGCCGAGCTATCTGCGCCGGCATATGTACGCGGCCTACATGGCCGGCGCGCACATCCTCCAGATCGAGCCGACGCTCTACTATGGCTCGGGCGGGTCGACCCTCAACCCGTTCGGACTGACCGTGAAGCGGTTTGCGGACTTCGCATTGAGGCGACATCCCGATGTCGGAATGCCCGCGGTCCCGATGGCGCTGATGCTGGACGCTCACAGCGGCTTTGACACCAAGCACGGGCCGCACAACCAGCGGAACGCGGTCTGGTATCAGGACATTGCCTATTCTTCCGGCGACTTCATGATCGACAATTTCCTGAAGGTCGCCTATCCCGACCATTCACGGCACGGCACGACGCCCGGCGCGCCGTTCTCGACACCGGTGGCCTACCAGCAGTTCCTGGCTTCCGGCGGCGACCCGCGACCCTACGAGCCGATGCCGTTCACCCGCTGGGGCGACACGTTCGACGTGATGCTCGACACCGCGCCGTCGAGCTCGTTCCGGCGGTACAAGGTCATCGTTCTCATGGGTGACGTCGTCATTGACGCGCGTCTGCGCCAGGTCCTCCAGCAGTGGGTGGGGGCCGGGGGGACGCTCGTGGTCAACGTCAGCCAGGCGACGAGCGCCGACGAGGCGCTGCTCGGCGTTCGGCTCGGCGGCGCCTACCTGAGCGCAACGACCTCGAGATGGCTATCCGACAATGCGGCGTATACGGAGCAACCGTTCAGATACAGGCCAGTCGCTCCCGTCGCCGCTCGCGTCTTGGCGACGTCCGGCGACGGCGCCCCGCTGATCACATCCAACGCGGTCGGAGCGGGACGGGTCATCCTGACGACCCCCGACTATCTGCAGACGACCGCACGTGATCGGCTGCTGGAGGTCGGCGTCCGGCTGTTTGACGACCTGAACCGCCAGCACGCGCCCGCCTTCGTGTCCGGTCCCGGCGCCCAGCACATGTTCGCGACCGCGCCGGGCAGACTGATCACCACGATCATCAACAATTCGGGTGTTACATGGAACGGGGCGATCACGGCGAACATCCCCGGCGCCGTCTCCGCGGTGCGTGAGTACACCGCCGACACCGCGACGGCCTGTACGCGCGCGGGGTCGATCGTGACGGTCAAGGAAAGCGTTCCCGCCTACGATCTGCGCATCTTCGCGATCGAGTATGCGCCGGGCGCCCCGGCGCCCGGTGCGGCGTGCTGACGCCTCGGGCGGCGCTGGTCCCTCAGCGGGGCGCCCGATACGCGGGAAAGAAGTCGCCGCAAGAAACCTCCTCCACCGACACATCGCCGGCCTGCGCCCGGCGCGTCGTCAGCTCGCGGTACTTCCCCTCGTCGGTGACCAGCCGCAGGGTCCAGAACGGAAAACGCAACCGAGAGAATCCGCGCTTGAACTGGAGGAGGCGGTCGTTGGAGCCCCCGACGCCCCCTCCCATGTGGAGGTAACGATTGCCCCGGGACCTGGCCCATCCCGCCGCATAGTAAAGGAGCAGGTGAAACGGCGATTTGTTCAGGAACTCCGACTTGGTGCCTCCCAGGTGGGCCTGAACGATTCCGCCGCATTCGAAAAAGATACACGCGGCCGCCGGCTGACCCGCCGATTCCACCACGCAGCAATGCACCTGCCCGGGCATCTCACCGAGTCTCGTGAAATAGTCTCGGCCGAAGTAGTAGGACTCCTTGGCCTGGACCCGGTCCATCGTTTCCCGATAGATCTCCATGACGCACTCGACGTAAGCGCGCAGTGAAACCATGCGGGGCACGAAGCCCAGCTTCCTGCACTTCTTGATCGTCCACTGGTGCCCTTCCCGGATTCCCTTCCACAGTTCTCCTTCGTCCAGGGTCAGATCCATCGCGACCGTCTCGCCGGCCGCGGTGAAGAAACCCTCCGGAAAGAGCTCCCCCAACCCGTGGCCGAGCAGGGGATGCATGCGGAAGAACGCGGAACACGCTCCCATCTCGCGGAGCGTGGCGCTCAATCGATGCATCGCCTCCCGGGCGAACCGGGGGGACCGGCGGGCCGCGTCACTCAGCAGCAAACCCGGATACCCATAGGGCGACACCACGTCGTACACCTCTTCGCCGCCCATGGATTCCGGCCCGAGGCTCTCACAACGGCGCAGCAGGTAGGGAATGAACAGCTCCTCGTCTCCGGATCTGGCCAGAAACGCCATCGGCTGCGCCCGGTTCCACTCGCCATCCAGTCTCACGTACTCGGGAAGGTGGTAGAAATCGTGGCGAAGCCGGCGCAAGGCGCCGGGCCATCGCGGATCGTCGACCTCCAGATGGACCACGTCCATCAGGACCTCTCCGACCAGACGGTTGGAAACACCTCCGGGTCGCTGAAATCAGGATCGCCGTTGGGCAGCTTGCGGCACAGCGCTTCATCGAATATGTGGATCTCCCTCCCCTCGCCGTTGCGGAAGGGACGGTAGTGATTGTCGTCATCCTGCAAATGGACCGCGTACGACAGCCGGGGTTGTCCGCTCGTGTTGGGGTAGCTTGCGTGGACCGTCCATCCGTGATGGAAGCTCACCTGCCCCTTCCGCAGGGTCATGGGGACGATGCGAACCTCCCGGCCGTGGGCACGGAACTTCTCCTCCATCTCACCCAGATTCTGATGGTTGAAGAACCGGACGTCCTGCAGGCCCGGCCAGCGATGGCTCCCCGCCATCACCACGAGCGGACTGCGCGTGATGTCCACCGAGTGGAGTGGAATCCACACCGAGATCATCTTGTCGGAGCTGCAGGTCGCCCAGTACGCCCGGTCCGCATGCCAGCCGGTCACGGTGCTCGATGCGTTCCGGGTATCGGACGGCTTGTAGATGAGCTGATCGTCCAGCACGCGGATGGCGGAGCTCCGGGTCAGCTTCGCCGCGATGGCCCCCAGCAGGGGATAGACCGCTAGAGCCTTCAGCTCCTTCTTCTGCAGTGACACGAACTCGTTGTTTCGCTGGCCGTCTCCATCACCCGGCCTCCAGTTCGAGAAGCCGGTGTCGACGGCCAGGGTGCCATCCCGCTCCCCCCGGTAGAAGCGGTGGGCCCCCTCGCAGGCCGAGTCGATCAGGGCCTCGGGCACGACCCGCTCCCTCGAGATGTAGTAGCCGTTCGCCTCGTAGAAGGCCACGTCCGAGTCGTCGGGCAGGAGCTCGAGCTGCTCCCGTGTCAAGGCCGGCGTGCTCATGACGGGCGATCGCCCTCCCGCGCTCGGGCGGGAACGCCGACCGCCACCGCTCCATCCGCCAGATCGCGGATCGCCACCGCTCCCGCTCCGAGGGTCGTCCAGCGTCCGATCCTGACGCCCGGGCTCACCACGCTTCCGATGCCGAGGAAGGCGCCCTCCCCGACATGCACCGAGCCCGCGAGGTGCACGCCCGGCGCGAGATGCGCGTAGTCGCCGACGACGCAGTCGTGGTCGACGGTGGCGCCCGTGTTCACGATGACGTGGTCGCCGATCACCGCATCCGGCTGCACGACCGCGCCGGCAAAGACCACCGTGCCGCGCCCGAGCTTCGCGGAAGGGTCGACGTGGGCGGACGGATGGACCACGGTTTGCCACTGGAAGCTCAAGCTTCTCGCCATCTCCCGCCGCTGCGCGTTGTCCCCGATGCCGACGATCCCGTGGCCGCCGAGCGCTCGCTCGATCCGACCCACCCGGACCCCCTGAGCGTGGGTGCCCCACTTGGTGTCGTCGTCGTCGACCACGGCCGCGACGGACCTTCCGGACGCGGTGAGCGCGCTGATGAGCACCTTGGCGTGGCCCCCCGCGCCGATGACCACGACGCCGTCCTCCACCTGCGCGAGGACGTCGTTCCACTCCGGCTCCGGGGTGGTCTTCCGGACACGGAAGCGAGGGGGGCGGTGGCTCATGCGGCCCTCGTCCGACCGCGATCGCGGGCGGTCGCGCCCACGACCACGACGTCTCGCCGCGCGGTGCGAAGATCGGCTTCATCTTCTCCGGGCGAGGCCTCGCGCCGCAGCGCGTACCCGAACAGCATCCCAGCGAGCGCCCAGAACAACAGCGCCCCGTCCCGCACGAAGAAGTCATTGGCCATGTTGCGAGCCAGCACGCCCGCGACCATCGCCGTGCCCGCGAGACCGGCCAGACGCACGAGAGGCTCTCCGCGACGGGCCAGCCGCCAGAAGCGCCAGGCGAGCGAGCCGAACAACGCCAGCACCGCCACCATGCCCGGCACGCCCGCGCTGATCCCGTAGGTGAGGACGAGATTGTGCGGGTGCCAGAACACCTCGCTCTCGTCGGCGGGCAGCAAGTCGGGGTAGGCTCGGCTCATGACGGCGCGCCCGAACCCGGCCCCGGTCCACGGATGCTCGAGAATCTCCTCGCCGACCTTCTTCCAGACCCGGGGTCGCGCATCATTCTCCATCGCCATCGGCGATTGCGGGTCGCCGCCGGTCCGGTACCGCTCGCTCGCGTAAACACCCCCGCCCACCAGGCCCAGCACCAGGATGCCGGCCAGCGCCAGGCGAAGCGGCCCGACCGCGACGGGGCGGACGCGCCATGCCCACACGCACACGGCCGCCGCCTGCACCCCGAGCGCCGGCCACAGCGCTCGCTCGGCGCAGAGCAAGGCCACCGCCAGGAAGGGCACGCCCAGGCCCACCAGCCACTTCGCCGGATGCCGACGCCCGAAGAGCGCCACCGTCAAGCCGAGCACGGGGCCGACCGTCACGAGATAGCTGCTGACCCGGCCCACGTCGCCGTAGTACGCCTCGGCCGGCCACACCCCGTTCCGGAGGTAGGCGCCGAGCAGCGCCGAGCTCGAGATCGCCGCGAATCCGACCAGGACGGCCAGACACGCGAGGCGCAATCGCCTCTCGCTCCGCGTCCACGCCAGGAAGGCGACGAACGCGACCAGCGCGTAGCCGACTTCGCTCCTGATCTCCCGCACGCTGTAGGCCGGATCGACCGCGGCGAGAAGCGAGCCGAGCGCGACGGCCGCCCACAGCGCGATCGTCCATCGGCAGGGCAGGGCCGGCGGGGCCAGACGTCGCCACGACACCGCGACGATCAGACCCGCCGCGGCCAGACAGGCGAGCCGCACGGTCACGGTTCCCCGAAACGGCAGGATGGCCACGAACACGATGAACGGCAAGGCGGCCGGCCACACTAGCGCGCCACCTCCCCCGGCACCCGGCCCACGTGGGCCACCACCTCGCCGCAGCCCCGCCGGCCAAGCAAGCGTACGTACTCCTGAAACAAGGCTTCGCGCAGCCGTCCCGGCTCGAAATCGCGGCGCGCGCGGCGCCGGCCGCTGGCGCCGTGCCGCCGCCGCAGCTCCGGGTCGCCCAGGTACGTCGCGATCGCGGCCCTCAGCGCCCCGGCGTCGCGCGCCGGCACCAGGAGGCCCGTCTCGCCCTCCCGTACCGCATCGACGCACCCCGGGATCCGCGTCGCGACCACCGGCAGACCCATCGCCGCCGCCTCCAGGAGCGCGGTGCCGAAGCCTTCGCGATACGTGGGCAGGACGAGCAGGTCGAGAGCCCGGTAGATACCGGGCATGTCGTGCACCATTCCGGCCAGGTGGATGCGAGGATCGCTCCGCAGCGTCTCCTCCACGTCGGCCGGGATCGGGTCCTCGCTCTCGAACGGCCCCGCGACCAGCAGGTGCAGCGACGGCCATTCCTCCCGCAGTCCGCGCCACGCCGCCGCGAGCTCGATCAAGCCCTTGTCCCGGACGACGCGTCCCACGAAGCCGATCACCGGCGCGCCCGGCGGAATCTGATGGCGAGCGCGCACCCGCTCCGCCCACTGGGCCGAGACCCCGGCCGGATCGAACTTCCCGTCGGCCTCGACGCCGTCGATGCTTCCGTGCTCGAGCACCGTGATCTTGCCGGGCGGGCACAGTCCCTCCGCGATCAGGACCTCGCGAAGCGACGGGCTGATGCAGACGACCTCGTGCGCCAGCCGGCACGCGGTGCGCTCGGTCCAGCGCAGGAGGCGCCGCTTCAGCCCGGTCGCGGTCATGAGGGGCAGCCCGTGCTGGTGATAGACGCGCACCGGCACGCGGCAGAGCGCCGCCGCCATCATGGCCAGGAGACCCCCCTTCGGCGTGTGCGCGTCGACGATCGTCGGTCGCACGCGCCGCATGACTCGCACGATCCCCCACAGCGCCGCGAGGTCGGACAGGGGCGCGATCCGCCGCGCCATCGGCACCGCGTGCGCTTCGACCTGCAGGTCGCGGGCGAACTCGTCGAGCGCCTCGCCGGGCGACGACAGCACGTGGACGTCGAACCCCCGGCTCTTGGCATGAGCCACGTGCCCCGCCACGAAGCAGAGGGTCATCGGCACCGTCGTCACGTGCAGCAGCCTGGGCTTCATGCCGCCGCCACGCCCGGAAGCGCTCGCCCGGCCGCGGGGCCCGGCACGCCCTCCTCGAGGCCCGACACCGGCGTCACCTGGATCGCGGCCAGGATCCGCGACGCCTCCCGAATCTCCGCCGCCTCGAGCCGGCGGTTGCGCCGGCTGATCAGCCGGCCCTGCAGCCCGAGTCCCGTGCCCACCCGGTAGGCCACCGACTTCAGTCGTGACCGCATCACCAGGAGCCGGGTTTGCCGCATCCCCACCAGCGGCGGCCCGTAGCGTCGCAGGATGGCGCGCACGGTCCGCTCGGTGCGCAGGTAGTTTCCCAGGTTGCCGGCGGGACCTTCCCGATAGAAGAACAGCGGCTCGCACAGCCGGGCGACCCTCGTCGTCGCGCCGGTGCGGATCCACAACTCGCGGTCCTCGGCCCGAACGAACGCCGGATCATACGGATTCCGCCGAAACCAGTCGGCCCGTCCCGTGACGGTCGGATGGATCAGCAGGCCGTCGCGCAGCACCGCCTCCGGACGGCAATCCAGCGGTCGGTCGCCGCGAATGCCCAGCGGCGTGAGGTCGTCACCCACCGTGAACGTCGCGGTGTCGACGAGATCGACGCCCGGGTCCGCCCCCAGGAGCGCGAGCTGCCGCTCGATCCGCTCCGGGTGCATGACATCGTCGGCGTCCATCCGCGCCAGGTAATTCCCACGCGCCATCGCCGCGATCTGGTTCAGACGCGCGCACAGGCCGCGATGGCTCCCATCCCGGACGAGTCGCACGCGCGGATCGTCGAGACGCCGCACCACGTCGATCGAGCCGTCGGTGGAGCCGTCGTCGACCAGCAGCAGCTCCCAGTCGTGATGGGTCTGCGCGAACACCGAGCGCACCGCCGCGGCCAGGGAGCGCCGGGCGTTCAGGAACGGGATGCCGATGGTCACCGACACGCGGTCACTCACGCGACGCTCCGGGCCTCAGCTCGCGATGCGGTAGAGGTCGTCGCACGTGTCACAGATGCGGGCCCAGTCGTAGGTCGCGGCGTTGATGCGCGCGTTGGCGGAACAGGTCGCGTAGCGCTCGGTGTCGTCCATCAGCTTCTCGACCTCGTCCGCCATCCGGGTCGAATCCCCGACCGGGACGCGCGCTCCGCAGCTCGACGGGACCACCTCCTTGAGGCCGCCCGAGTCGCTGGCGACCACCGGCTTGCCGCACGCCTGCGCCTCGACGGCCGCCATGCCGAACATCTCGTTGGCGCGGGTCGGCATCACGAAGACGTCGGCGAGGTTGTAGATCGCATGGAGGCGCCGCTCCTCCACCGCGCCGAGGTAGAGACCGCCGACCTCCTCGATGCGCCCGACCCATCCGTCCGGATCGGCCGTCAGGCCGAACTGCCCGATCGGTCCCGCGATCACCAGCTGGACGTCGCGCCGCCGCTCGCGGAGCGTCCGGGCCGCCCGCAGCAGCACGTCGCTCCCCTTCTGCTCGCAGACCCGGCCCACGTAGAGCATCACCTTGCCCTCGATGCCGAGCTGCCCACGCTCGCGGGCGCCCGCCTCCGGATCCGGCCGGAACTGCTGCGTGTTGACCCCGTTGTAGAGGATCCGCAGCTTGCTCGCGGGAAAGCTCCAGAAGCTCTGCGACTCCTCCAGGCAGTACCGGGAGCACGGCAGCAGGAGGTCGAAGGAGCGGAGCACCCGCTTGTACAGGTGATAGAGCGGCGTCTGGCGGCCGCCACGGAACTGGAAGAAGTCGTACGAGAGCACCTTCCTGGCTCCCACCGCCTCGCTCATCCACGCGCCCTCGGGCTGGCTGTGGAAGTGCAGCACGTCGGCGGCGCGCGTCTTCAGCGCGCGCACGACGTGGTACTGGAACTCGAGGTGCCGGAGCGGCAGGCGCGTCCGGCACTTCAGGAAGTGATAGGTCACGCCGCTCACCTCGCGTGTCTCGGTGGTGTCGCCGACCGAGTACACGCTGACCCGGTGCCCGCGCCGCGCCTGCTCCTGCGCGATCTCGACGATGCGCCGCTCGATGGCGCCGCCGAACCGATGCAGGACCGGCAACGTGCTGACGCTGATGTGGCTGATGTTCATCGCCAGTACGCCTCGACCGCCAGCCGCATCGCGGGATCGATCCAGGCGGCCCGCCGCCGGGCCGCGGCGGCGCGGCCTTCGACCAGGTCGCGATAGAGCGCGAGATGCCGGGCGACCATGGTCTCCGGCTTGAAGGTGTGCTCCGCGTACGCCCGGATCTCGGCGGCCAGGCCCTGCCAGCGCGGTCGATCCGCCAGGATCGTCTCCATGGCGTTCGCGAGCGCGACGGCATCGCCCGGCGGCACCGCCAGGCCGTAAGGCCCGATCTGTTCCGGCACGCCGCACACCCCGCCCGCCACCACCGGCGTGCCGCACAGGAACGCCTCGGTGACCACGCTCGGCAGACACTCGGCGAAGCTCGGCAGCACCAGCAGGTCCGCCTGGTGATACTCCTCGGCCAGCTCCCTCGGCCCGAGGATGCCCACGAACTCCACGTGCTCCGCGAGACCCAGATCGCAGGCCTGCCGTCTCAGCTCCGCCTCCAGCTGCGCGTTGTGATAGACCAGCCGCAGATGGACGTCGCGCTGTCGCCGAAGCCGCTGCATCGCGTCGAGCAGGACGTTGACCCCCTTGCATTCGATCAGCTGCCCTACGTAGAGCACCTCGTCGCGTACCCTGTCGGGCCGCTTCTCGAGATCTCCCGCCGCGCGAAACACGTCCGCCGGGATGCCGTTGGGAATGGTGTGGATCTTGTCCACGCTGGTCACGCCGGCGTAGTACCGGGCCTCGGCGCGCGACAGTGCGATGACTGCCTCCGCCCGGTCCACCACGTACTGGAAAGCGTAGCGCCGCAGCCGCGAGCGCTCCCAGCCGCTGGCGATCAGCCCGTTGTGGCCGGTGAAGACGACGCGCGCCCGGCAGCGCGAGGACGCCATCTTGAGGGCCGCCCGACCGAAGTGATGGACGTGGATGATGTCGTAGTCGTCCGACGGCTGAAAGCCGGCGTGTCCGACCGCGTGCACCGTCACCCCCGCCTTGCGGAAGCCGTCCAGCAGCACCGTCTCCGGCGTCACCATCTGCTTCGACCGGACCGCCTCCGGCCGATCGAAGATGCCGCCGACCAGGCAGACGTTCATGCGAGCCGCCGGTCGCGGTGGCCGGTCATCGCGGCGTTCCACGACCAGAACCGCCGGGCCGCGAAGTAGACGTAGATCGGCCAGAACGAGTACACGTACATCTGACTCGTGACCGACAGGCTGCCCGGGAACACGGTCCAGAGCGCCATCATGAGCCACGCGTAGCTCTCCACCGGGGTCGGGGCGGCCACGAACTTGCCCTGCAGCCAGGCGAGAAGGCCGCCGAGCAAGACGCTGCCGAGCACCACGCCGACGAGATGGCAGTTCATGTAGAGTTCCCCGGGCAGCGGAATGATCTGATCGAGAGTGTCCGTCTCACCGTAGATCAGCTCGTTGAAGATCACCGGGCCGCTGATGTCGCGAAACGGCTTGCCCAGCATCGGAATCGGGTAGAGCAAGGAGGGGAGCAGGGTCTTGCCGTAGTAGAACGTGCCCTCGAGCGATTCGATCACGTAAGCGGTCATCTGCGGCGCCGAGGCGTAGATCTGCACGAACTCGACGACGCGGTCGGCGTTCCAGGTGTCCGCGAGGGCTGAGGCCGACAGTTCGCTTATGTCGAGGTCGGTCGACCGATACCAGCCGAACACGAACGCCAGGGACAGCGCGAGCACGCCGGCCAGGACCACGCCCTTGAACGGAATGCGCCACACGTGCATGGAGAACGCGGCGGCCAGCGCGATGATCGGGCCCAGCATCGTGCCCCGGTTGTAGTTGAAATTGACGACCAGCAGGGCGAGCGCCACCGCGGTCGTCACCGCGATGATCGACAGCTTCCGGCGCGGCGCCTTGCCCAGCCACCAGCTCCACGCCAGCACCACCGCGAAGCCGAGAAAATGCTTCAGGAAGGTGCCGGCGGCCCCCGCGAGCGTCGTCGCCTCCTCCGCCCGCAGGCGAGATTCGACCGGCGACGAGATGTAGTCGACGAACCCCCCGATGCCGCCGTGCGCCAGCAGGAATCCGAGCACTCCCACGACCGCGAACGGCACGATCAGGTAGGCGGTGCCCGGCGCCGATCCCCGGCCCCGTCCTTCCCTCACCGTCGCGCGGCTCACGCACTGGTATGCCACGCAGAAAGACAGGTAGCTCACGACGTGAACGACGATGGCCAGGTTGATCGCGCTTTTCGACGGCAGATGCGGCAGCACCCCCTGGCTGAACCCGAAGTAGCCGACCAGGACCGTGACCAGGACGAGCTGGATCCAGTAGTAGCCCTGCGCGATGTTCGCCGGACACACCGGAGTGGTCGTGCGGATCCGGCAGGCGGGCAAGGACGCCTGCACGAGCATGAAGGCGAGGATGCCGACCACCGCGAGCGGATACTCCTCCGCCACCGGCCCCGACACGAATCCGATCAGGGCGAGGGCGCTGATCGCCAGCACCCAGAACGTGGCGCCCGGCATCGGGCTCCTCGTCGAGACCCTCATCGCTCGCTCCGGGGCGCTCTCACGAAGTGGATCGTCGTCGCGGCCAGCGCGGCCGCGGTCACCGCAAAGGCGATCAGGCTGCCGAGCGCCATCCCCTGCTCGCGGTAGATCGGAATCAGCTGCCACGAGGCGAGCGCGAGGACCGCGGCGAGCAGCACGTCGAGGACGAAGCGCCCCATGACCGCCCCCCGGCTCACCAGGATCTGGCCCAGCAGATTGTTGAGCACCACCACGACCGACGAGGCCGACAGGATGACCAGCGTCATCCAGCCGCCGCGATACTCGTCCCCGAAGAGGCCCATCGCCTGCCCTGCGCACAGCATGATGCCGATCGACGGGACCACCACGACCGCGGCGCTGACCGCCAGGTTGAGGCCAAAGAACCGTCGATAGGCGTCTGGATCCTTCCGGCCGTGCAGATTGCTCAGCGTCGTGAGGATCACCGGCGAGAACGAGGCGGGGAGGAACAGCAGCAGCTGCCGCCAGCGCTCGGCCGCGTTGAAGACGCCCAGCGAGGCGTAGCCGCCGGGCTGCGCGACCAGCACCAGGTTGGCGAACCACATCGCCGACATCGTGCAGATGCTCCCCAGCAGGCTCAGCCCGCCGAATCGACACATCGGCACGAGCTCGCTCCAGGCGGCACGGCGGTCTCGCCAGGTGACCGTCCCGGGAAGGACGCGCCGGAGCGCGACCTGGTTGGCGAGCACCGCGATCGCTTCGGTCAGGACCAGGCCGACGACCCCGCCCAGGACGCCGCCGACCCCGATGCCGGCGATCAGGAACCCACACAGGCACACGCCCCGGATGCTGCTCAGCACCGCGAGGGTCCGAAAGTCGCCGAGGCCGACGAGGGCGCCCGTCTGCACCCCGTTGATCGTGCCGAAGAGGACCAGCCCGGTCGCCACCTGCAACTCCGCGGTCAGGTGCGGGGCCCGCAGCACGCTCGACGCCATCATTCCCGAGCACGCGAGGAGCACCAGCGCCATCACCGAGCCGGAGACCAGGGCGATGGTGGTGGCCAGGGTGGCGCAGCGGCGGGTCTTCACGGGATCGGTCGAGCGAAACTCCGCGACGAACTTGGTCGCGGCCAGCCCCAGCCCGGCGCCGGCCACGATGCCGAACAGGCCCTGGGTGCTCTGGATCATGCCGATTTCGCCGAAGCCCGTCGTGCCCAGGAGCCGGCCCGCCACCACCGACGAAGCCAGGGTCAGGCCGCGCGACACCACCGCGCCCACCAGCGCCCAGAACGCGCCGATCGCGAAATGCGTCGCGAGCGAATCGCGCGGGCCGGCGGAGATGGCGAGCCCGCTCTTGGCGGCGGTGGTCACGGCTGAGAGACGCGTCGGCATCGCCATGAGCCCCCGGCCGGGATCAGGCCAGCAGGCACTCGACCTCCTGGCAGACGCGGTCGACCTGTTCCGGCGTCATGTGCGAGTACAGCGGCAGGGCCAGGGCTTCCCGGCTCGCGGTCACGGTGTGCTCTATCCGCTCGCTCACCCGATGCGGCACCCGCTGGAAGAGGGTCTGCTCGTGGACCGGGGGATAGAAGTAGCGCTTGGTCTGGATCCCCCGCGCCGCGAGGCCCGCGTACACCGCATCCCGGCCGGCCCGGGCCCGCGCGGTGATGAACAGCACGAAGTAGTTGCCGCTGCTCGACCGCTCGGGAGGAACGCTCTGGACGTGGCATCCGGGAAGCGCGCCGAGCCGCGCCCGGTAGACCTCGATGAGCTGCCGCCGCGCCTTCACCAGCTCGTCCAGGCGTCTCAGCGAGAGCAAGCCCACCGCGGCGTGCAGCTCGCTCATCCGGGCCGAGAGACCGAGGTGCACCATGTCCTCGCCCTTGTGCGGATCCTTGCCGTAGTCGCGCATCGAGCGCAGGCGCGCCGCGAGGCGGGCGTCGCCGGTGCAGATCACGCCGCCCTCGACCGCGGTGACGACCTTGGTCGGGCTCAGCGAGAAGATCTCGCACTGGCCGAAGGCGCCCGCCTTCCGGCCCTGGTACTCGGCGCCCAGCCCCTGGGCGCTGTCGAAGTACACCGGGATGCCGTGGCGCTCGCCGACCTTGGTCAGCGCCTCGATGTCCGGGGGGAGACCGTAGACATACGCCGCGCAGATCGCGGCGGTTCTCGACGTCAGGTTCCGCTCGACGTCGGCCGGATCGAGCGTCAGCGTATCCGGCAGGCAGTCGCAGAAGACCGGCACCAGGCCGTTCCACACCAGCGCCTGCGCGGTGGCCGCGAACGTAAAGGACGGGACGATGACCTCGGCGCCCGCGGGCAGCTCGAGGGCCTGGGCGGCCAGCATGAGGCCCGCGGTGCACGACGACATCGACACCGCCTCGCGCGCGCCGATCAGCCGGCAGACCTCCTCCTCGAAGGCGCGCCCGATCCGTCCCGTCGTGACCTGGCCCTCGTCCCAGCTGGGACGGACGAGCTCCTCGAACTCGCGGAACTCGGGCAGGGTCGGGCGAATGATCGGCATCAGCTCCATCGGTTGACCTCCTCCATGCTCGACGCGGGCATCTGCGACGCGGGCAGGTCCGACGCGGGCGCGTCCGTCGCCGTCTCGCGCCCGCGGAAATGCTCCTCGGTCCCCTCCCCGGGCTGACTGACGCCGACCTGCGCGAGCGCGTGCCAGACCGTCAGCAGCAAGATCCGGGCGTCGAGCCGGAACGACTGGTGCTCCACGTACCAGACGTCGAGCACGAAGCGCCGCTCCCAGGGCAGCGTGTTACGGCCGTTGAGCTGCGCCCACCCGGTGATCCCGGGCCGCACGTCGTGGCGGCGGGCCTGCTCCCTCGTGTAGCGCGGCAGGTACTCCATCAAGAGCGGCCGGGGGCCGACCAGGCTCATGTCGCCCCGGATCACGTTGATGAGCTCCGGCAGCTCGTCGAGGCTCGTCCGGCGGAGGAGCCGGCCCAGACGGGTCAGTCGCTCACGATCCGGCAGGAGCCGGCCGTCGGCCGCGCGCCCGCCGCTCATGGTGCGAAACTTGTAAAGAATGAACGGCCGCGCGTGCCGGCCCGGCCGTCGCTGCGCGAAGATCACCGGTCGGCCGAGAACCAGCCGGATCGCCAGGGCGGTCACGCCCAGAAGGGGCGCGAGCACGATCAACGCCCCCGACGCCGCCGCGACGTCGAATGCGCGCTTGGGCCAGCCCGGCCACCATCCGGGCCGGCGCGCCGGGGCCCTCACGTCGCCCATCACGCGGCGCCTCGTGCCTCACCGATCACCGCGGCGGGCTTCGCCACGTCCCCGGCATGGACGGGCCGGCCGTTCGCGACGTCCGGCTTCACGGGCAACGCCGGCCGGAACAGCGCCACCATCGCCCCGAGCTGCTGCATGACGGCGCCGGTCGCGCCCTTCTCCGCGAAGTGCTCGAGATCGGCCACGTCGCGTCCGAGACTCGCGGGCGACAGGTCCCGGGCCGATCGGACCCGCCGGACTCCTTCCAGGCGCGACGGCTCGATGGTCTCGTCCGAGGCTACCAGCTCCTCGGAGAGCTTCTCGCCGGGCCGTACCCCGGTGTAGACGATCGGGATCTCCCGCTCCGGGATGAAGCCGGACAGCCGGATCAGGTTCCGCGCCATGTCCACCACCCGGATCTCCTCGCCCATGTCGAGGACGTAGAGCGCTCCATTCTCGCCCAGCGCGGCGGCCTGGAGCACGAGCTGCACCGCTTCCGGGATCAGCATGAAGTAGCGACGCATGTCGGGATGCGTGACGGTGACCGGCCCGCCGCCGTGGATCTGCTCGAGGAAGAGCGGGATCACGCTGCCGTTGCTTCCCATCACGTTGCCGAAGCGCACCACCACGAACGCGGTCGGGCCCCGCCCGGCCAGGGCCATCGCGAGCAGCTCCGCCACCCGCTTGGTGGCCCCCATGACACTCGAGGGATTGACCGCCTTGTCGCTCGAGATCAGGACGAACCGCTCCACCCCGTGGCGGACCGCGGCCTCTCCGACGATCCGGGTGCCCTTGACGTTGTTCTTGATCGCCTCGCAGGGATTGAGCTCCATGAGGGGCACGTGCTTGTGGGCGGCCGCGTGGAGGATCAGGTCCGGACGATGCTCGGCCAGCACCTCGTCGACCCGCTGCTCGTCGGTGACGTCCGCGATGACGGAGTACACCCGCCCGCCGGGCGTGAGCCCGGCGACCGAGCGCTCCACCGCCCAGAGCGCGTTCTCGTAGCGCTCGAACAGCACGAGGCTCTTCGGGCCCAGCCCGGCGATCTGCCGGCTCAGCTCGGACCCGATGGTCCCGCCCGCGCCGGTCACCAGCACCCGCTTCCCCTCGACGAGATGCTTCACCGTCTCCACGTCGAGCCCGACGGGCGCTCGCCCCAGCAGGTCCGCCACCGCGAGGTCACGGACGTCGTGCAGCCGCGCGCGTCCGTCCAGCATGTCGCGGAGGTGCGGCAGCGCCTTGATGGGCAGCTTGTGCGACTCGAGCGCCTTCACCACCTGCCGGAGCACCTGCGGGGTGGCGCGGGCGATCGCGACCAGCACTTCGCTCGGGTTCGTCTCCGCGATGATCCGCGGCAGGTCCGCGCCGGTTCCCAGTACCGGGACCCCGTGAATGCGCTGGCCAACCTTGGCCGGATCATCGTCCACGAATCCCACCGGGTGATAGCCGTGCTCACCGCCGTTGAGGATCTCGCGGACGATCGTCTCCCCGGCGTCCCCCGCCCCGAAGATCAGGACGCTCTTCGTCCGGGCGTTCGCCCGGTACTCTCGCCCCAGGCGCCAGCTCACCCGCACCGCCCCCATGAGGAACACCACGAGCACCAGGTCCATGAGGAACACCGAGCGGGGGTAGGCGCGCAGCTCCAGCACCCCGCGGATCAGCAGGCAGAACACGACGCTGCTCGCGGTCACGCTGGCCGCGATGGCCCGCAGATCGCGAAGGCCGACGTATTGCCAGACCGAGTCGTAGAGGTGGAACGAGGTGAACGTGAGCCCGCGGATCAGCACGAGGCAGGGAATCGTCTGCAGCCAGAGGGTCCAGTAGGCGGCCGGGATCGCCCCGTCGAACCGGAGCCAGAAGGCGAGGTAGTTCCCGGCGACGGCCAGCAGCGCATCCACGAGGAACATCGAGGCGCGCTGGGTGGTGACGAGGGGCCGTCTCAAAGGACGCCGAGATCCTGGTCGCGACCTGGGCTCGACCCTCGCGATGCGGACCGACCTCGCGTCGTCCAGTCCGCCCATATCGACGCCGCGGAGGGGCTGGGTTCGTGGTGGTAGTACTGATAAGCGCCGCCGGTGGTTCGAACGTCCGCGTGATTGAGGACGACACCCAGAAGTCGTGCGCGGACGGCTCCGAGCATCTGCACCGCACGCTGCGCGGCGTCCCGACCCGTGTGCCCGTGGCGGAGGACCAGGATGACACCTTCCACGCGCGGCGCGAGCACCAGGGTGTCGCTGACCCCCAGCATCGGCGGGGTGTCGATCACGATGTGAGCGAACCGCTCGCCGAGCACGGCCAGAGCCTCGGTGAACCGTGGCGAGAACAGCAGCTCCGCCGGATTGGTCGGGACCGGGCCCGCCGGGATCACGAAGAGCCCCGGGATTCGCGTCGGTCGGATGACCTCGGTCACCCCCACGCCCCCCACCAGCAGATCGGACAGGCCCGGCGTCTGGGGGACGCCGAGGATTCCGTGGAGATCGGGATGGCGCATGTCCGCGTCCACCAGGAGCACGTCGCCCATCCCGAGCTGAGCCAGGGTGATCGCGCAGTTCGTCGAGACCGAGGTCTTGCCGTCCTGCTCCTGCAGCGAGGTCACCAGCATGGTCCTGGGCGGACGATCCGGGGTGGCGTACACCACGCTCGTTCTCAGATTCCGGAAGGCCTCCGCGAGGATCGAGCTGGTGGCCTGGTGCGCGACCAGCGCGAAGGCGCCGTAGGCACCGGAGGACCCCGCGCCCGGTCCGAGAGGCCGGCCGTAGAGATGGGCCGGGAGCGCGGAGCGCGTCGGCACCAGCCCGAGGGTGGGCACGCGGAACATGGTCTCGATCTCACGGGGATCGCGGATGCTCGTATCCAGGTACTCGAAGAGGAACGCGAGGCTCACGCCGCCGACCAGGCCCACCAGGCACCCGATCAACAGGTTGAGCCCGGTGCGCGGGCCGGAGCGCTTCACGGGAACGTCGGCCCGGTCCACCACCGAGATGTTCGAGAGCATGAGCGAGGCGGATACCTGCGTCTCCTTCAGTCGGGAGGACAGAGCGGAGTAAAGATCTCGGCTCGCGTCCACTTCTCTCCGGAGGAGGTTGTACCGCGCCATCTGGCCGTCCAGTTTCCGCGCCATCCCGCGCTGCTCGTCCACGAGCTTCCGGATCTCGGTCTCGTTCTGAAGCGCCGTCTGGTACTCTCCGCGAACCGAGTCGACAAATCGTCGGACCTCGGCGCGCAACTGCTGGCGCACCTCGGCGATGCTCTCGGCCAGCCGCTGCATCCGCGGATACTCGGGCTTGAAGGACTGGCCGAGCTCCCGGTATCTCGCCTCGAGCTTGGTCGCCTCCTCCTTGAGGTGGCCGACCAGTGGATTCTGCAGGACCGCGGGCAGCGTCTCCGCGTTCGCGCGCGTCGCCTGCGCGAGCAGGCTCTCCTTGGCGACCCGCTCCGCCTTCGCCTTCAGGAGCGAATCGGACAGGGTCGCCAGCTCCTGGGTGATGAGGGCCTGGCGCTCGCCGACGCGCTCGCCGATCCGGTCCCCGCCGACGAACAGGATGTCGTGCTCCTCCAGGAACTGGCTCAGCTGCGTCTCGTTCGTCTGCAGGGTCTGCCGGGCTTCGTTCACCTGGGTGGACAGGAACCCGGCCGCGTATCGGCCCGCGGCCTTCTTGTCGTCGAGCTGCTGGGCGATGACCCCGTCGGCCAGCGTGTTTGCGATCTGCGCGGCCAGCTCGGGGTTGCGGCTCTGGAACGAGACCTTGACCAGCCGCGTGTTGCGGACCGGCTCGATCTGGAGCCGCTCGAGGAACGCGTCGGTCAGCTGCCCCGGCCGGCCCCCGACCGAGCGGAATTCGGGATTGTGCTCGAGATCCACGAGCCCGATGACCCGGTTGGCGAGCGCGCGACTCTGCAGGAGGCGGTGATAGGTCAGCAGCTGCGTCTGCGCGGACTCGCCCGCGTCGTCCCGCCCGGCCTGCTCGAACTTCAGGACCCGGGGCTCCTCCTTGTCGATGCGCAGCATCGCGGTGCCCGTGAACACGGGCCGCGCGGTCACGCTCCAGACAAAGGCGGTGAGGACGGCTCCCACGAACACCATGGCCACCGTCCGCCGGTGCCGGATGAGCACCGTCCAGTAATCCCAAAAGTGCGCCTCGCTCTCCCGGCGGTACTCGGCCTCGAGTCGGGTCGGCGGGAGCGACGCCGGGAGATCCCGTCCGTTCGTGAGTGCGCGACTGAATGTATCGCTCATATTCCCTTCGCCACGCCGAGGGCGCCTTTGAAGAAGTCGAGGAATCCGTAGAAGAACGCCTTGCCGGCCGACTTTCCCACCACCACTACGTCGTTGCGCTGCAGCTCGGGCGCCGGCTTGCCCTGCTCGAACGCTTCGAGATCGTAGACGGTGACCTCGACCTTCCCGGACGGCGTCTTTCGATAGAGGCGGACGTCGCTCCAGTCCGCCACGTCCTTGACTCCACCCGCGGCGAAGATCGCCTGCTGGGCGGTGGTCTTCCCTCTCAGCAGGAACGATCCGGGCCGCTCGACCGAGCCCCCGACGTACACGGATCCGGCCCGCGGCACGTGCACGACGTCGCCGGACCTGAGCGCGACGTTCAGGTCCTCGCGCCCGTCGGCGAGCTCGGAGAGATCGATCGGCGCCATCACCTCGGCGGTCGCCTCACCACCCGGCGGCGGGCTGCTCGGACCGGCGCCACCACTGCCCGCCGCCGCGGTGACCGCACTGATCGGCGCGCGCCGGATCACGTACACCTGCCGGTCGGCCTCCTCGGTCAAGCCCTCGGCGAGGGCGAGGGCGTCGGCCAGGCGGAGCGGACGGGTGAGATTGAACACGCCGCCCTTCCGGACCGCCCCGATGACGGAGATCCGCTGGCTGTTGTGCTCCTGCAGGAACACCGATACCTGGGGATCGTGCATGAACTTCCGCTGCAGCCGGGCGCGGATCTCTTCCTCCAGCTCGGCGGTGGTGCGGCCGGTGGCCTGAATCTGGCCGATGAGGGGGAGCGAGATGACGCCGCGTCCAGGCACGCGCAGCCGGATCTTCGACAGCTCTTCCACCTCGAAGACCGAGATCTCCAGCAGATCCCCGGTCCCCACCGGCAGATCGCTCTCTTCGCTCGACCGCGCGGCCTGCTCCATCAGGCGGAGGTTGAGCGCCGACGCGCTCGCCGGGCCGGCCTCCCTGGGCGGACGGCTCGGGTCGGGCGAGCGTTCCGCGCGCGTGGGCGCGCCGGTCGGCCCTCCGCCGGTTTCCCGCAGCAGCGCTCCCTCATCCGAGCCGCCGAGCGACCGCGCGCCGCCACACCCGGCCAGCGCGATCGCCATCATACCCGTGACGACGTAGCGTGCGCGCATCGTCCGTCCTCCGAGGAAACGCCGGATCATCGTGCGAAATCGTCACGCGGGGCCCGAGAGCCGTCAATTAGACGAAGGTCATCGCGGTGCGACCCTTTCCCGCGGCTACTACGACTTCCGGTGTACGACCTCGACCGCGGTCGAATGCCGGGTCGAATGTTCCCCCGAGCGCTCGCGGCGACTTCCCACATTGGGAAGGCAGGTCGTCGGCCGCTGCACTAGTTGCGCGATCCCGGCCGCCGGCCGCGGGCGCTTTTTCCGAGTACGAATCGTCGAGCGCGCTCGCGCTCGGTCGGGACCGCGTCACGGCCACTTCGCGCTTGACAACATCGCGCGCATCATCGAACGTCCTCCACACGCTCTCATCCTGGAGGCAGCGCTTGGTCCGCCGCGACGGAGTCCGATCGCTCCCGAAGTCCGCCGGAGCCTCTTCCGCCAAGACCATGTCGTCCACGAGCGCCTCCGCGCTCATCCGCGTCGCGCTCGTGAGCGACAGCGCGCTGTTCCGCTCCGGCCTGCGCAGCATCCTGGACGCCTATCCGGGCCTGTCCCTGGTGGGCGAGGCGAGCGCGCTGCCGGTGCGCGAGCTCGTGCGGGCCGGCGCGCCGCACATCCTGCTCGTCGATGCGCAGGTCGTGGGCGCCCTGACCGTCTGCGCCGGGCTCCGCCAGAACGGGACGCGGCCGTGGGTGATCCTGGCCGGGGCCGACGCGGACGACGCGTGGGCGGTGCAGGCGCTCAAGTGCGGCGCGCGGGGGATCCTGGTCAAGAGCGCCACCGTCGAGACCCTGATCAAGGCGGTCCGCCTCGTGCACCAGGGCCAGGTGTGGGCGAGCCACCGGGTCCTGACGCTCATGGTCGAGGAGCTGGCCGCCCGCTCCGCCAGCGCGGTCCCGGTCGATGCCGCGCTCCGGAGCCGCCTGAGCCTTCGCGAGCAGGACATCGCCCAGCTCATCGCGAGCGGGCTGAGCAACCAGGAGGTGGCCCGCCGCCTCGACATCACCGAGGCCACCGTCAAGGCGCACCTGACCCACATCTTCCAGAAGCTGATGCTGCGCGGCCGCGGGCAGCTCGCGGCGCTGTATCACCGCAGCTTCTCGCCGCTCCCCGCCACCAACGGCTCCCAGCCCGGCTAGCGCCTCACCCGCCCCGCACCTCGTACCGCCGGGAGGGTTGACAGGGCCCGCGGGGCCCGGATAATCGGGCCACCGTTCCGGTCCCGGATCCCTCTCGATCCCGAAGGAGGCCCCGATGGCCCATCGTCCCTTCGCTCCGACCGCGCTCGCGTTCCTCGCCGCCCTGCTCTGCCTGCTGGCCTCGCCGGGCGCCGGCGCCGCGGCGGGGCCGGAGGGGCAGCTCACGTGGGCGGTGCACATCTCGCTGGCCCCGACCTGGTTCGACCCGGCCGAGACACCGGGCATGATCACGCCCTACATGGTGCTCTACGCGCTCCACGACGCGCTGGTGAAGCCCATGCCGGGCCAGCCCCGGGCCAGCGCCCTGGCCGAGTCCTGGTCGATGTCGAAGGACGGGCTCGTCTACGAGTTCGTGCTGCGAAAGGGCGCGCTCTTCCACAACGGCGATCCGGTCACCGCGGACGACGTGAAGTTCTCGCTGGAGCGCTATCGCGGCACCGCGAGCAAGCTGCTGAAGGAGCGGGTGGCCGCGGTGGAGACGCCGGACCCGAGCCGCGTGCGCATCCGCCTCAAGCAGCCCTGGCCCGACTTCCTCACCTTCTACACCAACGCCACCGGGGCGGGCTGGATCGTGCCGCGCAAGTACGTGGAGAAGGTCGGCGACGAGGGCTTCAAGAAGGCGCCGATCGGCGCGGGCCCCTACAAGTTCGTCTCCTTCAACCCGGGCGTGGAGCTGGTGCTGGAGGCCTTCGAGCAGTACTGGCGCAAGCCGCCGACGGTGAAGCGCCTGGTGCTGCGGGTCATCCCGGACGAGTCCACGCGGCTGGCCGCGCTCAAGCGCGGCGAGGTCGACATCGCGTACTCGATCCGCGGCGAGCTGGCCGAGGAGCTGCAGAAGACCCCCGGGCTCACCCTGAAGCCGGCGGTGATCCAGTCGCCGTTCTGGCTCTACTTCCCGGACCAGTGGGATCCGAAGTCGCCGTGGCACGACCGGCGCGTGCGCCAGGCCGCGAGCCTCGCCATCGATCGGCCGTCGATCAACCAGGCCCTCACCCTCGGGCACTCGCGGCTCTCCGGCAGCATCATCCCCACCTCGTTCGAGTACTTCTGGCAGCCGCCCGCGCCGGTCTACGACCGGGCGCGCGCCGCCAAGCTCCTGGCCGAGGCCGGCTATCCCAACGGCTTCGACGCGGGCGAGTACTACTGCGACGTGTCCTACGCGAATCTGGGCGAAGCGGTCGTCAACTCCCTGCAGACGGTGGGCATCCGGGCGAAGCTGCGGCCGCTCGAGCGCGTCGCGTTCTTCAGCGGCTATTCGGACAAGAAGTACCGGAACATCATCCAGGCCTCGAGCGGCGCGTTCGGCAACGCGGCCACGCGCCTCGAGGCCTTCGTGGCCAGCACCGGGGCCTATGCCTACGGCGGCTACCCCGACACCGACGGCCTGATGCAGGAGCAGGCCGCCGACGCCGACCCGAAGCGCCGCGAGGCCACGCTCCGGCGGATCCAGCAGCTCGTCCACGAGAAGGTGATGTACGCGCCGATCTGGGAGCTGGCCTTCCTCAACGGCGTCGGCCCCCGGGTGCGGGAGTCGGGGCTCGGCCTGATCGCCGGCCACGCCTACTCCGCGCCCTACGAGGACGTGGCGCTCAGGGGCAAGTAGACGAACGCGAGGTGGGGGGGCAGGTAGAGCAGGAGCGCGAACGCCACGATCAGCAGGGCGAGGTAGAGCCACGGCGGCAGCCAGGGCTGGGGCCGGCCGAGCCCGTGGACCCAGTTCACGTTCTGGGCCGGGTCGGTGAGCCAGTAGGTGACCGGCAGCACCACGAGGGCGAGCAGGCTCTGGCAGAGCCACGCGCGGCGATCGTAGCCCAGCCGGTGGACCAGCCACACCAGCCCGATCGGCAGGGGCACGTGGAAGAGCGAGAGCGCGCGGAGGTAGCGAGGGGTGCGCGCGTCGAACATGTAGGCGCTCATGCCGAACATGCCGTGCCCGGTGAGCAGACGGCCGAAGAAGTCGAGGTTCCAGGCACACTCGGGCAGCAGCACCGCCAGCATCATCATGCTCGCCAGCAGCGGGCTCTCGAGCCAGAGGCTGGCCCCGGCGCCCAGCAGCGCGATGTCGGAGAACCACAGGAAGTTCTTCGGCCCGTAGTGCGCCCAGTACACCGGCACCAGGACCGCGAGGAACAGGCTGTAGGCGATCTTGACCCCGAGCGCGATCGGCTCCGTGGTCACCGGCGTCGGCCTAGCCGATGATCACCTTCTCCTCCACCACGAACGTCTTGTTGGCCCCGATGAAGAGCGCTCCGTCGGCGTGGAGCGCCGCCATCTCCGGCGAGGCGAGCGCGCGCTCCATGCTGGGGCGATCCGCGAACCACAGCTCCGCGATGCCGTCCACCTGCACCGCCGAGGTCGGGATGTCCGCGCGGCGAAACTCCTCGAGGATGTGCGACTGCACGTAGCGCACGAGGCCCGGGACCGGCCGGGCGAGCGGGGCATGGATCTCGAGCCAGTGGCGGATGAACTGCTCGCGGGTCATGTCGTCCTTCCGGGTCAGGAGCGACACCCGCTTGATCATCGGCCGGCTCCCGCGGCAGGCTTCGGCCGCCCGCCGGTCCACCACATCGACCGCCCGGTGCCGCGCGTCTTCGCCATTCGCTCCCCCATTCGGACCAGCCGGACAGCGCGCTTGACTCGACGGCCGGCCTCTCCCAGGATTGGCGGCGGTCGACGTGAACGCGGCGACGATACGGCAGGGCGAGGAGAGACGTCAATGGGACCGCGGAATGGGGGCCTGCAGAATGGGGGCCTGCAGAATGGGGGCCTGCTCGACGGCAAGGTGGCGGTGGTGACGGGCGGTGGCACGGGCATCGGGCGCGCGGTCTCGATCGGCCTCGCGGCGGCGGGCGCGAAGGTGGTGGTCAACGACTACGGCGTCAGCGTCGACGGGATGGATCCCTCGAGCGAGCCCGCCAACCAGGTGGTGGCCGACATCCGCAACGCGGGCGGCCAGGCGGTGGCCGCCGCGGACAGCGTGGCCACCATGGCGGGCGGGCGCGCGGTGGTGGATCTCGCGCTGACGGAGTTCGGCGACCTCCACGTGCTGGTGTGCTGCGCGGGCATCCTGCGCGAGCGGATGATCTTCAACATGAGCGAGGAGGACTGGGACGCGGTCATCGCGGTGCACCTGAAGGGGCACTTCACGGTGATGCAGCCGGCCACCCGCCACATGCGCGAGCGCCGCGCGGGCAGCATCATCACCTTCACCTCCACCGCCGGCCTCGAGGGCAGCCCGGGCCAGCCCAACTACTCGGCGGCCAAGGAGGGCATCGTGGGCCTCACCCGCTCCACCGCGCTGGCCATGGCGAAGTACGGGGTGCGCTGCAACGCGATCTCGCCCACCGCGGACACCCGCATGACCCAGCGCCTGCCCGGCGAGCGCCGCGGCGCCGCCACCGCCACCCCGCCCGAGGCCATCGCGCCGGTCGCCACGTTCCTGGCCAGCGACCGCGCCGCCCACATCACCGGGCAGATCGTCGGCGTGCGGGGCAGCGAGGTCACCGTGTTCTCGCACCCGGCGCCTCTGCGGACGGTCAGCGCGCCCGGCAGCTGGACGCCCGAGCAGCTCGCCGATCTCTGGGACCGCACGCTCGGCCAGGACCGGCTGCGGCGGCTCGACACGATGAAGATCCCCTGGCCGCCGCCCACCGCCTGAGGCGACGGGGCCGGGCGCCGGCCGCGGCTCTGGGGGCGGCGAGGCGGCGAGCGCGCTAGGCGGTCACCCCGCGGTCGGGCACCGCGCCGCTCACCTCGCCTCCGCCTCGGTGATCCAGCCGTGCCGGACGAAGAACTTCCCGAGCTGCTTGCCGAGCTCGTGGGCGATGCGCCGCGCGTCCGCCTCGACCTCGGTGCGATGCTCGGCCAGCGCGTGCATCCCGCCGCTCGCCGCCACGCTCGAGGCCGCGCCCGCCGCCCCGCGTACCGCGACGCCGGGTCCGACCATCGGGCCGATTCCCGGGGTCCGGGCGCTCCCGGCCCTGGTCTCGAACTCCTCCGCCAGCAACGGCCCGTGGGCGGTCTGCCGCGCGACCTGGGCCAGCGCCTTGACCTCGCTCTGGCCCGCGCCGAACCCGATCACCGTCCGCCGCATCCGATTGCCCTCGTCGATCGAGAGGAACTGGCCGGTGATGGCCAGCGTGCCGGCCGGCGCGACCTGATCGGCCGCGGCGCGCTCGGCGGGCAGCCCGAGGCGCTGGATCCGCTTGACCAGCTCGGTCGAGAACCCATCGGCGACCTCGCGAGCGATCTGGAGCTCGTTCTCGGTGGTCGACGCGCTCGTCACCTCCCGGCCGAGCCGCGCGAAGAGCCCGCGGTTGAGGCTCACCTGCTCGGGAGAGATCGCGAAGTCGTAGACCAGCACGCGATCGGGGCGCGGGAGGGACTCGTCGCCACGGTAGCTGCTCACCGAGCGGACCTTGGTGGGGGCGCAGGCGGACACCATCAGCGCGAGCGCGACGGCCGCCATCCACCTCGTGGTGGAGACACCGAGCTTCCCGCGCCGCTCCGGACCACGATTTCTTGGCCCCCTCGACCGCGGGGTGCGGTATCAAGGAGGGAGATGTCCACCGCGCTGGCCAAGCCCCCGACCCCCGAGCCGAAGGCCGCCGCCACCCCATCCGCGACCGAGATGGGAGCGCGCCAGCGGGAGATCTCGGTCTCCGAGTTCTTCACCAAGAACCGGCACCTGCTCGGCTTCGACAACCCGCGGAAGGCGCTCCTCACCTGCGTCAAGGAGGCGGTCGACAACGCGCTCGACGCCTCGGAGGAAGCCGGCATCCTGCCCGAGGTGGTCGTCACTCTCGAGGTCGCGCCGAGCAACGGGGACGCTCCGCCCCCGGCCAGCCAGGCGACCCGCTTCCGGGTCACCGTCGCCGACAACGGGCCCGGCATCGTCCGCCAGCAGATCCCGCCGATCTTCGCCAAGCTGCTCTACGGCTCGAAGTTCCACCGCCTGCGCATGAGCCGGGGCCAGCAGGGCATCGGCATCTCGGCGGCCGGCATGTACGCCCAGCTCACCACCGGCAAGCCGGTGCAGATCATCTCCCGCACCGGCGCGCGGGCCGCGGCCCACTACTTCGAGGTGCAGATCGACACCAAGAAGAACGAGCCGCGGATCTTCGAGAGCAAGAAGATCGACTGGGAGCATCCGCGCGGGACCCAGGTGACCCTCGAGATCGAGGGACGCTACCAGAAAGGCCGCGCCTCGGTGGACGAGTTCCTGGAGCAGGTCGCCATCGCCAACCCGCACGTGAAGCTGGTCTACCGCACCCCGGAAGGCGAGACCCGGGAGTACCCGCGCACGATCCACGAGCTGCCGCCTCAGCCCCGCGAGATCAAGCCGCATCCCTACGGCATCGAGTTCGGCATCCTGCTGCGCATGCTCCACGACACCCGGGGCCACTCGCTCGCCGGGTTCCTCGCGGGGGACTTCAGCCGGGTCTCGCCCGCGGTGGCCCAGGAGATCTGCAAGACCGCCAGGCTCTCGCCGGACACCCGGCCGCGCAACGTCCACGGGGCGGCCGCGGAGGCGCTCTACAAGGCCATCCAGGCGACCAAGATCATGGCGCCGCCCTCGAACTGCATCTCGCCCATCGGCGAGAAGGCGATCCTCCACGGCCTCTACAAGCAGATCAAGGGGGAGTTCTACACCGCGGTGACGCGGCCCCCCGCGGTGTACCGCGGCAATCCGTTCGCCATCGAGGCGGGGCTCGCCTACGGCAAGGGCCCGGACCAGGTGGCGGCGACGCGGGAGGCGCCGGTGGTCCCCCTCGCGGAGGGCGAGCAGCGCGACGACGACGACGAGCTGGCGCGCGTGATCCGTTACGCCAACCGGGTGCCGCTCCTCTACCAGCAGTCGGCGTGCGCGACCTTCAAGGCCGCGATCGAGACCGCGTGGAAGAACTACGGCATCACCCAGTCCCGCGGCGCCCTGCCCGCCGGGCCCATGGTGGTGTTCGTCCACATGGCCTCGGTGTGGGTCCCCTTCACCAGCGAGTCCAAGGAAGCGATCGCCGACTACGACGAGATCCGGAAGGAGATCAAGCTCGCGCTGCAGGAGTGCGGCCGGCGCCTCGGCGTGTTCCTGCGCCGGCGCGAGCGGGCCAAGAGCGAGTTCCGTCGGCGTAACATCTTCGACCTCTACATCGAGGAGGTCGTCGAGGCCTGCGCCCGGCTCAAGGGCGGCCGGCTGCCCAAGGAGAAGCTCAAGACCCAGCTCCAGCGGATCGCGCTCAAGCGGACCGGCGGCACCCGCACCGACGAGATCCTCGGCGGCAAGAGCGGACCGGAGGGGCTCCCGCACTCGATCATCGTCACCCCGGAAGGCACGGAGGGGGAGGCGCCGGTCCTGCCCGGCCACGCGACCGACGCCACCGCCGCGGAGGCGAGCGCGGCCGAGGCACCCGAGGCCGAGGCGCCGACCCGCCGGAAGGGCACGGCCAAGCCGGGCCGGCGGGCCAAGGCCGCGGCCGGCCGCCAGAGGTCGGCGAGCGGGCCCGCGAGGAAGGTGAGGCCCGCGAAGGGCAAGGCGTCGAAGGCTCGGCCGACGAAGAGCAAGCCGAGCGCGAAGCGCAGAACGCGGTAGGATCGAGCCCATGGCCAAAGCGAAGGCGACCAAGACCGGCCCGGTCGAGAAGAAGCTCATCAGCGTGGCCGATCTCGTGATCACCGCCGCGGAGAAGAGCAAGGACCCCACCCTGGCGATCCCGGTGCGGAGCCTCGCCAACGTCAACTTCAACGAGAAGCGCGGCATCATCGAGCTGGGCAAGCGCAAGCAAGCCCGCACGTTCTTCAACGTGGGGATGGCCAAGAAGTTCATGCAGACGGTGCTGGTGGCGGACGCGCTCAGCGAGCTGCAGCGGGCGAACCTCACCACCTCGCTCCGCGAGATCTACTACCGCACCAAGCACACCATGAAGGACTCGCACGAGAACACCTTCGACAACCAGAACGAGTCCGACCCGCTGATCGAGGACCTCGAGGTCACCCTGGCCGCGCTGCGCGAGGAGCTGCACGTGCGCGCGGAGAACGCGGGCAGCGTGGTGGGCCCGCTGGTGCTCGACGACGACGGCGACCGGGTGGACTGCGCGCGGCTCGGCAAGGGAGGCTACTCGGTCCCCTCGATCGTCGAGCCCGAGTACATCGCGATCCGGCGCTGCACCGCCGACTTCGTCCTCCTGGTCGAGAAGGGCACCCAGTGGAACCGGCTCTCGGAGGACAAGTTCTGGCGCCGGTACAACTGCGTGCTGCTGACCGGGAACGGCCAGCCGCCCCGCGGGGTCCGGCGCCTCGCGCGCCGCCTGCACGAGGAGTACAAGATCCCGGTCTACGTCCTCGTCGACAACGACCCGTGGGGCTACTACATCTACTCGGTGGTCAAGCAGGGCTCGATCAACCTCGCCTTCGAGAGCGAGCGGATGGCCATCCCCAAGGCCAAGTTCATCGGCCTCTCCAGCGCCGACCCCGACCGCTACGGCCTGCCCCGCAACGTGGGCATCAAGCTCAACGACAAGGACGTCGGGCGGGCCAAGGAGCTCGTCAAGTACCGCTGGTTCCAGAAGAAGCCCTGGCAGGAAGAGATCAAGCGCATGCTCGCGTCCGGCCTCAAGTACGAGCTGGACGCGCTCGCCAACAAGGACTTCCGCTACCTCACCAAGACCTACCTGCCGCGGAAGCTCAAGGAAGAGGACTGGCTGGACTGAAGCGTTGAATCGTCCGCGGCGGCTGCCGACCCTACAACTTTTTCGCCTTGCGGCCCCTCACGTGCGCGGTAAGCACTGCGCTTGGTACGGGAGTCGGAAGCGTGTTGGGGATGTACCGCTTGGCTCTCCAGTCGAACTCGAAGTAGTCTAGCAACTGATTCCCCTTCGTGTAGGGCTCGTGCTGCCTTGGCACCGTGTAGTAACGCCCTACGATCAGCTTGTTCGTGATCTCCATCCTCATGAATCCGTGATGATCTGCCGAAAAGCGATCAAGCGTCACCGGATCCCCCTCTTTATCCTTGAACGTCACCGGAGGGATCATATTCTCGCCGTCGACCTTCATCATGTGATGAAGATTGTAGTATCCTCCCGCGCCGACCACGATATACGGCACTTGAGTACCATCCTTCACATGCTTAGTTATCCGCTGATAGTTATGCACGTGCCCCGCGAGAACCATGTCCGGATGCCGGCCCACCTTCTCGGCAGCACTTTCGACCACCTTCTTCATTCGCGTACTTCCCGAGTGATGGTCATCGGCAGAATAGATCGGATGATGCAGAGTCACGATCAGGGGGACGTCCTTCGACAGTGACTTCAGCTCTTTCCCGAGCCACTCACTCTGCGGAGCAGTGATTTCACCTCCGGCGGGCACGTTGCTGTACAGTCCAACGAAGTTCGCCAGTGGCGTTAGTAGTGTCCAATACACGTTCGGCTGGGTCATGGCGGTGCGATTCGAGTCCTGCGCCTCCGGCATCTTCAGCGGAGATTTCGCACAAAAATTCCGCAAAAATCCCTCCAGCGGTTCCTCACCGGCCAAACTCTCCCCGTCATGATTGCCGGGAACGGCAAATATGGGCCGGGGGAAAAACTCATAAGGCTCGTAGAACTGACTGTAGTACTCCTTCACTTCCCCGTTGTAGTACACGCAATCGCCGAGGATATAGAGAAACGCGGGGTTGTCGCTGTGAGGCGCCTTGGGCTTGAAATCGGCCTCCATACCTCTCGCGACCAGTTGCTGGTCCATGCCGTTCTTGATTCCTCCCATGTCGCCGTTTACATGAAAGGTGAGCTTCTTCGCGGTGACGAGCGCCTGATAGTCGCTCGGGGGAATCACGGACCTCAAATCGAAATGAAAGGGCGGCGCGCCTGTCGGGGACGGCAGCGGCCGAAACTTTGTGTCTCGCTCCGGTTCTCCGTGAATCGGATAGGCGCCGGCCTGTGAAGGTCGAGCTCGACCAAACACGTAGATTCCGGCGCCCTGAGGGGCGTCCTTGACGGGTCGATCGCCGTTCTTGCGCCCTCTTCCTTTTCCGGTCTTCTTCGCCATCGCCCTCTCCAATCAGCCCGCCGGACGACTCTCCAGGGATCGGCGCCGCCTGTCCCTCCACGGCCTCCACGAGCGACCGAACGCTAGCAATTTGGGCCGAGTCACGGCAAGAAGATTGTGCCCTTACTGAGTATCTCCTAGGCGGGCCTCGGCGGCATCCCGGCCGGAGCAGTGGAAGTGCATCGGCGGCCTATGGGATGAGAATCGGACCCTTGCGCGGAGAGCTAGACGATCGAGCGAACCGACCGCAGGCATATCGATGGCTTGCCCCGCGGCGAAGGAGCGACGCGGATGGCCTGGACTATCGGTCGTCGGATGGGCAGGATGCGATTGGTGAAGATCCGCTGGCACGTCCAGAAGGAGCATCGCTTCCCGTTCGGATCGGTCTCGCCCGATCCCGACTGGTTCGAGCCGATCGGCTTCCCGCCTCCCTGGCCCGACCGGCCGTGGGTTTACGCGGTCATGGTGGCCTCCGCCAACGGAGTGGTCGCGTGGCCGCGGTCGGGCCCCGACGATGATCCGGTGCTCGCCATCCTGGGCCGGGACGACGCCCGCGACGAGCGCATCGCGGACCGCCGGCACATGCGGCATCTCCGCTGCTTCGGCGACGTCGCGATCGGCGCCCAGACGCTCCGCGATCAGCCCCGGCTGGTCCAGACTCCGCGGGAGCCCGGCGAGGCGCCGATGCCCGCGCTCTATCGCTTCCGTCTGGCCCACGGGTTGACGACGGAGCCCCGGCACGTCGTCTACTCGCTCCGCGGCGGCCTCGACCCCGCGCTCCCCGCCTTCAACACGCCGGGCGTCGAGGTCATCGTATTGACCACCGACGCCGGCGCGTTCGACCTGCGGGCGTGCGGCATCGCGGCCAGGGGTGCGGAGCTGATGGTCGAGCCGCTCGGCGAGCCGGAGGCGCTCCGCCGGGCTCACGCCCGGCTCTTCGCGGAGCGCGGAGTCCGGTATCTCGACTGCGAGGGAGGGCAGACGGTCCTGGGGGCCCTGCGCCAGGCCGGGTTGCTCGACGAGGTGTTTCTCACCGAGACCGACGTCGTGGTGGATGAGTCACGACACCGGAACGTGCTCAAGATCTTCGAGTTCGAGCAGGAAGGCGCCGATCTGATCGCGGAAGGCCGCACCGGTGACGACAGTCCCTGGCGCTTCCGACGCTGGCGGTTCAGCCGCCGCTGATATCGACTGCGTGTGCGGGCCTAGAAGGCCCAACGCTTCCGGCGCTTGTAGAACTTCACCTCCCGGAAGCTCTTCCGGCGGCCCGCCTGGCTGAGCCCGAGGTAGAATTCGCGGACATCGTCGTTGCCGCGCAGCTTGTCGGCGGGCCCGTCGAAGACGATCCGGCCATTCTCCATGATGTAGCCGTAGTCGGCGATGCCGAGGGCAATCTGGGCGTTCTGCTCCACGACCAGGAACGTGGTGCCGTGGTCGCGGTTGATCTTCTGGATGATCGTGAAGATCTCCCTCACCAGCAGCGGGGCCAGGCCGAGCGATGGCTCATCCAGCAGCAGGAGCCGCGGCTTGGCCATCAGGGCCCGTCCGATCACCAGCATCTGCTGCTCGCCCCCCGACAGGTACCCGGCGAGCTGCTCTCGCCGCTCCACCAGCCGGGGGAAGTAGTCGTAGATCATCTGCATGTCGTGGCGGACCCCGTCCGGGTCCCGGCGGGTATAGCCCCCGATCCGGAGGTTCTCCTCCACCGTCATGCTCTCGAGGACCTTGCGGCCCTCCATGACCTGCACGATCCCGAGGCGGCAGATGTCCTCCGGATCGCGCCCGTCGACGCGGCGGCCCATGAACTCGATGCTGCCGTCGGTGACCGCTCCGTCCTCGGTCTTCAGCAGGCCCGAGATCGCCTTCAGCGTCGTCGTCTTGCCCGCCCCGTTCGCCCCCAGGAGGGCGACGATCCGGCCCTCCTCCACGTCGAGCGACAGCCCCTTCAGGACGAGGATGACGTTGCTGTAGATGACCTGCACGTTGTTCAGTCGCAGCATCTACTTCCCGATCCACTTCATGTCTCGCTCGACCGAGACCTCCTTCATCTGCACGATCTTGCCGCCCTTCACCATCACCAGCCGGGCCCGGTTGGTCGGGCGATGGTCCTCGTTGGTGTAGGAGAACGGCGGAGTGATCCCCCAGGTGTCGAAATCTTTCAGGGTCTCCAGCGCCTTCTTGATCGACTCCCCGGTCGGGTTGTCACCCGCTCGCTTGATCGCCTCGACCGACATGATCACCCAGAGCCACCCGCGCATGTACGGCGAGGCGTGGGTATCGCCGGGGTGGTGCTTCTGGTGGAACTCCATGAGGGTCTTCATGCCGGGCACGTTCTCGCCCCAGTACGCGACGTCCTGGATGCCCATCACGCCCTCGGCGGCCTCGGCGGCCAGCTTCGGGGTCCGCTCGTCGATCCCGTAGTTGTTCACCACGTACTTGGTCTTGAGCCCGAGCTTGTAGGAGTCCTTCAGGACCACCGGGACCCACTGGGTGTTCGTGTTGATGTACGCGTAGTCCGGGTCCTTCTTCTTCATGGTCAGCAGCTGCGACGTCGCGTCGGTGAGGACGGTCGGGATGATCTCCTCGTCGACGAGATCCACCCCGATGTCCTTGGCGTAGAGGCGACCGGCCTCGATGGGCGCCCGGCCGTAGGCGTTGTCCGCGTAGATGAAGGCGACCCGCGGCTTGCGCCCCGGGTCGGTCCACGTCTCCTTCACGTAGTTCAGGAAGATGCGGATCTGGCTCGTGTAGTCGATGCCGCCCGGAAAGTTGTAGGGGGTCTGGCGCGGGTCGGTGAGATGCCCGGAGTACGAGCCGGAGAGGTAGGGGATCTTGTCCTTGGTGATGTACGGGCGCAGCGCCTCGGTGTCCGGTGTCCCGTAGCCCAGGACCATCACCACCTTGTCGTCCTCGACGAACCGCTTGTAGGCCGCCACCGCGCGGGGCGGCTGGAACCCGTACTCCACGCTGATCAGCTCGATCTTCTTGCCGTTGACGCCGCCCCGCTCGTTGAAGTACTGCACCGCGTCGATCCGGCCCTGAGCGATGTCCTTGCCCTGGTCGGAGGTCGGCCCGGTGAGATCCACCAGGTTGCCGATCTTGATGACCCCTTGCGCCTCACCCGGCGGCGCGCCGAGACCGACGACGAACAGGCCGATGAGGACGAACCGGACGAGCAGGTCACGCGCGTGGCTCATAGGGCCCTCCTGAGGAGCGTTCAGTACGCATACGGCCAGAGCTTCCAGTAGCCGCGGACCCGGAGCCAGATGCGGGCCAGGCCCTGCGGCTCGTACATCAGGAACAGGATGACGGCGAGGCCGAAGACGATGTCCCGGGTCGAGGCGATCACCCCGAAGGCGTTCGGGTACACCCCGGTCAGGGACGTCGCGCTGAGCTTGAGCACCTCCGGCAGCAGGGTCATGAAGACCGCTCCGAAGATCGCGCCGAGAATGCTGCCCAGGCCGCCGATGATGATCATCGCGAGGTAGTCGATCGCGACCAGGAGCGTGAAGGCGTCGGGGAAGAGGATCCTCGAATGGTGGGCCATCAGGCCTCCGGCCAGCCCCGCGTAGAACGAGCTGATCACGAAAGCGAGCAGCTTGTAGCGATACAGGTTGACCCCCATGACCCCGGCCGCCACGTCACGGTCCCGGATCGCGATGAACGCCCGGCCCACGCGGGTCCGGAACAGGTTCTTGGCGAAGAACGTGGCCGGGATCACCAGCGCGAAGATCAGGTAGAAGACGCGCGCGTCGGAGTCGAGCGGCAGCCCGAAGACGTTGGCGGGGGGGACCATCATCCCCAGCACGCCCTTGGTGAGGCTCTCCCAGTGGACGATGCCGTAGGTGGTGATGAAGTGCGCGGCGAGGGTGGCGATGGCCAGGTAGAGGCCTTTCAGGCGCAGGGACGGGATGCCGAAGACGAGACCGAATCCGGAGGTGATCACCGCGGCGAGCGGCAGGGCCAGGTAGAAGGGCAGCCCCGCGTTCGCCTCGAGGATCGCGGTGGCGTAGGCGCCGACCGACAGGAACGCCGCGTGCCCGATCGAGATCTGCCCGGTGTAACCCACCAGGATGTTGAGCCCGAGGGCCCCGATGATCGCGATGCCGATGCGGTTCAGCACGTCGAGCCAGTAGGTGGTCGCGAACCGCGGCGTGACCGCGAGCACCGCGATCAGCGCCACCACCCCGACGATGGGTACGACCGTGTCGAAGATGCGCTCGTCCGACCGATAGCTGGTCCGGAAGCCGCCGCTCTGCATCAGACGCGCTCGATCTCGACCTTGCCGAACAGGCCGTAGGGACGCAGCATCAGGATGATCACGAGGACGACGAAGGGCGCCACCTCCTTGACCCCACCGCCGAGGATGGGATCGAGATAGCCTCCCGAGAGGTTCTCGAGCACCCCGATCAGCACGCCGCCGATGATCGCGCCCCCGACGCTGTCGAGGCCGCCCAGGATCACGACCGGAAACACCTTGAGCCCGAGGTCGGCGAGGGAGAAATCGACGCCGCCCCGCACGCTGCCGAGGATGATCCCGCCCAGCGTCGACACGACGGTGGCGATGCACCACGACAGCGCGAACACCCGCTTGACGCTCACCCCCAGGGACTGCGCGACCTGCTGGTTGTCCGCGGTGGCGCGCATGGCCATGCCGGTCAGGGAGAACTTGAAGAAGAGGGAGAACGCGGCGAGGAGGCCGAGCACGCCCACGAAGCTCCAGAGGTGCACCGGGGATACCGGCACCGGGCCCAGGTGGAACGGCTCCGGGGAGAACAGCACCGGGAACGGGCGCGTGTCGCTGCCCCAGGTCATGTTGAGGAAGCCGCGGATCACGCTGGCGACGCCGAACGTGACCATGATCACCGAGATGATCGGCTCGCCGATGAGCGGGCGCAGCACGCCCCGCTCGATCACGAGCCCGAGCAGGACCGCGACGCCGAGGGTCAGCGGGAGGGCCACGTAGAGCGGCAGCTTCATCGGCATGATGGTGGCCCACGAGACGTAGGCGCCGAAGAGCACCAGCTCGCCCGGCCCGAAGTTGACCACGCTCGAGGCCTTGAAGATCAACACGAATCCCAGCGCCATCAACGAGTACACCCCGCCCACCGCCACGCCGGTGATGATCAGCTGAAGCATGAAGACGCCCTGATCCGCCATGGCTCCCCTCACCTCCCGCCGGTGAGGCTCCCGGCCGGCGACCCGGCGTAGAGCCCCTCGACCATGCCCCGGTACTTGATCAGGACCGTCGCGCGCCGGACCTTCTGGGTCCGGGTCAGCTCGTCGTCGTCCGCGTCCAGCTCCTTGTCGAAGAGGGCGAACTCCCGGATGCGCGCGGCGTCGGGGAGGGTCTCGTTGACCCGGGCGACCGTCTCTCCGATGAGGGTCGCGACCTCGAGCTTGCCCGCGAGGTCCTTGAAGGTAGTGAAGGGCAGCCGGCGAGCCTCCGCCCAGTTGCCCACGTTGCCCATGTCGATCTGGATCAGGGCGACCACGTACGGCCGCTCCTCGCCGATCACCACCGCTTCCCGGACGAACGGGCTGAACTTGAGCTTGTTCTCGATCAGCGCGGGGGAGAAACGGGCCCCGTCCGCCGTCCGCAGCACGTCGGTGATGCGGTCGATCATGACCAGATGGCCCTGGTCGTCGAGGTACCCCGCGTCGCCGGTACGGAGCCAGCCGCCGTCGAGCACCCGGGCGGTCGCCTCCGGGTTCCGGAAGTAGCCGAGGAAGACGCTCTCGCCCGCCACGAGGATCTCGCCGGTCTCCGAGATCCGCACCCGCGTCCCCGGCGTCGGCTTGCCGACCGTCCCCGAGCGGACCTCGCCGTCCGGGTGGACCACGCAGATCCCCGCGGTTTCGGTCTGGCCGTAGACCTGCTTCAGATTGAGCCCGATCGCGCGGAAGAAGGCGAAGGTCTCCGGACCCAGGGGCGCGCCGCCGGTGTAGGCGCGGCGCACGCGCGCGAGCCCGAGCTTGTCGAGCAGCGCGCGGAACGTCAGGAGCCACGCGAGCGCGCGCGTCCCCCGCGCCGCCCACCCGGGCCGCGCGTGGGCCCGCTCGCTCGCGGCCGCTCGCTCACCCAGGGCCAGCGCGGCCCGCGTGGCCAGCCGCTTCACGAATCCGGAGTCGGCGATCTTGACCTGGTACTCCGAGCACATCGCTTCCCAGAACCGCGGGGGGGCGATCATGACGTGAGGGCCTATCTCCCGGAGGTCGTCGCGCGCGGTCTCGGGCTCCTCGGGGAAATTCACGGTGGCACCCACGTGGAGCGCCATCGCCACGCTGATGAGCTGCTCCCCCACCCAGGCGAACGGCAGGAACGAGACGATCTCGTCGCCCTCGCGTATCGGGTCGACCTCGGTCACCCCCGCGGCCATCGCGAGCAGGTTGCGGTGGCTGATCATCGCCGCCTTGGCGGTGCCGGTGGTGCCGGAGGTGTAGGAGAGGAGCGCCACGTCATCGGGTCCCCGCTGCGCGAGCAGCGATTCGTACCGGCCCTTCTCCGCCTCGTCGATCTCGCGGCCCTGGGTCTCGACGTGCTCGAGGCTCACGAGCATGGGGTCACGGTACGTCTCGAGCCCGCGGGTATCATCCACCACGATCCGCTCGAGCCGCGGCAACCCGTCGCGGACCCCGAGGACCTTGTCGGCCTGCTCCTGGTCCTCGGCCAGGACCACGCGCGTCTCGCTGTGGTCGAGCACGCGGCGCACCTGCTCGGGCAGCGCGTCGACGAAGATTCCCAGAGGGGTCGCGCCGATCGACTGGGCGGCCAGCTCCACGTAGAGCCAAGCCGGCCGGTTGCCCGAGATCACCGCGAGGGTGTCCCCGGGCCGCACGCCCAGCCGCTCGAGGCCGAGCGCCACCGCGCGGACGTGAGCGGCGTACTCGCGCCACGTCACCTCCTGCCAGATGCCGTATTTCTTCTCCCGGAGCGCGACCTGCGCTCCGCGTCGCCGGGCCCGCTCGACGAGCCGACCGGGGAAGGTCCCGTGGTCCATGACCCTAGACCACCTCGGCCGCTTCGCCGAGGTAGGCCTTGATCACCGCGGGATCCTGCTGCACGTGGGTCGGGGTGCCCTCGGCGATCTTCTGGCCGAAGTCCAGCACGACCACGCGGTCGGAGATGTCCATCACGACGCCCATGTCGTGCTCGATCATCACGACGGTCAGGCTCTTCACCTGCTTGACATAGAGGACGAACCGCACCATGTCCTCGGTCTCTTCCGCGTTCATGCCGGCGGTGGGCTCGTCGAGCAGCAGCACGGTCGGGTCGAGGGCGAGAGCCCGCGCCAGCTCCACTCGCTTCTGCAGCCCGTACGGCAGCGTGCCGACGATCTTGTGCCGGATGTCCTGCAGCTCGAGCAGGTCGATGATCTCTCGCTCGATGACGGCCCGGTGCAGGCGCTCCTCCCGCGCCGCGCGGCCGTAGTAGACCCCCGAGGCCAGCACCCCGGCGTGGAGATGGATGTGCCGGCCGATCTTGATGTTGTCCAGCACGCTCATCCCCTTGAAGAGGGCGATGTTCTGGAAGGTGCGGGCGAGGCCCAGGTGGGCGCGCTGGTGCGGCTTGAGCGGGGTGATGTCGCGGCCTTCGAAGCGGATGTGCCCGCGGCTCGGCGCGTAGATACCGCTGATGCAGTTGAAAATGCTGGTCTTGCCGGCTCCGTTGGGCCCGATGATGGCGAGGAAGTCTCCCGGCTGGACCTCGAGACTGACACCCGCGAGGGCGGTGACCCCGCCGAACTGGAGGTGCACCCCCTCGAGGCTCAGCCGTGCCATGTCGGCCGGCCGGCCTCTGCTCGACGGGGGGGCGGGGGGCAAGCCCCGGCGAAGGTCTCTTCGACCCACGACCGCCCCGAAAGGTTGTCCAGAGATCCCGTGCCGGGCATTGATTCCCCCGAGGGCCGGACAGTTCGGATGACGCGAGAGTGGGGCGCAACCTACCCGGACACGGAGAGGTTGTCAATAGCCTTTGCTAGGTCCGCCGGGTCTTCCTTCGGCGAGCCGCCCTGCGCCCAGACGGCTTCCTGGATCGTTGCGACCGTCTCCGGGGCCGAATGTCCGGGACGGAGAGGGCGTCGGGCACCTCTCCGACGATCATGAACGGAATCTCCTCGTGGAAGATCGGACCCGTCCCGGCCCACGAGATGGTGATGGACGAGGTGGTCACCGTGTCACTGATGCGGAGTCGGCAGTCGGTATCGGGAGACACGTCGAGAATGGCGAACTGCCTCGCGGCCACGATCGACGCCGGCGGATGCCGGAAGATCCCATTGGCCCCGATCACCCGAGCCTTGTTGAGGCTCACGGTGTTCGGGGCGGTGGCGAGCGCGAATGGACTGAACGTGATGACCGCGGCACCGTTCTTCGGCCCGCCGTTGATGAACAGCATGCCGCTGAGAATCCTCAAGGCCATCAACTCCTCCGGAAGGGACGGATCAGGCGCCCGCGAACAGGCTCTTCTTGATGATGGCGTGCACGCCCCAGTTGCCGTCCACGACCTGCGTGACACCGAAGTCCACCGCGACCGACATCAGGGAGATCGCCTCGTCCTCGCTCAGGCCCTTGGTGGTCATCAGGAAGTGCCGCATCTTCCGGAACGCATCCTTCATCGCCAGGTCGATCGAGGACTTCTCGTAGATCTTGCTCTGCGCATCGGCGCCCAGCTCGGCCAGGTAGTTCGCGTAGCTGAACCCGTGGAGCACCCACTCGTCCTGGGTCTCCAGCAGCGGGTAGTTGAGCTCGGCCAGCGCGGTCCCCGCGAGGCTCGCGCGCTTGTGCACGATGAGCTGGAAGGTGCCGGTCAGCGAGCACTCGATGGCGGTGCCGGAGAGCTCGGAGTCGCCCTGCGAGGCGTGCGAGTCGCCCGCCGAGAGCAGCGCCCCCTTGACCGAGACCGGGTAGTACATCGTGGCGCCCTTGCCGATGCGCCAGTCGTCGATGTTGCCCCCGGTGTAGCTCGGCGGGATCGAGTCCACCATGTCGGCTTCGGCCGGCGCCAGGCCCAGCACCCCGAAGTGCGGCCGGATGGGCACCCGGACGTTCTTGAGCACCCCCTGGGTCTCCTGCACGGTGCGGTGGTCGACCGGCACGCCGGGGTAGTCGATCGTCTTGTGCACCACGCCGGACGGATCGGTCTGCGGCGTCCAGCGGAAGTTGTAGACCCCCTTCGCCCAGTTTCGCTCCCCGCTCGCATCGACCTCGTAGATCGTGATGACCTCGCGCGGCTTGGGCTCGGTCAGCAGCTCCTTGTAGTGGAAGCCCCACCACGCGGCCGCGTTGCTCCCGAAGCTCTTGCCCTTGTACTGCGGGTTCGCGCACGGCCGCGGCTTGACGTCGATGATCCGGACCTCGAGGATGTCGCCCGGCTCCGCCTCCTTCACCGCGACGGGCCCGGTGCAGATGTGCACGCCCAGGCCCTCGCCCGCGCCGCGACCGAAGAGCGTGGGGTTCATCGGCCCGGCCCCACGGCGATCCACGCCCTTGCGCTGCTTGTCCCAGTAGAAGACGCTCTCCGCTCCCGGATCGCCCTTCACCATCCGCTCGGCGTCGTCGTTGGCATGATGGGTCAGCACCTCGATGGTCACGAAGTCGCCCGAGCTCACCTCGACCTGGGGCTTGAGCAGCTTGCTGAAGTATCCCCAGTGCACGGTCTTGTCGGTCGCGGGAACGTAGTAGTGGTTCTTGGTTCCCGGGACCATTCCCGGCTGGGCCTGGGCCGTCGTCACCGACGAGAGGCCGGCCGCCGCGAACGACGCCGCGGCACCCCCGGCCATCATGGCGCCCTTGAGGAACTCCCGCCGCCCTTCGTTCATCAAATTGCCAGCATCGTCGCGCTCGCCTTCACCCGTGGCACCCATGTGTTGTCCCTTTCCTGATCCGGCCGGTAGTGAATCGGTGGGGGATCGCCACAGCGTCGTCGCTGGCCCTGCCCGGATCGTGGGCAGGTCTGCGTCCTTCGTGGACGCGAGACCAGGCGGGAGAATAGCAGGACCCTCCGGGCCACTCAAGGGTCCCGTCGGGGTCGGGCGATGCGCTTCTGCCCCGCCATGTACGGGCGGAGCACGTCGGGGATCGTCACCGAGCCGTCCGCGTTCTGGTAGATCTCGAGGAGGGGAATCAGGATGCGCGGGGAGGCGATGCACGTGTTGTTGAGCGTGTGGACGAACTTCCGCCCGTCGTCGCGCGCGTCGTACTTGATGTTGAGGCGGCGCGCCTGGAAGTCATGGAAGGTCGAGCAGCTGTGCGTCTCGCCGTAGGACTTGCGGCTGGGCATCCACGTCTCGATGTCGTTCTTGAAGACCTGGCCCCGTCCCATGTCGCCGGTGCACACGTCGACCACCCGGTAGGGCAGCGCGAGCGCCTGCAGCACCTCCTCGGCGTTCTGCAGCAGCTCCGCGTGCATGGCCGCGCTGACCCCCTCGTCGGCTTCGCAGAGCACGACCTGCTCGACCTTCTGGAACTGGTGGACGCGATAGAGCCCCTGCGTATCCTTGCCGTAGGTCCCGGCCTCGCGGCGGAAGCAGTTGCTGATGCCGCAGTACCGCCGGGGCAGGTCGGCGAGGGCGAGCGTCTCGCCCTGGTGGTAGCTCGCCACCGAGACCTCGGACGTGCCGATCAGGTAGTAGCCGTCGGCTTCCATCGGGCCGTCCCGGTCCGGCCGCGCCCCGACCGCGTACGCCTGCTCTTCCCCGCCCGGGAAATAGCTGGTGCCCATCATCGCCTCCCAGTTCGCCATGAGCGGCGGCGCGAACGGGGTGAAGCCCTTCCGGATGAGGTGATCGAGCGTGAAGCCGAGGACGGCGAGCTCGAGGCGCACCGCGTCGCCCTTCAGGAAGTAGCTCCGGCTCCCGGCGATCTTCACCCCTCTCGGGATGTCGATGATGTCGAGCGCCTGCCCGAGCGTCACGTGGTCCTTCGGCGGAAAGCCGAAGACGGGGAGCCGGCCCCACGTGCGCACTTCCCGGTTCTCGGTGTCGTCCTTGCCCACCGGGGCCTGCGGCAGCGGTATCGACGGCAGCAGGAGCTGCATCGCCTCCCACTGGCGATCCACCGCCGCCAGCTCGTCTTCCCGCTGCTTCAGCTCAGAAGCCAGCTCCCTCATCTCCGCGATGGCCCGCTGCCTCTCCTCGCCCGCCATCGACGGCACCGCCTTGCTGACCGCGTTCCGCCGGGCGCGCATGGACTCCACGAGGGGCAGGAGCTCGCGGCGCTTCGCGTCGATGCCGAGGAACGCGCCCACGTCGACCGTGATCCGCTTCTTCCGGGCCGCGTCCTGGTACACGTCGGGCCGGGCGCGAAGATCGTTGAGGTCGATCATGTCCTACGGGACCACGAAGTTGACGACCCCTTGGTCGAGGGTCTGGTGGTTCGCGTTGACGAGCTCGATCCGGACCTTGTGCGGCCCGGCGGGAAGGCCATTGATGATGAGCGGACTCGCCCCTGGGCAAGCGAGTCCGCACAGAAGGGCGGTCGCTCCGATCAGGCCGATGACGGCATTTCTCATGGTGGCTGCTCCCGAGACACCAACGGCCACCCCCGATGCTCCGGAAGTGGCCGAAGATTGGGTGGTGATCAGCAGATGCCTAACGGGCTTCCAGCAGGGCGCTCAGCTCGGCGCTCGATCCAGGCAGCAACTCCGAAACGGGGGCCAGATAGACGCCGCCGGGGCGAGTGTTGCGGGTGATCAGCGCACCGGCGCCAACAATGCAGCCGGTAGCGATCTTCACGCCCTCCCTCACCATGGCGTTGGCGCCGATGATGCAGTAGGGCTCGACGGTGCACTCCCCCAAGACCACGCTATGCGGCCCGAGAAAGCAGTGATCCTGGATGTCCGTATGGTGACCCACGACGCTTCCGGTCTCGACGATCACGTCGCGGCCGAGACGCGCGAATGGTTTCATCACCACGCTCTCGTAAACAAAACAGTTCTCCCCGACCGCCGCTCCCGACCATGTCACGGCCCTGGAGCTGACGTAACTCACGAACCGGTAGCCTTTGGCCTGCGCCTGCTGAAACTTCTCCGCGCGCAGCTGGTTGACCCGCTTCAGACCCAAGGGAACCGCCATCAGGTATTCCTCCGGCGGATAGTGCTGAGCGACCTCTTCAAACGGAACCACCGGACAGCCCAGCAACTCCTGCTGCTGGATGTGCGCCCGGTCGACGGTAAACGCGGCGACTTCGTAGGGAGAATCATGATTCAGATAGAAGTGATTCGTCTCCGCGAAGCGCGCGTTGCCGAAAAGCACGACCTTTCTCAAGCCCGAGCCCCCTCGTTGTCGGCCGCCCGCAAGAATGCGGCCAGCTTGTGGACCGTAGAATAGCGAAACAGATCCGCTATCGCCACCGGTCGGGCCACGAGCGGGCTGATGCGCCGGTGCAACTGTATGGTCAGCAAGGAGTGACCACCCAGGTCGAAGAAATCGTCGTGAACGTCGATCCGGTGGACGCCCAGTACTTCCTGCCAGATCGAAACGAGTTGCCGCTCCAGACCGCCAAGGCGTTCAGACGGAACGGACCCTCGCTGAACGACCGGGAGAGGCGTTGCGCCCGGTGGCGGAAGAGCTTTGCGGTTGATCTTCAAATTCGGCGTGAGCGGGAATTCTCGGATTTCGATGAAGTGGGACGGCACCATGAACTCGGGCAGCTTTGCGCGAAGATGGTCACGCAGGTCTTTCACCGGGACACCGGACGTTCCGGTAGGGGTCACATACGCGACCAGGCGCGTGTCCCCGGGAGTATCTTCCCGAGCCAGCACCACGGACTTGCCGACACCCGGGTGCCCGTCGAGCAGGGCTTCGATCTCGCCGAGCTCGATGCGATAGCCGCGCAGCTTCACTTGCTCATCGCTCCGGCCTAGAAATTCGACATTGCCATCGGAACGATGGGCCGCCACGTCGCCGGTCCGGTAGAGGCGTCCGTCGGGGCCGCCGAACGGGTCGCTCACGAATCGGTCGGCGGTGAGATCGGGCCGCTTCCAGTATCCGCGCGCAACACCCTTCCCCCCGATGTACAGGTCACCCGGCGTGCCGACCGGTACCAGCTGCATGTGGTGGTCCAGAATATACAGAGCGGTGTTGGCGATGGGCCGTCCGATGGGAATCGTGGCCTCGTCGCCCGCGACCGTGTAGGTGGACGACCAGACCGTGGTTTCCGTAGGACCATACATGTTGATCAGCTTCCCGAGTACCAGCTCTCCCAGAGACTGCGCCTGTGGTGTGGAGAGCCCCTCACCCCCCACCATCATCGCCCTCAAACCGCGCAGGGCGAGACGCGACTCTCGATCGGCGGTCAACAGACTCGCCATCGATGGGGTGCACTGCAGATGCGTCACCTTGTGGCGCGCGATCAGGGCCGGGATGGCTGAGGGCCCCGCCGTGTGCGCGGGAACGTCACCGGCGAGCTCCCGCAAGCGGTTCAGATGCTCCAGATGCTCGAGCGCGGTCGAGGAGGCCACCCCGAAGTCGATCAGGCAGGCCAGCTCATCGATCCCGATTCCCTTCAATCGCTGAACCATCGCGAGGCAGGTTTCGACCGTCCCGAACAGGCCGCTTGTCTCGAAGTACCGCTCGAAGGCGTGGTTCAAGATGGCCGACTTCTCTTCCGGCGTGAGGCTTTGGGCCGCAAACATCTGGCTGAGGGTTTGCCTCGTCGCCGAGGCGCGCTCCTTGAACGCCGGGAACGACCAGGCGGCCTGCTCGGTGAGGTCCAGCGCGCTGGCCAGGTAGTCGATCATCGGCTCACGCACGACCTCGCGCACCTGGTCGTCGTCGTCGCCCACGAACGTATGGAGCATCAGCGTCACGTAGCCATTGCCCGGATGTCCGTGCTCCCGCCACGCGGTACGGTAGATGGAGAGCTTCTCGGCCAGTTGCTCCACACTTTGACCCAACAGGTGGGTGAGAACCCGGAAGCCTCCGGCGCCCGCCCTGCGAAACGTCTCCGGGTTTCCCGCCACCGTGACCCAGACCGGCAACTCGGCTTGAACGGGCCGGGGCAGGGTCCGGACCTCGACCTCTTTGTGGTCGGGGCCGGGGAAGCGGAGCGTTTCCCCCCGCCACAGCCGGCGGACAATGTCGATGCCGCGAAACATCGTGTCGTGGCGATTGGCGTACTGCTCCGGTTGCAGCACGAAGTCGTTCGGCTGCCAGCCGGACGCAAAAGAAATCCCGACGCGGCCAGCGGACAGGTTGTCGACGACCGACCATTCCTCGGCGATCCGGATGGGATTGTGCAAGGGAGACACGCAGCTCCCCGCGCGGAGGCCGATCGATTTCGTGATCGACGCCAGAGCGGCGCTCGTGACCGATGGATTGGGATACAGTCCGCCAAACGAACCAAAGTGCCGTTCCGGTGTCCACACCGCGGCGAAGCCATTCTGGTCGGCGAACTTGGCCCCTTCGAGCAGAAGGGCGTATTTGTCGGCGGCGTTCTCTCCTTCGTCGCTGGCGAAATAGAACAGGCTGAAGTCGATGCCGGCCGCACGAGCTCCCTTCTCCGAGCCACCGTGGAGCACTACCGTGAAACCACGCGCCATGGTCCAGAACAACTCCAGCACCGAGATGTCGAACGAGAGGCTGGTCACCGCCAGCCAGGTCCCCGCTGGGCGGTGCGGAACACAATCATCCATCCCCGCGAAGAAGTTCGTCACGTTGCGGTGTTCCACCATCACGCCCTTGGGCCTGCCGGTGGACCCGGATGTATAGATGACATAGCTCAAGTCGCTGCCGGTCACGCCGCTGTCCAGATTGTCCTCGGGCTCCCGCTCCATGCTCCCCCAGTCGCTGTCGATGCACACGACCTTCGCGTGATGAGGAGGGAGCCGGTGGAGCAGGCCTTGCTGCGTCAGGAGAATCGGGCACTGCGCGTCTTCGACCATCAACGCCAGGCGGTCCGCGGGGTACGCTGGATCGAGCGGAACATAGGCGGCCCCTGCCTTGAGAATCCCGTAAACGCCCGTCAGCAGGTCGATGGATCGTTCCAGGCAGATGCCGACCAGCACTTCCGGTCCCGCGCCCAAGTTCCGCAGGTGTCGGGCCAGTTTGTTGGCCGCACGATTCAGCTCATCGTAGCTCCGCTGCTGGTCTTCACAGACCAGCGCCACCGCGTCCGGGGTCCGCTTCACCTGCTGCTCGAAGAGCTCGTGAACGGTCGTGTCGTCCGGATACGCCTTGTGAGTGGCATTCCAGGTGACCAGAAGCCGTTCGCGCTCAGCGTCCGTGAGGAGCGGGACGCTCGCGAGAGGTGCGTCGAGACGGGCGGCCACGTGTTGCAGGAATGTCGTGAAGGTGCGCTGGAGCTCGAGAATACGGGCATGATCGACGACCGCCGTCCGGTAGGTCCAGTGACTGGTGCATCCGTCGCGCGAAACCGCGATCGTCAGATCGTTCTCCGGAGCGTCCTCCGGTTCGTCCCGTTGCACGATCCCAATCGGCAGTCGGATGTCCCGGCCGCGCAGCTCCGGAGTGCGAGCGACAAGGGAACGCGCGTAGGTACGCTTGGCTCTCACGCTCGCGAGCTCGTTCAGCACCGCATGAAGTGCAGCGTCCGCGCTGCCGTCACCGTCCAACGCGACGTGCGCCGGGACCTGAAGCGCGAAGAACTGCTCAAGCCCTGACCGCGACTCCGCCAAGCCACCGTGTCCGAAGCCGATGTCAAAGGAAGTGCGGCCGGTGGTCCGCGCCAGGTACAGAATCAAGGCCGCGGTCAGGAGGTCCGCGGGTTCGCCCGCCGCCCTGGGGATCGGCGGGACGGAGAGGGCGGCCGTCGCGTGAGACTCCGCTCTTTGCGTGCTCGCGCCCTGGTACCCGGAGGGAAGTTCCAGGGGGGACAGCTGCCGGAGTCGCTGCTGCCAGAATTCCTCGTGCCGGACGAGACTCTCACCTAGCCGCGTGAGAGTTGCGGCCGTATCCGCTGGGAGCGTCTCGAACCGGTAGCCGGCGGTGATCCCAGCCGCGCCGAGATTCACCGCCTCTCCCCCGAGGCCGAGCAACCGCGGAATTACAACTTGATTGCTCGACGTGGCGACACGAACGGAACTACCATCGACAGCCAGCACCGTACCCGGCGGGCTCTCAGAGAATGCCGGCAGCACCTCGAGTTTCGGCACGAGCAGCACGTTTCCGCCGCCGACCGCTTTTGGAACTTCGAGGGGATTCGGGTAAGGCCCGTAGTCGAGGGAGCGCACAAAGGCGGCGATTCGTTCGGCGGGCAGAGTCCAGTCGATGCAAGCCTGTGCCGCGGGCCGCTTGTGCTTCGCAAAATACGTGCGCTCGGAGGGGTTCTGCGGGACGGCTCGAAGCGTCCCATCGCCCAACCCTTTGACCAGCTCCTCGAAGGAATCGATCCCGGCTTTGAAGCATTTGCGGTTCAGCGTGAACGCCGTCTCATCGGCAGCGAGCGCAAAGGTACACTGCTGGAGAATGGCGCCGGTATCCACGACCTCTCTCATCTCGTGCCAGGTGACGCCGTGGGACGTCTCCTGATTGAGGATCGCCCACGTGGTGGCGTGGAGCCCGGCGTATCTCGGCAACGGACCGTCGTGAAAATTGATGGCGCCCAGACGAGGCAGCGCCAAGATCCGAGTCGGGATGATGGAGAGGTTGGCGATACTGAACAGGTAATCGAATGGCCGACCATCGACCGAAGATAGAACTTCGTCCTGGCGTGAGACACAACGGATCTTCTGCTCTTGGGCCCATTCTCGAATCACGTCGTTGCCGGACACGATGGTCGGTATCGTGTGCTCGTGGCGCAGGAGAATCTCCGCGCAGGGGATCAGGAGAGCTCCCTCTCCCAGAATGAGTGCGCTGAATGTCATGGGCTGGCAATGGAACAGAGGGCTGGCGGACGGTGCGGCGGCGATGGAGGCAGCAAAACATCAACGAGCACGTGCGGTGTTCCTTCCAAGGAATGCCTTCGGTCAGGTTCCGGGACCCACCATCTCCTATACCATGATCGGCCTTGCACCGCTCCGGCGCCGGGCGGAAGGGCGTCATCGGGCCCCAGGGCGAGACCATTGCGGAATCCAGGTGGTAGCCAGGTGATAGCAAAAACAAGATCGGCCACTCCCGATGTCCCGGAAGTGGCCGATGCATTGGTGGGCCGTCGAGGACTCGAACCTTGGACCTGCTGATTAAGAGTGACCGCCAGGGCTCACCCCAGGAGACCCCGAAAGACCTAAACCCTGAAGAGCGCGGTAGCAGGCCGCGCATCATCGCTTGCGCTTCTTCCGGGTCTCCTTGTTATGAGTTCGGCCCACCCTTCATTGTTGCGACACCTCTTCGGCTCGGGGCACTGGGTCGAGTGATTCTGCCCCTTCCGTTAGGCCCGCGCCGGGCAAATGCCCCGGGCTGAGGCCAATCGGGCGCGTCGAGCAGAGGACCCACTAGTCAGTCGTTAGCTCCAAGCGAGCAATCGCCGATTCGATAGGTACTTAGGTGTGGGTATTACCGGGCCGCTACGACGAACCCAGCGGGGTGGTGAAGGTGGCTCTCGGCCGCCGCGCTCGGACCGGCCAGGAAGGTGCTTGGCTTGACACGCCCCATCGAGCCGCCTAACGTCTCTGCGTAGTCTCTCGGAGGAAGCTACATGGCATCGAAAGAAGCGTTCTCGACTTTCCAGCATCCGGATCAGGAAAGGCGGGTGATGGCGGCCTGGGAGCAATTCCTGGGTCGCCGTGAGTTGCCTCCTCATGCCGTCCGGGATGTGATCGAAGGGTCGTGGGAGCGCTGTACCTCCTCGGGAGTGGATCCGGGGCGCTCGCAAGCAGCGATGCCGCTTCTGGAAGAGGCTCTCCGGGCGCTTCAGCACGCGCATCGTGACCTGATCGGGGCGAGTGCGTCGATCACGGAACAGGCCCGAGACTTCCTGTCGGAGTCGGGGACCATCATGATCCTCACCGATCCCACGGGGGTGATCCTCGAGACGGTCGGCGACGCGGCGACGATGGAAGGGGCTCGGAACATCCGGCTCGAAACTGGAGCGTCCTGGGACGAGCGCGCCTGCGGCACGAACGCCATCGGAACCGCACTCGCCCTCCGTGGACCGGTGCAGGTGCACGGCGCCGAACACTTCTGCTCGGGAATCAAACCATGGACCTGTTCGGCGACGGTGATCCGCAACCCGATCCATGGCGAGGTGATTGGGGTATTGGACGTGAGCGGGCACCGGGACTCGTTCAGCCGTCATTGCCTGGCATTGGCGGTGATTACGGCCGGCCGCATCGAAGGGGAGGTGGCGAGGCGCGCGATGGAGCTACGGCACCGTCTCCTACAGGCGGGTGCTGGGCGGCCCACGGCGGGGGGCCTGGTGTTCTTTGACCGCAACGGCCGTCTGGTCGAGGTGGATCCTCACGCGGCGCGCTCCTTGAGGACG
>WNFF01000044.1_pt1 | contig 78600 bp, 74 predicted proteins | sample 5400441 | NCBI WGS metagenome assembly WNFF01 (sample SAMN13153345, study PRJNA577476) | soil metagenome | isolation source: 120 cm saprolite under Douglas fir tree site 2 hole 3 replicate 1 | place: USA:California | collected 2015-04-18 | reverse complement strand
AAACGTCGCCGGCAAAGCCGACGTAGCAGCCATCGGGAAACATCGCGAGCAGTTCGCCGCGGACGGCTTCGTCTTCGATGGCGTAGAACGCCCACGGACGCAGCCACGTGCGGTCAAACGTGATGAGGTTCATCAGTGCGTCGCCGGGATGGATCGACGGCAAGCCCTGCTCGACGCTCAGGCGCGAAACTCGCGCATAGACATCTTCCGAGCCTTGCGACGGCGCGGACTCGATTTTGTTGGCGGCGAGCGGGTAGGCCGCTTTCAATTTCGCGCGGTGCACTTCCGCCTGCCATTGCAGGTACGGATACTCGTGCATCTCGTTGGCCCACACGGGCGTGTTCAGCTCGAGGCCGCCGGCGATGGAGATGACTTCCTGGCCGTTAGGCACGCGGCGCGTGCCAACCACGCGCGGCACGGTGACGCGTTCGGCTTTGCGAAGATTTTCATCACGCAGCTCGGCCCCACAACCGGGACACGCAAGATTGCATGTAGGGGCGGGGCTTGCCCCGCCCGCTGAAGCCTCGCCACCATCTGCGGCGGGCGACCCAAGGGTCGCCCCTACCCCCGACTCTTCATCCGTTTCCTGCGAATTTCCATTTTCGAGTTTCGACTTTCCGGTTTTCTTGCCGCATTGCCGGCAGACGTAGACATCCTCACCCAGCGGAATCTCCAGTGCTTCGAGTACGGTCTCTTCGTGGAATCCGAAGCGCTGGCCGTCGGCGACGTAGCGCACGTAGGCGCCGAGTTTTCCATCGGTCCAAAGGAAATAGCCGATGGAGGTCAGCAACTGCTCGACGTGATTGTTCTGCTCGACGAGCCGGGCGACGTCGCTGGCGGCGCGGGCTGCGGCAATGTCCGCGAGCGATTGCGACGACTGCGGGTAAAACCGCACGCTCGGAACGTCCTGCGAAAGCACGGCGATGAAGGACAGCCCGAATCCCTGATAGAAATTCGTGACGAACTGGTAGCGCGGCATCTCTTCGAGTTCGCGGTCGTCGCTGAAGCGCTGCTCGAACGGCAGATGCCAGTTCATGTCGTTGGGATTCCACCAGGCATATTGCAAGCCCTGCCAAAAAAGCCGCGCCTGGCGGATGCGGCGGATTTCGTGGCGCCGCGCAACGATGCCTTCTTGGCGATACTGCCGCACCAGTTCGCGCAGCGCGTTGACCAGCTCCGGCTTCACATCATCGAGCCGCTCGTTGTTCGGCCCAAGGTCTTCAGCCGTGCCGAGTAGGGGCGCAGCATGCTGCGCCCCTACAGCCGAGGCGTCGTCCGCAAAGTTTTTCGATGCGTTGCCGTAGGACAGACCCGCCGGCGAGGACGCCGGCGCTACACGCGCGGCGTTTCCATCGGCAGGCGCGATCGTGCCGGGCATGCCGCTCCAAGACTCAGCTGTGCGATACAGGTCCATTCGGCCTCTCAAATGTTCTTTCGTCAGAATTCGTGGACGTGTTTCGGTGCGCTTCCGTTTGGCGCCAAGCTTGGAGTTGGTGCCAGGAGCGCTTTCTCAATCGCGGCAACGGCTGCGGCTTGGGGGCCTCGGGAAACTCCACCGGAGGAAATCCTGCCGTACCCAGCAGCGAATTCATCAGCGCGCGGTTCTCCGCCCGCAGGCGCGCTACATCAGCTTCAAGCAGACCGACATAACGCCCGTGAAATAACCGTTGAAGAAAGTTTCGCATGTCACCTAAAATGGAGGACAGTCTGTCCTGCAAGATTCAGACAAACCATGGTATACTTCTAGGGGAGGACACCACTATGCCAGCCCGCAGCAACCGCCGGAAAATCTCAACAACCGTGGCGCCGGAGACGGATACATTTTTGAAGTCCCTGATTCGTCAGGGGAAAGCATCTTCCCTGGCGGACGCTGTTGACCGGGCGGTGGCCGTGGCCCGGCGCGCGGAATCTCGCCGCCGGCTGGAAGCCGCTACCGCCGCCTACTATGCGTCCCTTTCCGGCAAAGCTCTTGAGGAAGAGAAGAAGCTCGAACTAGCTGCGGGCAGCGCTTCCTCGCTCGTGGATTTCGATGGCGAGTAATCCGCGCACACAGCGTGTCGCCCCGCGCCGCGGAGAAATCTGGACCGCCTATCTGGAAGCACCCTTTAAGCAACGCCATTGGGTCTTGATTGTGTCCCTGGATGCGCGGAACCTGAGCGATCATGCGTTTACTGTCCTTGCCGTACCATTCGCCTCGCGCATCGTCGAAACACCGAGCACGCTGGTGCTGCCACCCGGTGAAACCGGTCTGCCGGGTATCTCCTGTTTGCGCGGACACTTCATCATGACGTTGCCAAAATCGCAGCTTATCGAGAGGCTCCCACGCGCTCTGTCCGCCAATCGCATGCGTCAATTGTGCGTCGCGATTCGCCGCAGCTACGACCCCGACGCACCCTAAGTCCTCCGGGGCTACCAGCGGCGGCGCGGGAGCGGTTTCGGACGAAACTGCTTGCGCGCTTCGGATTCGAGGCGCTGGGTGTGAATCGCGCGTGAAGTTGGATCCGTTGCGCTAATCTGCCGGGCGATTTGTTCATCGAGCGGCATGCCGGTCACAAAACGCGGCGTGCCTGGCGGCGAATGAAAGGGCGGGGTCTGCCCCGCCCTGGCCGGCACATAGGCCAGCCCAACACCGGCGAGTCTTCCGCCGGAGACCAATCCGTAGCGCGCGGCGTCGGCGGCGTCGTCGCCGTCGACTTTGCGAATGTCCTCGATGCGGCTGGTGTCGCGCACCAGTTGAGGGATGCATTCGATCAGCCTGGCGCAATTCTCGGTGATGACCCAGGCGTCCGATTCCAGCAACTGGTACATCCATTGCCAGCCACCGATGCGGTCGTCATCGGCGGGCGCCGGCCGCGGCAAGCCATTGGCGACCAGCACGTCGCCGAGCTGCTCAGCGATCGATGATTCCGAAGTGCGGTGCGCGAAGGCGTCCGGGGAAAGAAAAACTTCGCTGATGCCCTCGCGGCCGCTGCGCTCCGCGATGGCTTGCGCCAGCATGCGCGGCGAAAGACCGTTTTGCACGAATTCGCGGTAGGTGACGATGCACGAGTTGAAAGTTGAAGGTTGAGAGTTGAAAGAAGAATCTCTAACCCTAGTTTCGTCTTTATTTTCAACTTTGAACTGCCGACTGTCGACTGGTACCGCGCAATGCCAGTAGACCGCGCTGGGATGCTGGAAGCCCCAGTCGATGGAAATCCAGCGCGGCCACCAGGGTTCCAGCCGCAGTTCCTCGGGCCGCGCAGTGTGGCGGCCGATGTCGAAGATGTCGAAGTATTGCCCGGCAAAAACGTTCCAGTCGCCGTCGAGAAACGCGCGGCGCAAATGCTCCGGCAGCGCTTCGAGGGTGCGGCGGTATTCCGGGTCGTTGGCGTAGATCGGATTGTCGTCGAGGCGCGCGCGGATGAAATCGTAGTCGCGCGGGTCGTACAAATCCGCCCGCTCGAATCCGGCGGCCGGCTGGTGGTCCACCCACAGCGCCTTCACCCAAGCGTGGCCGACATTACCCGGGTTTGTCGCGCCGGCCATGCACGGCACGATTCTCTTCCCCGCGTTTTTCCCGTCGGAGTAAACCTTTGCCGGGCAGCGATTGCGCGAGGTGAGGAATTGCCACTGCTTCAGCGTAAAGTGCGTGAGCTCATCGATCCCAATGAACAGGAACTCCGCGCCCTGGTACTGATAAACGTCGTTCTCGTTGCGGCAGTAGCCGAAGCGCGTGGTCGAGCCGTTTTGCCAGGTCACGACATGCTTCGACGCGTTGTAACTCTTGTACATCGAGCGCGGCACGTCCCGCCGAAGGTAGGAAAGCAGTGATGATTCCAGCTCGGGATACGTGCGCCGCAAGAGCAAGGTATCGCAACCGTCGACTACAAGCGCTTGCCGAATGGCTTCCCAAAGCAACGCTTTCGTCTTTCCCGGACCCGCCGCGCCGCCAAAAAGACGGTACTTGGCTTTTGATTCGTGGAATTCCTTTTGCCGCGCGAAAGCCTTGTAGTAGTTGCTGATGCGTGGCGGATCTTTTTCAGGTGTCATTGGTCCGCCCATGCCCGGCTCGATTCTCTTTGGTGTGCTACTGCGCGCGGAGCTTCTTTCCCACGTAAAACGCGGCGCCGCCGCCGATCAACGCAACGGCCGCAGGCCAGTGGTGCAGGCTCAGCACCACACCCGCGACCACGGCGGCGACACCAGCGATTTGGGCAATCTCCCCGATGAAATTCAGTTTGGCGTTTGCCATTTTCTTTCCTCCGCGGCGCTCGCGCGCCACACTCGTTCAATCTCGATTCGGCTCCGGCATATCGATGATGATCCGCCGCGGCTCGTCGGCCAGCGCGGCTGCACCTTTGTAGTGCATCTCGGTCAGCTTCTCGACGGCGCGCTGCCTGATTTTTTCGTCCTTGGAGTTGAGCAAGCGTTTCCAAGCGATGAGCAAATCCGCGTTGCGGTGAATCTCTTCGACGAATTCGCCGGGATCAGCGGGCAGGGGAAATTCTCCGCCGGGGATGGGCGGGAATTCTTTGACAGTATCGCGTCGTTTAGAACTAGTCTTATCGAGCGCTCCATCCGGAGGGGGCGTCGCCGCGTCAGCGTACGCTTGGCAGTCCGTGCCGGGCGCGGTGCCGGAGCCCGCGGCCCCTGTCACGGAGGCTCTGCTATCGTCGTCGGACGCAGCTTGATCCCGCCCCGCCAGGATCACGCCCCGCTCCGTGGAGGCCAGGGCATGGCCGTTTGGGCGGCCTTGCGCTCCGGCATGTCCGTTCGGTTTCACTGAAGATTTGCGGCTCGACATAAAGGCAGCTCTTGGTTTTTCGTTTTTGGTACTCAGTGAGAAAAAACCACGCCGCAATCAGGCTGACGCCTGGGTTGGCGGCGTGGCGGCGCGTTTCGGAGTGCGGAAGCCTGGCTCCCGCTTTTCCGTCTGTGGGAGAAGAGAACCGGAGGAAGGCTGAGCTTGCGGTAGTAGGAAAAGCGGCGGCGAGCCGCCGCACTCCACACTGTTCTCGATCATTTGCTCCGGCGGGTACTTACACCGGGCTGACAAGATGACGCGGTCCGAGGGCAACTCTGCGAAGTCGCAGACGAGCTTAAGGTCAGCAGCTTCAAATGGGCTATCCGCGCGCAAGTAGCAGCGCGCTTGGGCGGCTTCGATAGGTTCCGCCGCAGTTTCGCCATCGACTGGCGTCATCTCCGCGTCCTCAAACGCCTGGACGAGCACGGCGCGCCAGAGGCGCTGTTCGGGCGTGAGGACCCGCCCATGCGACCACATCGACGCCTTGGTGTGATAGCTCCCGCCGCGAAACATGGTTCACCGTTTACAATTTTCGCGACGGGCGATGCAACACCCGCGCGCGCCGCCTCAGACCATCAGTTTGGCGGTCAATCCGGCGCCGCCGGTCGAAGAGACAAACCGGATGCGCAGGAATTTCGCTTGCACGCCGGTGACGGTGCGCGCCTCGCCGGCGGTGTTGGTGGTCGTGTCGATGGTCTGGTATTCGGCGTCGACGTCGGCCATGGCGCCTTGCAAGATCAGGCTTACGGCGGTCGGCGCCGTGCCGAAGATGGTCTGCCAGCGCACGGCCGTACCGGTGTCCGGCTGTCCGGCGTAGCTTGGGAGCGCGAATTGGCTTCCCGCTAGGGCGCTTCCCGGAAATGCTTCGTTGTTGAAACTGAATCCCACGTCGCCAGGCATGAGGGAAATCGGCGGCGTAAGGTTTTGATAACTTGGCATCTTGGCTCCTTGCGGCCCGGGCCGCAGTTCTCAGACTTCGGCTGTAAGTTCTCCGACGTTCGTTCAAGAAACAATTTGGTCTGGGCAGACTCCTGCCGCTCGGGCCCGCTGGCAAGTGGTCAGCCTTGCTCTGAGGTGCAAGCAAGCGCAGGCTTTACGGCGGCAATTGTCTTTATTTTCTGGAAGTGGAGGAGGGCGGAAGCGGGGAAAAGACGCCCTGAAAAGCAAAACGTCCCGACTGGGTCGGGACGCACTTTTCTACGAGACCCATTGTATCACACTAATACGTATTGTCAAGTGAAATTTTAATTTTTTCAAAAATATTTTTTAGTCTAGTGTTTTCAATCACTTTCGCCGGCCTTTTTTTCGGTGCAAAAATTCTTGGTCCAAGTCCTTTTTTTCCTCTCCTGGACTCTTTTTGGTGTTTTTTGTTGCGCTCTTGGTTGGAAGTAAAGGAAACTAAAGTGCTTGTTCTCTGATAAAATTTTTTTCGTGAACCTCCCAACCGCTGCCCCGCGCTTGGCCAACATCCGCCTGCATCCCATCAAAGCACTGGACCCTGTTTCGGTTAAGGAAGCGCGCATCGGGCCGGGCGGCGGGCTGGAGTTCGACCGCGCCTGGGCGCTCTACTCGGCTGACGGCCAGTGGGTAAACGGCAAACGCACCGCCGCTGTCCACTTGATCCGAGCGGCTTTCGCGCCCAACGTCAACTCGGTCACGCTTTCGGTCCCTGCTGGCCGCCGCAAAATCCCAGCGAAGACATTCGATTTCCCGGGCGACACCGAACCCGCATCAATATGGTTTTCCAGCTACTTCGAACAGCCGATCACCGTCCGGTATTCTCCGGAGGGATTCCCGGATGACGCCATCGCCAATGGCCCCACCATCGTTTCCACCGCGAGCTTGCAGGCGGTTTGCGATTTGTTCCGCGGCATGGAGCTCGACGAAGCGCGCCAGCGCTTCCGCACCACGCTCGAGATCGAAGGCGTGCCCGCATTCTGGGAGGATCAGCTCTTCGGCGAAGAAGAACGCAGCGCCGTCCGCTTCCGCATCGGGGAAGTAAACTTCGAGGGCAGCAATCCGTGCGCGCGCTGCCCCGTGCCCCCGCGCGACCCGCGCACCGGAGAAATCATTCCCGGCTTCCAAAAAATCTTCAGCGATTACCGCCGCTCGCATGTTCCCGCGTGGACGCCCGAGGCCCGCTTCGACCACTACTACCGCCTGGCCACCAACACGCGCGTCGCTTCCAGCGAAGCCGGCAAAGTTCTGCGCGTCGGCGACTCGCTTCTTCTCTAGAGGCTGGCTTCGCGTGCTCCGCGATAATTGCGAACGGAGTGAAAATCCCTCTTTGACGCGCCCCTACAAGTCCATGGAAATTTTCAGCGCGGCATCTACCATGGACATTTTTTGCGTTGAAACTTGCCCGATTTTCTTTGTCAGCCGATTCTTGGAAATCGCCCGGACCTGTTCGCAAAGCACCACGGAGTCTTTCGCCAATCCGCCTTCGCCCGCGGTGAGTTCCACGTGCGTTGGATAGAGACGCCGCTTATTTTCCCGGCCGGTGAGCGGAACCACGATGACGATGGGAGCGTTAACATTGAGCGCATTCCGGCTGACGATTAGAACAGGCCGCTTTCCGCCCTGCTCGGAACCAGCGATGGGATTAAGGTCGGCCTGGTAGACTTCTCCGCGCAGCATCTAAGCGCCGATCAGGTCGCGTTCGCCGATTTCAATTGTCTCGGCGTCGCTGGCAAAGAATTGCTCTGCCAGACCGCGGGCCTCGCGCTGATATTGCCTGTCCGTGGCCATGGGCCGGAACGCGTCGTCGATCGTCTTTCGCTCCAGGGCTCTGACGTAGGCCGTTAAGGCGTTCACCATGAGATCATTCACGCTTCCCTGGCTTCCCCCATCGACGAACAGCTTGGCCCGCTCGTAAAGCTGGCGCGACAGGCGCAGCGTAGTCTGCACTTTGCGAGGTGAAGGTGTTGCGCCGGACGCTATCGCCAAGCGCCTCTTTTTTTGCTTTCGCATTGTAATATCATAAATGATGTCGCGGCATAATCGCAACCAGTATCTACTGCTCGCGCCGCTCCCCGGACGAGATTGCATTTCCTGCCGTCGGCATGGGGATCCAAACATCCGCAGGCTACGATCCCTTCTGAAAGTATTTCCGCGGTGGGAACATGCCGCGGCTGAGGAGTTCCTTGCCGCAGCGGTGGCGGACCTGTTCTGTCCAGGTCACCCAACTGTGCTCGCTCAAACCCAGAAAGTGCCGCGCATTTTCATACGGCGCCAGCCCCAGGTAGTAGAGGCGGAAGAGCACCATGCGTGATGCCCAGTCGGGCCCATCGAGAGCGGACTTGCCGGCCAGCGCGAAATCCGCCACCCACTCATTCAGCCGCGCACGAAAATCCGGGCGCCACAGGAACTTCGCGGTGTCCTTCCAGTTGAGCGCCGAAATGCCGCGCTTGGTCTCCAGCACCTCGCGCGCGCTACGGTACACTTCCCAGCACACATCAAACGCCAGCTCCGGCTTGACGCCCATGGCTCCTCCGCTGTCACCTCACCCGACTTTGTTTCAAAGACCGGTTGTCGGTTTCCATCCGAAGCCGCTGCGCTCGCTCACCGTTGCCGTGATTCAGCAGGCGACAGTTCGCCGGGAAAGCCGCGTTCTGCCGACGCGGACGCGAGCACTCACGAACTTCCTGCGAATCGCGCGCCGGAGCTGATACTCCCAGATCGTTCCAAAATCCTCGCCCCGCAAGACCTTGCCCACCGCGCGTGGTTGCTTCTCCACCAGGTAGCCGCCATTCTCCGGTTTGCGCAGATGCCGCAACTGCGCGGAAATGCTCGCGGGTGGGTAATGCGTCAGCTTCGCCAGTTCATCCAGGGTTAACCACGTCTCGCATTGACGCGCGCTCAGCATCACGTCGCACAACACGTCGCGTTGCCTGCGCCGCACGATCCGTTTGAGTCCACTTCTCCGAGTCTTTCGCATGTTCGCCTCCTTTCCCGCCGCCTATCTGTCTTCAGCAGGAAACTCTTCCGTGATCCCGCGCGGTGCGCCGACTGCTTCATCCTCTTCATCATCGTCCGGAGCCCACGCCGTGCGGTCCGGATCCTCGTAATCTCCCGCGCAGGCGCTGCAAGCGCGTATCTCCACGCTGGCGGCGGCTTCGCTTATCGAGTAGACTTCGCCTTGCTGCACATTTCGCTGCATGGCTTCCCCACCAGGCCGCCGAAGTTTTTCACATATTTCCACAATCTATTACCCCGTTGGTACCATTGACTGTAAGTAACGCAGTGTTAATGTGCGCGAACCAATCGCCAGGAGGCTCGCGTGAACCATTGCAAAACCCAACCTCCGTGGGAGTTTCTGCTCTCCGCTTCGCGCAACTCGCTGCAGAGCTACGAACTCTCGCGTCTCAGCCATGCCGCGAATCTCCGCAAGGAAATTGGCGCGCTTCTCGATCTTTGGATGGAGGAAAATTCCGCGGCCATGCTGGCGCGCTGGCTGATGGAGCAGCGCGAACGTCCGCAGCAGGCGCATCAAGACGTTTCTCCCGTGGAAGCTTTTCCGAAAAACGGACACGCCGTGTCCGATAATCTTTTTGCGGATCGGACCGTCCCGCCGTCCGCAAACCGGGGCCCCGCTTGAGGTGAAAGCCATTTTTCGGCGCTCCATGAGAAGTTTGCGGGCAGTTTTTTCGCTCACGAAGCCGTGGCCGATTGGCTCCGGAGGTGTGGCCGGCGTCGTGTGCTGCGGCGACGTCCACTCGTTCGGTCCTGCGTTCCCCTCAAACGCTTCGCCGCACCGCGCCCGGCCTCTTCCCTCAGCAAGCATCGCAGCCCTCACGTGCACGCCACTCCCCTCGACTTACGTCTTGGCTACTTTGTATTTATTAGAGGACGCAATGAGGACACGGCGGGATACTTCCGCGGCGAATACGGACACACTGAGGTGGTACATGGAAAAAACTACCGGCTTAGGTAGTTAACAAACTACCGCGCGGGGGAGACTGCAACAGCAGGTTGTTTTTCGAGAAGCTGTTCCTTGCGGTAAACGAGTGAATTGATATCGTAAGTCGCCAATTCGAAACCATGACCATGGGTGATGGCATCGGTCGGGCACGCTTCCACACAGTAGCCGCAAAAAATGCACCGGGAATAATCGATGTTGTACACGCTGGCGTAGCGCTCGCCGGCGGAGATGCGGTTGGCATCGACGTTTTCCGCCGCTTCGATATAGATACAATTTGCGGGGCAGGCGGCTGCGCAGAGGAAACAGCCAACGCACTTTTCCAGGCCGTTTTCGTCCCGGTGGAGCACGTGGATCCCGCGGTAGCGCGGCTGGAAATGCACCGGCTCGTACGGATAATTTTCCGTAACCGTTTTACGAAACATATTGCGGAAGGTTACGCTGAAGCCCTTTACAAGCGCGCCAAACGTCTCGCCCACTTCCCGGATGATCGAGGCCATAAGCTACGAGTTTAGCAAACGAGTTCAGGGCGAGCAAACTCGACCCCGGAAACATTTCCCAAAGCTTGTCAGGGCTTGAGCGCCTGAATGATCTGCTTGCCATGGAAACGCCCATTTTCGATAAATATCTCGCCCGTGTGCCGCCCGCCGATGACCACGCCAGCCAGATGAATTCCCGGCACGTTGCTCTCAAGCGTATTCGGATCCAGCGAGGGCCGGCGGCTTTCCGGATCGAGCTTCACTCCGAGGCTTTCGATAAACGAAAAGTCCGGGTGATACCCGGTGAGCGCGAACACCTGCTTAGCGGGGACTCTTTTTGTTTGCGCATGCTGCTCCAACACCACTTCATCCCGGGTAATCTCCTGGACTCGAGCCTCGAGCAGCGCCTGGATCTGCCCGGCCTTGATACGGTTTTCGATATCCGGGCGAACCCAGTATTTTATCGTTGCGCCCAGATCCTTCCCGCGATGCACCAGCGTGACCCGCGCGCCATTGCGATAAAGATCCAGCGCAGCTTCCGCGGAGGAGTTTTTTCCGCCGATCACCACCACGTCCTGATTCCAATACTCATATGGCTCCGTGTAGTAGTGCGAAACATGCGGGAGACTCTCGCCCGGCACTCCCAGTTGGTTCGGCAGGTCGTAATAACCCGTCGCCACGGCGATTTTCTTGCCACGGTATTTTTGCTCCGGTTCCCTCTCCGTTGCCGTTAGTACCGTGAAGCCTCCGTCGCGACCATTGACGCGCAGCACGCGTTCGAACAGCCGCAATTCCAGCGCATAACGCTCCGCGGCTCTTCGGTAATATTTCAGCGCCTCGACGCGCGTGGGCTTTTCCGCCGCGCAAACCAGCGGCAAGTCGCCGATTTCCAGCAGCTCAGGCGTGGTGAAAAACACCATATTGACGGGATAGTGGAAAATGGAATTGCATAGGCCGGCTTTGTCGATGACCAGCGGCCGCATTCCGGCGCGCTTGGCTTCAATGGCCGTGGCCAAGCCTGTCGGCCCCGCTCCAATGCAGATGATGTCGTAGGCATCCATAAGAACGTCAGTTTGCCGCGGGTTTTTTACAATTGCAAATGACCTCAACTCTACTGCTTCGGATGTACATCCAGGATTTTCGTGATGTCCGCGCGGAACGAATCAAGCTCTTTCAGTTTTTCTGGCGTTGCTGCCACTTCCTTCTTTTTCCACACGAACACTTCCCCTGAAGCGCGCTTCAGCTTTACGCTGAGGTTTCCTTCCACCAGGTACGACGGAGGCGCTAGCAACCTCAATCCACCGTTCGGAACCGGCGCGAGCACCGCCGCGCAATCGCCCTTCCTCATGCACAGCGCATTCTCGTAAGGTGGAATCGCAATGGGACGAAGACCGGCGGCAAACAGCCGTTCCATCACCTGCATTTGCTGTGGAGTCAGTTCAAGCATGGACTATAGGGGCGGGGCTTGTCCCGCTCTTTGGGCAAGAATTAAGCCGCCGTTGAATCGGCTGCCGAAGAAGAACCTTCGAGCTGCGCCAGGATTTCTCGCAGGGTGCCAATCAGCTCATCGCGCGAAACGTGGCTCTTCTTGAACTGAATGCGGAACTTAAAGGTCTCCGTCGGCGGCTCGAATTGAAAAATGAACGGCTGCGGCCGCTGCGGTCCGGCGTTCTCTTCCCGACGCTCGCGCCGCGCCTCATCGCGCGTCAACCCGCCCTGCATGATGCGGTGGAACATCTCGATCATTTTCTTTTCCGTGGGCTGGCGCGCCACCTGCAGCAAGAGCGACTTGGAAAGTATTCCGTGCTCGATGCATTTCTTCTTCAGCGAGTCGGGAATATTGCGCAGCGACAAAGTTTCGGTCACCGAGGACCGCGCCCGGCCAATCTTCTTGGCGATATCCTCGTGCGTATACTCAAACTGCGTGCTCAGGCGGTGCAATCCATCCGCTTCTTCAAACGGCGTCAGGTCTTTCCGCTGGATATTTTCGATCAACCCGATTTCCAGCGTCTCCGCATCGTCGGCAGTCTTTTCGATGCAGGGCACTTCGCGCAGGCCAGCGGCGCGCGAAGCGTGATAGCGCCGCTCGCCGGAGATGATGTGGAAACAGTCCTCGCGCGGGACGTAGCGCACCAGCAACGGCTCCAGCACGCCCTTTTCGCGGATCGACTCCGTAAGTTCGCGCAGGTCGCCCAGCGCCTTGCGCGGCTGGTCCGGATTGGGGCGGATTTGGTCGACGCGGATCATGCGCCCGACCGCCGCTCCGCTATAGCTGGTCAGCGATTCTACATAGTGCGCGTCATGCCGCATCTTCAGCGTGATGGGTAGCCCGATTCTCTTCGACACGTTGGATAACCTCCCCCGCGAGTTTCTTGTATTCGACCGCGCCGGGTGACTTAGGCGCAAATGTCAAAATCGTTTCCTTGTACGCCGGACTCTCTTCCAGCCGCACGTTCTTGGTGATTTTCGTCTTGAACAACACTTCACCGAACACCGAGCGAATTTGCCCGTGCGTGTCCTTGGAAATATTCGTGCGCTTGTCAAAAAGCGTGATGACCACGCCCAAAACTTTCAGCTCCGGATTGGGACGCGCGCGGATTCGCTCGTAAGTCTCCAGCAAATCATCGGTTCCCTCGATCGCGAAATACGCCGCCTGGATGGGCACCAGCAAATGCGTCGAGGCCACCAACGCGTTCACCGTAAGAATCCCCAGCGACGGCGGCGTATCGAGGATTACATATTCATAATCTTTCAGGACCGGCGTCAGCGCGTCTTTCAATTTGAAAGGAGCGTCGAATTGTCCGGCAAGCACCTGTTCAAGCTTGGCCAGCGCCAGCCGGCCGGGCCCGAGAAACAAAAGCGGATCTTTTGTCGGCTTAATTACCGCGGCCATCGTCACGCGGCTGTCGCTCAGCACGTCGAACATGCTCGTGGAAATTTCGCCGGAATCGTAAAACGCAATCGTCGAATTGGCCTGCGGATCCAGATCAATCAACAGCGTGCGCTTGCCGCGATGCGCCAGCGCCGCGGACAAATTGATCGCCGTGGTGGTCTTTCCCACGCCGCCTTTTTGATTCGCAACCGTGATGATGGCCGTCATCTGTTTCTGCCTCCGCCCGCGCACGGGAAATCGAGCCGCGGCGATCCGGCAACTGGGTTCCTATATATGGGTGCCGCCTTTAGAAAACCCCCAAGGCCTAGGCTAACTTTACGTTTGCAGCCTATTCATTGGCAAGGGAAAAGTGGCGGAACGGCCGGCGCCGCGGTGGAAATCGGGAGGGCCGGATGGAGATCGACAACTGCTTACTGTTTCAGGAGCTCTCTAAAAATCGAGTCCCCAAAAATCGGGTGACGGCTCCTGCAAGTCCAGGCCGAGTTCCCAGCCCGCGCGGCCTTCGTGCCCGCGCCAGATCAAGATTGCGTCGCAGGAAATCTGGTTGGTGAGATTGACGAGCCGCAATTTCTGCCCCACGGCAAATCCATGCGGCACCATCGCCAGGCAGCCTTTCGGGCCGATATCGACTGTATAGCCTTCCGCGCGCAAGCTCTGTCCCGCGTCGGTCCACTCGACTGCCACCGCCACGCGCGAGTTCAGCCGCGCACCGCTGCGAACGTCCCCCAGCCGCGCCCCAAAACTTGTGTCCTTCAAAAGCCCCACGGTCATCTCCTCAGTACCCGCCTTCGAGGACAACTCACTCATTGGGCGCACGTTGCCATCAAGCAAGTGGATTTGCCAGTGCAGAAGTCCACAAACCCAACAGTATCATTAGCCTATGGGTGTTTCCCCGCGCGGTCAATGGAACTTAGTTCCCAGTACGCTCCGTCGGTTACCCTGACCTGAGGTCGACCGGATATTGGTATTCATGTCGGCTCTTTGCAAACAGCAGTACCGATTTGAGACTTCCCACCGCAGCATTCTTGTTTCACAGTGTTTACAATGCGCAAGTCTCAGCCTGCGCCACCTCCCCTCCTTGGTGTAAGGAGACCTCCATGGAAGTTCCGGTATGCGAACGGCGTATCTTTCGTCGGCTACAGCTAAAAACTTCCTTGCGCGTGCGCGTCTGGAAGTCCGGCCCGGCCCAGCACAGAGCAGAATCCTTGGACCTCTCGGAGAAAGGAACTTTTTTTGCCACGGACGCACCCATACCTGTCGGATCGGCGGTCGAAATCCTTGTGCGAATGCCAGAGGAAATTACTGGAAAACCGACGACGGAATGGCGATGTTCGGGCCGCGTGGTGCGTCTCCAACCGGTCGACACACCCCAGGGCAAAACGGGTGTTGGCGTCGAGTTTGACTATTACGAAATTTTGCGGTCAAAGGTGGCTGCTCAATTAGAGACTGCTGACCGATAGGCAAATTGAGACACGCCTTGCGACCACGTCTCCATTTCTATCTAGACCAATTCGCTGACACGTGGCCGTCGGCCACCAGAACTCGGTAGAACCAGCAAGCGGGTGATTGTTAGTATCCGGAGGATTAATATGCTCAGACGTGGATTGATCGTGGACGATGAACCACTGGTTTGCCAAATGATCGGAAAAGTCTTGAATTCCGCCGGCATGGACGCCTTGACCCTTACCAGAAGCACCGAAGCTCCTAACATTCTCGAGGAAAGAAAGTTTGACGTAGTGTTCCTGGACTTACATATGCCTTCGCCCGATGGAATCGAGCTGGCCAGGCAGATGCGCAACTCCCGCTTCAACCGCACCACGCCTATCATCCTTATTAGTGACGACCAGCGTCCCAGCGCTCTTTCGGTAGGATTTGCCGCCGGCGCCAGCTTTTTTCTGTACAAGCCCATTGACAAGGATCGCCTCTTAAAACTTGTTCGGGCCACCCAAGGCGCTATGGAACACGAGCGCCGCCGCACCCGCCGCGTCCCCATCCAGTCCAAAGTTCGCCTCAAGCTCGGCGACGAAGAATTCGAAGGCGAAACCGTTGACGTCAGCATGAGCGGCCTCTTGGTCCGCGCACCCCGGGTCGCTCCGATCGGCTCCACCCTGCGAATGAGCTTGCATCTCTCTCAACGAATGCGGCCAATCGCGGCGGCTGGTTCCGTCGTGCGCATTCTGGGCGGCAACCAGATGGGAATTCAACTGGACCAGCTAAATTTGCAGGACAGTGATAGATTGCAAGAATTTCTCTTGCACTCAATTCCCGGCGAATAGTCTCTCCCGGCTTCGCTCGCTGCTCCCTGGCATTCGTTTCATTTCGCTGACGCGTCCGTTTGCTCCTTTTCTCCCTTCCGCTTACACTCGTTTCTTTATCTTTTTCCTATGAATGCACTCCAAACACTTCGCGCCGAATTCCGCCCCACTCTGCGGCTCGCCATTCCTCTGGTCCTTGCCGAGCTTGGCTGGATGAGCATGGCTATCGTCGATACCATGATGGTCGGACGGCTCCCCAACAGTGCCACCGCCATGGGTGCGGTCAGCCTGGGCTCCAATATTTTTATCGTGCTGGCTCTCTTTGGCGGCGGCCTGCTCATGGGATTGGATATGCTTGTCTCGCAAGCCTTCGGAGCGGGCCGCCGCGAGGACTGCCATCGTTCCCTGCTCAACAGTATTTATTTGAGCCTCGCCTTGACGCCCCTCCTCGCCGCTCCTGTCTGGTTGCTGCCCTCGCTCCTCGGGAGCATGCACGTTGACGCCGAAGTCTTGGCCCTCGCCATTCCTTACACCAAAGCGCTGGCCGCCGGCCTGTTGCCGCTGCTTCTTTACTTCGCTGTGCGCCGCTGCCTCCAAGCCATGAACATGGTGAAACCCGTGGCCTTCGCATTGATCACCGCCAATGTCATCAACGCTCTCGGCAACTGGATTTTGGTCTACGGCAAATGGGGAGTGCCGGCGATGGGCGCTGTTGGTTCCGGGTGGTCTACTGCGATTGCGCGGCTGTACATGGCCGCTGTGCTGGTCGGCTACCTGCTTTGGTACGACCGCAAACACCGCACCGACCTTTTGCGTACTCCCGTCGATGTCGATCTGCCGCGCATCCGCCGCCTCATTACCCTGGGATTGCCCGCGGCGATTCAGTTCACATTGGAGAGCGGCGTTTTTGCCCTCGTCACGGCGCTCATCGCCCAGTTGGGTGCCGTTCCGCTCGCCAGCCACCAGATCGCTTTGAACACCGTCGCGTTCACCTACATGGTCCCGCTCGGAATCGCTTCCGCGGCCGCCGTGCGCGTTGGTCAGGCCATTGGCCGCGGAGATCCCCGAGGAGCGGGCGACGCCGGCGGCGCTGCCATCTTTCTTGGCGCCGCGTTCATGACCTGCGCCGGCGCGGCGCTTCTTTTATTTCCGCGATGGATCGCGCGAATGTACACGCCGGATGAAGCCGTCATTCACAGCACCATTCTCCTGCTCGCTGCCGGCGCCGCCTTCCAACTTTTCGACGGCATCCAGACGGTCGCCACCGGCGCTCTGCGCGGCGCGGGCGATACGCGCACTCCTATGTTCTGCCACTTCACCGCCTATTGGCTTATCGGTCTTCCGCTGGGTTCCTGGCTGTGTTTCCGCCGCGGTTGGGGCGCTTTCGGCTTGTGGGCTGGCCTCAGCTTGGCGCTCATTTTGATCGGTATCGTCCTGCTGTTCGTCTGGCGCCGTGCGGTTCGCGGCTTGGCGCCGGCGCTGGCCAACGACTTGCCGGTCGAAGCCTGATTCCCCGGCGGTTCTTTCTTGTTCATCCGCAAGAAGCCCGTCTCTACTTCATGCCACGCAATAAGAACTCGTCGGGATAATCGTGTGCACGGCGCGGGGGGTTGCGCGCCGCAAGGCAAGGCCTTGCATCCCTTCCCACTTTAAGCGCATCCTAAGGCTCATAGAAGAGATCCTTGGCAAGGTCACGTCGGCCCTGCGCTGCCCATCAGCCCTCGACACAAACTTCAGGAGGCATCCGTGAAACGTACACATTTCATTCCATTCGTCGCTCTAACTCTCGCATGCAGTTCGCCGGCTTTTGCGCAACATTCGCGTCCCGGCGGCGGTCCGCCTGCGGGCCGTGGGCCCTCCGGCGCATCGACTGCGGGCATGGGTGATGCGAATAAGGGTAGCGCAATGAACCATTCCGATATGTCACACGCTTCCCCGAACGACGCGCTCAGCCACAACACCGCCATCGCCGGCAAGATCAAATCGCTAACCGGCGAGGACGCTCAGGCGGCATGCAGCGGCTTCAAGAATTTGGGCCAATGCGTTGCAGCGGCTCACGTGGCCAAGAACCTGGACATCCCAGGAGGCTTCGCAGCACTGAGAGCAAAAATGACCGGCAGCGGCGCCGTGAGTCTCGGCAAGGCGATTCAGCAACTTTCGCCGAACGCTAACGCCAAATCCGAGACCAAGAAAGCTAACCAGCAAGCTGCGGATGACATGAAGGAAACCAGTTCCTGAACGATCCAAGTCCAGGAATGCGCATTCGCCGTCAGGTGGCGAGGTTCTTCCCTCGCCACCTTTTTTTTGTCTTACGGAAATTCAGGTCACCGCATCTGCCTGGGCGGGAACGGCCTTCGTAGTGGGCGGAGGGAGTCAGGCTGTCTACATCTTGTAGCGGCCGAGGTCCTCGTCGGAAAGTCCATCGAGCCAGGTACGCAGTTGCTCGTTGGAATTCCGCTCGGTGAAGGCGCTCGATATTTTCGAGCTCTTTAGCACCGCCTCGTCCACGAAGATCGGGCAGTCCATGCGCAGCGCCAGCGCCAGGGCATCGCTGGGGCGCGAATCGATAGTCATCATCTCCCCTTCACGTTCCACCCAGATCAGCGCGTAGAACGTGTCGTCCTTCAGGTCGTTCACCACGATCTTCTGCACTCGCACTTCGAGCCCCAGCAGGACATTCTTTAGCAGGTCATGGGTCATCGGGCGGGGCGTTTGCACTTTTTCGATTTCCAGAGCGATGGCGTTCGCTTCGTACACCCCCACCCAGATCGGCAGGATCGCCTGGCCCTGCACGTCCTTCAGCACCACGATGGGCATGTTCGTGACGGGATCCATCATCAGGCCACGGATCTTCATCTCTACTTCCATCGAGGCCTCCCGGAGCTAAACGGCGTGCTCTCCCAACAGACTATTTGGACCCGCTCCTGTAACGCGAACCTGCACGTAGGTTCCCAGAAGCTCTCTCTCTTGTGAAGCGAAATTTATCATCCGGTGCGCGGTGGTATACCCGCTCCACTGGTTCTCGCGGCGCGATTTTCCGCTTACCAGCACCTCGAATCGTTCTCCAACTAAAGTCGCATTCTTGGCCGCTTGAATTTCGCGTTGTTTGTCCTGAAGTATCGCGAGCCGCCGGCTCTTTTCTTCCTCGGAAATGGAATCGCTCATCGAGAGCGACGGCGTATTCGGCCTCGGCGAGTATTTGAAAGAAAACAAGCTGTCGTACTGCACTTCCTCCAGCAAACTCAGCGTCTCCTCGAACTCCGGTTCCGTCTCGCCCGGAAATCCCACGATGATATCCGTGGTGATGCCGATCGGCCTGTTCGCCCCGCGCATCAAGGCGATCTTATCCAGGTACTCTTCCCGCGAATAGGTTCGCTGCATCGCGCGCAGCACCCTCGTCGAACCCGACTGTACCGGCAGGTGTACGTGGTCGCAGATCTTCGGCTCCCGCTCGATCGCTTCCACGATGTCCGGCGTGAAATCGCTGGGGTGTGAGGTAGTGAACCGCACGCGTCGGATTCCCCGCACTTCCGCCACCGCCATCAGCAATTCCGAAAAACGCATCCTTCGCGCCGTCGGATCCGCGTAAGAATTCACGGTTTGCCCCAGAAGCTGTACTTCGGAATAGCCAAGTTCCGCAAGTTGCCGCACTTCCCTGAGAATGGAATCGCTCGCGCGGCTACGCTCGGGACCGCGCGTGAACGGCACCACGCAGTACGTGCACGCCTTGTCGCAGCCTTCGATGATTGTCAGGTAAGCGCGCCAGGGATTGTCGCGGCGCGTCACTTCCGTCTCAAACGTTTCATCCGTGTCCGTATCAAGCCCGGTGACGCGCTGCATCCCAGCTTCAAGTTGCGCAATCATTTCCGGCAATTTGCTGTAACTCGCGGAGCCGCACACCAGGCTCACCCACGGTGCGCGCTTAAAAATGTCTTCGCCTTCCTGCTGCGCCACGCAGCCCAGCACCCCAATGACCTTGCCCTCGCTCTGCTTCTCCCGGTATTCACCCAGACGCGAGAAAACTTTCTGCGCCGCCTTTTCGCGAATGCTGCAAGTGTTGTAAAGAATCAAGGAAGCGGCTTCCGGCGTCTCCACCTGCCGGTAGCCGAGCGAAAGCAGCAGGCCCGCAACCTTTTCCGAGTCATGGTCGTTCATCTGGCACCCAAACGTCTCGAGGAAGAACGCCTTTCCGGACTCACCCGCGGGGACAGAGATATGAAGGCCGGGATTGCGCAGTTCTCGGCCGCGCAATTTCAGATCTTCAATTCGCACATGGAAAGGTAGCGTCATCGCCGACAACTTAATTCTACCATAGCTGTTCAGACGCACGAGTTGCGACGGTGCCAGAAGCCATGGCGCGCGGATTGATTTTATTCTGTTGTTTCTATATCTTATCAATGTAATGGCTATAACAACAAAGAGTGCCGGGCTTCCTCCCTGGCTTCTTCTCGTGCTCAGTCTGCCCACACGGCGCGCCAGTCAGCGTGTAGAGGTTTGGCGGAAGCTACAGCGCCTTGGCTCCGTCTCTCTCGGAAACTCCGGCTATCTGCTGCCCAACGATTCCTCCAATCGCGAGCGCTTTGAGTGGCTGGCCACAGCGATCCGGAGCTACCGCGGCAACGCATCGGTCATGGAAGTTCAGTCCATTGACAATTTCTCGGGGGCACAGATCGTTGAACGCTTCGTTAAGGCGCGTACCCAGGACTATCAGGAGCTGCTGCGGGAACTACGCCGGTTCGGCTCTATATCACGCGCGAACCGGCCTGTGGCCCGTCTCGGGCGGCTTCGCCAACACTTCCAGGAAGTCTTGGCGATTGACTTCTTTCACAGTCCACTGCGCGAGCGCGTGGAAGAAATGCTGGACCACTTGCATACCGACGGAAAAGCTTCGCCAGCTTCCCCAGAAACGGCAGAGATCGCGCGCAAGAACTATCGCGGACGCTTCTGGATTACCCGGCCCCGTCCGGGAGTCGACCGCGTGACCTCCGCATGGCTGATCCGCCGCTTCATCGATCCCAAGGCACGTTTCCTATTTGCGACGAAAAATCAACCGCCTCGAAATGCTGTTCCCTACGATATGTACCAGGGTGGCTTTGGCCACCGCGGCGACGACTGTACGTTTGAAACGCTGCAAACAATTTTCCGGATTCGTGACCGCAGAGTGGGCATCATGGGACAGATTGTTCATGACGCGGACCTCAGCGATCAGAAATTTGGACGAGCCGAAGGATTGGGGATCGACGAAGTGCTTAAAGGCTGGGGCCGGACGGGCTTGCCCGACCGGGAAATCCTGGAACGCGGTATCCAACTGGCTCAGGGCCTCTACGCTTCACTTCCCTGAGCTCTAGTCTTCGCAGTGTGCTTGCAAAGGAGAAATGACCATGCGGAAAAGCATCATCTCGGGCTTCCTGTTAATTCTTCTGGTTCTGACTTTCATGATTCTTCGTCTCGTTTCTTCGAAGGTCTCCGCAGCCCCTCCTGACCAGCCGGCTCCGCCGCAGGCTTCTGGAACGGCAATCTCCTACGACTTCGACAAGGATATCCCCGGCGCCATTCCGGCTAAATTCCACGCCGCCCGCACCGGACAAGGCAGCGAGGGGAAATGGGTGGTGATGGCTGATCCGTCGGCACCGTCGAAGCCGAACGTCGTGGCCCAAACCTCCACGGACAGGACGGACTATCGGTTCCCGCTTTTGATTTCCGATGAAGGCACCTTCAAGGACCTGGAGTTGAGCGTGAAATTCAAAGCTGTCGCCGGGGACGTCGACCGGGCCGCGGGTCTGGTGTTCCGCCTGCAAGATGCCAACAACTACTACATCGTCCGCGCGAACGCTTTGGAAGATAACTACAGGCTGTACCACGTCATTAAGGGGAGCCGGCGGCAATTTGCGGGTGCGAACTTCAAGGTCACTTCTGGAGAGTGGCACGAGCTCAGGGTCGAGTGCGTCGGCAACAAGATCATCTGCTACTACGATGGCCAAAAGAAAATCGAAGCTACGGACGACACGTTCAAAGATGCGGGCAAGGTCGGCCTGTGGACGAAGGCCGACTCAGTAACCTATTTCGATGACTTGGTAGTGAAGGCCAAGTGATTTGAGCAGTGATAATAAGCGAGAATTTTGTTTTTTGTTTCACGGGCAAGTACATTCGGGGCCCCCAGAGGCCTCATTGTTATAAGAAGGGATAGAAATGAAGAAAGCGAGATTGACCGTCTGTTTTTATCTTGTGACTGGGGCCCTGGCCCTCATTTTCAGTTCAGCGGCGTCCGCTCAAGAGACACCCGCTGATTATCAAACCGTGTTGAAGGAATTGGGCCGCAGTGGAGATTTCAAGGCAAACGTCCTGAAGGTGAACGTGCCCCGGAACGATTTGCATGTGACTATTGACGGACAATCCACGCCGACACCCTTTGGATTTGGCGGCTGGGTGGCCATGACCAAAGCCGACACCGGCATGGAAGTCCTGATGGGCGACCTCGTTCTGACGCAGGAAGAAGTCAATCCGGTCCTCTCCTCCTTGCTCGACCACGGCATTGAAGTCACCGCGCTGCACAATCACTTCTTCTTTGAAGAGCCGCGCCTCTTCTACATGCATATCCACGGGCACGGTGACGCGATGAATCTTGCGCACAACATCAAGCCCGCACTCGATCTCATCGGACACGTTTCTTCCGCCCCCGCTGGCGCAATGTCCTCACCCGCACCCGCTGCTGCGTCCGCCACCTTTCCCTTCGACACCGCCGCACTGAATAAAATTGCCGGCTTCGAGGGCGAGAAATTAGGCTCCGTCTACAAATTCACCGCGGGCCGCGACGACCTGCATCTCACCGAAATGGGCGCCGCCATTAAGGCTCGCATGGGATTGAACTCCTGGGCCGCCTTTGCGGGAAATGATGACGATGCTCAAGCCGCCGGCGATATCGCCATGCGCGAGAGTGAAGTCAACGCCGTGCTCAAGGCCTTGCGGTCACACGGCCTGAATATCGTGGCCATTCACCACCACATGCTGGATACGCAGCCAACCGTGATTTTTCTCCACTACTGGGGCCGCGGCCCAGCTCCAAAGCTCGCCGCCGGTTTCCGCGCCGCCCTCGATCAACTCGGCACAGCCAAACCGCAGAGCAAGTGAGTTCACAGGAATTTGCGCCAGCAACCCGAACCTGATGCCGAAATCCCGCGCGGCGTAAGCGCCAAGGGCACCCTGTCGCAATTCGTCTTCTATTTCTCGCAACTGGGCACATTTGGTTTTGGCGGGCCGATCGCCCTTGCCGCGCGCATGCAAAAGGATCTTGTCGAAGAACGCGGCTGGCTCTCCCAAGAGGACTACACCGAAGGCTTGGCCTTTTCTCAGCTCTCCCCCGGCCCGCTCGCGGCGCAACTCGCCATGTATCTCGGATGGGTCCGCTACGGCGCTTGGGGCGCCACCTTGACCGGCGCATTCTTCATTTTGCCGTCATTCCTCATGGTTTTGGGGATTGCCGCCCTTTATCTCCACTATGGAAGCTTGTCGTCAATTCAATCCATCTTTTACGGAGTGGGTGCGGCAGTCATCGCTATCCTTACTCGCAGCGCCTACAAACTCACGCGCACGACCTTGAAAACCGACTACCTGCTTTGGTTTTTGTTCACGGTAACTGCCGTCGCCACCGCCTGGACTAAGTCAGAAATCATCTGGCTGTTTGTGGTCTGCGGTCTCGCCGCCATGTTTGTCAAAACCCACTTGCGCTCCGGCGTACCCGTTGCTCTGCCTGCCGGTCTGGCATGGCTCACCACGGGAATCCACGGCCCTGCAAGCTTGACCACTGGTTTTGGCCTATTCACTTTTTTCTTGAAAGCGGGAGCCTTCGTGTTTGGCAGCGGTCTGGCCATCGTGCCGTTCCTTTACGGCGGTCTTGTGGTCCACTCTCACTGGCTTACGGAGCGTCAATTCCTCGACGCCGTGGCCGTCGCCATGATTACTCCGGGGCCCGTCGTCATCACCGCTGGCTTTATCGGCTATCTTGTTGCCGGTCCCGTGGGTGCCGCACTCGCGGCGTTCGCCGTTTTCGCTCCTCCTTATTGCATTGTTTTGATCGCCGCCCCGCTGTATCGCCGCTTCACCAAGAATCCCTACGTGAATGCGTTTGTAAAAGGGGTGACTGCCGCCGCCGTCGGCGCTATCGTGGGCGCAGTTTTCATTCTGGGCTCGCGTACTTTGATCGACTGGAATTCCGCTCTCATTGCCGGCGCTTCTCTGGGTATCCTTTTGCTGCTGAAAAAAGTTCCGGAGCCCGTGCTCATTCTAATGGCCGGGCTGGTCGGACTTTTCCTGATGCGCAGCGCACACTAGCTGCTATGCTCGCGCTCCAAGGTCAATTGTCTGCCCGGCGGATCGCCGGAATCCCCTGAGGTCTCCACCCCTTACCCGATAAGCAGCAAAATGAGAAACTCCCGCATCCTACTGGTTGCGTGCTCTGGATGCGTGTGCTACGTTTCTTAAGCCCAGAAAAATGTTGACCGTCGCGCGGTCACAAATCGCTTGCTCTCACTGAGGGGTACATCATTTTTCTGTTCACCACGATTTTTGTCACCGACATTGGAAATATCCTTACGCAAACTGGTTGGGTTGCCCGCGGCGTCCTTCTGCTTCTTCTCTTGTTCTCGATTATTTCCTGGGCCATCATTCTCCAGAAGATGGGCCTTTTCGGCCGCATCCGCCGCAAGAGCGACGAATTCCTGCGCATTTTTCGAGCCACGCGTGGCGTCGCCAACCCTCAGTCGCTCGTCACCGTAGGCTCGCCCTTCGCCAACGTCTATGCCGCGGGCTATCGTGAGCTCCAAAGCCAGGTTGGCGGCGCCCCGGCCAATCCGCATCCACCCAAGTTGAAAAGCTTGTCAGCCGTCACCGTCAGCATGCAGCTCGCCTCCGCCGATGAAGTCCGCCGCGTCGAAAAAGGCATGTCCTGGCTGGCCACCACCGGCTCGGTAACCCCCTTCATCGGCCTCTTCGGAACCGTCTGGGGCATCATCGACGCCTTCTCCGGCCTGGGCAGCGCCGGCGCCGCTAGCTTGCGCGCGGTCGCTCCGGGCATCGCCGAAGCGCTCGTCACCACCGCCGCCGGTCTTTTCGCGGCCATCCCCGCCGTGATTTTCTACAACCACTTTTTGCAAAATATTCGCGACCTCGCCCAGCGCCTGGACACCTTCGCCCTGGAATTCACTGCGCTGGTCGAGAAAACTTTTAATTGATCCTTTTGTTGAGCAAGCAAGATGAACCGTGCCCTACAATCCGAATCAATGCTTCGTAAGCGAGCCTGCCCGCCCGCTCATGCTAGAAGCAGCCCAGCTACCAGATCGAGATTTTTCTTTCCTTTAACTTTCAACTTTCAACTTTCAACTTTCAACCTCTTCTAGCCATGCCCCAACTCTCCAAATCGACGCAAACCTCCCTCTCCGAAATCAACATGGTCCCCTTCGTGGACGTGGTCCTCGTCCTGCTCATCATCTTCATGATCACCGCCCCTATTCTCCAATCTGGCATCGAAGTCGACGTCCCCAAAACGCGCACCGTGAAAGAGATCAACCAGGAGCGCCTGGTCGTCACCGTCGACAAAGCCCAGCGCATCTATCTCGGGAATGAGCCCATCAACATTCACCAGCTCGGCTCCCGAATCCGCGCCCAGCTCAAAAACACCCAGCAGGGCGTCTTCCTCCGTTGCGACGAAACCGTCCCCTTCGGCAGCTTCGCCGCCGTCGTCGACGCCCTTCGCCAGTCCGGCATCAACAACATCAGCATCGTCACCGAGCCCATCACCACCCGTGCCCGTACCCAATAAAGATGTCGCAAGCCGTCGCCAATTCGATGGACTACATCGGGCGCACGCCACCCGAGGAGCAAAGCCTTCGCCAGTTCCTCATCTACTCCGTCATCATGCACGCCAGCCTAGCCTTCGTTATCGCCGTCTCTGCCTATATTCAATATCGCGGAACCGCCTGGGGCGGCGTCGGGGGAAAGCTCGGCGGCACCAAAGTAACTTTGGTCAGTGCTGCCGGAATACCGATGCCGAAGGAAGCGATCGTCACGGAAAGCAAGGCCCCCGATCCCACCAAAGGCCTTCACAAGGAGGAACCTCCGAAACCGCCCGAACCGAAAACAGACGCCACCAAAATTCCGACTTTCACGAAAGAAAAGCGTCTGCCCCCCTCACCCAAATCCAGAACTCTGGAAAACAAGACCCCTGTTCACGATAACGACGTCAATTACGGCCAAGGCGGCAATCCCGATCTTCCGACCGGCTATTCTCAGACTCCGGGTGAAGGCTCAAGTGGCGTTACCGTTCAGGGCCAAGGCGGTGCCGATTTTGCTTCCCGCTATGGCTGGTACATCGAGGCCGTGAAAAACAGAATTTACGGCAACTGGCAGCAATGGACCATTGACGCTGCCGCCCGCGCCTCCCGCACCATGCACTGCGCCATCACCTTTACCATCAATCGCGACGGCTCCCTCAAGGACGCCCACATTTCCGAATCTAGCGGAAACACTTCCTATGACAATTCCGCCCTGCGCGCCGTCCTTAGCTCCACTCCCGTCACCAAATTGCCCAGCGACTATTCCGGCGCTTACGTGGTCGCTACTTTGGATTTCAATCCGCCGTCTATACGCTAAGGACGTGCTTTCGAGTCCCAGGATTTGCCATATTCTCGGAGGTGAGGGTGCAAGCAAAGCTCAAACGTTTTAATTTTTCTCTGCTCTTGATGATTCTCGCGTTCACCGGGGAATCAGCCGCGGCGCAAGATTGGTTTCGTGTTGCCATCGGCATGGATGCCAATAAGCCCCGCCTCGCGATCGCCGATTTCGCTCCTCGCTCCGACGCCGCCAAACCGCACGCTTCCCTTTTCACCCAGGTGGTCCGCGATGACCTCCAATTCAGCGGCATAGTCGAGGTCGCCAGCCCCAGCTTCTACCCGCCTCAAGCCCCCAGCGTCCCCGCCGAACTGAAACCCGCCGCCTGGATCGATCCTCCCACCAACGCCAATTTCCTCGGCTTCGGCAATCTCTCCGAATCCAACACCGAAGTCGCCATCGAAGCCTGGCTATATGATGTCCGCAGCCCATCTTCGCAAGCCGTGGTAGGCAAGGTTTACCGCGGCGCTCCCACCGACCTGCAAGTCCGCAAATTCGCCCATCAGTTCGCCGACGAAATCATCAGTAAGCTCTCAGGCGGCCTTCCCGGCGTGGCCTCAACGCAAATCGCCTTCGTCAGCTCGCGCAGCGGCACCAAGGAAATCTGGGTGATGGACTATGACGGCTCCAATCAGCGCCAGCTCACAAATTTGAGATCGATTTCTCTCACGCCCCGCTGGTCCCCTGACGCCTCGCGCATCGCCTTCACCTGTTTCCGCCCATCGAACGGCCTCACCAGCGCACAAATCTGCATGTTCTCGATGGACACTGGCAAGCTTGTTTCGTTTCCGCCCTTCCACGGCACCAATATCACTCCTGCGTGGTCCCCCGACGGCACGCAGATCATTTTCTCCTCTTCCATGCAGGGCAATCCCGAACTTTACGTCTCCGACATCAACGGCGGCCGCCCCAAGCGCCTGACCATCGCCAATGGCGCCAGCATGTCCCCCAGTTGGAATCCCAAAACCGGCCAGACCATTGCGTTCGTCAGCGACCGCGGCGGCACTCCCCAGCTCTACCTCATGAACTCCGATGGCACCAGCGAAACCAAACTCGACCTACCAGACAAAGGTTACGTCATCGACCCCGCTTGGGCGCCCAACGGCCAGTTGTTGGCCTTCAGTTGGCGCCGCCCCAATGACAACTACGACCTCTACATCATGGACGCCGCCACCCGCCAGATCGTCGAGTTGACCCGCGACCAGGGCCGCAACGAGCGCCCCAGTTGGGCTCCCGACGGCCGCCACCTCGTCTTTGAATCCACTCGCGGCGGCACTCGCCAGATCTGGACCATGCTCGCCGATGGCTCTCAGCCCCACCAGTTAACCACCACCGGCCACAATGAGTCCCCCAATTGGTCCACAAAGTGAAATTCTCGTGGAACCGAACGCCCTGCTCCTACATCTCACCAGCAGGCGCCTTCTGTTTCGGTTCTCCTGGTTTTTTGGTGCATGCGGCCCCTAAACGTTTTGCAAAGCTGTCCAGCCACGATATATAATATATCGTGATACGAGATATTACCCGAACCCAGCCCACTGGTGATACGATATGGCCGCTCGTGGGACGAACACGGGATTCTACTCGCTGAGGAGGATTCGCATGAAATTGGCTTCACGCTCGCTCTATCGCGCCGGCTGGCTCGTGATGCTCGCCGCCGTTTTCTTCACTATTGGTTGTGGCGGAAAGAAAGTTACCCCGCCCCCACCGCCGCCACCCCCGCCTCCCCCGGCTGCGCGTCCCACAGTGACGTTGCAGGCGAGCCCCACTTCCATCAACAAAGGTGAATCGGCCACCTTGACCTGGAATTCCACCGACGCCACGCAGCTCACCATCTCACCGGGAGTCGGCGACGTCACCGCTCAGGGCAATACCAAAGTCTCTCCTTCCGACTCCACTACCTACACCATTACCGCCTCCGGGCCCGGCGGCTCCACCTCCGCCACCGCCAGCGTCACCGTCAACGCTCCTCCGCCGCCACCGCCGCCTCCGGCTGCGGGTCCCACGGACGAGCAACTTTTCGCCCAAGGAGTGCGCGACGCCTATTTCGATTACGATAAGGCCGACATTCGTCCCGATGCTCGCACGGCGCTCTCGCAAACCGCGGACTTCCTGAAAAGCAATCCGCGGTTCAAGGCGACTATCGAAGGTCACTGCGACGAGCGCGGCTCCACCGAATACAACCTCGGCCTCGGCGATCGACGCGCCAACGCCGTCAAGCAATATCTTGTCTCTCTGGGCGTCTCCGCCGACCGCATCAGCACTGTCAGTTTCGGCAAGGAAAAGCCCTTCTGTATGGAGAGTACCGAAGCTTGCTGGCAGCAGAACCGTCGCGGCCATTTCGTGAAAGCCAACTGAGCCGTTTAACCCGGTTCGCCGAAGTAAACGATTGTTGACCAACAGAGCCGCGAGGCCAGGCAAACTCTTGCCACCTCGCGGCTCTCTAATTAGAGTGAAAGCGGTTACCCAAGCCTGTATGATTTTTATTGGCTGCTCCGCGGCCATTCGTCGCTTGCAGCCCGTCGGAGTCCCTTAGGAGGATTGTTCATGCGTATTCACCATATCGCTGTTTTTGGGGCCGCCGTTCTCGCTGGCGCGCTCGCTGGTAGTCTCGTGGGCCCTCGCCCCGCCGAAGCCGTCAACCGTGAATTGATCGATCTTCAGCGCGACGTCACCACCCTGCTTCAGGGCCAGAAGGATCTTTCTGACAGGGTGATCCAGGATCACACCGTAATGAAAACCCTCGTCGAGCAATCCGGCGACAATGTCAACAAGCTCGCCGCCACCATGGGCTCCCTCCAGAAATCCGTCCAGGATGTGCAGGCCAATTCCGGCGCGCGCCTGGACACCATGTCCACCCAGGTCCAGGGCCTCTCCGACAACCTCGAGGAAATCAAGTCGCGCCTCGGCAAGCTCAATCAGCAACTCGTCGACCTCCAGAACACCGTCCAAAGCCTCGACGCCAAAATCTCCGGCGGCGGCACGTCCGCCCCGGCCACCGGCAACCCCACCGCCGGTTCTGTCAAGCCCATCGCTTCCGCTGGTTCTCCGCCAAGCCCCTCCGTCCTTCCCGCGGGCGCGCCCTCCGCCGACACCCTCTATTCCAACGGCCTCCGCGACATCACCAGCGGCAAATACGATCTCGCCCGTTCCGAATTCCAGGACTACCTCAAGTTTTACGCCGACACCGATCTCGCCTCCAACGCCCAGTTCTATCTCGGCGAAATCGCCTACTCCCAGAAATCCTTCGACGTCGCCGTCGCCGAATACGAAAAAGTTCTCACCAACTATCCCAAGAGCTTCAAGCTCGCCCCCGCCCGCCTCAAGAAAGGCATGGCCCTCATGGAACTTGGCCAGAAAACCGCCGGCGTCCGCGATCTCCGCGAAGTCGTCAAGCGCTACCCCGGCACCGAAGAAGACCGCCGCGCCCGCGCCAAGCTCAAAGAACTAGGCGTCGCCCTCACCCCCACTCGCTAATTTCTTCCTTTCCCCCAATCCCCTGACCCTCCTAGCGCCTACCCCTCTCTCTCCGCCTCTACCGCCACGGTGCCGCATATAGCAAGCCCCCTCGACGCCTGATCCCCTCTTCTGCCTGTGCTCCTGTCCTACCGAGCGAATTGGGGACCGCTGCTTCGCTTCTCTCCTTTTCAACGCTCCGGCGTTCAAACTCTATCGTTCAGTGTAACCCTAAGAAAAGCAAGCAAATGGTGGCCGATTAAGAGAATGGACCTTCTGACCAGTGACCCATTTCTGTGCCGGAGGCCAGTTTACTTTAACTGTTGCTTTATCTACACACTATCGGGGGAAGGGACCAGCAGCCTGGACCCAGTTTGTAACCTTTTGTGACCAGCACCATTATGGAACACCGGATAGCAGGTACGGATTCTACTGTAACTTGTTGCCATAGAATGACTTAACAAGAATACGTACTGAGCATGCGAATTGCTAGACCTAGACGTGTACTTAGGTCACCACTGAACCGGTGGCATGGGAAATTTTGTTACCACGATGATGGAAGAACACACCGTCACGTGAGCAGGAGATCTCCTAAGACCCTAGCTTGGGAGTAGAGATGAATGTTCGCTCACACAGAAAACTGCATGCTCGAAACCAGAGCGGCTACTCAGTTATAGAGCTTCTTATTGTTCTTGCTTGCGTCGGTGTGATTTCCGGGTACTTGTTCATACGCGCCGTGAACGTTTTGCCGTCCTTCAAATCCAACTCGGCCTTGGATCAAGTGATTCAACAAATGCGGTTTGCTCGAAACACCGCGATTACCGAGCGGCGCGCCGTGATCGTCAACATCTCGCCGGCCAACGGCACCATCCAGTTGCAGCAGGTGCCAGCAAACGGGGGACCGCCAATCACGCTTTCCACCACGCTGCTGACCGGGTCCCAGTTCTGTCTGGTGCCGGGCGTGCCGGATACACCCATGGGTTTTGGAAACCCTCAGCCGGTAGATTTCGTGAACGCGGGCAATCCGGGCGCCGTGGTGGCGGTCACCGAATTCCTCACCGATGGAAGTTTTGGCGGGGCTGTGGGTGTGCCCGTTAACGGCACCATCTTCACTTGTATTCCCGGAAATAAGCAGTCCGCCCGGGCGGTGACCATTCTCGGCGCAACCGGGCGCGTGCGTCCCTATCATTGGGATGGCTCTGCATGGCAGGAGTGAGGGGGCCGATCATGAAATCCCGGAATCATGCTCCTCTTCGCAAACCTCAAGTGGGGTTTACGTTACTCGAAACTCTGGTCGCCATGCTCATCCTGACAATTGGGATTCTGTCCATGATTGACGTAATGGCGCAAGGACTCAAGGTTTCCACGACAACGCAGTACGACTACATTGCCAAGAAGAAAGCGGAAGAGGCCATCGAAGCTATCTTTACCGCGCGCAACTCCATGGAGAAGTCCTGGGATCAGATTCAAAACATCTCGCAAGGCGGAATTTTCAAGGATGGTCCTCAACTGTTGTACGCCCCCGGCAACGACGGTTTGGTGGGAACCGTCAACGACGATATTACCCATCCCGATGTGGTGATCATCGCACCCGGACCCGACGGCATCATGGGTACCAGCGATGACCTGGTCGTGCCTTTGTCGGGCATGACCAGGGAGATCCAAATCACCACCGTCGTTGATAATGCCGGCAAGACACTTCTGAATTTGCGGCAGATTACCGTGATCATGCGCTACACGGCTATAGGTGGGGAGAAGACCCAGACATTCATCTGTTACATTTCGCCTTTTGCCTGAGCTGCTGATGAAGGAGCAGATCTTGAGGAAGCAAATTGGTTTCACCATGGTTGAGTTCCTGGTGGCAGCGGCCATCAGCCTCGTGCTCATTGCTGCTGCCGTGGGCGCATTTTCCGACGCTCTCCGGAGCAACGAAGTGGTGACACTCGCGGCGGATATGAACGACAACCTCCGCGCGTCCATAGACCTAATCTCAAGGGATCTGCTCTTTGCCGGGACAGGCATTCCGGCTTCCGGCATCGGCATTCCTTCTGGGGCAGGCGTCACCATCAACCGCCCGGATCTGAACCCGCTCACTTTTGCCGGCACAACACTTCCCGCCGTCAGTTTGGGCACCGGCCTTGGGCCCGCAGTTCAGGTCTCCGACACTCCCGCCTCCGCCAATCCCGGCACACCCTCGGATATTCTGACGCTTCTCTATCAGGACAACACCTGGAACAACGGGGAGTCCATGGATTCTTCTCCCATTACCCGCGCTGCCGTTGGTGCCACGCCGGCATGCAATGGCACGATCAGTCCCACCGGCGATTCGGTCACCTTCGACGCCGCTTGCAACGATCTAAGCAAGGCTAGGGTGCCCATTCAGCCCGGAGACCTCATCCTGTTCACGAATACCGCGGGCGCGACTGCGATTCAAACCGTCACCGCTGTGAATGGTCAACAGCTCAGCTTCGCGAAGAACCCTTCCATCGACGTATTTGGCTTCAACCAGACTGGCGCTCCTCAAGGCACGATCCTCCAGCTGCAGAGCCCCCCCGGCGCCTGGCCATCCGTCACTGCAACGCGCATCTTTATGGTCACCTACTACCTGGACAATGTTGCCGACCCGCTGCGTCCGCGTCTCATGCGCCAGGTGAACTTTTACACTCCTCAGCCCGTCGGCGACGTTGTAGAAGCTTTGACGGTTCGCTACAACTTTGTCGATGCGAACACGCCGCCTACCTTCTACGCAAAGCAACCCACTGTCCCGCCCGGGCTAAGCGAAGGCAACATTCGCTCTGTGAATATTTTCTTGGGCGCGCGGTCCAATCGGCCCCAGAGCAGGACCTCCAAATACCTGAGGGACAATATGTCTATGCAGGTCAGCCTTCGCAGCCTGTCCTACTTTAATAGGTACCAATAGCGGAGTACGCCACATGAAAGCAAACAACAGAGTGACTAAATCCGATTCCGGCATGGCGCTCATCACCACGCTACTTCTCCTGGTGTTGCTTTCCAGTTTGCTTGTAGGCTTCTTCGTATTGATTACCACCGGCCAGCAGCTTACCGGCGGAGCAAAACAGGAAACGCGGGCCTTCTACGGTGCGGAAGCCGGTCTGGAGAAAATGACTGCCGACCTTGGCACCCTGTTCGACAATACTTACTCTCCGACCGCTGCCGAACTGACCAACATCAGCGCGAATCCTCCCCCCAACCTTGGAGACGTGAGCTTTACGGCGGCCGACGGCACCCCCGGCTATGTGCTCTCCTACCCCACAGATTCTTTCGGTAAGCCCTTGGCCAATAACGCACAGGTCAAGTCCGGCCCCTACGCAGGTATGACCGGTCTGATCACTCCCTACACGCTAACGGTCACCGCCCGTACCGCTTCCGGTGCGGAGGTCATGCTCCGGCGCACCACGCAAACGGTAGGCATTCCAGCATTTGAGTTCGGTGTGTTCTGTGACAAGGACTGCGGTTTCCATGCCGGTCCTGATTTCAACTTCGGCGGGCGGATCCACTCCAATCGAAATCTATTCCTCGCCGAAGGTAGCGGCGGCACCCTCACCCTTTCGGACAAAGTCACAGTCTACGGCGAAGTGGTTCGCACCAACATCATGAATGGACTGCAGCTTGCCGCCGGCGGTTGGACGGGGACGGTAAACGCGAACACCTCACCCGGCGCTAACTCCTACCGGGCTTTGGGCGCCAGCGAGGGCAGCGTCAACGGCATGCCGCCCGCAGTTCCGCCTGTACCTTACGTAGCCCCACCAAACAAAAACGGTAACTGGCCCAACATCTCCAAAACGAGTTATAACTCCAATCTCATCAACGGCCTGACCGGCGCCAAAAAGCTCAGTTTGCCCATCGAGCTGCTGACCAAAAACAACCTGGTCCCCGGACAGCCCATCGATATCACCCGCCGCCCCTTGCAGGCCGACGATCCTGTTCTTCTCGGAGAGCGTTATTTTTCTCAGGCCAGCATGAAGATTCTTCTTTCCGACAACTTGCAGGACATTATGCTGCTGCCCTGCATTGATCCGACAACTCCAGCTGTGGACCTGACCACGCTCGCGTGGGATCCCTCGATGCCTGCCTCATATCCGGCCAGCAACCCGGGCAGTCTTGCCAATTGGTATACAGCCTCGAACCCCAATCCAGTGCCGGTGCCCATCGCCACGTCGGCGGCTTTAAACGCCAGGATCGGTGGGGCGGCCGGCGCCGTGCCAGACAAGGGTTACTCTACCGGAAACGGTTACTGGGTTCCGAAGTGGGATCCCCTCATCACTGGCTTCCTCAAAATTGAGATCCAAATTGGGTACAACCCTCCCTGCGGCAAATGGCAGGATGTCACTCAGGAAATCCTGAAGCTCGGCATCGCCGGGCGCAACTTGAATCCTGGCCTCCTGATCACACCCACTACTCAATTCCCCAATGAGCCGCCTCTTCCCGGCGCGCAAATTGCTCCTTCGACCTGCCCCGATCCCAATCCCGACGCCGTCATTCGATTGGAACGCGTTCGCGACAATCCTTCCAATGCTGCCGCAAACGGTGTCTGCGGAGTGAACCTCGCGAGCGTTGCACCCGTCCCCACCAGTTCCAACGACTATTGGCCGAATGTGCTCTTCGACACCCGGGAAGGGCTTGCGCGCGACGTCGCGCCCTTCAATAGCGCTGTGACGCTCGGCGGCGTGATTCATTATGTCGAGCTTGACGCCAGGAATTTGGGGCGCTGGCTCACCGGTCAGATCGGCAAAAGCGGCCCTGGAGCCTTTGACCCCCAGAACCAGCCGTACGACTACGTGCTGTACTTCTCCGATCGGCGGGGAAATTATCTTCCAACCGGTGGCCTGAAGAGCGCGTGGCCCCCGGTATCTCCCTCAGGAAATGAAACCGGTGAATACGGCTTCAATGACTTTGTGAATTCCAACGACGCCGTCAACGGCTGCCCCGACGGAATGGCCGAAAAACCTGGTGAAGATCTGGACGAAAACGGTGTCCTATACACGTACGGCATGAAGCCCACTCCTTCGGTAACCAACGCCGTGTTCGGCGATGCCTTAGCCAAAGCACTGTCGCCCTCCCTTTGCGTTACTGTCGCCGGAGTGTGGCCCGCCTTCTACGTGAACAATGCGCAGGACGCGCGCATGAATCCCCCGCTCTTCTTCCGCAGGGCTCTGAAAGTCGTCAACGGCAGTAATCTCAAGCAGTATTTGAACGCCGTTCCCTGCCCGGGGAACACGGTCTGCGGTCTGTCCATCGCTTCGGAGAACCTTGTTTATGTGCAAGGCGATTACAACGCCAATTCAGCCGGCTTGGGATTCGCTGATCCGCACGTCGGTACCTCTGTGATCGCGGACGCCGTAACTCTCCTTTCCAACAAATTCAATGATTTGAACTCCTTTTCTTTTCCCTACAATTTGGGCCAAAGGAACGCTACGAATACTTGGTACCGCGTGGCCATCCTTGCCGGTAAGGGACCCGGTTTCCCGTGGGTACCCGGCACCAGCACCGATTTCGGCAGCGATGGCGGCATGCATAACTTCCTCCGATACATCGAGAACTGGGGCGGACAGACCCTCAACTATCGAGGATCGATTGTAAGCATGTTTTACAACCGCCAGGCCGTGGGCACCTACAAGTGTTGCAAGACGGTCTACTCGCCGCCCACGCGCGCCTACAACTTCGACACCGATTTCCTCGACCCCTCCCTCTTGCCCCCGCGCACACCCATGTTCCGCGACATCAACACCACCGGCTTTGCCCAAATCCTCTACGCCGACCAAAAATAGCTGCCGGTGGAGCTCAAACTCCCCTGTAGGGGCGCGATTTATCGCGTCCCTCTTTCCTTGTAGGGGCGGGGCTTGCCCCGCCCGTCATTCCGAGCGAAGCGAGGAATCTCTCTTCTTTTTCGTCTTCCCAACGTTGAAACGTTCCAACGTTCAAACCTTCCAACGTTTTTCATCCCAGCTACTTTTCCAGATAGTTGTTGACACTCTCGTTCTTACCCTGTATAGAATCTCCAATCCTGCTAACCGGCCCATCCCAACCGGGGTCGGAACCGGCCGGACCATTTCCCCGCGTCCCGCCGTCCTCTCCCAAACGGCCCGCCGCCCAAGTCCCGGAGGCCCCATGCGCGCGTATATGAGCCGACGAAAGTGGAAGCCGACCGCTTATTTTGTGTTTTTTCTCCTCGGCGCCTTTGTTTCGTTGTTTTCACCGCAAGAAGCGCGCGCCCAAACCGTGTTGCTTGGTGACCAAATCGTCGAAAGCGTCCTCGACTCCAACCCCGCAGGGACCGCCGAAGCATTCCAAGCCACCGCTTTCACAAGCGGGCAAGTGACTTACATCAATATTTTCGTTGACGCCACTTCCACCGCCACGCAGCTCGTGATCGGAGTCTACGCCAATTCCAATGGACACCCCGGCGCTTTATTGACGCTAGGCAGCACCACGCAGCTTGCTTCTGGAACTTGGAATGCAATCGCAGTCACCCCAGCCAGCGTCACCGCAGGCACCGCCTACTGGCTTGCCATCCTCGGCACGCAGAGCGGCATGCCACAGTTTCGTGACAGGCAAGTTGGTGGATGCACCAGCGAGACAAGTTCGCAGACCACACTAACTACTCTTCCATCCACGTGGACAACCGGCACCGCCTTTACTTCGTGTCCTTTGTCGGCCTACGCTCTCACTGCCGCACCATCCGGACCTTCTGTGATTCTTGGCGACGAGGCCATTGAGAGCCAAACGGATAATAATCTATTCGGCGAAGCAGAAGCCTTCCAGTCCACCGCCAACGGAAGTGGCAGTGTTGTGGGAATCAATCTATACCTCGACTCTTCTTCAAACGCCGCCAAAGTTTATGCTGGCCTGTATGCAGACAATAGCGGACATCCCGGCGCTTTGATCGCTCAGGGAAGCACGACCCAGCCCGTCCCGGGTGCGTGGAACCAAATCCCGATTTCCTCCAGTGCCCTTACTGCGGGCACTCACTATTGGATTGCCATACTCGGCGCTCAAAGCGGAACGCTGCAGTTTCACGATCGCGCTGCGGGCGGGTGCAGTAGCGAGACCACTTCGCAGACAACTCTCACTGCCCTTCCCAGCTCTTGGACAACCGGGTTCGTGTATTCAGCTTGCCCTTTGTCCGCGTACGCGATCACAGCAGCACCAGTTTTATTAGTCTCTCCTTCGGCCATCAGCATGAATGGCATCCAAGGAGGTGCCAATCCTTCTCCGGCCAATCCCAGTGTCACGAACACCAGTGGGGGGACACTCAGTTTTGCCGCAGCGAGCGATGCATCTTGGTTGACTGTCACCCCGGCGAATGGCTTCGCCCCCCAGACATTGCAAGTTTCTTCGACAATCGGAAGCCTCACTGCCGGAACGTATACAGGGCACGTAACCGTCACCGCTCCCGGCGTTCAAGGCTCGCCTGCGGTGACTACTGTCACGCTCACCATCGGTTCGCCGCCGACAATCACAACCCTCACACCCACATCAGGACCCGCTGGAACCACGGTCACGATTGGGGGGACCAATTTCGGCCAAACGCAAGGGATGGGCACGGTGACCTTTAACGGAACAATGGCCACTACGAACGCGAACGGCTGGGGACCAACAAGCATCGCTGTAACTGTCCCAAGCGCTGCGACAACGGGGAATGTCATCGTTACGGTCGGAGGCGTTGCGAGCAACGGGGCGGGCTTCACGGTGGTCACAGGCCCCCCGCCGACTATCACCAGCGTGAATCCGACCTCAGGCCCAATCGGGGCCATTCTAACAATCGCCGGAAAAAATCTCGGCACATCGCAGGGATCAAGCACCGTCACTTTCAACGGGACATCGGCCACGCCATTGGTTTGGGGCGCGACGGGTGTGGTTGCACAGGTTCCCGCTGGTGCGACGACGGGGAATGTAGTCATTTATGTCAGCGGCAGCGGACTGAACACAAACGGCGTGCCGTTTACGGTCGTTCTGACCCCGAGCATCACAAGTCTTAATCCGACGAATGGACCAGTTGGCACACCGGTCACAATCACTGGCACGAACTTCGCAGCCACACAAGGTTTTAGCACGGTCAAGTTCAACGGGGTTGCCGCGGCACCGGCCACTATTTGGGGTCCGACGAGCATCCAGGTGTCCGTTCCTCCTGGAGCGACGACGGGAAATGTGCTAGTAACAGTTTCTAACGTCACCAGCAATATCGCCAGCTTCACTGTGACGTCCACCTCCCCCACTGTTACTAATCTGAGTCCGGCGTCGGGTCCCGTCGGCACCTCGGTGACGATTGCAGGAACAAACTTCGGAACATCCCAAGGCACGGTCACCTTTAACGGTACGACTGCACCTCTTACAAGTTGGAATGCGACAAGCATCGTCGCGAACGTACCGGCGGGGGCAACAACCGGCCCTGTTCTTGTCACTGTGAACGGGGTTGCCAGCAACCCTACAACCTTTACCGTACAAACGGGATCGCCATCCCTCTTTGTCAGTCCGGGCAAGATAAATATGGTTGTTGGCCAAACCCAGGCCATTCAGCTCCTCGATCAGAATGGCGTCACCATTGGCAACCCGACTTGGTCCACTGCCAATCCTTCCCTCGCCACCATCGTTCCCCCGGTGAATCAGGGAGATCCCACCCTATTGCAAGCATCCGCAATCGGGAACACTACGTTGACCGGAACCAGCGCGGACAATCGCACGGGGACCGCACAGGTTTCAATTCTGGCCGGAACGTCTCTGCCTATCGGCACCGTCCAATGGGAAATCCCCAGCCTCGGTAGCAGCTTCGGACGCATAACAAATATAGTTCAATCGCCCCCGAGCAATAACCCGGCCCCAACTTTCTATGTATTTGACTCTGCTCCAAACGGTGGCAGTGGTGCCTTCAGAGCGTTCACAGCCAACGGTCAACAAAAGTGGATGTTTACACCAAGCGCGCCCAGCAACGAAGAATTGGCCCTACTAGCAGCCGACAATCAAGGCGGGTTCCTCGACCAGCAGGACGACTGGTCGGATTTGCCGATGCTCGGTCGCGTCGATGAGAATGGCAACCAAAGCTGGCTCATTTCCACACCCGGATTTGCATACCCTCCCAATCTCGCCATCCACCCCGATGGCACGATCTATTTTGTTGAGCAAGATTACCTTAACACCGGCAGCAGCCCCACTGCTGTAGTTGCCTTGGACGGAACCACAGGCCAAGTTAAGTTCGCAATTCCACTCCCAACTACGACGTCAACAGGCGTGGATTATTCGATCTTGAACGATCCGAACGGAGGCTCTGGAGGCGACGGGTATCCAGCCATCGGAGGGACATACTGCACACCAGGAACGGCGGTCGCTCCGTCCGCCGCGTCCGGCAATTTCGGGAGTCTCACGATCTCATCAGACGGTACTGTGTATATCCCCGTCGGTCCCGGGACGTTTTTCTTTGACGCTATGCCCTGCGACTCAAGCCCCGATCCCAATCATCCCGGATTCCCGCATCTTGTGAAATCTACCGATGGTTTCTACACGCTCTCGAGCAACCTCCAGGTAATGGCAATACACTCCGACGGCACTTATTCATTCAGGCAGTTGGATTCAGCTTCTTCAAGTGGCCCGCCAAACAACCGCGGGAACGGAGGCATCCTCTCTCGCAGCGCTTTGGGTGCAGCGACCCCAGATGGCAACGGAGGAACGCTCGTTGCAGTGAACAGTGCCTTCTACCACGACACCGGTTCTGCGGTCTCAAAGCTCAATCTTTCGTTTAATCCGGTCGGAAATATTCTCATCGGAGAGAACAGCACAGTTTACCTGGCAGGACCAACACAAGGGTCGTCTATACCCGCAACCGTCGCGATAAACACAGCTAACAATTCTGTTGACTGGACTTATAGCTCGACCGGCGGAAATCTATCCCTAGTGGCGGCCACCAGCGGTGGCGGCGTCGCTATTAACAACAGCCAAGCTGGCCTCATTCAGCTTGATCCCAATGGCAACCCCTCCTCCATTACGACCGGCTACACCATTAGCCAGACATCCTATTCTTGGACCGGAGACTGGTTTGCTCTGACATCACTAGATTCAGGAATTTCGAAGATCCTACTCCCCCTGGCCATCGATCTCGCAAGTACCTGGCCGATCCCCGGGGCCAATCCATCCCAAACCGAGGCTGCAGACGCCCTCTGCGACTGCCTGGTTGAAACAACAGACCCAGCTCCACCCCCGCCACCCACCACTTGTCCGATTTGCAATCTTGCACCGGGCACTCTAGCTCCTAACCAGGCACCTAGCTGTACGTCGACCCCCGGCACCCTCTCGACGTATCTCATTCTAGTCGGAGACGCAAGTACAGACCCCCAAGGCGACCACAATGTTGGAAACCTCTTCAACCTTTCCGCGCAGTCCAAGGCCAATAGCCTGCAAGCTCAAGGACACCCGGTCGTCGCTTGTAGAGTGTCGACCATTCAGCAATTCAATCAGGCATTGACCACGAAAGGACTGATCGATGGTGCTGTCGTCTTTTTTGGCCACGCCGGCCGGCTACAAAGGCCGGATCTTCCCGGCGTCTTTTATTCCTTGGTTTCAGTAGGTCAGGGAACCGATGATAGCGCGAACATCTCCTACATAAACGTAGGGACGCTTTCAAACGCCCAATTGGGACCTAACGTCACAATTACGTTGAACGGCTGCAACGCTGGCAAATCCTGGTCACCCGGACAACCGCCCATCGCTCAATTGGTCGCCAACCAATCGCGCAGATCTGTCTACGCATACCCGATGGGTATGTACTTTAACCAGAATCCCAACGATGCCCACGTGAGCGGTGGAGGGCAGTCCGCTCCTCCTAACAGCCTACCTATGTACATGCTTCCAGTGGGCCGCGCTCCGAAGCCGACTCCCACCCCCTTCCAGCCGCAATGAGGCTCACAATTCTATGAGGAAGACGACGCCGAAAATGAAGATGATCTTGATCCCCTCACTTGCTTTAGCTCTCGTGGTTGCCGTTTCAGCACAACCACCATCAAACCGGCCAAAATCTCCTAAGGACGTCTTGCTGGAGTTCGTCAAGATGGAATTGCAAGGCAACAGGCTCACACCCGAGGGATGGCGGAAGACTGCTCAATCTTTGGTTCGGCCAAACTCCACTGCGCCGGACGTTATTGACATCGTATCGGACAATTTTGAAGTCCACGAGACTCCCGCGACCGACGGCCGCGTCAAGCTGGAAATCTACTTTCCCTATTTTTATGGTTCGCTAGATTCTGCCCTCCGTTTTAAGGCGGCCCTTCATATGGCACCCGGCAATGGACTCATAAGAGAGGGGATGAATGCGCATTACGCACTCGTGCTCGCAGACAAACACTGGGAGTTCGAATCCGACGGGCGGAAAACCAGAGAAGTGATCGGACCTCTAGAATGGAGAATCGAGAATACTCCATCGTTCGCCACAATCGGTTTGGCCACGGCCATTCGCTACATAACCGAGATACGCGACAAGTCCACCGATCCAGCCCTCAAGAAAAACGCCGACCTGACCCTGGCCAAGCTCAAGAAGCTGACGGCTCACGCTCCCGTAATGTCTGAACAAGACTGACTAGATAACGGCGGCGGCTCCTTCGACCGAGTAGACTTGATTGCTACCCGCCGAAACCATTCGACCTGCCCCCGCAACCGTTCAACCCTCGATTTCGACCATTCCCTGCAAAACGCTTAACATCTGCATTAAGGTGTGCTATTCTTATCTGTGTTTGTCGAACCCCATCCTCGCCGATCATCCCGCTCTGGAAAAGTTCAAACGCGTCTGGCGTTTACCCCGACCGGGTCGGGGCGTCCCGGACGCCTCTTCGGGACTTGCCACCGTTTAAATCCGCAGTATGGATCCCGGATGCATCTTCGGGACATTCCAACGAGTTGCGCCCCTAAGTCCTTACCCTTCAATCTTTTTGCCGACCCCCACCCACTAAACCCTGTCACCTCAATCTTTTACAAAAACAGTGGGGGGAGGGCCCATCCCGGATTGATCGGCCCCGCCTGTCCCCACCCGGTCGGGAACCCTGTCGGGGTCACGCCCGCTCTCGCTTTAACTCCTTTAGATGCAACACTTATGAACCACCCCGCAAGTGTTGCAAACAAAAGACTTACCGCCTTGCTAAACCCTTTAGATGCAACACTTACAAAAAACACGGGGTGGGGCTACTCTTCCCATTTCGGGACGGGCCGACGCGTGGACGTTTTGATGTGCAGACGCTTCCTACTTACGGGCCACGGACCACTTTCTTTTCAATCCAATGCCGGAACTTCCTTGCGCTCCTGCCGCCGCCGGTGCAAATAGTGCATGGCAATGTTCAGGTACACGTTCCCACACGGCGTCTCGATGCAAATCACCAGCGCTTCCGTGTCCGCGCTGCCCCCGAGTCCTGCTTCATCCATGTGAATTTCCGGCGGAAACACTTTGAAGTGAAATCCCTGGTCGTTCAGCAGCGTTACGGAATTCCCGATGACCATGTTCGCCATCTCGCAGACCGTCTCGCGAACCACCTGCTCGCTCGCCTCCACTTCCGTGCCCGCCAGCAGGCTCGCCACCTTCATGGCCACTTCCGGCGAGAGGTCCAGAATCACCCGGCCTTCAATGTCTCCTTTGATGGCGATGAGCGCCGCAACTCCTTTGCGCCGGTAGGTGTTCTCGTCCATCGAAAGGTCGACGATTTTCGTGGGCGCCTGCAGCGATTCGGCGAAAACCGCGTCCGCGGCGTTGATAAACGGCTGGATCAGTTCCATTCTCATAAGCGCTGTTCTCCTGCCATGGCCACTGGCGAGCCAACAGCGTTGGGATCGTCGCTGAGCACGTACCGCAAAATTTCGTACAGCACTTCCGGCTTCACCGGCTTCTGCACGAAGTGTTTCGCGCCCTTCTGCAGCGCCGCCAGGATGTTCTCCTGGTATCCCACCGACGAGACCATCACGATGCGCGCGCTGGCGTGCTGCCGCACGATACGCTCCACCGCCTCGATCCCTTCCATCTGCGGCATGGTGATGTCCATGAGCACGATGTCTGGGGTGATGCGGTTAAATTCCGCGATCGCCGTCAGTCCGTCGCCGGCCTCGCCGGCCACTTCCCCGCCGAACATCTCGATCATCTTGATGAGGTTCTTGCGCGCGAAGACGGAATCGTCCACCACCAGGTAGCGAACCGGCTGATTGTCCTTGCGAAGTAGAGCGGCAAACTGTTTCATGGCCTTCTCCTTGTCCCCGCGCGCGCTTTCACGAGCGCTGGGATGATACGGATGTCCGTTCGTTCTTTTCGTTATTTTCGTTCTTCTCAAGCTTTTCGTTCTTTTCGTTCTTGTAACTCTTCTCGAGCTTCTCGTTTTTCTCTGCGCCGCGTTCCGCGCCGTAATTGTTGATCAAATACGCGCCGAGTATATCGAGCGAAATAATTTTGCTGGCATATCCTTTGAGAATTGCCGCGCGCGGCATTCCGCTGACCACGCAGGTATCCTCGCTCTGCGCGATGGTCATTCCGCCCGCCGCCTTCACCGCTCCCAGTCCTTCCGCGCCATCATCGCCCATGCCGGTCATTAAAATTCCGACGGCAACGAGTCCAAATTCCTGCGCCACGGAATGAAACAAAACATCCGCGGATGGACGATGTCCGTTCACGGGCGGCCCATCAGAGAGAATCACCATGTCTCCGCGCGGCATTCTGCGAACCATCATGTGGCGATTTCCCGGACAGATGAGAACGCGGCCGGCGAGAAGCAGATCGCCGGAACGCGCTTCGTGAACTTCGAGAGCGCAGCATTCGTCGAGGCGTTTGGCGAACATTTCGGTAAAGCCCTCGGGCATGTGCTGAACAATCAAAATGGTGGAAAGAAAATCCGCGGGAATCTGTGACAAAACAAATTGCAGTGCGTTGGGACCGCCGGTGGAAATTCCGATGGCGATGACGCGGCGCGGAGGCAGCGCGGCGCGGGTTCCTTTTTTCGGCGCGGCGGTTTCCACGATGACGGCGGGGGGAAGCTTGCGGCCAGCGGCGCGCTTGGCAACTTTTATTTTGGCGATGAGCTGGCCGGCGATTTCGTCGAGGCGGCCGGCGGCGGCGTCTTTTGGCTTGGCGAGAAAATCCACGGCGCCGAGCGCAAGGGCCTTGAAGGTGGCGTAGCCGCCCTCTTTCGAATGCGTGCTGAAAAGAATGACGGGCAAAGGAGCGCGGCGCATGATGAGGCGCAGGGTTTCAATGCCGTCCATGCGCGGCATCTCGAGGTCCAGGGTAACGACATCAGGCTGGAGCTCTTCAATTTTCTTCAACGCGAACGCGCCGTCCATGGCGGTGCCGACGACTTCGATGGAAGGTTCGCGCGCGAGAATCGCGGGGATCAGTTTCCGCATCAGAGCGGAATCATCAACGACCAGGACACGGATGCGTTCACTCATGCGATGGCTCCCAAAGGGGTAGAACGAACCAGGCGCGAAAGGACCGCAGGAACATTCAGGATAAGGACGACGGTGCCGTCACCGAGAATGGAGGCGCCGCTAACCAAGTCGGAAGAGACGATTTCGCCCGGAAGGGCCTTGATGACGAGTTCTTCCTCGCCGACAAGGCTGTCCACCAGGAGGCCAAAACGTTTTTCCGCGGCGCCAATGACGATGACGAAATGCTTTTTTCGAACGGGCTGAGTATCGATGGTGCGCAAACGACTGAGATGATCGAGGCGAACGAGGGTGAGAATCTGCTCGCGAAGGCGCAGGACTTCGCGCTGATCGATGCGGTGAATTTCGGGATCGCTGATGCGCGTGATTTCCACCACCGAGGAGAGCGGCACGGCGAAAAGCCGGCCGCCCACACGGAACAACAGTGTCTGAATACTCGCGAGAGTGAGCGGCGCGCGAAGCTGGATGGTGGTGCCGCGGCCTTTTTGCGAAGAGACGTGAACGGTGCCCTTGAGGCGGTCGAGAACGGTTCGGACGACATCCATGCCGATGCCCCGCCCGGATACTTCGGTTACTTCGGAAGCGGTGCTGAATCCTGACTCAAAAACGAGATTGAGAGTTTCCTGATCGGTTAGGCGCTTGGCTTCTTCGACCTTCAAGATTCCTTTTTCAACGGCGTGAGCGCGCAAGCGATCGGGGTCGATGCCGCGGCCATCGTCGCGAACTTCAATCACGACCTGGGTGCCCTGGTGATAGGCCTTGAGATAGATGGTGCCGCGCGCGGGCTTTCCGGCGGTCAAGCGCTCCTCGGCGGGTTCGATGCCATGGTCCACCGAATTGCGAACGAGATGCATGAGCGGTTCGGCAAGAGCATCCAGAATGCCCTTATCGAGGTCGGTGTTCTGGCCGGAAAGATCCAGGGCCACATCCTTGCCACAGTGCTTGGCGACGTCGCGGACGACGCGTGGGAAGCGGCGGAAGAGCTGCTCGACGGGGACCATACGGATTTTCAGGACACACTTGTGAAGCTCATCAAGGATGCGAGCTTGAAAGGCCATGGCGTCGGCGAGCTTGGCGCGCAAGGGATCGCGGGCGTGCTTCTGGTCAAACTCGGTAAGAGTGCGATTGAGCATGGACTTTCCGATGATCAATTCGCCGACAAGATTCATAACCGCATCGATGCGAGCGGCGTCCACGCGAAGTGTGCTTTCCGCAACGGCGGTGGCAGCAGAGCCGGAAGTACTTGGATTGATGGCCGAAGCGCTTTCCGCGGTCTCGGCAGACGCGGCAGCAAGTTTCTCCGCCTGCGCCTCGAGCAAGTCGCCAAGCATTTCATGCTCGGGAGTGTGCGCGGCGGCAGCGCGGTCGAGACGAACATCCGAAACAATCGAGGGAATGCGGCAACGCCGGAGAAGTTTTTCGCGCGGCTGGGAACTTGCCAGCGCGGCTTCGATAATTTCCACGTTGGCGGCGGCGGCATTGTCTTCCGGACGCAAGGCGATGACGGTGCCGCTGCCGTGAAGCACGTTGCGAATGAGCTGGAAAGCGGCGGCGCGCATCAAGCTGTTGGGATCGACGCGCAGAGCGACGTTGTAAACAATTTCGCCGCGATGCACGGCTTCGGAAATCATGAGCTGTTCGTATTCCGTCCAGGCAAATTGAGCGAGCAAGGGAGTCGCTGGCGAGTCCGCCGGGCTGGAGGAGGCGGGTTCCTGGAGCAAATTGCGAATCATGGCGTGGAGCGGTTCCACGGCGGGCAGTTCGGCCTTGCGCTGATAGGCGGCGAGCATGGCGCCAAAGCCATCCGCGGCAGCGAGAACCAACTCCGCGAGGTCCGCGCCATGCGCGAGAGCGACCTGCGGAGTGAGCACATCCTCGAGTTCATGCGCCAGCTCGCTCAGCTTGTGGAATCCACTGGCAGCGGAATCGCCTTTCAAGGTGTGCACGGAGCGACGGACGCGGCGGATCACGTCCTCGTCAGCGGGGTGGGACTCGAGTTCGAGCCCCGCCTCGTTGAGCGATTGAAGCAGTTCGGCGGCGGTCTCAAAGAAGAGAGCGCGCAACTCGCCGCCGCGATCCTCGGGAGGACGGCTCACGAAGTGGCCTCGATGCGCTGGTAAGCCGTGCCGTTGTTTTCATGAATCATGCGGAATTTCTGGCTGAGGCCGAACAGACTTTCGGCGTGGCCGACGAAGAGGTATCCGGCGGGATTCAAGCAATGCCAGAACTTTTCAATCAAGCGCTTCTGTTCGGCTTCGTCAAAGTAGATCATCACGTTGCGGCAGAGGATGATGTCGTTGCGGCGAGGCAGGAATTCCGTCTTTAAATTGTGAAAGTCGAACTGGACGAGTTCCTTCAATTGCTTCTTGACGGTGTACTTGTCGCCGGATTTTTCGAAATAACGAAGGCGGCAGGTGTAATCCACCGGTTCCATCTGCTGCCCGGTGTACAGGCCTTCCTGGCCAGTGCGAAGGCTGGCGTAGCTGATGTCCGAGGCAACGATTTCCACTTTCCAGGGAGGAGGAATCAGCGGCTTGGGAGAAGGCATGTCGAAGGGCAACGGATTGCGCAGATAGTAGTAAGCGAGCGCGTCGCAGATCAAAATGGCGACAGTGTAAGGCTCCTGCCCGGCGGAACAGCCAGCGCTCCAGACGCGCAGGGTGTAATCGCGGCGCTCCTGCTTGCGGCGGAGAATCTCCTCGAGGACGTTTTTTTGAAGCAGATCGAGCTGCGGACGATTGCGAAAGAAACTGGTTTCGTTGACCGTCAGGTTCTCGAGCAGGAGAGCGAGTTCGGCGCGTCCTTCCCTGCTGGTGAGCAGGCGGTAATAAGCATAGAAAGATTCGAGCTGGCAAGCTTTCAGACGGCGCTGGAGGCGATCCTTGAGGAAATGCGAGCGGCGCTCATCGAAAAACATGCCGCATTCCTGATAGACCAGCGTCTGAAGGAGCTTGAGCTCCGCTTCGGTAAGCTGAATCTGGGCGGTAATCGTTCCCATAGTGTGTTCGTGGAGAGGACCCGCAGTCCGGCGGCTTTACTGGCAAGCCGGAAAGAGCCTTACCTTACGGTAGCGACGGGTTCCGCAGCCTCCTCGAGCTGTTTATACTCTGGGCGATGCAGAAGCTTGGAGATGTCCAGCAGAATGATGAGACGCCCCTTCAGTTTGCCAACGCCAGTGACATATCCGGATTCGCCTTCGGCAAAGACACTGCCCGGGGCTTCGATCTCGGAGGGAGGAATCTTGAGGACTTCGGAAGCGGCGTTGACAATCAGACCGATCAATTTGTTGTCCAATTCGACGACGAGAATGCGGTTCTTCTTATCGGGCTGAATCTCGGCCTGCCCGAACCGCTTGCGGAGGTCCATGACGGGAATAATTTTGCCGCGCAGGTTGATGACGCCCTCGATCAGATCGGGAGCGCTGGGAACGGCGGTAATCTCCGGAACGCGGACAATCTCGCGAACGGCGCCAATGCGGACGCCGTACGTTTCATTGCCAATGCGGAAGCCGACGACTTGGAGGTCTTTTTCCATCGAGAGGTCTCCGGCGCGCTAGGAACGGGCCAGTTCGGCGTATTCGAGTTGCTGGTCACGGTCCGATTCCGAACCGCGGCGGCGGCTGCCGTAGGATTCCCCGCGCCGCGGTTGCTTTTGAGCGGAGCGGTCCAGAACGAATTTGTCCATCCCGTCAAGCAAGTTGCGGGAAAGCTTGAGCATCTGTTCGGCGGCGGCGGAAAGCTCGGTGGAACTGGAAGCGGATTGCTGCACCAGTTCGCGCATCTTGTCCATGGCGCGGACGACGGCTTGCGCGCCGGAAGCCTGTTCCTCGACGGCGGAATTGATTTCCTGGGTGATTTCGGTGAGGCGGCTGGTGGCCTTGGCGATCTGCGAAGAGCCCACGGACTGTTCGTTGGTGGCGGCGCCGATTTCCTGGGAAAACTTGTAGACTTCGGTGACCACGTTGGAAATTTTGTGCAGCGCGGAACCGAGATCGTTGCCGAGAGTAAGGCCTTCCTCGACGATGCGCGTGCTGCGCTCCATGTTTTCGACTGCCTGGCGCGCTTCGCGCTGGATGCTTTGGATGAGGTCGGCAATTTCCTTGGTAGATTGGGTGGACTTCTCGGCAAGTTTGCGGACTTCGTCGGCGACCACCGCGAAACCAAGACCGTGCTCGCCGGCGCGGGCGGCTTCGATGGCGGCGTTGAGCGCGAGCAGATTGGTCTGTTCGGCGAGGTCGTCGATGACTTCGATAATTTTGCCGATGTCATCGGCACGGTGGCCGAGGATATTGATGATCTCGGCGGAAGACTGAATGGCCTTGTTGGTGCGATTGAGGCCGTCGGTGGCCTTTTCCATGGTCTGGATGCCGGAGACGACTTCCTCGCGGGAGCGGTTGGCGATATCGAGCAAAACCTTGGCGGTATCGGCGACGCGCTGAATGGAAGTGACCATTTGATCGATGGAAGCGGAGGTTTCCGCGACGCTGGAAGCCTGGACCTGGGTGTTTTTCACGACGTTCTGGACGTTGATGCTCATCTCGTGCATGGTGCTGGTGACTTCCTCGATGGCCGAAGAAGCCTGGACGCTAACTTTGGCGGATTCATCGGCGGCGCCGGCGACTTGATTGGAGCCGGCGGAAACCTGGCCGGCGGAATCGCGCGTGGTGCGAACCAGTTCCTGCAAACCGTGGGACATGCGGAGGAAGGCATTGCCGAGGGTGTCGCGCTTGGAGCGCGGGACGACTTCGACGGTCAAGTCGCCTTCGGCGACGGACATGGAGACGCTGGCCATTTCCTTGAGGTAGGCGACCATGTTGTTGAAGGTAGTGGCTAGAGCGCCAATTTCGTCGTTGCGATGGATGTCGATGTTCTGATCGAGGTCCCCGGAGTCGCCGATTTCGCGCGCCACGGTGATGAGATGGGTCAAAGGTTCGGTGATGGATTTGGCGGTCAGAAAGGCGATGAGAATGCCGGCGAGAAGCGCGATGAAAGTGCCGCCACCGGTCACCCAGGTGCTGAGGGAGCTGGCGGTGCTGGCGGACTTTGCGGTCTGGTCCTGAAACTTGGTGATGTCGGCGTTGCTTTGGTCCAGCACCACCGATGATTTTGTGAGCCACGAGGAGGGATCTTTTTGGAGGTAGAAAATCTGCAGGTCGGAAACGGTAGCGTCTCCCGAATCCACTTGATGGCGCTTGGCGATCAACGGCTTGGCAAAATTGTCGGACCAGCTTGCTTCCGTACTCTCGACCTGGATGAGGGCGGTGCGAACGGCTTCGCTGGAGGCGTTCGATTCGCCGCGCTTGATCTGGTCGATGATGTCGGTGAGGCCCTTGTTCACTTTGTCTTCGTCGCGGGGATCGCCGCTGAGAAGGAAATTGTTCATGTTGAGACGATTCAACATGATCTGGTAGCGGACGGATTCGACGGTGCGAACGCTATCCAGCGCCATGCCGGCATCGGCGCGCGCGGAGCGCTCCTTGTATCCCGCGAAAATATTCACGAGGAACAAAATCAGCAGGATGCCTAAGACCAGGCCGAAGCCCCCGTAAAGCCTTTTTTTGATGGTCATCGTGAAATGCCTCCGCTCAACTCGGCAGGGCGGCGTGGAGACCGCCGTGGCTGCCGGTACAACCCTTACCTGTTTTCCTTAGTTGGCATGAAACTCAAACTCGACTACCTGGGTGGTCTCTTCCGGGGCCGCCACAAATTTCCATTCCTTCACGGCATCCTGGCAAGCCTGTACCAGCAAGGGATGCCCCCCGACGACGCGCGTGCTCTTCACGCGTCCGTCCGGCGTAATGACCACTTCGATTTTGACTTTGCCGGCAACGTTCATCCGTTTTGCGAGTTCCGGATAGATGGGAGCCGTCTTAGTCTTGACTTTGCGCCTGGATTCGTCGGTCGTACCCGACTGTGCAAATCCAAAAACGCTTGAAAGTGCGATTGCCGCAGTTGCGGCCACCGCACACTTTCTCCACCGGCTAGTTCTCATCGACACTACTCCTCAGAGGATTGAAAGATGCCCGGCATAAGAGAAGGCACGTCGGATGCCATGGCGGAGAGCCGCGGAAGGAAGCGAATCGGCAGCGCGCCGACACCAGTAAGTAACAGAAGCGCAGCAAGTTAGGGAAGATTCGGAATAGGGGGACGAGCGCGGACTGGCGTTGCATTTGTCTCAGGCGGAGGGGAGCGGAGAGGCAGAGGTCTCAGGCTGAGACAAGGAGGAATTGGGACGAGCGCGGGTGTAGGCAATTACGCTACACGCGGGAGGCGGGCAATTGACTCACATTGAGACTCCCCGGTAGGGTGGGAATGGGCAAGCGGCTCGCAATTTGAGACGCGCGGGCCTCCCTCTCGTCGATGCGAAGAATGAGGACAAAGCCGTCGTCGCATGTTACGCGAAAGCGTGGAAGCGCGGAGCCTCGCGCGGCGATGTCGAGGCATGCGGAAGAGTTGATGGAACTGGCGGTAGAGGCAGCGCAGTCGCGCCATCTGCCGAATTTTCTGGAACAGTTTGCGCTGCGTGCGACGCGCATGCTGGATGCCGTTTGGGGTGGCGTCGCCGTTTACCGGGGACGCGAAACGGAACTGCACGCCATGCCGGGAGGGTCGGCTGCGGCGGAGGCTGCCAGAGACTGGCTGATTTCGTTTGCGCGGAGCAGCGAATACGATGTGGAAACGCGGGCGCTACCAAAAGAAATAGCGGCGAGCGCGGCGCTGGTTGATGCGCCGGGAGCGGCGGCGGTGGTGTTCGTGCGCATCGCGGCGAGCGACGGCGAGAGGCTGGGAACGCTTTGCCTGATTCGCAATGGAAAAACATTGGGCGCGGCGGAGAAACGATTGCTGCACGCGCTGGCAAGTCATGCGGCGCTGTCGTTGGAGAATTTTCGGCGTTTCTCGCAACTGGAGCGGTCCAAGCGGCAGTGGGTCGAGGACATCGACGCGATCAGCGATTACATCGTGGTGCACGACCGAGCTTGGAATATCGTGCGAACGAACCGGTCGCTGGCGTCGCACGTGGGCGTGCCGCCGGTGGGGCTGGTGGGCGAGGCCATGAGCAGCCTGCGGCAAATCGCGGAAACGGGAAGCGATCTGCCTTGCCCGTTCTGCCAGGACACGCAACGAACGCGGGAAGAATACGTGGCGGCATCGGCGGAGCGGATATTTCTCGTGTCCACTTCGCGCACGCCGGGCGTTTCCGATGATGATACGCGGACCATTCATGTCTTGAAGGACATTACCGACCGGCGGGAGGCGGAGCGGCGGTATCGCGAGCTGTTTGACAGCATTCAGGAAGGATTATTTTTCGCCACGCCGGACGGGAGATTCCTGGACGTGAATGACGCGATGGTGCGCATGCTGGGGTACGCCTCGCGGGAGGAATTGCTGCGCGCGGACGTGGGGCCGCACCTGTATCCGGCGCCGGAAGCGCGGGAGCATTTTTTGCGGGCGCTCTCGGAAAGAGGCGTGTTGCGCAATTACGAGGAGACGCTGCGGCGTAAGGACGGGACACTGCTGCACACGCTGCAAAATATCACCGCGGTGCGCGACCCGCGCGGTAAGATCGCGCAGATTCGCGGGCTGATGCTGGACGTCACGGAGCAGAAGACCTTTCAGTCGCAATTGCAGCGCGAACGCGATTTCAACCAGAAGATCCTGAATACGACCCAGAGCATGATCCTGGTGCTGGATACCGCGGGACTTATCAGCTACGCGAACCGGCGGTGCTACGAGGCGGGGTACCAGGAAGGCGAATTGATCGGGCACCGGCTCGTGGAGTGGGTGGAGAGTTCGCACCGCGAGGATTTTGATGCCGCGCTGGAAACTACCGCGAACGGGCATCAGGTGGAGAACCTGGAGCTGCGGGTGCGGCGGAGCGACGGATCGATGGGGCATTTTTCGATCAGCTTGAGCCCGATGCGGGACGAGCAGAATGCGGTGAACAGCGTGGTGGTGGTGATGACGGACATCACCGACGCGGCGCTGTTGCAAGCCAAGCTGGCGCACAGCGAGAAGATGGCTACGATCGGGCGGCTGGTTTCCGGTGTCGCGCACGAAGTAAATAATCCGCTGGCGGCGATATTGGGTTTCACGGATTTGCTGCTGGAAAATCCTGAAGTGCCGGCGGCGGCGCGGGAAGATTTGCAGATTATTTTGCAAGAGACGCAGCGGACAAAAGATATCGTGCAGGACCTCTTGAGTTTCGCGAGGCAGAGGCCGGTGCAGCGGGAACTCGTGCAAGTGAACAGCGTTTTGAGACAGACGATCAAGCTGCGGAGTTATGATTTTGCCAGCCATGGGGTGGAAGTGGTGGAAGATTTCGAGGAGACGCTGGCGACGGCTTTGGGCGATTCGCAGCAACTGCAACAAGTGTTCCTGAACATTTTGAATAATGCTTACGACGCGGTGCAGGACGCCGGGCAGCGCGGGCGCATCCGGATTCAAACGCTGCGGCAAGCGGACATGATTGAGGTGGCGATCAGCGACAATGGCACTGGAATTATCGATGCGCAGCGCATTTTCGATCCCTTTTACACCACCAAGCAGGTGGGCAAAGGCACGGGGCTGGGACTGAGCATTTGCTACGGAATCGTGCGGGCGCACGGCGGGGAAATTCAATGCTGGAACAATGAAGCGGGGCCGGGGAGCACCTTTGTGGTGCGCATTCCGGTGGCCACGGAAGCGGCGTTGGCGGCCGCCGCCGCGAAAGAAGCCGGGCGATGAAGGCACAACAGGCGTTGTGGACCGGCGGGCCGATCCTGCTCATTGAAGACGAGCCGTCGGTGATCGCGTTTTTGCGGGCGGCGCTGGAGCGCAGGGGCTACGCGGTGGTGAATGCTTCGTCGGGAGCGGAGGGCTTACAGCGGCTTTCGAACGGGCGGTATGCGGGCGTCATTTCCGACATTCGCATGCCGGGAGCGGTGAATGGGGCGGAAGTTCACGGGTGGATTCAGAAGAACCGCCCGGAACTGAAGAAGCGCATTATTTTGATCAGCGGTGACACGGCGAACAGCGACACGCAGGCGTTCCTGGCGCAGAGCGGGACGCCGTGCATCGAGAAACCGTTTCGGGTGCAGCAATTGATATCAATGGTGGAGGAAACGTTCGGAAAACCATGAGCGACGAGATGAAAACACGGCTGCTGGTGGTGGATGACGAACAGAGCATCCGCCGCCTGTGCATGACCATCGGAAATACGCTGGGATATGTATGCGCGGAAGCGGAAAGCGCGGAGGCGGCAATGTCAAAACTGGATTCCGACGCTCCCGACCTTCTGCTTACCGACCTGAAGCTGCCCAATATGTCCGGGGTGGAGTTGCTGAAGCAGACGAAAGTGCTGCTGCCGCACACCGAAGTCGCGATCATGACCGGGCACGGCTCCATCGAATCCGCCGTGGATGCCATGAAATTGGGAGCCTACGACTACATCGAAAAACCGTTTCGCGTCGAGAAAATGCGGCTGCTGCTGCAGCGCATGGCGGAAAAGGTGCGGCTGGTCACGGAAAACGAATTCTTGCGCGAACGCGTCACCACCGAAGAAAACCTAGACGGCATCATCGGAAGTTCCGCGAATATCCAGGACGTGCTGCGAATGATCGCGCGGCTGAAAGATACGCGCACGCCAGTGCTGATCTCCGGCGAAAGCGGCACGGGGAAAGAACTGGCGGCGCGCGCCATTCACTTCCGCGGCGCGATGGCCAAAACGCCTTTCGTAGCCGTGGATTGCGGTTCGCTGGTGCCCACGCTGATGGAAAGCGAACTCTTCGGATACGAGAAGGGCGCGTTTACCGGGGCCACGAAATCGAAGGCCGGCCTTTTCCAGGCGGCGGATGGCGGGACCATTTTCCTGGACGAAATCGGGGAGCTGCCCCAGGAAATGCAGGCCAAGCTGCTGCGCGTCTTGCAGGAGAAAGAAGTGCGCCCGGTGGGCAGCAACGCCAAGGTGAACGTCGACGTGCGCGTGATCGCGGCGACGAATCGCGATCTGGAGGCCGCCTACCGCGCCGGAACCTTTCGCAAGGACCTGTATTTTCGATTGAACGTGGTGACCGTACACCTCCCTCCCCTGCGCGAGCGCCGCTCAGACATTCCCGTGCTGGTTCACCATTTTTTGGATCGCTATGCCAAAGGCTCGCACATGCAGGTCACAGCCGCGGCGATGAAGAGTTTGCTGCACTATGACTGGCCGGGAAACGTCCGGGAGCTGGAAAACTGCGTCGCACGCGCAGTGACGCTGGGCGACGGAAAAACCATCGACGTTGCCGATCTGCCGCCGGCTATTCGGAGCGAGCAGGCCGATTCGGCGATGGCCACATCTCAGGACGCCGCGAACTTGTCCACCACGGCGCTGGCGGAGATGGAGCGAATGACCATTCTGAGAGTATTCGAGCAGGCTAACGGCGACAAGGCGCTGGCCGGAAAAATGCTCGGGATCAGCCGAGCGACGCTGTACCGAAAATTGAAGCGCTACAATATTGCCGTTAAGGCCGGCACCTCCGGCGGTGAAGTCGACCCACAACTGGCCCCTCAGTAGTACGGGAAATGTCTCAGAACAAATTCTCCCGGGACACGGGATAGGCCCGGCTCTGAGACGGAATCGTTTCACGGTGAGACGAGTGAGCCATCGAGACGCGCCGGGAAAAACGTAAGGCTCGCCCTTTCTGCAAGTTGCCGTAACCTGCGGTTTCCAGCCTTTTGGCGTCCAGCGTGCATCTCTGACTTCGGAAGTCTGTGTCTCTAACGGTGAGTAGTGTGCCTCGCCGCGAGAGACTGGGCGAAACCTGACCGCAAGGGCGAGAGGTAACGTGGGAAGATCCGGCGGCCTGACACTGACAGCAACCGAGTTAGACTGCGCCGAGCAGTTGGCGCGATTTTTTCCGCACGCCAGACGGGTTCGCATTCCCGTGCAAGTAACGGTGCGCCGCGGAGGCAGCAGCAGCCTTCGCGAGGCCGCGGTTGTGGAATTCGGAAGCCCGGAACACGCTATTTTTCTCTCTACCTTGCCGCTGGAGTTCGACGAGCACGTGCGCATCGAGGCGGATGGAGAGGGCCGGCCAGCGGAGGCAACCGTGGTGGGCATGCAGTATCGCGAAGGACGCAAAGCGGTGGCCGTCCGATTCTCGCAAGGCCCCTGTGACTGGGTGGTGACACAGCCGTGAACAAAACGACTTCGACGCTGAATATCCCAGCTCCAGCTCGATCGGAAAGTCCGCGGCAGGCGCAGTGGAAAGAAGCGCGCGCGGTGTTCCCGATCTACCTGGCGCTCGCCAAACAGCTGGAACTGGAAATCCCCTTTACGCAAGCAAAGCGCGCGCTCCCGGAAAAACCGGATATGGAGCTCTTCAGCCAGGTACACGAATGGCTGGATGAGATGGACCAGCGCGTCCTGGTGCATCAACTTCGCCAGCTTCTGCAGATGACCACTCTCAATGACAGCGAGAGCGGCCTTCGCGCCCTGATCGCGCGGCATTTGCGCAAATCCAAGAAGAGCAACGTTGACCGGGACAAAATCGACTTCATGCTGGCGCAATATTTTGCGCTCGAGGTGCCGCCGAAGATTTATCACAAACAGATCGAGCTTAGCGACGTCGCGCAGGTCATGCAGCCGGTCCTGGGCGACGTTGATCCGGACCCGCTGGCCTGGTGCGCCCCGCTGGAGCAGATGATCGAAACGCTGCGGGGATTCCGCGGCCTGCGGGAGATTCTCAAAACCAATTTCATCGAACAGGGCCGCAAGGTGAAGGAAACGGCCGGCGGAATGTTCTACGATCCGGCGGCGCTGATCGCTTTCATCCGGTTTAACTTCCTGTTGCGCCGGACACTAATCGAGCTGATGCACGCGGACTTGATCGCCATCCGCACCGGACTCGGGCAATTACAGGCCGGAGGCGCGCGCGTCATTGACTGCCACCATCTGGGGTTGTCGGCCACCGAACCGCTTGCAAAAATATGCACGATTGCCGAGGAGTGGAAACAACCCTTTCAAAAGGAATACACGGAACGGACGGTCACCCAGGCGTTCGACAAGCTACTCGGGCTGCGCACGGACGTCGAGCAGGCCCTCGAAAAGGCGCTTGGAAAGCCGGGTGAAGGCGCGGCACCACCGGCGGCGATACAGGCGCTTAAGCCGCTCCCGACAGCGAAGAAGCCAGCGGCGGAACCCACGACTTCCCAGGGCAAGGCGAAAGCGGCGGCGCCAGCCGTTGCGGCGGATGCCGTGGTTGTACTCGATTTTGAAAACTGCATGGAGCAGATTTGGGAGCAACTGATAGCCACGCCGCCTTCACGGGGAAGGTCGATGAGCACCGTGAAAATCGGCGGAGCAAGAATTCTGATGTCGTCGTGGGAAGTAACGGCATTTGTCAGCCAGGACGGGCCGGTCGCGGAGGACTTGCGGCGAGCCGTAGTGGCCCGTGTTCTGGTCACCTCGGCCATGGAATCCGCCAAGGAAACGGGAAATGCCACGTCGCTCGACCGCGCGATGAATATGGCGCGCCTGGAAGTTACGCGCTTGCAGGAGCGCGTGGATGCGGCCAAGAAAGCCAAGGATACGGAAGCGGCTGTAAATCTCGGAATCAGCACCAAACGCCTGCTTTCGGCGCTGGACGAAGCAGAAAAGCTGTAGCCGAAAGGGATCTTGTCCGGCACGCCGGACGGAAACTTCAGGGAGCGGATTTTCCTTGCGACACGCCAACGTAGTCATCCTGACCGATGAAACCGAATTCGCCCGGTTGCTGACGGCTTGCTGGCAGGCCGAGCCCCAGGCCCCCAACATCACGGTCCTCAACAGCGAATCGTGGCAGAAACAAGATGCGCCGGCCCACGACCTGGTGGTGGTGGGACCCGTGCGCGATGGAAAAATCAACAGCGTGTTGCGGTCGCTGGAGCCGGCCACCGCGATCATCTTGTGTGCGCACGCAGATTCCCAGGGATTCGGGCAGTTGCGCAGCAAATATCCACGTCTGGTGCACATCCCGCTGCGGGAAGATTGGGCGCAAACGCTCCTGCTGGTCGCGGGGGAATCGCTGCGGCGCGCGAAGGCTTTGCAGATTGCGCGGCAAGCCGAGCGCAATGCCGCCAAGAATGAGAACCACGCCACGCTGGGCCGCTACATGCTGGAAATGAAACACAGCGTGAACAACGCGCTGACTTCGATGCTGGGAAATGCGGAATTGCTGCTCCTGGAGCCCGGACAACTCTCCGCGCAGTCGCTGGCGCAGATCAAGACCATGCACAGCATGGCGCTGCGAATCAACGAAGTGATGCAGCGTTTCTCAACGCTGGCGAGCGAGATGCAGGAGTCTGAGAATGCATCTCAAGCTGAGACGGAAGAGACGGTGGCGCCCGCCTCGCGGCGCCGCTGAGGCCCTCCTAAACCGCTGCAACCTGCTCAATTACAGGCACTTAACCTAAAACGACACAACGGTGCGCGAGACGTAAAAGCTGGCTGCTAACGTGCACCTCTCCTCTGTGGACAAGTATGGAGAAACCACGGCTGTGCACAAAAAAGTCCTGATCATTGACGACTCGCCTGCGGAGATCAAGCTGATGCAGGGTTTGTTGGAGAAGGAAGGCTATTGGCCGATCGGGTTGAACGACCCGAAGCGCGCCGAGGAAACCATAACCAACGAGCGGCCCAGCGTGATCCTGCTCGACGTGGTGATGCCGGACCGCAACGGTTTTCAGGTTTGCCGCGACCTGAAGGGCAACGCGGAGTTCAACATGATTCCGGTGATTCTGGTGACCTCGAAGGATACGGCGAGCGACAAGTATTGGGGCCAGCAGCAAGGCGCGGACGGCTACGTGACGAAGCCTTTTACACGAGAAGACTTGCTTCGCGCGGTACGGCGGTTCGCATGAGAGTTTACGAGCAAGAGAACAAGCGATGAGCGAAGACTTCCATCTCGAACCCCTACCCGCGGACGCCGATACCGGCGATCTGCTGGAAGCGCTTGGGCCCATCGAAGAGCGGCCGCCGGAGTCGCAGTACTGCGTGTTCCGGAGCGGGCGCGAGCGATTCTGCCTGCCGGTCCTGGACGTCGAGGAAGTGCTGGACTGGCCGTTGCTGACCAAGCTGCCGCTTGCCCCGGCGTACCTCATCGGAATATTCAATTTGCGCGGCGCCATCGTGCCGCTGATCGACATTGCGATTACGGAAGGCCGCCGGCCGGGATTGCTGCCCAAACACGTGGTGGTCGCTTCCCTGCGCGGCGAGAACCATCACGAGGACCTGCGCATCGGCATCGCATCCGACGAAGTCATCGGAACTTATTCGGTGAACACCGAGGATTTGCTCGAGCAAGCGCCGGAAAACGTGCCGCATTGCATCGGGATGTTGCGGCATGACGACCGGCTGGCGCTGGTGATCGATTTGCGCCGGCTGCTCGAGGTTTTTCCGGGGCCTAGCATTTGAGATTTGTGGAGACGCCGCCGCAGGATGGCGCGGGCTCCGCGGAAGAGATTTGGAGGATGGCATGAAATCGCGACTGAGTTCCACAATCTGGACACTGGTCCTGCTGAACGGAGTGGCCGGCTTCGCCGTTCTCGGGCTGGCCTTCAGCGCCGGGAAGAAAGCTGGTGAGTCGTCGCTGTTCGACTTCGGCTCGCCCGCCGGAGGAACGATCCTCGTCGCCATCGTGATTGCGCTGGCGACGGCGGTGATCCTCGCCTGGCGGTTCGGAGCGCTGCTGGGGCCGGTGCAGGCTCTCGCCGAATTTTCCGAACGCTTTGCGGCGGGCGATCCGCGCGCGCGCGCCGAAGTCCAATCCAACGATGAACTGGGCTACATCGCGGAGAACCTGAACCGCGCCGTCGCCAAGGTATCCAAGGCCACGAGCAACCAGGACGCCAATGACGCGCTGCAGCGCAGCATCACGGAATTGCTGAGCGTCATCAACCAGGTCGCGCGAGGCGATTTGTCGCAGCGCGGCAAGGTGACCAACGACGCGCTTGGCAACGTGACGGATTCCATCAACTACATGCTGGACAACTTCACCAAGGTTCTCGAGCGCGTGCGCAAGGCGGCCATGGAAGTGACCGCCTGCTCCAACAACATTCTGGTGGCCGCCGATGAAATGCAGGCGGGCGCCACGCAGCAAGACCAGGAAATTACAAATACGTCGAGCGCCGTCGAAGAGCTGACCGTTTCCATGAAACAGGTTTCCAACAACGCCGAAGCGAGCGCCGAAGCGGCGCGCCGCGCGCTGGACGCCGCCGAACAGGGCAACCGCGCGGTGCGAGACACGCTCGAAGGCATGCAGCGCATTCGCGCTTCTGTGCAGGCGACCGCCAAGAAAATCAAATCGCTCGGCGACCGCTCGCTGGAAATTTCTGAAATTATCAACGTGATTAACGACATCACGGAACAGACCAACTTGCTGGCGTTGAACGCGGCCATCGAGGCGGCGCGCGCGGGCGAAGCGGGACGAGGCTTCGCGGTCGTCGCCGACGAAGTCCGCAAGCTGGCGGAACACAGCCGCAGCGCGACAAAGGATATCGCGGCGCTCATCAAGGCGATTCAGGCGGAGACGAACGAAGCGGTGGTGGTCATGGAAGAAGGCACCAAGGAAGTGGAAAGCGGCGCGACGCTGGCCGATCAGGCCGGGCGGGCGCTGGACGCCATTTCCAACGTGGTGCGGCAGTCCGCGGAATTGGTGCAGGAAATCTCGCTGGCGTCGAAACAGCAAGTGCGCGGAACGGAAGGCGTGGCGCACGCCATGCAGATTATTTCCAGCATTACGCGGCAGACGTCGCAAGGTACACGCGGAACGGTGGCGACGGTGAGCCAGCTCGTCAAGCTGTCGGATCAATTGAACGAAGCGCTGGCGCAATTCCGCGCGTCATCAAAAGCGGCGGCGGCCAATGAAAATTCCGAGCGGCCCGTCCCGGCAGGCGCTCTTCGTTAAGCAGTGACGCTCTGCATCGCCAAAGGGCGGTAGCGAGAGCGAGGCTCACAAAACGGGAGCACGATGAGCGAACGCCAGGGACACGGGCAAGGGCTGAGCGAACACGAGCTGAGCGAGATTCGCATGTTGATCGAAGAGCGGACGGGAATTTGCTTCGATGAATCGCGCGAGCGCTTCTTTTCGACGCGTGTGCGGGAACACCTGCGCGCCAAGGGAATGGAGCGCGGCACGGAACTGCTGCGGGTGATGCGCAAGTCCAACGTCGAATACGAAGGGCTGCTCGAACGGCTGCTGACGCAGGAGACGAGCTTCTTCCGGTATCCGGGCGTGTATGAAGCGTTCGAAAAGCGCGTGTTGCCGGAATTGCACACGAAGAAGTTCTGGAAGAACCCACGAACGCTGAGGATTTGGAGCGCGGGCTGTTCGACGGGCGAAGAACCGTATTCCATCGGCATCACCATCGCGGATTCGCTGTCGTTCGCGGATGCCTGGAACGTGGAAATACTGGCAACGGACGTGGGGCGGCACGCTTTGAAGCACGCGGAGCGCGGGATCTACAAAGGGCGCAGCATTTCCAGCGTGAACGAGAAGCAGCTTGCCAACCATTTTACCGAAGTCAGTGGCGGATATCAGGTGAAGCCGCGGCTGCGCAAGATGGTTTCGTTCGCACAAATGAACCTGGCCTCGGCGGTATACGTCGGGCGCATGGATATGATTTTTTGCATGAACGTGATGATTTACTTCTCGGAAGAACGCCGGCGCTCGCTGGTGCAAAGATTCTACGACACGCTGGAACCGGGCGGATATCTGTTCCTGGGGCACTCGGAGTCGATCTCCAAAATGCCGGTGAAGTTCCAGGCCATCGTGTTGAACGATTGCATTCTCTACCGGAAACCGGAAGCGGATGAATTGCTGAAAGCGGAACTGGTGGCGGAGGGGCGGGCGTGAGCACGCTGGACCGCGAAGCCGTCGAGATTTTCCTCCAGGAAGCCTCGGAGCACCTGCAGTATTTGCGGGAATACGTGAGCGTGCTTCAAGACGTTGAGCCGCGCCGCGAAGACCTGGAACGGCTGTACATTGCGGCGCACACGCTGGGCGGGACTTCGGCGAGCTATGGATTTCCGCGGTTTTCGGAAATTGCCGCGAAGCTTGCGCACGTCTTTCAATACGCGCTAAACGCGCCACTCGGAGACGACCTGCACGGGCCGTTGACGGAATTTCTTTCGGATGGAATCTCGCTGCTCGAAACGGATCTCCTGGAAATCAGCGACACGGGCAAAGAGAGCGTCGATGATATCGCCGTTTTCAAGGAGCGCTATCGCTTTGCGTTTCCGACGGAACCGCCGCCTCTGAACCTTGCCCAGCCGGAACAACGTGAGCGGTTTGACTCGGAAGAACTTCATGAGCCGATTGTCGCGGCGGCGACTGGATCATACTTTGATGCGCTGCCGACGGACGACGAAGTGCCGGATGAGATTCTCGAGTTCTTTCAACCAGAAGCGGAGGAACATCTGCAGGTAGTCAGCGACTGTCTGCTTTCGCTCGAGGGCAACAACAATCCGGAAGAGATCAACAAACTGTTTCGCGCCATTCACACGGTAAAAGGTTCGGCGGCGCAAGTCGGGCTGAAGAGGCTGGGAGCGATTGCGCACCGCGTCGAGGATTTGATCGGGCGATTGCGCGAGGGAGAGCTGGAAGCTTCGCCAGCGGTGGTGGATTTGTGCCTGGAGTCAGTGGACGTTCTGAAGAAGACGCTGCACCGGCAGTGGACAGACGAAACCGACATGCGCACGGGCGTCGATTCCTTGCTGGGACGCATCGCGGAGTTTGCTCCGCTCGAACCGGAAGAGGCGGAAGCGTTGCCCGGCTCCACCGGCGCGGCCGAACAGGGCCCTGGGAAGGAAATGGAGGCCGGGCTGCAAATCGCGGCGGCGGCAAAGAAGGCTGCGAAACAAATCGCGGGCGGCACGGCGACGGTCAAGTCGGTGCGCATCGCGCTGGCGCGGCTCGACCGCATGATGAATACGGTTGGAGAATTGGTCATCAACCGCACGCGGATGGTGGGGCGTGTTGCGGAACTCGAGAAGCTCGTCGACACACTGAGCTTTTCGAAAGAGCGGTTGCAGGGCAAAGTCACGGAATTCCAGGAAAAATACGAATTTAACCGCATCAGCAATAACAACCGGGCCCCGCAGGCGCCGTGGAAGCCCGAGCCGACGCCGCAGATGCTTACGAGCGCGGCGGCGGGCGACACATCTTTCTGGTCCGAATTCAGCGAACTGGAAATGGACCGCTACGACGACGTGAATATTCTGTCGCGGTCGATGGCGGAAATTTCAGCGGACGTGAACGAAGTGCTCTCGCAACTGGAAGGATTCATCGGGCGCGTCGAAGGCGATATCGACGAATTTACAAAGCTGGCGCATCACCTCCAGGATGAAATTACCGCTGCGCGAATGGTTCCCATCGGCACGCTGTATTCGCGATTGTCGCGCGCGGTTCGCGATGCGGCGAACTCCACCGGCAAGCGCGTCGAGCTGGATTTGTCTGGAAGCGAAACCGAATTGGACAACAACATCATTCAGCAGATTTCCGATCCGCTGGTGCACCTGGTGCGCAACTCGGTGGCGCACGGCATCGAGCAGAGCGCGGACCGCACCGCCGCGGGCAAATCGTACAGCGGGCACATCATGCTGCGGGCCTACCACCGCGGCAACCACATTTATATTGAAGTGGAAGACGACGGCGGCGGCATTAATTACGAGCGCGTGAAGCAAAGCGCGATCGAGCGCGGGCTGGTTTCAGCCGAGACCGCCGACCGGCTTACGGAGCGCGATCTTCGGGAGATGCTGTTCCATCCGGGATTTTCCACGGCTCCGGTGAAAACGGAACTGGCCGGGCGCGGAGTGGGGCTCGACGTGGTGAAGGCCAACCTGAACGCGCTGAACGGCGAAATTGAAATTGAGAGCACCAGCGGCAAAGGCACGAAGTTCACGCTCAAAGTGCCTCTCACGCTGATTATTTCTCCGGCGCTGTTTGTGCGCTGCGGAACGACAAATTTCGCGCTGCCCCTGGCGGTGGTCGAGGAAATCCGCCGCTTGCGCGCCGACGAAATCGAAGACGTCGGCGGGAAACTGCTGACCAAGGTGCGCGACGTGGTTACCGAGGTCGTGCGCCTGGATAACTATCTGGGTTTGCCGCCACTGGAACCAATCAATGGATACTTCCGGATGGTGGTGGCCAATGCCGGAAACCGGAAAATCGGCCTAGTCGTCGAAGAAGTGCTCGGAAAGGACGAAATCGTCATCAAGAACCTGGGCGAATACCTGCGCCGCGTAAAACTCTTCCCGGGCACGACGATTGCTCCCGATGGCCGCCTCATCCTGCTGATCGACCTGAACCGCATGGTAGCGACGGATCTGAGCGAGCGCCGGCCGATACAAGCCAACGCCAGCGCCGCGCGCATCTTTGCGCCGGGGTCGACGGCGATCGCGCGCGGAAGCATTCCATCCGAGGCCATCGACCGCGTCGAGCAAGAACGCGTAATCGTGGTGGCGGACGACTCCATCAGCGTGCGCAAATTCGTCGGCCGGATGCTGGAGAAGAACGGATACCGCGTGAAACTGGCGGCGGACGGGCTGGAGGCCGCCGAACTGGTGACACAGCACGGGTGCCATCTGGTCATTACCGACCTCGAGATGCCGCGCATGACCGGGTACGAATTGATGGTGCAACTGCGCCAGACCCCCTCGACCCGGCGAATTCCGGTGATGGTGGTAACGTCGCGAGCGGGGGCCAAGCATCGCAATCGCGCGATGAAGGAAGGCGCCACCGCGTTCCTGACAAAGCCGGTGCAGGAAGACCAACTGATCGCAGCGGTCGAACAGCTTATAGGAACGGAGTCGCCGCGCCCCGTGGCGCCGGTAACGTAAAGGAACAATGGCGACCGTCAAAAAGAAGTTTCGGGTGCTCGTGGTGGAGGATTCCGCATTCATGCGGAAGGTCCTTGAGAGAATTTTCAACGCCGACGAGCAATTGCAAGTCGTAGGCCACGCGAAGGACGGCCGCGAAGCCGTTACGATGGCGGAATCCCTGAAACCTGATGTCATCACCATGGACATCAATATGCCTCACGTGGACGGGCTTCAGGCCACGGCGGAAATCATGACGACAAATCCGCGGCCGATCGTCATCGTCAGCTCGGAATCGCGTGAAGGCGCCGCCAGCACGCTTCGGGCTCTGGAACTCGGCGCGATCGAATTTGTAGGCAAGCCATCGGGGGCCATCGATCTCGATATGCAGAGTGTGAAAGAAGAACTCCTTCGCAAGGTGCGAATGGCGGCCAAAGTGCGCGTGGTGCGCACGGCATCGCGCCTGGCTTCGACGATTCAGAGTGCCAGCGGATCGAAGGTTCCGCCGCCCGCGCCTGCAAGGGTCCGCCCCGCGCCTACTTCCGGACTCGATCAGCGCTTCCCAGTCGTCGTACTGGCAGCATCGACAGGCGGGCCGGCCACCGTCATGCGCATCGCTCCAGGCTTCACGGCAGACTTCCCTGCCGCGGTAATTTTGGTGCAACACATGCCCGCGGCATTCACCACGCAATACGCCGCGCAACTCGCCGACTTCACCGGAATCCGCGTGAAAGAAGCGGAAGCCAATGAGTCGCTTCAACCCGGCACGCTCTACATTTGTCCCGGCGGCCAGCATCTTCGCGTGACACCGAGCGGCCGAATCCAGCTCGACGGAACCAGCGGCCGCATCGGCGGCTATCTTCCTAATATTGACGTGACGATGGAATCCGTTGCGGCCTTCGCCGGGCCGCTGGGCATCGCGGGCGTGCTTACCGGAATGGGCAACGATGGAGCGAACGGGGCGCTGGCCATCAAGGCCGCGGGTGGCCTCGTGCTGGCACAAGATGAAGCAACATGCGTGATTTTCGGCATGCCCGCCGAAGCCATCAAAGCCGGCGCCGTCGACCAGGTGCTGGGCATCGACGATATTTATGCGGCCATCGAAAAACGCGTCCTGGGAATCAGCCGCAACGCGCCCGTGGGAGTTCGCTGATGCGGCTGGCGGCCCCCGGGAAGGCGAGTCCGGCAAAGTCGGAACAGATCATTCTCTTCCGCGTCAGCGGCCAACTGTTCGCCATCTCGTCCGCCGCAGTGCAGGAAGTGCGCAGCGCGGATAGCATGTCCGGCGCGGCGACGGAAATCAGCGCGCCGGGAATTCGAAAAGTTCGCCACGTGGTGCGGCGCGGAGATCGCTCGCTTTTCATCGTCAACGGCGCCATGCATTTTGGACTGCATGCCGCGGAGGGCGCGCTGTTATTCGTGCTGCGCAAAACACGCACGGCGCTCTTGATCGACGGCATCGAGAAGATGAGCAGCATGACCCGGCTGCAGTCGCTCCCCCTGTGCTTCTGCCATGAAGAGCGGCAGTGGTACCGAGGGCTCACGGCGCTGGACCAAACGGTCGTGCCAGTGGTGCATCCGGAGGGGTTTTTGTCATCCGAAGAACTTGCTTTGCTCGATGCAGCGCTTCTGCAAACGGATGCGACCGCGGCTCAGAATCAAGAGGTGACAGAACCCGGGCTATGACGGTGGCGACCGAACTCGAACTGCAATCGTTCGTGCTGCTGCGCCTGGGCGAACGGCGGTTTGCCGTTTCGGCGAACCAGATTGCGGAACTGGTGGCCCCGAGCCGCGTGTTTCGCTTCCCGCATCGGACGATGAAATTGGAAGGCGTGATCCTGCGGCGCGGCCGGATCGTTCCGGTTTGCGATGTCTCGGAAATACTGCTTGGAAAACGGCTGACGTCACGGCGCTTTTACCTGATCGCGGTGCGCAACTATGGAACACAGCGGGAATGGATCGCGGTGCCGGTCACGGGCGAATGCGAGCTGATCAAGGCCGAGGTGATGGCAGCCGCCGAATCCGATGCACCGCACGTCGCGGGGTGGCTTTCGCATGACGGCGACGTGATCGAAGTCTTGAACCTCGACGCGCTCACGCCTGGCCCTCAGCAAGTTCTGGCGGGAGCCGCGGCGCTACCGAGAGCGGAGGCGCGGCCGTGAATCCGTCCCCGCGTCCCGTCAAAGTTCTGCTCATCGACAGCAACGTGTATTTTACCAAGCGTCTTGGCGATGCGTTGAGGCGCGAAGGGTTTGAGGTGCTCTCCAGCACGCAAGCGGGTTTTGCGCTGACCACGCTGGAGTACGACGCGCCCTCCGCCATTCTCTGCGCGACCAATATGCGCGAGATGGGGGCCCTGGAGATTGCCAGAATCATTCACGCGGACGCAAAAAACGCCAATCTGCCGGTGATCGCGCTGGGAGATGGCAGCCAGCGCGCCTTGATGGAAGCGTTTCAGGCCGGCTGCGACGATTACATCGACCGAAGCCAGCAGCCCGCAGCCATTGCCGCGCATGTGAAGCAGATTATCGTCAGCAAGGCGGAAGGTTTCCAGCCCACACAGATGCTGGCGCAGTCCGACACCAGCCTCAGCGGCAACCTGACGCACCACGACCTCACGGGGGTAATGCAGATGCTAGGGCACGCGCACCAGACGGGCGCGCTGCACATCAACGCCGGCGAGACGGATGGCGTTCTGTTTTACGACGCGGGAGAGATTACGCACGCGGAGTGCGGCCATTTGTTTGGCGATGAAGCGGTGATTCACATTTTGAAAAGCCTCGGAAGCACCAACGAAGGCGTCTACAAATTCACCTATGGAACGATGTCGACACAGCGCACCGTGCTGCGCTCGGCCACCGATCTGATGCTGGATGCCATGCGCGAATTCGATGAAGGAACGCGCGACATGGCGGACAAGGAAGCGCTATGAGCGAAGCCATGACCATTCCGCCGCTGGGCGAAGCGCCGGCCAAGCGGACGCCGACGGTTTATTTCATCGACGATAGCGCGACTATGCGCGAAGTCATCAAGATTGCGTTTCGGCGCGAGAACATCAACGTGATTACTTGCGCCGACGCGGCTTCGGCGCTCGCGCAATTCGAGCAGAATCGGCCCGACGTAGTGATCACGGATGTGATTATGCCAGACCAAGACGGGTATTCTGTGTGCAGCCAAATCAAGCAGCATGCGGAGTTCAACCAGGTTCCGGTGGTGCTGATGTCCGGCGTGGTCAACAAGAGCGTGGCCGACAAAGCGGTTTCGGTGAAGGCGGATGAGCTGATTCGCAAACCGTTTCAACCGCAGGAATTGATTGGGCGGGTGAAGAGCCTGCTGGAGCCGAAGCATGCGGCTCCGGCACCGGTGAACGAGCGCCCGGCGTCTTCGACCGCATTGAGCAATCTATTTTCGCCGCCTCCCGCTCCGGCAGCGCCACGTCCGGTTGCCGCTCCCCCGCCAGCCGCAGCGACATCGGAATCTGTATGGCCCCGGGCGCTTGCTGAGGCTTTCATCCCGCGACAACCTTTGCAACCGCAGCACGATGCGCAGGCAGCGAATGCCGCACAGGGTCGGCCGGCTCCGACGGCGGCGGATGTGCAGAAGCTGCGCGTCGAGATTGCCCACTTGGACCTACTAGTGAAGAAGCTGCAAACGGAACTTCAGATCGAGCGGCAGTACAATCAAGCTTTGGAGACTCAGATTCGGACGCTGACCGAAGTGAGTTAGCGGCGCAAAGCCGGGCTCGTGTTTCGTCAGCGGTGCAAGAGGGAAAGGTGTACCCCCCCACCCCCCATCATTTTGGATGAATATCAAAAGAAAAGACTTACAGAAATTGCAATTCGTAAGTGATTGATATTAAAGGGTGCGTCTATCGGTCGTAGGGGAGCGGTAGGATTGAAACGACCACCGCGCCGTAAGAAAAGCTGGAGCAAGCTCCCGCACTCCATATGCAGTTATCTACGGGACTAAGTATAGCACAAATTAGAAGAATATCAAGGGCATTTTTACGAAAATTTGGTAAAAATAAGGTTGGGTGGGTTGCGGGGAACCGGTCAGGCTGTAAATCGACGGCCTTGTGCTCGGCGGCTGGCAGGGATACAGTACCAGCGGATTCAATAAACAAGACAAGGGCCTCGAATTGATACTACGGGTCAGAGTTCATTCCTCAGCGAAACGATTTGTCCTGTCTCTTGTAACGCTTTTCTACGTGCTCCCCTTCGCGGTGGCTGGGCAGAACAATGCAGGAAATTCCGGAACAAAGGCCGGATCGTGGTCCGGCGTCCTGGTTTCCAGCAGTTGCAACGCCGACGAAGCCTTTGCGGAGTCACCGGAGTGCACCAAGGACGTTCCGGGGGCCAAGCTGGCGCTGTATGACGATACCAACAGGGTGATGTACGGGCTGGAGCCGCAGGATAGAGTAGCCGCTCATCTGGGAGATACGGTAACCCTCAGAGGAACGCTCGATGGCGATACGATTCAGGTGGCTTCCGCCGAGCTGATGTCGATTGGGCTGGCGGTCGGTCAGAAGGCGCCCGCTTTTTCGGTTCACGATCAGCTTGGCCGGATACAAACACTTGAGAGCTTGAAAGGAGCGAACGGCACCGTTCTTCTTTTTTTCCGTTCCGCGGACTGGTGACCGTTCTGCAAAGGGCAGCTGGTCCAGCTGCAGAGCACCATACCGCGGTTCGAGAAGCAAGGGGTCAAGCTGGCGGCTGTTAGCTATGACAGCGAAGAAATCCTGAAGTTTTTCGCGGAGCGGCACAAGATCGAATATCCGCTTCTCGCGGACCCGGACTCGAAGACCATCAAAGCTTATGGCGTGTTTAATGCGGAAGCTACCGGGATGCAAAAGGGGTTTGCGCGCCCGGGATATTTTTTTATTGATGCGAGCGGCATCATTCGTGAAAAATTCTTTGAAGCGAAATACCGGGAGCGGCTTACCGGAAACAGCATTATCTCAAAGCTGTTTCCGGAATTAGGCCAGGAGGTAACGGAGACAGTCGAAGCGGCGCATCTGCAACTGGCCCTCGAACAGTCCGATCGTGCCGGCGTTCCCGGGACTCGGATCACCCTGGTTGCCGAAGTGCGGCTGCCGCCCGACGTGCATGTGTATGCTCCCGGCACGCAGGGGTATAAGCCGATTCATCTGGCGCTCGACGCTATGCGAGAGATGGAGTTGAAGCCCGCCATCTATCCTGTGGCCAAGATTCTGTATTTGCCGGTGATCAAGGAGAAGGTACCCGTCTTCGATGGGACGTTCCGGATCAGCCAGGACGTGAAAGTGAGCTCGAGTTCAGAGTTCTGGGGCTCGCTGGGGAAGGATGGGAAAAACTTCACGATCGCGGGAAAGCTGGAGTATCAAGCTTGCGACAAGAGCATCTGCTACTTGCCGGCGTCCGTTCCGGTTAAATGGGAACTGCATGTGTTTCCGTTGGACCGGACGCGGGCTCCCGTGGACATCCGGCACAAGTAGACAGGCGGTTTGCGCCTCTGGAACATGTTTTTGCTGGCAGTTGACGCTCGGTGGCAGATTCAGTAGCCTCATTTTACCCACTTATATTTATCGTTTTGCACTTTTTGGTCTGTTCAAGGGGACTCTCAATGGGCAGCAAGAACGATTCGGCTATTTCGCGCCGGGAATTTGCGCGGCGCGCCGCCTTGGTATCCGCTGCGGCGTCGCTGGCGCCGGCCGATCTCCTCCGTTCGGAGTCTTCCGCCGCGCCTCTGCCGGCGCAACAACCCGCGAACGCGCCCAAGCTATCGCCGGAGAGCCAAGCCGAGGTCGAATCGCGAATTCAGTCGATCTTCACGCAATACGGCAAGCGGCTTTCTGACGCTCAGAAAGCCGACATCCGGAGGCTAGCGACCGAAGCGCAGCCTCCGCTCGATCGTTTGCGCGCGTTTGCGACCGACAACGGAGACGGACCGGGGCTTTACCTGAAACCGTTGATGGAGCGGGAAAAGAAGCCCGTGCCTTCGCCGGCGAAACCAAAACCGGCGAGCGTGCCGAAGAATTCCTGAGGAGCCTGACGGATGCCTGGCGAAGAGATTTTCTATCTTTCTGTAAGCGAACTGGCGAAACGCATCGAATCGAAGAAGCTCTCGCCCGTCGCACTGACGCAGGCGTATCTCGACCGCAGCCAGAAATTTGGACCGCGCTTTAATGCTTACGCGCGCTTGACGCCGGAGGTTGCGCTCGAACAAGCCAAGGCGGCGGAAAAAGAGATCCAGCGCGGGCATTACCGTGGCCCGCTTCACGGGATTCCCTATGCGGCGAAAGATTTGCTGGCGGTGAAGGGGCTTCCGACCACGTGGGGAGCGAAGCCTTACGCAAACCAGGTATTCGATTACAACGCGACGGTGATCGAACATTTGAACCGCGTGGGCGCGGTCATGCTTGGCAAAGCGTCCATGATCGAACTCGCGGGTGGGATGGGCTACCGCTTCGCGTCCGCATCCTTGCAGGGCGAAGCGAAGAATCCCTGGGATACCACCTGCTGGACTTGCGGCTCGTCGTCCGGCTCGGGGGCCATCGTGGCCGCGGGGCTGGCGGCTTTTGCGATCGGCACGGAAACGTGGGGTTCGATCATTTGCCCCTCGGCTTTCTGCGGAGTGAGCGGACTGCGGCCGACGTACGGCCGCGTCAGCCGCTACGGAGCGATGGCGCTCGCACCTTCGATGGACAAGATCGGCCCGCTGGCGCGGAGCGCGGAGGACTGCGCGCGCATTTTCGCCGCCATCGCCGGTCACGACCCAAAGGACCGCGGAACCGTGCCGATCGATAAGGGAGCGTTCACCTATTCGCCGTCCATGGAATTGCGTGCGCGCCCACTGAAAATCGGCTGGCTCACCAATGCCTGGAAGTCGCTCGAACCAGGCGTTGCGAAGCCTGTCGAAGCCGCCGCCAGGGTCCTGAGAAAATATTTTTCGAGCGTGAAGGATGTGGCCTTGCCCGTTGGTCCCTGGGAGGATGCGGGCAACATCATCGTTGCCGTGGAGTGCGCGGCTTCTTTCCGGCCGCTGATTCGCTCCGGACGAGTAAGCGAACTGACCGATCCCTTGGGACAAATCGCCGGATATGTGAACGAGCAGTATTCCGCCGCGGACTATTTACAGGCCCTCAAGGTGAGAGAAATCGCCCAGAAAAAGATGGATGCCTTGTTCGATACGTTTGACGTACTTGCGACGGCGGCACAGCCCGTTCCGGCGACGCCCCTGACCTTGAATCTCGAGACCGATCTGGCATTTCCCGATCCTCTCGGCGCCATCGGCAATATCTGCGGGCTTCCGGCAATGTCCGTTCCCTGCGGATTCACGGAGAAGAATCTCCCGGTCGGACTGCAATTTGTCGGCAGAGCGGGCGACGATTTCGCGGTTATCCAGGCGGGGCGAACTTTCCAGGCGCATACCGACTGGCATAAGAAACATCCGAAGATACATTAGGCCCGGCTGAAGCGCCCCATTGCCGGTAGGAATGCTTGAAAGTTCAAGCTGGTTTCAGAATTTCATGCACGGCGCGAAGAAGCGCCCAGCGGCTGAAGGGTTTTGCCAGCAAACGCATCGAGGAGTCGCCCCGAGTGGAGTCCGCGGCCGCCCGTTCGCTATAGCCGGACATATAAAGGACGCGAATTTCCGGGCGAGCTTGCAGAAGTCGTGCAGTCAAGTCGTGGCCGGTCATGCCGGGCATTACCATGTCCGTGATGAGCAAATCGATGGCACCCTGGTGTTTCTCCACCTTTTTCAGCGCTTCCGCGCCGTCACGCGCTTCGATCACCGTGTAGCCGCCGGATTCCAAAAACTCGCGCGCCACTTCACGAACGTCTTGTTCGTCCTCGGCAAGCAGGATCGTTTCGGTTCCCCGCGGCGCGTCTGAGGCGAATGGGGCCGCTGCAACGCGCTCGACGGGCTGATCGACCCGCGGGAGGTAGATCTTGAAGCAACTCCCCCTCCCAACTTCGCTGTAGACCCAGATAAATCCGCCGCTTTGTTTCACCACGCCGTAAACCGTGGACAAGCCCAGACCCGTGCCCTTGCCTTGAGCCTTGGTGGTGAAGAAAGGCTCAAAAATGCGCGCCTGGGTTTCCGCATCCATGCCCATACCGCTGTCGGAAACGGCCAGGAGAACGTAGCGGCCCTGCCGGACAATGGGATGCATGGCGCTATAGGTGCTGTCCAGCTCGGCGTTGGAAGTCTCAATCAGGAACCGACCACCGTTCGGCATGGCGTCCCGGGCATTGACCGCCAAATTCATAATGACCTGTTCCATTTGGCTGGCGTCCGCGCGGATGGCGCCTAGATCTTCAGAGCGGCGGATGACCAGCTCGACGTCCTCGCCTATGAGGCGGGGCAGCAGCCTGCCCATTTCTTCCACGACGTCATTCAGGTTCATGACGTGGGGCTGCAGAACTTGCAAACGGCTGAAAGCGAGAAGTTGGCGGGTTAGAGCGGTGGCGCGATCCGCGGCGCGGTCAATCTGTTCAATTTTCCGCGCGTACTGTTCCGAGGGGGCGGGTCCATTGAGAAGAAGTTCCGCGTGTCCTTTGATGACCGTCAGGAGATTGTTGAAATCATGGGCAACGCCGCCCGCCAGGCGCCCCACCGCCTCCATTTTCTGGGACTGGCGAAGCTGCTGTTCAAGCTGGTGGCGCTCGCTGATATCTTGCGCCACGACCAGGCGGACGCGCCTTCCGCCGTGCTCCAATTCGTGAGAAATGGTTTCGACCTGGATGATCTTGCCGTCCTTCTTGCGATGCTTCCAATTGCCGTGATAAAGCCCTTCGATCGGAATCTGCTTCAATTGATCCAAGTATTCTGCCCGTTCCTCCTCCGAGCGGAGGTCGAGAGAGGTCATGCTCTGGAATTCCTGCAAGGAATATCCGTACTGGCGAATGGCCGCATCGTTCACTTCCAGGAATCGCAGCGTTTCCTTCTCGAGGACCCAGGTGGGCAGCGGGTTGTAGCTGAAAAGCAGCCGGAACATCTCTTCCTTCTTGCGAAGCGCGTCTTCCGAGCGGCGCCGCTCGATGGCCAGGGCGATGTGTCCGCCGACGGAGCTTAAAAACTCCAGGTCGCGAATGTCGTAGGCGTTTTCGTTTTCGTAGTGTTGGACCACCAGGACGCCGATGGTTGCCGTCGGTGTTTGCAGCGGAACGCCAAGCCAGGAAGGCGACGGCGAACCGACGAGCTCGACCTCGCCTTCCGCGGCGAGGCGGTCAAATTCGTTCTGCGGAATCAACATAGGGGAGCCCGTGCGGAAAACGAAAGCGGTGCAACTGCGGCCTACCTTTTGCGGGGCAGGGGCCACGTCGACTTGGTCGGCGAAGAATGGAAATGTAAAAGCGTCCGCCTCCCGGTCATGGAGAGCCACGAAACAGTTCTCGGCGTAAAGGACCTTCTTCAGCGCTTGGTGGATGCCCCGCAACAATTCATCGAGGTTGGCCGTCTGGTTGAGGGCATGCACGATTTCGGAGATGACCTGACGCTCCGCTTCCATGCGGTGAAGATACGTAACGTCACGGAAGGTGAAGACAACGCCATCGACGGCGGCAGGGTTGGATGACTCGCTGGCAGCGGCATCAAACCAGTGCCAAGCGCCGTCTTTGCTGCGCATGCGGCAGCGGCCGCCAAACGTCCCGCATCCGCCGACCGAAGCATGGCGAAGCCCTTCGCGAACCGTGTGGGCCTCGTTCACGTGAAGCATGTCGAGAATCGATTTGCCGGCAAGATCTTCCGCGGCGTGTCCCAGAAGGCGGGTAAAACCGGGGCTCGCAAATTGAATGATTCCGTCCGGGCTGAGAATCGCGATCAGTTCGTGGACCGAGTCCAGTAAGGTAGAGAGTTGCTCGGGACCAATCACAGTGCCTTGCGCTAAGGGGGCGCGTTGGGGCATTAGGTGGGTGCTCGCGACACCGGCCTGCGCAAACGTGCACCGCGGGCGAGGGTGAGTTCTCCGTCCTTCGTTAAGATTTATTGTTTCCTGTACCGACGACTTCCCAAGCCGGCTGATAACAAATCGATTTAATCATACGAAACTCGCTGCCCGTGTCCGCAAGTGAATGGGAAGGTGTCGCGAAAGAATGACTGTACCAGTGGACAGGGCTACCCCACGGGTCAGCCCGCTTCTACTGCGATTCCGCGCGTGTTACGCTCGCCCCGTCCTCTAGCAACGAGGACGCTCGCCTGCATCCAAATTCATCCGGGCACACCGAGGAGGCGATCCTGCTATGCACGATATTTGGAAAGATATGTTCGTTATGGGGCTTCCCTTGGCGGAAAAAATCCTTCGGCCGATCTTCGTTTATGCCTTTCTGGTGGTCAGCCTCAGGCTCTCCGGCAAGCGCGAACTCGTCCAGCTCAATCCATTTGACCTGGTGGTCTTGCTGACGCTGTCGAATACGGTGCAGAACGCCATCATCGGCGAAGACAATAGCGTCCTCGGCGGAATTATCGGCGCTACTTCCCTGCTCGCCACCAACTATCTCGTCGTGCGGTTCCTTTACGATCACAGGAAGCTTGACCAAATCGTCGAGGGCCGATCTGACGTTTTAGTCGAGGACGGAAAGGTGCGCACGCAGCATTTGAAGAAGGAGCTTATTACCATGCCGCAGCTCGAAGCCGCCGCACGGAAGCAAGGCTTTGCATCGCTTTCCGAAGTGCAACAATGCGTGCTGGAGCCCGGCGGGACGCTTACATTCCTCGGGAGAAAGCCATCCGGCGAAGACGTGCGCCACCAGGAATTGCTTGGCAAGCTGGAAGGCTTGGCGCAGGAAATCGCCCTGATGAGAAGTTCGCAACCGCCGGCTCGCGCTTGATTCAGTGCAGGAATAATCCGGTCACTGCAAGCGCGACGCCCAAAGCGCCGATGAGCGCGCCGCCGATCCAGAATGCTTTCCGCTTGGTCAGCAGCGTGATCGAGCAAATCACCAGCCCAATTTCCAGAAGCGCTTCTCCGCCATCGAATCGGTCCGCCTGTCGCACCGTCAAATCGCGCTCGTCTTCCAAATTCTTCGCCTCTTTGCTGACATCGCCTTTGTCGCTTTCGTAGTGTTCCACTTCCTTTGCGTACTTCTGTTTCAGTTCTTCGCCCAGCTCCTTGTTCAGCGGCGCTGCCAGCTTAACCACGTCGGAAAATCCTTGGGCTTCGTGCAGGCGCACACTCTTCGCTTGATACTGCGTCCAGCGGCTGGCGGCCTGCGTCTCCAGGCGCAAGCCTTCCGTGTGCGCGCGGTGACCGAGCAAGGACGCACCGGCCACCAATACCGCCATGATGGAGATCGTAATCGAGACGGGGAGAACTAGAGGATGATCCTCGTTCCCGTGATGACTTTCAGGAAGTTCAATTCCCTCGCCCACTCCTTTGCCCTCCTTTTCCAAGGTCACGCGCTAGGATCGGATGAAATCGCCTGCAACGACTCGTGCGCCGCCGCCAGCGTGCGGTCAATATCCTGCGCCGTGTGCGCCGCGGACACGAAGGCCGCCTCAAACTGTGACGGCGCCAAAAATATGCCGCGATCGAGCATCTCGCGGAAAAATCTCGCGTATCTCTTGGTGTCGGAGCGTTTGGCATCGCTGTAATTTCTCACCGGCTGCGGTGTGAAAAACACCGTCGCCAAGGAGCCGAAGGCATTGATCTGCGCCGGAATTCCGGCGTCCGCCAGTTCCGTGCGAAGCCCGAGAACAAGCCGCTGCGCCAGTTGGGTCATCTCGTCGTATAACCCCGGCCTTACGAGCTGTTCGAGGGCGGCGATCCCAGCGCGCATCGCCAGCGGATTTCCTGCCAAAGTCCCCGCTTGATAAACCGGGCCGAGCGGCGCGACATGGTCCATCAACTCGGCTCTTCCGCCATACGCGGCCACGGGGACCCCCCCGCCAATGATTTTCCCGAGGGTGGTCAGATCCGCTTCGACGTCGAGGAGTGCTTGCACGGAACCGTTGCGCAGGCGAAATCCGGTGATTACTTCATCGACGATCAGCAACGTGCCGTTCCGCTTGCTGATTTCCTGCAATCCTTTCAAGTAACCGGGCATCGGCGGCACCACTCCCATGTTCGCGGCAATTGGTTCGACGATCACCGCGGCGATTTTATCTTTGTGCTGGAGAAATACTCGCTCGACCGCTTGCAGATCGTTATAAGGCACGTTCAGCGTCAACGCCGCCAGCGCCGCAGGCACTCCCGGGCATTCCGCAATTCCCAGCGTCGCAAGGCCAGAACCCGCCTGCGACAGGAAGCTGTCCGCATGTCCGTGGTAACAGCCCTCGAATTTGACGATAAAGTCCCGCTTCGTCACGCCGCGCGCCAGCCGCACCGCGCTCATGGCCGCTTCCGTGCCGCTCGATACGAACCGAATCTTTTCAATAAAGGGAATCGCTCGTGTAATCAGCGTGGCCAGTTCCAGCTCCAACTCGGTGGTCACGCCAAAACTTGTCCCGCGGCGAGCCTGTTCGGCAATCGCTTCGCTGATGGCCGGATTCGCATGGCCCAGGATCATGGCGCCCCAGGAGCAAACATAGTCGAGCAGTTCGTTTCCATCCGCGTCGTAGAGATGTTGCCCGCTGCCGCGCTCGATAATCAGCGGCTCTCCACCGACGGAACGGAACGCCCGCACGGGACTGTTCACGCCACCAACCAGCACCTTCTCGGCGCGCTCAAAAATCTCGCGCGAACGCCGGCGCTCACGCTTCAATCGGGGTTGCGCTGTGCTCATGCTTTCTCGCTCAAGTTAGCACGCCTTCAGCCAGCGCGCAGCATCCTTGGCATGATAAGTAAGAATAATTTCCGCTCCGGCGCGCTGGATGCCCGTCAGGATTTCTAGGACCACGCGCTTCTCATCCATCCAATCCTTCTGCACAGCGGCTTTAACCATGGCGTACTCTCCGCTCACGTTGTACGCGCCCACCGGAACATCAAACGCCTCGCGCACCCGCCGAATCACGTCCAGGTACGCCAGTGCGGGCTTGACCATCACCATGTCCGCGCCTTCTTCCAGGTCCAGCTCGACTTCCTTCAACGCTTCCCGCGCATTGGCGGGATCCATTTGATAACCGCGCCGGTCGCCAAATTGCGGAGCGGACTGCGCGGCCTCCCGGAATGGTCCGTAGAAGCCAGAGCAATATTTCGCTGCGTAAGAAAAAATGGCAACGTTCTCGAACTTGTGTTCGTCCAGCGTTTCCCGAATGGCCCCCACTCGCCCATCCATCATGTCCGACGGAGCGACGATGTCCGCGCCGGCGCGCGCGTGCGAGAGCGCCTGCTGCGCAAGAATCGCTACTGTGGAATCATTGGCCACTTCGCCATTCTCGATGACGCCGCAGTGGCCATGGTCCGTGTATTCACAGAGACACACGTCCGTAATGACCAGAAGTTTCAGCTTGGCCTTGCGAATCGCTTCAATGGCGCGCTGCACCACGCCTTGGGCGCTGAGCGAACTGGTGCCGCGCGCATCCTTCGTTTCGGGCAGTCCGAAAAGAATTATCCCGGGGATCCCCAGTGATTCCACCTCGCGGCACTCCTCCACAATCTGATCGGCCGACTGCTGATAAATGCCCGGCATGGAGCTGACTTCCTGACGGACTTTCGCGCCCGGACACACGAACATCGGATAGATGAGGCCCGAGGTGGTAAGCCGCGTCTCTCGAACCAGGCCACGCAGCGCTTCGCTCCGCCGCAAACGCCGCGGACGATGGGTGGGAAAACTCATGCTTGCTTTGCTCCTGCCGGCGCTTGCTTTGCCGCGCCCCCAAAATGTTCTTCCAACGCCGCGACGACCGCGCCCGCCGTTGTATCTCCTGCTAAAACGATGCGCGGCGCACCCGCCTCTTGCAACGCTTTCGCCGTGACAGGCCCGACCGCCGTAATCGCGAGTTTATCTTGCAGCGCGCGCAAATGCTCACCGCCAAATAGTTCAACGAAGTGCTGCACCGCCGAGGGACTGAAGAACAGGACTGCGTCGGCCGCGCCTTCGGAGATTTGCCTCAAGTCTCGCCGGCCCACTTCCGTTGGCCGCAACGTGCGGTAGGCGATCACTTCCGTGACCTGCGCGCCGTGGCGCATCAAAGCTGGCGGTAAGTCCGGATTTGCGCGGTCGCTCCTTGGCAAGAATACTTTTGCTGCGCTAAGCCGCTTCCCCAACTCCTCCGCCAACCCAGCACCGGTGTGAGTCTCCGAAACAAACTCGACGCGCCACCCAGCCTGCCGAGCCGCTTCCGCGGTTACGGGACCAACACAAGCGATTCGCAGCTTGCTTCCAGATTGAATTAACCCGCGCTTCAGTTCCTCACCGCGCTTAACCAACGCGCGAACTGCTTGCGCGCTGGTGAGAATCGTCCAATCGAATCGGTCGATCCCCTTAATCGCTGCGTCGAGTGGCGCGAAATCTTCCGGCTCTGCGAACGACACCAGCGGCAGCATCACGGGAATCGCACCACGTGCGGAAAATTCGCGCGCCAACAACTCGCTTTGCGGCGCTGAGCGCGTAATGACAACGCGCCTGCCGGCCAACGCGCTTGGATACGCTTCAACCACGTTGGCGGCTCACTTCCTCGAGGATCGATTGCGCACCCGCCTCAATGAGCACGCGCGCCATGTGCTCTCCGAGTTGTGCCGCCTGCTCCGGCGGAGACGTGGCGCGCTGCCTCACATATTGCGACCCGTCCACGGAACAAACGCAAGCGTCCAACACAAGTTCCCCGCGCTCGATGCGCGCCCACGCCCCCAGTGGAACCTGACACCCGCCTTGCAACGCCGCCAGGAGTGCGCGTTCCGCAAGAATCGCTGTGCGCGTCTCGGCATCGTCGAGCGGCGCCAAAAGGTCTCCTGCTTCCGTGTCCTTCAATCGGCACTCTACTGCAATCGCACCTTGCCCGACCGCCGGCAGGCAGACTTCCGGCGAGAGCACCTCCGAAATCCGCTTGCTCAAACCGAGGCG
>WNFF01000216.1_pt2 | contig 79845 bp, 72 predicted proteins | sample 5400441 | NCBI WGS metagenome assembly WNFF01 (sample SAMN13153345, study PRJNA577476) | soil metagenome | isolation source: 120 cm saprolite under Douglas fir tree site 2 hole 3 replicate 1 | place: USA:California | collected 2015-04-18 | reverse complement strand
TTGCGCCCCTCAGCGGAGGGACGCGCGCCTCTCGGCGCTCCACCGTGGCGATTTTCGGCCGGGGCCCGTGCTTCCATCTCCGGCATTGCCTCCGGAACCGTGCAGCGAACTCCTCGCGGCCAGGTCATAGTGCCTGGCGGACGGGGTCCCGGACCTCCCGGGGCTTCGGTTACGAGCCTTCGCCGCGGGACGCCACGCCTTGCTCCGCCAACGGGACCGTCTCCGGAGACGCCCCTCGATGAGCCAGGCTGATGCGACTCGTAGCATAGCTGCGACACAAAGTCAAGTAACATATTCGTAATGTAGTCAAATAGCCCGAAGCCAGGCGATAGGACACCCGCGTCGCGAGGCCCGAGGGTGCGAGATAGGCTAATGCTCCACGTCGTCGTCGGAAAGGACGCGCAGGGCGGCGCCCCACGTTGCCGCCGAAGGCGAAGATCACGGCGGAAGTGTGCAGCGGCCGGATGCGGCCGAACGAGAGCCAGGGCAGATCGAGGTTGAGCATCGGAAAGGCGAGCTCGAGCGCCGCCCACAGCCCGGCCGTGAAGCCGGCGATGCCCCAGAGCATCGCCGCGACCGTCGCGAACTTGACCGGACCGAAATTGTAATTGGGCCTGCCGTCGACGACGAGCGGCGGCAACTCGGCCGGCCGCTCGTAGTACCGATCGACGATCGCAAACACCGCCGCGCCGCTCGCGGCAGCGAAGAGATAGGCGTGAAAGGCGTATTCCGGCGTGTAGGCGTTGGCGGCGACGAACACCGAGATCACGGCAAGCGCGACGAAGGCGAGCGCCGTGCCTCCCTCGCCGAGGGTCATGCTCTTGCGGGTGGCGGTGGCCGGCGTCATCAATCGGCCTTCCCGGCTCGCTCGCGTTCGGCGCGCAGGGCATCGAGCGTCATCACGTTCGGGCAATATTCGCGCCAGACCGGGTCGGTCGGATTCTCGGCCAGATCGTGCTCGCATTCGCGGCCGCGCGTGCACAGCGTGCAGACGCGCTGGAGGTCGGGCATTACCTGCGGCTCGCTGCGCCGGATATCGGCGGGATCGAGCGCCAGCGCGGCGAGCCGACGGTTGAGCGGCTCCGCGGCGTCCGGCCACTTGCCGGCGAGTGCGCGCAGCTGCGGTACGCTCACGCCCACGTCATGGGCGATGCGCTCGACTTCGTCGGCCCCGCAACGGTCCAGTTGCTGCAGGCTTGCGCGCGTGATTTTCCAGTTGCGCCACCAGCGGGCGGCGGCGGCGGTGAGAGCGCTGTCCATCGTTGCCTCCTGCAAGAAGATCGGCTCAGCCGTTGAGCCGCCCAAGCGCGACGCGGTTGCGCAATACGATTCGGCGCGAGCTCGGCAGCTCGATCGCGGCGGCGTTCTCCAGCTGCGTCAGGGTGCGGGATACGGTCTCGATGGTGAGGCCGAGGTAATCCGCGATGTCCTGGCGCGACATCGGCAGCTCGACGGCGTTGTCGGCCGGCACACGTGCTGCCATTTCCAGGAGAAAGCTCACCACCCGCTCGCGCGCGGTCTTGACGAGGAGCAGCAGGTGATCCTGCACGCGCCCGAGCTCGCGACCGGTCAGCGCCCAGAGCTGGCGGGCGACGTCGTTGTCGCGCTCGGCAAGCCCGACCACGGCGCTACGCTTGATGACCAGCACCTTCACGTCGGAGATGGCCTCGGCCGAGAAGGCGTGCTGCTCGCCCATTTCCAAACCGAAGATGTCGCCGCGAAAGTAGAAAGCCCCGATTTGACGGCGGCCGTCGCTCAGCATCTTGTAGGTCCGCACCGTTCCGCTGATGACCTTGTAGAGGTAATCGGCGGGCTCGTTCTCGCCGTAAATCTCGGCGTTACGGGCGAACGACATCGACGCGCCCATCATATCGATCGGTCCAGCGAGCGCATGGGTCGCAACCGGATGGCCCGACGAAACCGGGTGCGTGGAGAGACCGCTGCGCATGGCTCGCTGCATCAACATGGCCCATTTCCTCTGCTAGAATTCGACGGCGCCATGGATACCGCGAGGGGCGGAAGCGGAAAATTCAGATAAACCCCCTAAGTAGAATCCCGGAGGGGACGGTCCGCCCGGAAGGCGGACCTGCCGGTGCGACCTTCGAATTTCGACCGAGACAGCGATGGCCAACGCGGCCCTGCCATCATCCAACAGCAGCCCAAAGAGCCGGTCCGGCTTCTCGCGCGACGCACGACGCACTGCGACGCTCTACCTGCTGTCGCTGTCGCTGGTGGCCGTCGCATTCATTCTACGGTCGCTGCTGGCGCCCACCTTGGGCGACCAGGCGCTCTATCTGTTCCTGGTGCCGCCTGTCCTGGTTGCGGGGGTCGTCGGCGGATGGGGGCCGGGGCTGTTGGCCACGACATTGAGCCTGGTCGTCCACCTCTATGCCACCGCGGAGTACTCCAATCTGGTCCATCCCGATTCGCCGTTGTTTGCAGCCGAGCTGGCGCGGGCGGCGACCTTTGTCGTGCTCGGGATCGGAATTGCATGGTTCGGCGAGCGGCTGCGGGCCACACGGCTCGAGGCGGCGGGGCGCGAGGCCCACCTGCAGTCGATTCTTGCCACCGTCCCCGATGCGATGATCGTCATCGACGAGCGCGGCGTGATGCAGTCCTTCAGCTCGGCCGCGGAGCGGCTGTTCGGCTACAGCGCGAGCGAGGCGCTCGGCAAGAACGTCGACATGATGATGCCGTCGCCGTATCGCGAAAATCACGATGGCTACCTGGGACGATATCTGCGGACCGGAGAGCGGCGGATCATCGGCATTGGTCGCATCGTCGTCGGCGAGCGCAAGGACGGCTCGACCTTTCCGATGGAGCTTGCCGTCGGCGAGATGCGATCGGGCGACCGTCGCTTCTTCACCGGCTTCATTCGCGATCTGACGGAGCGACAGAAGACCGAAGCGCGGCTGCAGGAATTGCAGTCCGAGCTCGTGCACATTTCGCGCCTGACCGCCATGGGCGAGATGGCCTCGACGCTGGCGCACGAGCTCAACCAGCCGCTCTCGGCCATCGCCAACTATCTGAAAGGCTCGCGCCGGCTCCTTGAAGGCAGCGCGGATCAACGTTCGAACACGATGCGCGATGCGATGGACAAGGCCGCCGAACAGGCGCTGCGGGCCGGCCAGATCATCCGGCGGCTGCGCGACTTCGTCGCCCGCGGCGAGAGCGAGCGCCGCGTCGAGAGCATGAAGAAGCTGGTCGAGGAGGCGAGCGCGCTGGCGCTGGTGGGCGCCAAGGACCAGGGCGTCCGCGTCCGATTCATGTTCGACCCCGCCGTCGAGCTCGTGCTCGCGGACAAGGTGCAGATCCAACAAGTGTTGCTGAATCTGCTGCGCAACGCGATCGAGGCCATGGAGACGTCCGACAGGCGCGAGCTGACGGTTTCCTCGGCAGCTGCGGAGGACGACATGGTCACCATCAGCGTGGCCGATACCGGATCCGGCATTGCCAGCGAAATGACGTCGCAACTGTTCCAGCCGTTCGTCACCACCAAGCGTCACGGCATGGGGGTGGGCCTGTCGATCTCGCGCACGATCGTCGAGGCTCATGGCGGACGGATCTGGGCCGACAGCAATCCCGGCGGCGGCACGACGTTCCGTTTCACCCTTCGCGCGGTGAACAAGGAGGAGATCGGGCATGCAGTCTAATGCCGTCGTCCATGTGATCGATGACGACCAGGCTGTCCGGGAATCGCTGGCCTTTCTGCTGCGCACCGCGCAGATCGAGGTCAAGATCTATGAAAGCGCCGCCGCGTTCCTGGATAGCCGGCCGCCGAGCGGGGCCGGATGCATCATCACCGACGTGAAAATGCCCGAGGTCAGCGGGATCGACCTGTTGCGGCGCTTGCGCGAGCTCGAAATCGCGCTGCCGGTGATCGTGATGACCGGGCACGGCGATGTTCCGCTCGCCGTGGAGGCGATGAAGCTCGGCGCCGTGGATTTTTTCGAAAAGCCTTTCGACGACGATGCCTTGCTGGCATCGGTGCGTTCCGCCCTCGCCACCGGGGACGACAACAGCAAGCGCAACGCCGAACGGACGGAGATCAACGCAAAGCTCGCCGCGCTCTCTCATCGCGAACGTCAGGTCCTCGAAGGCCTGGCATGCGGCCATCCCAACAAGACGATCGCCTACGACCTCGGAATCAGCCCGCGCACCGTCGAAATCTACCGCGCCAATGTCATGACCAAGATGAATGCCGGAAGCCTGTCGGAGCTCGTGCGCATGGCGCTGCTGGCGGGGATTCTCGACCGCCCGCACCAGCCGGGAGCCCCCGAATCGTCCCGATAGGCGCGCCCCGCCGCGCACGTCCAAAATCGCGGCCAGGACCACGATCTCAACCGCTTCCTCTGTCTCGTCGTCGATCAGCACATGCCGGGCATGAGCGGGCTCGATCTCAAGGCTGCCATGCGGGCACTCGGAAAGAGCTGGCGGCGCGTGAATAAAGGTGCGCTGGCAAAACACGCATCAGTTCATATCCCCACCGCGGTCATGACTGCAGTCAATACAGGGGAAAATCACCACTCGCCCAAACATCCTCACGTCCGGATACATAGCTCGGGATTCTCTCACCGGAAACCGGCGCGGTAATAGGCGGCGAGCCCCTCGATCTCGCTCGGCGTCAATTTCCCTGCGATCGTCCGCATCCGCCCGTACACATCGTTTCGGCGCTCGCCAGAGGCATACATCTTCATTTGCAGAACGATGTAATCGCGCCCTTGCTCGGAGAGGATAGGCGCTTCGATCGGGCCGCCCGAGCCCGGCCGGTGGCACGCTGCGCACGGCGGAATGTTTCGTTTGGGATCGCCTAGCTCGACCAGCCGCACTATCGGCTCAGGTGATTCCGCGAGCGTCAGTGGATTAGGATTACGTTTCGGTTGAGCGGCGTAATAGGCCGCGACATCGGCAATCACCGACTCCTCCAGTGCTTTGGCGACAGCGGTCATGAGCGCATTTGCGCGGCTGCCGGACCTGTAATCGTGCAGTTGCTTGTAGATCGCAGCGCCGGACTGGCCCGCAAGGTGCGGATATTCGGGCGCCACGGATACGCCCTGCTCGCCATGACACGCGACGCAGACTTCCAAAACTTTGGCGCGGCCACGTTCGGGGTTGGCGCGGGCGAGAACCTGCAGAACGTCTGGCGTCCATGTCACCTGCGAAACCGGGGTCGGTGGCGTGCGGTCGGAGGGCTGCTGCTGCGCCGGCGAACCCGGCAGAATGCCAATCGCGCGACAAATCGCCGTGAAGGCGTCCAGCCCGGCCTTCCGGCCCTGCACGATGGGAATGACGAGAACGCCGAGCATGACGCCGCTGAGCACAATTCCAATGACGGCAACGCTCGCCCAGATCCGCCAAGGCTGATCGAGGACATGGGGCTCTGACCTGCGCGGGTCGGACATCGCGCGCTCCTAATGCACACGGTGGACGATAGCGCTTGGGGATGGCTCGATCAGAAACTGTGCGATCGGGTAGCCGTAAGCAAGCAGCATCAGGACGAGCACGAGCACATTCCACAGACCGAAGCCGTTGAGCGCCGCCGGCACTCGCTGGGGCGGATGCACGGCAAGCGCGTAGAGCGGCCGGGCGATCGCCATCGCTGGGCTGCGATGCAGCACGAAAAGGTTGCGCGCGAACAGCAACGCGGAGACGAGCAGGACAAGCCCCCCGCCGAACGAGACGATGACCCACGGTCCCCAACTGGCGATGATCGGGTCGGCATAGTTGAAATTGGCAACCCGCCGCCATTGACCCTGCAGACCAAGCCAATGCCAAGGCAGCGTCATCACCATCATGCCGATGAACCACAGCCACAGCTGCAGCCGGAGCGGGGCGAGCGAGTCGTGTTCGCGCCCGGTCAGGCGCGGCCAGATTTCATAAGCGATCGCAAAATACATGATGACGACCGAGCCGCCGAAGATGAGGTGAAAATGCGCGGTAACCCAGGAGGTGTTGTGCACCATCGCATTCATGCCGTAGCCCATGTTGATGAGCCCGCCGAAACCGCCGAAGCCCAGCATGACGAAGGCAAGACCGGTCGCGAGCACCATCGGGCGCTCCCAGGGTAGCGCGAAGATCCAGCCGAATAGGCCACGTCCGCCGCGTAGTCTGCCCGCGATTTCCAGAGATGCGATGATCGTGAAGATCGTCAGCAACGTGGGTACTGAAACGAAGGCGGTGAGCAGCACTTGGATGAACTTCGTTCCATTGCCGTGCTCCGGATCCATCATCAGATGATGCATGCCGACCGGCAGGCTGTAGACGAGAAAGAGAATGAAGGTGAGACGGCCCATGGTATCGCTGTAGAGTCGTCCACCGGCTGCGCGCGGCGCCATGGTGTAGAAGGCGATGTAGGCCGGGATCAGCCAAAAATAGACGATCGCGTGCAACGTCCACGAGAACAGCGTGCGGGCCAGCCCCACGTCAATCGTCTGAGTGAGGCCAAGCGCCGCCGGGATAACCTGAAACAGCAATTCGACCGCCACGCCGACAGTGGTCCACAGCCACATCACCGCGTTCGCGACAGTCGCGAACATTGCAAGCGGCACCGGGCGTCCCGGATTGTCATGCTTCCACGCTGCCATGGCGACGATCATCAGAAGGCACCAGATCCACGAACCGATCACGACCAGCACGAGGCCGATATAGAACCAGGCGCTCGCGGTGAGCGGCGGATAGAATGTGAAGAGCACCGAGGCGTTGCCCATCAGGATCGGCACCACTGCCATGACCACGCCGACGATTGCCATCCAGAAGGCGGACCAAGCCCATAGTTTTCCCGGCAGCGGGCGGGCGAGTGCCGTCACGGCAACGAAATAGCCGAAGCCCATGATGAAGAATGTCGTCAGCACATAGGCCATTGCCACGCCATGCGCAGTAACCGACATGAAATATTCGCCTGGCGTGCCCACATTCGCGCCGAGCGGGCTACGTACCCACATCTGCCAGGTTCCGAGCACGGCCGCGACAACGAAGGCCGCGAACGCCACCCAGAAATGCGCAAGACAAAGTCGCTCAACGTTGCGCACAGGAAATCCTCCCATCGGGACGTGGCTTGAACTCGTTCTCCGGCAATACCTGCACGGTCGCCCACATCTCGCTGTGGCCAAGACCGCAATATTCATGGCAAGGCATGAGAAGGTCGGCGGTGCGCGTGAATTGCGTATGCACCTGTGCCACATATCCTGGCACCACCATGGTGTTCACGTTGGTGCCGGTGACCAGGACGCCGTGGATCACGTCCGGCGCGGCGAAACGAAGCGTGACGCGGCGCCCCTGGGGCACCGCGATGCAACGCGGCACGAACATGAATTGCGTCGCAATGATCCGAGCCGTGACGCTGCCGTCCGGCGCGACCGTGGTGCCGAGATTGTACTCGGCGAATTCACCGGAGAGATGAAGCGTCTTCGGATCGATCCGCTCGACATTGCTGGGTGGGTTGATGCCCATCGTCAGCGCGGTGAACACGATCATGCTCATAGTAGCCGCGAGCAGTATGCCGACGCCGAAGGCCCACAGCAGCTCGGTTCCGAGGATACGCCGCTCCTGCATTTCGGGGTGGAGTTCAGTCATCGCCTCACCCGACGGTGCCGCGCGGGATGAAAACGAGCAGATAAATCAACAGATAACCGAGGACGAGAAGCGCGACCGCGCCTCCGGCCAGCACACCCGCGCCCAACGGCACGACGCGCATCACGCGCGCAAGCGCTGCCTCATCCACGTCATCAGCCACCTCGAAAGGGGAGTCTGATGCAGAGGCTTGATCAGAATGCACGATAAAACTCCGACCATGGGAAGACTGCGACAGGGATTGTTCACTCAGGAACCAACTATCGCATATGGTACGCCTTTGAAATTGCGCTGGATCAAATAAGAAATGCCCAGCAGTAAAACGGTGCGGCCAGATCAGGGCTGTGCTCGTGCTGTGCGCGGTCGCAACAAGAGAGGGCATAAAGCACAGCGAATCCGGCAAAGGCTGCGATCCAGGCAAAACCGGCGATGTGCACAAGCGGATCGAGTCGTAGGACAGGAGAGCAGGTCCAGAATAAGGCTGCAGTCGAGGGATTGAGGTCATCCGTAGTCTCTCGCCGCAAAACAGCTCGGAGTGAGAGGTGCGGCAACCCGCTCAATCGAGGCTCCCAAAATAGAAATCCCGTCAATGGCCCCCGCCGGCCTCCACTTTCCCCTCGAAGATTTCCGGGTTCGGCGCACCTTCCGCATGCAGGATGCCGATCAGGCCGCGCTCCGCGCGCGAGAGCGCATGATCGACGAGAATGTAATTGCCCGGCACGTCGAGCTTGAATTCAACGATGGTCGCACCGCCTGCGGGCACCGTGACGGTCTGCACACCACGCAAAGGCGGCTCTTGTACACCGGCCAGGTTATAGACACGGTCGAAGATTTCGCCGATGACGTGGAACGACGAGGTGTAATTCGGCCCGCCCACGCCGAAGAAAATGCGCACCGTCTCACCGACCTTGGCCTGCAATGGATGCAGCTTGGAGAGCGCGCCAACCGAGCCGTTGAACACGAAATATTCCGGTCGCTCGTGCAGCAGTTTCTCAACGCTGAACTCCTGGCTGCCGCGCTGTCCAAATGCGGCCTCGGTGTAGACTTCGCCCTGCATGACATAGAATTCGTGGTTGACTGGCGGCAGGCCGCCCTCCGGCTCGACCAGAATGAGCCCGTACATGCCGTTGGCGATATGATGGGCGACCATCGGCGTGGCACAGTGATAGACAAAGAGGCCGGGCACGAGCGCCTTGAACTTGACCATCTTTTCGTGACCGGGATCGGTCTGCGTCGCCGCCGCCCCGCCGCCCGGACCCGTGGCGGCGTGAAAGTCGACAGAGTGAATCATGGCGCTGTCGGCGGCATTCTTCAGGTGTACCTCCACCGTGTCGCCGACGCGCACACGTAGAAACGGTCCCGGCACCTTACCGTTGAAGGTCCAGTAGCCAAATGTGGTGCCTTCCGCGAGCCGGCCTTCCAGCTCGACCGTGACCAGATCGACGCGGATGGTCTGCGGCGCGCGTTTGCCAATCGGCGGCGGCAGATCGGTCGCTTCCCGCGAAATGTTGGCCTCGACGACAGTCTGCGCCGGTGGCCTCGGCGTGATCAGGAACTGCCCCTGCATACCGGCAAGCTGATGGCCGGGCACGCTGCAAAAATAAATGAAGTCGCCGGCGCGCGTAGCGCGAAAGGCAATGATGGCGCTGGCGCCGCGGCCGGTAATACGCGGCGATTTGACGTCCTGGTCAGGAAAAACGATGTCGTGCTCGGCGCCCTCTCCGTTGATCAGCGTAATTTGCACGACCTGTCCTTCGGCCGCCGACAGGACCGGATTGACTTGGCCGTCGATCGTGCCCCCGACACCGAGGAACACCATTCGCCCTTCGGCAATGCCGGAACGCAACGTGTATCGCACGTCGGGAATGTAATCGACGGAACTGCGCGCGGGAGGCGCTGGCGCCGATGGCGTCTGCTGCGCCGTCGCTAGCGCTCCATCTGGAGACGGGGTGGCGGCGAGATATGCGATTACATCCTTGCGCTCATTCTCCGTTTTCAATCCCGGAAATGGCATCTTGTTGCCGGGCACCGTCTTTTGCGGATCCAGCAAATAACGGTCCAGCGTGACCAAGTCCCAAGTGATGCCCGCCGCTTTCAATGCCGGTGAGTAGGGAAAACTGGAATCGCTGCCGGCCTTCTTGCCGACAATACCTGCGAGGCTGGGCCCGACCAGATTCTTGCCTAGCTCGAGCGAGTGGCAGGCCTGGCATTTGCGGTAGACCTGCCGGCCGCTCTGTGGATCGCCGCCCTGACTAGCTATTGCAGTTGACAGCGGCCGCACTACCGTGGGGGCCTGTGCGACAACTTGCGGAGTAGGACCGACATGACCGCGCGTGCTCGGCGCCGACACCGACGACCCAGGCGCTGCTGGCGCAGCCGGGGGAGCCGGCGCCAGCACCTTCGATGCGGCCGTCTCCAGTACGGCCTCCTTGTCGGGTGGATACGGCCATAATAGAACGCCGCCCACAAGCACTATTGCGATAGCAACTGCCACGAAGAACTCCCGCATGTTTCGTCCTTCAATCAAGAGAAATCAACGGAGAACGCAGCCCGCTGTTCGATGTGGTTGCTAGTTTGCGGCTACAGGGTCTGACCGTCTTTGCGCTGGATCAAATACACAGTCCCAAACAGAGCACGCACCGTCGAAATTTACCGCGCCAATGTGTTGACCAATATGAATGCCGGCAGTCTGTCGGAGCTGGTGCGCCTGGCGTTGCTGGCCGGCTCCTCGACCGGCCCCGCAAGCCGGGCGCCCCCGAATTGTCCCGATAGGCCGCGCCCCGCCGCGCGCAACATCCGAAATCGTGCCCGCTTGAGCTAGATCAATGCGGCCGGGCGCGCCCGCACCTAATGCAGCATGGCTTGCCGTGCGCAAGTATCCAGGCGGGAGCAATGGAACCACATCACGATTTGGCGCTGCATGTCGGAGTTGTCGGCGTCGTCGACGATGATCCGGCGGTCCGCCATTCGTTGAAGTTCTCGCTCGAAATCGAGGGATTCGCCGTCGGCGTCTATGCGAGCGCGCAGGAGCTGCTGCAGGACCACGACCTCTGCCGTTTCCGCTGTCTCGTCATCGATCAGCACATGCCGGGCATGACCGGGCTCGATCTGGTGGCGAAGCTGCGGGACTGGCAGCTATCGGTGCCGGTGGTTCTCATCACCACTCATCCGCCGAGAGCCGTCATTGCCGGTGCCGACAAGGCCGGCGTGCCGATCGTCGAGAAGCCGCTCTTGGGCAACGCGTTGCCGGACAAGATTCGCGAGCTGATCGGAGCGCAAGCGCCGTCGAGACTGAACTGAACCTACGCGCTGCAGGCCTGGCTACGGTGCCCCATTTCGAATTCCTCGCACGGGTTCATCGTTCGGCGCCGACGTTGTTTGATCTCGATCAAAGCGCGCCCAACATTTCCGTTTAAATGGACGAAATAGGCATGGTCACCGGCAAATGGACAGGTCATGAAAACAAAGCCTCTGCTAGCAACGGTGACGACGGCAACGGTTGCCAGCGCGGTGCTCGCCCTCGGAATGGCGGCATCGTCGAAAGACGTCTGCGCGGCAGAGCCGATGAGCTTTGCCGAAGACGTGCTCCCGATCTTCAAGGGCCGATGCATCGGCTGTCATCAGCCGGGGAGACAGGGATACGAAAGGAGCGGCCTTGATCTGACGAGCTACCAGGGCGTGATGAAGGGTACGAAGTACGGCCCGATGGTCATTGCCCGCGATCCGGACAGCAGCAACTTGATGTGGCTGCTCGATTGGCGGGCGTCTCCAGAGCTGCGCATGCCGCACGGGACAAAGAAGCTTTCCACGTGCGATCGGGATGCCATCCGGGCGTGGATTCGTGAAGGCGCCAAGGACAACTAGCCATCATCCTGCAGAAAGGAACGTGTCATGGAAGCGAATGCCGAGCGAAACCTGATCGTCTATTTCCGCCTGGCGATGGCGTGGACGTTTCTGTACGCCGCGTCGCATCAGGTATTCGAGCCAAGTTGGAGCGTAGTGGGGTTCCTGAGCCATACCAAGACGTTCCATGACTTGTTCGCGGTGTTTACGACGCCGACCATGGCGCCGATCACCACCTTCCTGGTGGAATACGGACATCTGCTGATCGGGCTGTCGCTCCTCCTCGGGTTCATGGTCCGCGTCAGCGCCAGCTTCGGCGTGATGCTGATGCTGCTCTACTGGATGGCGCACATGGACTGGCCGTTCATCGAGAACAAGAACAACTTCATCGTCGACTTCCACCTCGTCTATGCGGGCGTGCTGGTTTTCCTGATCGTCAAGCGTGCCGGCCACGTCTGGGGTCTCGACGGCTTGATCGAAAGGCTGCCTTTCCTCAATCAGCATCCGGCACTGCGCGCGTGCGTCTCCTGACGCAGTGAAGGTACCAACAAAGGTGCGCCGTTGCGGCGGTCCCGGAAGAACGTCTTCCGGGACCGTTCGCATGCGCGGAACGTCGATCAGCCGGCATCAGCCCTTCGGAACGATCTCGGCCGGCGCCAGGATCTCCGTCTCCTCGAGCTCTTCGACGACGAGGTCGCCCTTCGGGGTGACGATATCGCGGCCGATGCGGCTGCGGACCACATCGCGGATGCGCTCCGCAACGCGCGGCTCGCGCTCCATCAGGGCGTGGAGATCGTGGGCGTCCAGCACCAGCAGGCTCGTGCGGGCGACGGCAACGACGGTGGCGGAGCGGCGTGCCCGGCGCAGCGCCGCGACCTCGCCGAAGAAGTGACCGGCGCCGAGCCTGATACGCCCGCGCGCAAGCTCGATCTCGACCTCGCCGGCCGCCACGAAATACATCGAATGCGCGGGCTCGCCGCGCCGAGCGATGACGACGCCGGGCTCGACCTGCTGGGCGCGCAACAGGCGCATGATGTCGGCGATGTCGCTGGCCTTGAGCTCCGCGAACAGCGGCACGCGGGCGACCATGCTCCAGGTGATGACGAAGTCGCGGCGATGAATCTCTTCGGCGAAGGCGGTGGCCACGATGCCGATCGGCAGGGCGACCATGATCAAGCCGATGAAGATCGTGATCGACGCGACGATTCGTCCGAGCAGCGTCACGGGAACGACGTCGCCGTAGCCGATCGTACCCAGCGTCACGATCGCCCACCACATCGCGTCGGGAATGGTGCCGAACTTGTCGGGCTGGGCGTGTTGCTCGATCACATGCATGACGCTGGCGGCGACCAGCGTCGCCCCGATCAGGATCACGAAGCAGCCGAACAATGCCCGGCGCTCGCCATAGAGGACGTCCAGCAGCGAACGCATGGCAGGCGAGTAACGCGCCAATTTCAGGAAGCGCACGATTCGAAATACCAGCAGCACCCGCAGGTCGGCGGGCAAGACAAAGGCGAACCAGAACGGCAGAACCGCCAGCAGATCGACCACGCCGAGCGGACTCGAGACGAACCTCCAGCGCGCCTTCCGCTTGCTCAAATGGCGGTACGGCGCATGCTCGGCAGCGACCCAGATGCGCAAGCCGTATTCGACCGTGAAAATGACCAGCGAAAGCAATTCCACGGCCGTGAACAGCGGCCCGTATTGCGCCTGCAGCGCCGGCACCGACTCCAACGTCATCGTGACGAGGTTGAGGACGATCAGGGCGACGATCAGCCGGCCGACGACGAGGCTGCTGCGATCGCCGATCGCGCCGTGATCCAGGATTTCGTAGAGGCGGTGCCGCAGACCGGCGGCGTTGCGCCAAACATGTCGCGGCATGGCCGAGCCCCGCATCCGTCCCGCCGGCCAAGGAGATCGCTCCGCCCGACGCCGACGGACCGCCCTTGAATAGGCCGCCCGTTGCCGCAAGGCAAATAGCGCCGGCCAGGAGCGGCGGCGTATCCGAACGTCATTCCGCCGCGTCGGCGCGCTCGATCACCACCGGCTCGGACGCCGCCTCGGCGACCTCCGGCGGATCGCGGTTGGGCGCGACGACCGGGTCCTCGACCTCCGCGAGCTTCTCGCGCGCGGCCTCGGCCTCGCGCTGCCGGTTCCACATGCCGGCATAGAGCCCGCCGCTCGCGAGCAGTTGATGGTGGGTGCCGCGCTCGGCGATGGCGCCCCGGTCGAGCACGATGATCTCGTCGGCGCCGACGATGGTCGAAAGCCGGTGGGCGATGACCAGCGTGGTGCGGTTGCGCGACACCCGGTCGAGCGCGTCCTGGATATCCTTCTCGGTATGGCTGTCGAGCGCCGAGGTCGCCTCGTCGAGCAGCAGGATCGGCGGGCCTTTCAGGATCGTGCGCGCGATGGCGACGCGCTGCTTCTCGCCGCCCGAGAGCTTCAGGCCGCGCTCGCCCACCTCCGTTTCGTAGCCGTTCGGCGACATCCGGATGAAATCGTCGATCTGGGCAAGCCGCGCCGCCTCCTCGACCTCGGCATCGCTCGCCTCCCAGCGGCCATAACGGATGTTGTAGCGGATGGTGTCGTTGAACAGCACGGTGTCCTGCGGCACCATGCCGATCGCCGCCCGCAGCGACTGCTGCGTCACGTCGCGGATGTCCTTGCCGTCGATCGAGATGCGCCCGCCCGTCACCTCGTAGAAGCGGAACAACAGCCGCGAGATGGTCGACTTGCCGGCGCCGGACGGCCCGACCACCGCAACCGTATGGCCGGCCGGGACCTCGAAGCTGATCCCTTTGAGGATTTCCCGCCCCGGGTCGTAGGAGAAGGAGACGTTCTCGAAGCGGATGGCGCCGCGCCCGACCGAAAGCGGCCGGGCGCCGGGCCTGTCCTCGATCTCGGGCTTGCGCGCGAGAATCGCGAACATCCGCTCGATATCGATCACCGCCTGCTTGATCTCGCGATAGACCATGCCCATGAAATTGAGCGGCTGGTAAAGCTGGATCATCATCGCGTTGATCATCACGAGATCGCCGACGGTATTGCTGCCCTCCTTGATCCCGTAGGCGCACATCACCATGACGGCGGCGAGCCCGATCGTGAAGATCGTCGCCTGGCCGGCATTGAGCACGGCGAGCGACACATAGGCCTCGACGCTGGCGTCCTCGTAGCGCTTCATCGAGCGGTCGTAGCGCCTGGCTTCCCGCTCCTCGGCCACGAAATACTTCACCGTCTCGTAATTGATGAGCGAGTCGATCGCCTTGACGTTGGCGTCGGTGTCGCTGTCGTTCATCCGGCGACGGATGTTGATGCGCCACTCGGTCGCCTGATAGGTGAACGCCATGTAGCAGGCGACGGTCGCCGTGATGACCGCGACGTAGCGCCAATCGAATTGATAGAGCAGCACGGCGATGATCAGCGCGAGCTCGATGACGGTCGGCACGAGCTGCATGATCACCATGCGAACGATCGTCTCGATGGCGTTGCGTCCGCGCTCGAGCACGCGCGTCAACCCTCCGGTCTTGCGCTCGAGGTGGAAGCGCAGCGACAGCTGGTGCAGGTGCTCGAAGGTGCGGTAGGCGAGGCGGCGCACCGCGTTCATCGCCACCTTGGCGAAGATGCCGTCGCGCATCTGGGTCAGCACCGCCACCAGGATGCGCGTGCCGCCATAGGCGACGGTCATCAGGATCGGCGCCGCCAGCACCCACACGAGCCACGAGGACGGCGCCACCGGCGCGCTGTCGCGGCCGGTGAGCGCGTCGGTCGCCCATTTGAAGGTGAAAGGCACCGCGACGGTCGCGAGCTTGGCGACGACGAGGAGCAGCATCGAGAGGGCGACGCGCAGCTTGAGGTCGCGCCGCTCGGCCGGCCAGATATAGGGCCACAGCCCGGCCATGATCGACAGCAGCGAGCCGTCGCCGTCGGCGGACACCTCGCGCTTCAATGCCGCGCTCGATCGCGGATGGGAATCGGTCATCGGCAGGCCCGGATTGACGGGCCGCGGGGGGACCGTCGAACCCCATTCATATAGAGGTTTTCCGGACCGCAAACAGCCCACACGCGGTCGGGCGGCGCGAGGCTTGACCGCTTCGCCGCCGGAGGCCACATCCCTGACCATGAGCACGATCAAATCGATTTGCGTCTACTGCGCGTCCGGCGCCGGCACCAATCCGCGCTTCGTCGAAGCGGCCAAGCACTTCGGCCGGATCCTGGCCGAGAACCGCATTCGCCTCGTCTATGGCGGGGGCTCGGCCGGGCTGATGGGAGCGCTCGCCGATTCGGTCCTCGACCACGGCGGCGCCGTGACCGGCGTCATTCCGGACTTCCTGGTCAATCGCGAGCACATGCTGCTGCGCGTGCAGGAGCGAATCATCACGCGCGACATGCACGAGCGCAAGCGGGTGATGTTCGAGCGGGCCGATGCGTTCGTCGCCCTGCCCGGCGGGGTCGGCACGCTCGAGGAGCTGGTCGAGCAGATGACCTGGGCACAGCTCGGCCGGCACAAGAAGCCGATCCTGATCCTCAACGTCGAGCGGTTCTGGGATCCGCTGTGCGCGCTGCTCGACCATATGGAGAAGCTCGAATTCATCCGGCCCGGGCTCGGGGTCAATTTCCTGGTGGCCGAACGGGTCGAGGACATTCTGCCCAAGCTGATCGAGGCGGCGCGCGCCGTGTCGGAAGCGGAGAAGGAAATGACGCCGGTCGTCGCCGAGCGGCTGTGAGACTTGCGATCACGCATCAGGCTTAAGAAACGTCACCGCCTCGATGCGATTGCCGTCGGGATCGCGGACGAAGGCGGCGTAATAGCCTTGGCCGTGCCGCGGCCGCAGGCTGGGCGCGCCGTCCGACGCCCCGCCGGCCGCGAGCGCCGCGGCATGGAACGCGTCGACCAGCTCCGCCGCCCGCACGCGCAGCCCCACATGGGCGCCGCAATCGTCCGCGACCGGCGCCATCGCCGCGCGCAGATTGATCCAGAACTCGGGATATTGCTTGCCGAAACCGACCGTGTGCGGCCGCACCTCGAGCTTTTGATAGCCGATGACGCCCAGCACCGCCTCATAGAAGCGCGTCGCCCGGCCAAGGTCGCGCACCGCCACCGAGACGTGGTCGATCATGCTCCTCCCCCGGCCGGTGTCCCGGACGCGGTGCAGCGCCTTAAGCGAGTTCACGCGCGTCTTCGACGCGGTATGGCGGTGCACCCCAGATCCGGGACCTTTCCAAGCGCGAAGTCTGGTACGGTCCCGGTTCTGCAGCGCATCACTTCGTGCTGCGCTGCGCCCGGGACACGGCTCACGCCGGCGCCCCCGACTTCACCAGCTTGTAGACGATCGAATCCATCAGCGCCTGAAACGAGGCATCGATGATGTTGGGCGAGACGCCGACCGTGGTCCAGCGCTCGCCGGCTTCATCCTGGCTTTCGATCAGCACGCGGGTCACCGCCTCGGTGCCGCCGTCGAGGATGCGCACGCGGTAGTCGGTGAGCGTCAATCCGCTGATGTAGCTCTGGTACTTGCCGAGGTCCTTGCGCAGCGCGAGATCGAGCGCGTTGACCGGGCCGTTGCCTTCGGCCGCCGAGATCAGCGTCTCGCCGTCGACCTTGACCTTGACCACCGCCAGCGACACCGTGATCCGCCGGCCGACGGCATTGTCGCGCTGCTCGACGCTGACGTCGAACTTCTCGACGTCGAAATAATTCGGCACCTTGTCGAGCACGCGGCGCGCCAGGAGCTCGAAAGAGGCGTCGGCGGCCTCGTAGGCATAGCCGATCGCCTCGCGCTCCTTGACCACGTCGAGAAGGCGGGCGACGCGCGCGTCGTCCTTGTCGACCTTGATCCCGATGCGGTCGAGCTCGGCGATCACGTTCGATTTCCCGGCCTGATCCGAGACCAGGAGCTTGCGCCGGTTGCCGACCGCGTCGGGCGGCACGTGCTCGTAGGTCGCGGGCTCCTTCATGATCGCCGAGGCGTGAATGCCGGCCTTGGTGGCGAACGCGCTCTCGCCGACATAGGGCGCGTGCCGGTTCGGCGCGCGGTTGAGCATCTCGTCGAGCGTATGCGAAGCATGCGCGAGCGTCTTGAGCTGCGCGTCCGACACGCCGATGTCGAAGCGGTCCGCGAATTCGGGCTTGAGCTTGAGGGTCGGAATGATCGAGACCAGATTGGCGTTGCCGCAGCGTTCGCCGAGCCCGTTGAGCGTGCCCTGGATCTGGCGGGCGCCGGCGCGCACCGCCGCAAGCGAGTTCGCCACCGCCTGCTCGGTGTCGTTGTGGGCGTGGATGCCGACATGGGTGCCGGGGATCACCTTGACGACCGCGCCGACGATCGCTTCGATCTCGTGCGGCAGCGCTCCGCCATTGGTGTCGCAAAGCACGATCCAGCGCGCGCCCTCCTCGTAGGCGGCCGTGGCGCAGGCGAGCGCGAATTGCGGATTGGCCTTGTAGCCGTCGAAGAAGTGCTCGCAATCGAGCAGCACCTCCCGGCCCTTGCCGACCGCCGCCCGCACGCTGTCGCGGATCGAGGCGAGATTCTCCTCGAGACTGGTTTCGAGCGCGACGCGCACGTGATAGTCCCAGGATTTGGCGACGAAACAAATCGCGTCGGCCTTGGCCTCGATGAGGGCCGCAAGCCCGGGATCGTTCGAGGTCGAGCGGCCCGGCCGCCGGGTCATGCCGAAGGCGGTGAAGGTCGCCGCAAGCTTGCGCTCCTGCGCGAACAGCTCGGTGTCGGTCAGGTTCGCGCCGGGATAGCCGCCCTCGACATAGTCGATGCCGAGGTCGTCGAGCATTTTCGCGATCGCGAGCTTGTCGTGCAGCGTGAAATCGACGCCGTTGGTCTGCGCGCCGTCGCGCAGCGTGGTGTCGAAGAGATAGAGGCGTTCGCGGGCCATGTCGAGCTCACGAGAATTGATAGGCGACGTAGAGCGCGATCACGATCGCGGCGGCGATCACCGCGTATTTGAGCACGATGTAGTAGAGCCAGTGCTTCGGGAACGGCGTATCGGGCTTGGTCATCGCGCGCCTGCCTTCGCAGCCAGCTGCTTTTCCATGGTCGTGTTCGCCAGCCACTCGTCGCCGACTGGAACCGAGTTTCGTTGCCGGGCCACGAAGCCCCGGCGCCGGAAGAAGTCCTGCGCGCTGTCGCTCACGTCGGCGGTCAACCGTCGGGCGCCGCGCGAGGCCGCGAGCTTCTCCAGCGCATCGATCAGCATGGTGCCGACCCCGTGGCCGGCGGCCGCCGGATGCACGTAGAGCATATCGACGCGGTCGCCGCCATCGAGCGATGCGAAGCCGACCGGCGATCCGTCGATGATGCCGAGCAAGGTCAAGCCCTGCGTCAGCCGCGCCCCGAAGGCCAATTCGTCGTCGGCGACCGACGCCCAAGCCCGCTGCTGGGCCTCGCTGTAATCGTCCCGGGTCAGCTCCTCGATGCTGGCGCGCAGAATCTCGGCGACGAGCGGAGTATCGGCCGGCAGGTACGGCCGGAGCGCCAGCTTGGGATGCGCACGCGCGGTCACCGCATTGCGCCCTTGGCTGCGGCAGTGCGGAGATCCGCTGCACGTGCGGCGGGCTCGTTACCCTCTCCCCTTGTGGGAGAGGGTCGACCGCGCGCAGCGCGGTCGGGGTGAGGGGTGCGCCCGTGCAGCGTCTCAAGGATAGAAATCAATACCCCTTCGAGATTCGTAAGCACATCATTGTTCCAAAACCTGCGCACGACAAAACCATTCGCCGCAAACCACCGATCGCGACGCTCATCGCTGCGCGATTCCGCATGCTGTCCGCCATCGACCTCGACGATCAACCGCGCGTCATAGCAGACAAAATCGGCGATGAACGGTCCGAGCGGCACCTGCCGGCGGAACTTGAAATTCGCAAACCGCCGATCCCGCAACGCGAACCAAAGCTTGCGCTCGGCGTCGGTCATGCGCGAGCGCAACGAGCGCGCCCGTGCAGTTGCCGTCGGTGGGTCCTCCGGCCGGGCCGCACGCTCGTAACCCTCTCCCCTTGCGGGAGAGGGTGGACGCGAGCGAAGCGAGCGGCCGGGTGAGGGATTCGTGGCCAAGGCCCCCTCACCCGCCTCGCGGCTTTGCCGCTCGGCACCCTCTCCCACAGGGGGAGAGGGTTTCGGAGCGCGCGGCTCGCTCATCGCGCGACCTCCCAGGTGGTGCCGTCCTTAGAATCCTTCAGCACGATGCCCATCGCGGCCAGCTCGTCACGGATGCGGTCGGACTCCGCAAAATTCTTGGCTTTTCGAGCGGCCGTGCGAGTAGCGATACGCGATTCAATATCAGAAGGATCCAATCCAGCCTCACGCACAGCCTTGTTGCGGAATTCACGGTAAGCGCTCACGATATCCTCGCGCAAGCTATCGTCCGCTCGGACATGATCAACAGCTTTCTCGAATCCGAGCAGCAGCAGTGACCCAACTAGCTCAGCTGCTGCATCTGCTGGCATATCGTCGGCCGAAGATGACCTCGCTCTAATGCTAAGTCGATGAAGTTCGGCGATTGCAGCCGGCGTATTAAGATCGTCATTCAATGCCGCAAGAAACGCTTGGGACGGACTTGCTTTGTTTCTATTGGCAAGGACGGTGGCACGTCTTAGGTTCGCGTAGCTGATAGTTGCTTCCACTAGACTTTCTTGCGTCCAATCAATTGGCTGCCGATAGTGTGTTTTGAGCATGTTCAGACGCAAGACCTCACCCCAACGAGAATCATTCGGTGCCTGCTGCAGTAGGTCCCGGATCGTGATGAAGTTGCCTTCCGACTTGGCCATTTTCCGGCCTTCGACCTGCAGGAAGCCGTTGTGCATCCAGAAGCTCGCCATGATCGGCGTGTGGAACGCGCAGCGCGACTGCGCGATCTCGTTCTCGTGGTGCGGAAAGACGAGATCGATGCCCCCGGCATGGATGTCGAACTGATGCGGATGCGCCAAGCCGCGCTCCGACAGACGCGGCTGTTCCTGCGTCCATAGCCAGCGGTCGGACATCGCCGAGCACTCGATGTGCCAGCCGGGCCGCCCCGGCATCGCGATGCCGGCCGGCGACGGCCAGGACGGCTCGCCCGGCTTCGACGGCTTCCACAGCACGAAGTCCATGGGATCGCGCTTGAAGGGCGCCACCTCGACGCGCGCGCCGGCGATCATCTCGTCGAGCGAGCGCTTGGAAAGCTGGCCGTAATCCGGCATCGAGGCGACGCTGAACAGAACGTGCTCGTCGGCGACATAGGCATGGCCGGACGCAATCAACCGCTCGATGAGCGTCCTCATTTCCTCGATGTGCTCGGTCGCGCGCGGCTCGACGATCGGAGGGAGGCAGCCGAGCGCGTCGACGTCCTCGTGGAACTGGCGCTCGGTTTTCTCGGTGACGAGGCGGATCGCCTCGTTGAGCGGGAGGTTCGGATGCTCCTCCGCCGCGCGCGCGTTGATCTTGTCGTCGACGTCGGTGATGTTGCGCACGTAGACGACGCGGTCGGCGCCGTAGCGGTGGCGCAGCAGCCGGAACAGGAGGTCGAACACGATGACCGGGCGTGCGTTGCCGATATGGGCGAAGTCGTACACCGTCGGCCCGCACACGTACATGCGCACGCGCCCGGGATCGAGCGGCACGAACGGTCGCTTCTCGCGCGTCAAGGTATCGTAGAGCTTCAATTCCATGGACGACGCCTCGTGCCGCTCGACCGGCCGGTCCGAGCCGAAAACCTAAAGCGTCTCGGCCCGCTGGCCGGGCGTCCAAGCATCTCGATCAGGAGAACAGAGACGGCCGCCAGCGAGCGTCGGGTCGCTAGCCGATAATCTCCCGGCAAATGCCGCAGATATGGTTAAGGCCGTTCATGGCGGCGGAGAATGGGAAGCGTAGGCGCGCTCGTCAAGGGGGCTGATCGGGGGCCGATCGTGGCTCCACGACAACGGGCTAACCGCCTCTCCCGGAAGGGTTTTCCCGTTTGGGCGCGACCCGGCGCAATTTAGGCCGGCAGTGTGGCTTTCATGTCCTAGGCAAATCGGCCCGATGCCCGCTAACACGCCGTTAGTGATCGCGTGGAAACGGTGCCGACCGGTTAGGGACGGCTTAAGCGTTGCTACGCATTCTCGGCGTCGCGTTCCGATCTCAGGGGAAACGGGGGGTTGATCGATGCGCCACGTATTCGTCGCGCTCGTGCTCGCGGGCTCCATTATGAGCAGCGCCGCCCAAGCCGAAAAGCGCACGTTCATCATTGCCAACAATTCCGACGGCTATGGCGTCGACCGCTGCCTCGCAACCGGCGCGACCTGCGGGGTCCCCGCGGCGACCGCCTATTGCAGGTCGCGGGACTTCGCCCGTGCCGCGTCGTTCCGCAAGGTCGATCACGACGAGATCACCGGCGCGGTGCCGTCGACCAGCGGGGCCGGCGGCCGCGACGAATTCGTCGCCATCGAGTGCCTGCGCTGACGCGATCGCCCGCCTGAGCGCACACCGGCTCGCCCGGATCGGGGCTTCCCCGCAGCAGCCGTCGCGAGTACGCGAGCGCCGTTGCGCGGCCGGCGATCTTCCGCCAATCTCGACCTGCCCGTGACGGTCCTCGCTGCAAGCAGGCGGACCGCTCTGCGCCCGGGGGCGCGGTCGATGACGAATGCCGATCCAATTCGTGATGGCGCTGCGCCGGGCGCGGGCGCGCCCGCCGCAGCCGCGCCGGCGCCGGTGCTGAAGCTCGAAGATTTCCTGCCCCACCGGCTCAATGTCCTCTCCAGCCTGGTGTCGCAGGCGCTGACGCGGGTCTACGGCCGTCGTGGTATCGGGATACCGGAATGGCGCGTGCTGGTCACGCTCGGCGAAAACGGGGTGATGACCGGGAAGGCGGTCGGGGCGCGCACCCATATGCACAAGACCAAGGTGTCGCGCGCGGTGGCGCAGCTCGAGCAGCGCAAGTTCGTGACCCGGCGTGCCAACCGCGCCGATTTGCGCGAGTCCTTTCTGTCGCTGACGCCGGCCGGCCGCGCGGTCTACGAGGAGCTCGCGCCGAGCGCGCTCGAGTTCATGGATCGGCTCGCCGAGGTGGTCGCGCCCGCCGACCGTCCCGCCTTCGACCGCGCCATGAAGCAATTGACCGAGCGCTCGGCCGAGCTCGTTGCCGAGACCGAGCGCGGCAAGGTCTGAAACCGGGTGGCGCGGCGATCGATCGGAACTCCCGGCAAGGAGGAAACGTGAAGCTCTATACCTTTTTCCGCTCGTCGGCGGCGTTCCGGGTTCGCATCGCCCTCAACCTCAAGGGCCTGGCGAGCGAGGTGATCTCGATCCACCTGCAGAAGGAGGGTGGGCTCAACAGGAAGCCGGAATTTCGCGCGATCAATCCGCACATGCGCGTGCCCGCGCTCGCGGTCGATTCCGGCGACGTGCTCATCCAATCGCTCGCGATCATCGAATATCTCGACGAGATCAATCCCGAGCCGCCGCTCTTGCCGCGCGATCCGCTCGCGCGCGCGAAGGTGCGGGCGCTGGCGCAGGTGATCGCCTGCGACATCCATCCGCTCAACAACGTGTCGCCGCTGCGCTACCTCAAGCACGAGCTCGGCCAGGACCAGGCCAAGATCGACGGCTGGTATCACCACTGGATCCACGACGGCTTCGCGGCCGTGGAGGCCATGCTCCGTCCCGGCCCCTACGCCTTCGGCAGCGAGGTGACGCTCGCCGACGTCTGCCTCGTGCCGCAGGTCTACAATGCGCGGCGTTTCAAGGTACCGCTCGACCGTTACCCCAAGATCGTGGCGGCCGACGCCGCCTGCGGCAAGCTTGCGGCCTTCGACCAGGCCCGGCCGGAGAACCAGCCGGACGCAGAATGACGGCCTCCTGAACCGGCAGCCGCTCGGACCGATCCTTCGTGGCACCCTGGCATCTCGTTCGCGTCGTCCTCTGGATGACCGGGGCCCTGCTGTCGTTCTCGGCGATGGCGGTCTCGATCCGCGTGCTGTCGAGGACCTTGAGCATCATGGAGATTCTGGCCATGCGCGCGGGCCTCGGCTTGCTGGTGATGGCGAGCCTGGCGGTGCTGCGCGCCGACCTGCGGGCGATGATCCCCAGCCGGCACTTGGCGCTGCACCTCTTTCGCAACAGCGTTCATCTCGGGGCGCAATATCTGTGGGCGATGAGCGTGCTGCTGCTGCCGCTCGCGACGGTGTTCGCGCTCGAATTCACTGCGCCGGCATGGACGCTGCTGCTGGCGCTGCCGGTGCTGGGCGAGCGCATGACGGCGAGCCGGATCGGCGCCGTCGTCCTCGGCCTCATCGGGGTGCTGGTGATCCTGCGTCCGGGCCTGGCGACCTTTCAACCCGCGGCGCTGCTGGTGCTCGCCGCGGCGGCCGGATTTGCCACCACGCTGATAACCACGAAAAAGCTGACCCGCACCGACAGCGCCTTCACCATCATCTTCTGGATGAATCTCATCCAGTTGCCGCTCGCCCTCATCGGGTCGGACCTGCTGTTTCCGGTAAAGCTCGAACTCGCTCAGCTGCCGGCGGTCGTCGCCGTCGGCATCTCGGGGCTCGCCTCCCATTATTGCCTGGCCAACGCCTTTCGGATCGGCGACGCCACCGTGGTGGTGCCGCTCGATTTCATGCGCATTCCGCTGATCGCGGTGGTGGGCTGGTGGCTTTACCGCGAGCCGCTCGACGCCTTCGTGTTCATGGGCGCCGGCCTCATCATCAGCGGCATCCTGTGGAATCTCCGCAACGAGGCCCGCCGGATCCGGCCAATCGACGCGCCGGCGGCGGCCGCGCCGGCGACTGGCCGCAACCCGCCATAGGGCTACGCTGCCGCCGGGGGCGAACGGACACGGCGCTTTCTTCACACTTTGGTCACCATTCCGGCGCTTCCATCCTCGACCTTCGGGGCGGGTTCCGATTCATGAATTGGACTGGGATCGCGAAATTCTTGCGCCGACCGGGAGCCTTGCTGCCCGCCCTCGTTCTATGCGCGGTGCCCGCGGCGGCGCAGTACGGCGGCCCGCCGTTCTCCCCTCCCCCCAACGCGCCCGGCCGCAGCCAAGCCTGCCTGCGGCTCGAGAGCCAGCTCGCCGCCATCGACCGCGGCGCCGCCGTCGACCCGGCCCGGGCCGAGCAGATCAAGCGCCTGGAGGACACGGCCGCAAGGCAGCAGGCCGAGCTCGATCGCCTCGGTCAACAGTCGCAGCGAATGGGCTGCCAAGGCTTGGGCTTTTTCGCCCTGTTCACCGGGCAGTCGCCGCAATGCGGACCGCTCAACAATCAAATCCAACAGGCGCGGGCGACGCTTGATCGCACCATCGCCGACCTTCAGCGCCTGCAAGGCAATAGCGGCGAGCGCGAGGCTCAGCGCCGCGGCGTGCTGGTGGCGCTCGGCCAGAACGATTGCGGCCCGCAATATCGCCAATACGCCAACAGCGGGTTCGGCGGTTTCTTCGACAACCTGTTCGGCGGCAATTCCGCCGTCCCGGACGGACCGCTGGCGGGCACCTATCGGACGGTGTGCGTGCGGACCTGCGACGGCTATTACTTCCCGATCTCCTATTCCACGGTGCCGACCAAGTTCGCCGACGACGAGCAGCTTTGCCGGCGCCTCTGCCCCGCCACCGAGGCGACCCTCTACACCTACCGCAACCCGGGCGAGGACATATCGCGCGCGGTATCGAGCAGCGGCAGGAATTATTCGGAGCTGCCGACCGCGTTCAGCTACCGCAAGCAATTCAACGCTGCCTGCAGCTGCCGACTGCCGGGCCAGTCCTGGGCCGAGGCGCTCAAGCAGGGCGACGACCAGACCCTCGAGCGCGGCGATATCGTCGTCACCGAGGAGCGGGCGAAGCAGCTCTCGCAGCCGCGTTTCGACGCGCAAGGCAAGCCGGTCAATCTCGACCCCAATCCGGGGCGGCCGGCGCCGCCGAAAAACGCCAAGCCGAATGCGGATGCGCCGGCGAACGCCACGTCCTCGCCGTCGGGCGGTGCCGCGGCTGCGGCCACGCCGCCGACCGAAGCCAAAGCCGAGGAAGATCCGAGCAAGCGCAAGGTGCGCGCGGTCGGGCCGGCGTTCTATCCGGTGCGGTGACGAAATCCTGATCTGGATCGTCGGCCCGTTGATCACACGCTCTTGGTAAGGGAAAAGCGCTGCTCGGCGGCGAGGCATTCCGCCTCGGGCAGTCCCAGCTCCCGGCGCACGAGATTGGTGCCGAGCACCATCGCCACCATCTTGTAGGCCGCGTGCCGCCGGCCCATGCCTTCGCGGCCCATGCCGCAGTCCGATGAAACGACCAGGCGCTCGGGCGGAATGTGTTTCAGCGCTTCCCGGATGATGGCGGCGATCTCGTCCGGCCGCTCGACCTGCAAGGTGTGATGGTCGATCACGCCGATGACGACCTTCTTGTCCTTGATCACCTCGCCGATCGCCTTCAAGTCGCCGGTGCCGGACGAGCAGGTCTCGAACGTGAGGGCATCGGCGTCGACCCCGTTGAGGGCCTCGAGCGTCGGCTGATAGCTCTGCACGTCCCGGAAGATGCGCTGCTGCGACGGGTTGCCCCAGCAGGTATGGCACCACACCTCGGTCTTCGCGCGCAGCCCCTTCACCGTGTTGTTGAAGATCTTGACGAGGTCGTCGACGTCGAGCCTGCCGAAGGTCTTGCCGCGCGCCGGCACCATGTGGATCTGCGGCTCCTCCATCTGGATCACCGGGCAGCCGGCATCGGCGAGCGCGCCGAGCTCCTCGTTGAGCGCGTTGCTGATCGCCCAGGTCCGCTCGACCGGGTCCTTGTAATAGTCGTCCTCGACCGAGACCGCGATCAGCTCGGGCAGGATGGTTCCGAACTTGACCGGCTTCCTGGTCATGCGCTGCGCCGTCTTCCACATCGCGGTGTATTGCAGCCGCCCGCGCCCGATCGGCCCGACGATGCGGGGAAACACCCGCGCCTCGAGAAAATCGTGCAGGATATGCCCGCGCGGATAGGCCGCGGCGCCGATCTTGTAGGTCATCGGCTCGGCCGTCTCGGCGAATCCGTCCATGTGGGTCAGTGGATAGCTCTGCCAGCTCATGCCGCCGACCTCTTCGTCGTAATGGGCGTCGCCGTCGGTCAGGATGTCGAGGCCGGCCGTTTCCTGTGCCCGCAGAAAGCACGAGACGGCGTCCTCGTATTGCTCGCGATAGCGGGAGTTGACCATCGCTTCGAGGAAGCTCCGCGAGCCGAGGACCGCGTTGTACCAGGCCGGCCGCGGCAGCGAGCCGATGATCGAGGTTGGCAGCGTGACGCCGGCTGACGCCTTGTACATCGATCCCTCACGTGCGGTCGCAACTCCGGCGGATGCCGGCTCAAAGGTCGCAGGCCTCGCTCTTCGCCGCCGCCGGCCCGCCGGCGATGAGCGAGCGGTCGGGCTCGGGCAGCGGCGCACCGGAATCGCGGAAGCGATTGACAATGGGGTAACGGCGGTCGCGGCCGAAATTCCTCAGCGTCACCTTGACGCCGGGCGCGGCCTGCCGGCGCTTGTATTCGGCGAGATTGAGCATGCGCTCGACCCGCATCACGAGGTCGCGGTCGAAGCCTTGCTCGACGATCTTGGCGATCGGCTCCTCGCGCTCCACCAGCCGCTCGAGGATGCCGTCGAGCACGTCATAGGGCGGCAGAGAGTCCTGGTCGGTCTGGTTCTCGCGCAGCTCCGCGGTCGGCGCGCGGGTGAGGATATGATCGGAGATCACCGGCCCCGCCGGCCCGAGCGCGCCGGCGGGCGTCCACTCGTTGCGCAGCCGCGCCAACCGGTAGACCTCGGTCTTGTAGAGATCCTTGATCGGGTTGAACCCGCCGTTCATGTCGCCATAGAGCGTGGCATAGCCGACCGACATCTCCGACTTGTTGCCGGTGGTCACCACCATCAGGCCGAACTTGTTGGAGATCGCCATCAGCACGGTGCCGCGCGTGCGCGACTGCAGGTTCTCCTCGGTGACATCGCGCGGCGCCCCGGCGAACACCGGCGCGAGCGCGGCCTCGAGCCCGGCGACCGCGCTCTCGATCGGCACCACGTGGTATTGCACGCCGAGCGCCTCGGCGACGCGCGCGGCATCGTCGAGCGAATCCTGCGAGGTGAACCGATAGGGCAGCATCACGCAGCGCACGCGCTCGGCGCCGAGCGCGTCGACCGAAAGCGCCGCCGCCAGAGCGGAATCGATGCCGCCAGAGAGGCCGAGCACCACCCCCTTGAAGCCGTTCTTGCTCACGTAATCGCGCAGCCCCAGCATGCAGGCGCAATAGTCCGCCTTGTCGTCGGCCTCGACCGCCAGCATGGGACCATCGACGCAGCGCCACGCGTTGCCGCGGCGCTCCCAGCGCAGCGTCGCGACCATCTCGCGGAAGGCCGGGAGCTGGAAGGCGAGCGAACGGTCGGCGTTGAGCCCGAAGGAGGCGCCGTCGAACACCAGCTCGTCCTGGCCGCCGACCTGGTTGACATAGATGATCGGCAGATCGCTTTCCGTGGCCCGGGCCACGGCCAGGTTGAGCCGCACGTCGTCCTTGTCGCGCGAATAGGGCGAGCCGTTCGGCACGATCATCAGCTCGGCCCCGGTCTCGGCCAGGCACTCGACCACGTCCTCGTAGTCGCCCCACTCGGTCCAGATGTCCTCGCAGATCGGAACGCCGATGCGCACGCCGCGGAAGTTCACGGGGCCCGGCGGCGGTCCTGGCGCGAACACGCGCCGCTCGTCGAACACGCCGTAGTTCGGCAGGTTCACCTTCAGGCGCACGGCGGCGATGACGCCGCGGTCGAGCAGGCAATAGGCGTTGTAGAGCTTGGCGTCCTCGACCCAGGGCGTGCCGATCATGAGCGCCGGGCCGCCGTCGGCGGTCTCGCGCGCGAGCTCTTCGATGCTCGCTCGACAGGCCGCCTGGAAGGCCGGCTTGAGCACCAGATCTTCCGGCGGATAGCCGGACAGGAACAGTTCCGACAGGACCACGAGATCGCTGCGGTCACCGGCGGCGACGGCCCGCGCGCGGCGCGCCTTGTCCGCGTTGCCGGCGATGTCGCCGACGGTCGGATTGAGCTGCGCAACCGTGATCGCCAAACGGTCGGTGGGGCGGGCGTTCATAGGCATAGGTCTAGCGCATGTTCCGGAAAAGTGGGACCCGGTTTCCGAATGGAACATGCGCAAAATCAAAAAGGCTGGAGATGCGCTGCAGTCGCAACGCGGGCACCCGGAAGTCGCCGTCACATCAGCCCGACGCGCTCGGCAAGGGCCAAGAGCCAGACGAGGCCGGCCATGACCAGCGCCAGGCCCACCGCCGCCGAGCCCATGTCCTTGACCCGGCCGATCAGCGAATCGTTCTCGCGCGAGACCCGGTCGGCAAGCTTCTCGATCGCGGTGTTCAACAGCTCGACCACGAGAAGGAGCAACACGACCCCGATCAGCATAAGCCGCTTCCACGCCGCCTCGGTAACGATGAAAGCGAGCGGCACGGCAGCGACGAGCAGGGCGAGCTCCTGGCGAAACGCTTCCTCGCTGCGCATGGCGGCGCGCAGCCCATTCCAGGAATTGACGGTGGCGCGCAGCAGTCTTTCCATGGGAGCCAAGGCGATGGTCGGCAAGACATCCGAGTTTGCGCTCAATCTATCGTCATCCCGGCCCAAATCCAGCAGCAGGCCGACTGCGCCCGCGGCCACGACCCGACAGGGTCAGTGCACGTCGATCACGAAGTAGGGTCCGAGCTTCAGGCTCGCCTGCACGAACACCCCGAAATTCTGGGTCTTCCATTCGACCGGCTGCGGGGAGGCGACGAAGCCATTGATGTGGTTTTCGAAGTGGCTCAGCCCGCGGGTCTGCATGTACCAATAGCGGCCGCCGATGCCGAGGCTCAGCCCGTCGGTCACGCGATAGGACAGGAACCCCTCGACCTGGTAGCCCCAGCCCTTTCCGTCCTCCGGGACCGGCCCGCTGAAATCGCCGGGCTGGTCGCTGATGCGCAGCCAGTGGGCGTCGGAGCCGTTGAGCCAGACATAGGGCAGCCAGGCGGCGTCGAGGCTGAGGCGGAAGCGATCGAACTCGACCGCGGCATCGACGCCCAGCCGCACCGAATACCAGTTGTTGTCCTGGGTGATCACCTTGACCTGGTTCGGGATCGGGAACGCGCCGCAGATGAACGGATTGAACGAGATTTGCGTGCAGCCGAAGGCGCTCACGGTCTCGTTCATGTAGTGAAAGCCGCCGAACAACCCGATGCGAAAGTCCGGTCCCCAGAGCACGTTGAAACCGGCATCGACGCTGGCATAGATCGGGGAACCGTTTTCCTGCACGCTCAGCGTAGCCGAATAAGGCTGCAGCGGCGGCGGCAGCCCGAAATCCTCGTCCCTGAGATTGCCCTTCCGGAGAGCTCCGCCGCCCGCATAACCCTTCAGGAACCAGCGGCGGTCGAGATCGAAGCGGGTATAGGCCTCGGCGGCGAAGATCGAGAGGTCGCGGTAGGTGAGCCGCGATATGAGCTGCGTGCCGCTGGCGTCGTAGAGATTCTTCGCGGTGGTGCCGCGGCCGTACCAGAAGCGCAGCCCGAAATCGGCGGTGTAGGTCGGGGCCTGCTGGTCGAACGGGCGGTAGACCCAGTCGCCGGCGCGCACCGGCGCCGCGCTCAGCACGCTCGCCGCGAACGCCAGCGCCAGGCGCGCGCCAGCGGACAGCAGCGGTTTTGTTGTCGGCATCGGACGTCCCCCCGGACATTGCGAGGACCAGTCTGTCGCCGAATGATTTTCGCAATACTTACAAATCGAGCGACCCGGTTAGGCAATCGGTGCTATTCTTAATGAGCACATAGCGGCGAGCGTTAATGCGCGGCTAAGCCGCGAATGCATTTACCTTCATGGATGGTGAATGCGCGGCCACATGCTGCGCGGCGCGCGGCGGCTCGCGGCCTGGATGGCATGGCGAACCCGGATTCTCGCCGCGGCCGAGCTTCACGCGGGCACGATGCTCGACCGAGGCTACGCGATCACAGACCCGCCGCCGCCGGCAGCGGCGCCGCCTTGGCGGTGCGCTCGGCCTTGAGCAGGTCGGCGAGCAGGAACGCGAGATCGATCGACTGCTCGGCGTTGAGCCGGGGGTCGCAGACCGTGTGGTAGCGGTCCTTGAAGTCCGCGTCGGTGATCATGCGTGCGCCGCCGGTGCACTCGGCGACGTTCTGGCCGGTCATCTCGAGATGCACGCCGCCGCCGTGGGTGCCTTCCGCGCGATGGACCGCAAAGAAGGTCTTAACCTCCGACAGGATGCGGTCGAACGGCCGCGTCTTGTAGCCGGTCTCCGAGGTGATGGTGTTGCCGTGCATCGGATCGCACGACCACACCACCAGCTTGCCCTCCCGCTGCACGGCGCGGATCATGGCCGGCAGCTGGTCGCCGACCTTGTCGGCGCCGATCCGCACGATCAGCGTCAACCGACCCGGCTCGTTTTCCGGATTGAGGATGTCGATCAGGCGCAGCATTTCGTCGACCTTGGTCGAGGGGCCGCATTTGAGCCCGAGCGGATTGATGATGCCGCGGCAGAACTCGACATGCGCGTGGTCGGGCTGGCGGGTACGGTCACCGATCCAGACCATGTGGGCGGAGGTGCAGCAGAACGTGCCGGGACGAGTCGAATCCTCCCGCGTCATCGCCTGCTCGTAGCCGAGCAGCAGCGCCTCGTGGCTGGTATAGAAATCGGTGCTCTTGAGCTCGGGATGGCTCTCGAGATCGAGCCCGCAGGCCTGCATGAAGCCGAGCGCCTCGGAGATGCGGTCGGCGAGTTCCTCGTAATGGTGCGACTGCGGGGAGTCCTTGACGAAGCCGAGCGTCCATTGCCGCACATTGGCGAGATTGGCGTAGCCGCCGTGCACGAAGGCGCGCAGCAGGTTGAGCGTGGCGGCCGAATGCCGATAGGCCTCGATCTGTCGCGCCGGATCGGGACGGCGGGCCGCTTCGGTGAACTCGACGCCGTTGACGACATCGCCGCGGTAGCTCGGCAACTCCTTGCCGTCCTTCTTCTCGGTCGGCGACGTGCGCGGCTTGGCGAACTGCCCGGCGATGCGGCCGACCTTCACCACCGGCAAGGCGGCGGCATAGGTGAGCACCACCGCCATCTGCAGGAACACGCGCAGGAAGTCGCGGATATTGTTGGCGCTGACATTGTTGGCGCTCGGCTCGGTGAAGCTCTCGGCGCAATCCCCGCCCTGCAGCAGGAAGCCCTCGCCCGTGGCGACCTTGCCGAGCGCCCGCTTGAGGTTGCGCGCCTCGCCGGCAAAGACCAGCGGCGGGAAGGTGGCAAGCTGCCGCTCGACGGCCTCGAGCGCCGCCGGGTCCGGATAATCGGGGACCTGGAGAATCGGCTTCCCGCGCCAACTGTCGCGCGTCCAACGCTCGGGCATGACCGCCCTCCACTACGCTAAGCCCCGGCAGGGGCGAGATTTTTCAATCGGGCAGCTTATACACGACGGGGGGCGCCGGAAGCCAGACCCGCCCTTCGAAAGCTACTCCGCCGCCTCGCGCCGATGGCTGAGCGCCTTCTCCCGCAGCGTCACGAGCTCCTCCGCGGCGGTCGGATGCACCGCCATCACCGCGTCGAGATCGGCCTTGGTCGCCTTCATCTTCACGGCGATGCCGACGAGCTGGACCATCTCGGCGGCGTCCGGCCCGACGATGTGGCAGCCGACCACGCGCTCGGTCTCGCCGTCCACCACCAGCTTGAAGAACGCGCGCGTATCCCGGCCGGCCAGAGACATTTTCATCGGGCGGAACGACGTCTTGTAGATATCGACCTTGCGGAGCTGCGCGCAGGCCTGCGTCTCGGTGAGACCGATGACGCCGACCTCTGGTTCGGAGAAAACGGCGGTCGGCACGTTGGCGTGATCGACCGCCGTCGGCTTGCCGCCGAATACCGTATCGGCGAAGGCATGGCCCTCGCGGATCGCGACCGGCGTCAGGTTGACCCGGTTGGTGACGTCGCCGACCGCGTGGATATGCGGGACCGAGGTCCGCGACATCGGATCGACGGCGATGCCGCGGTTGTGGGTGAAATGCACGCCGGCGGCTTCGAGGCCGAGGCCGACCACGTTCGGCCAGCGCCCCAACGCGAACATCACCTTGTCGACTTCGACCGTGCTCCCGTCGGAGAGCGTCGCGGTGAAGGTGTCTTGCGTGGGCCGCACGGCATGGACGGTCTTGCCGCAGACGATCCTGACCCCCCGCATCGTCATTTCCGCGTTCAGATGCGCGCGCAGATCGTCGTCGAAACCGCGCAGGATATTCTCGCCGCGATAGACCAGCGTCACCTCGGAGCCGAGCCCGTTGAAGATGCCCGCGAACTCGACGGCAATATAGCCGCCGCCCTGGATCAGGATGTGCTTTGGCAATTCCTCAAGATGGAACGCTTCGTTCGAGGAGATGACATGCTCGATCCCGGGGATCTCGGGACCCTGCCACGGCGCCGCGCCGGTGGAAATGAGGATGTGGCGGGAGCGGATTCTGTCGCCTGTCGCGGTGAGCCGCACGGTGTGCGGGTCCTCGAGAACGGCGCGGCTCTTGACGAGCTCGACACGGGCGCGCTCGAGCGCCGTCGTATAGGCGAGCTCGAGCCGCGCGATCTCGCGATCCTTGTTGGCGATCAGCTTTCGCCAGTCGAAGACGGGCTCCGCGACGGCCCAGCCGTAGCCGGCCGCGTCCTCGAAATCGTCGGAAAACCGCGCGGCATAGACGAGCAGTTTCTTGGGAACGCAGCCGCGGATCACGCAGGTGCCGCCGACCCGGTATTCCTCGGCCACCATGACGCGCGCGCCGTAGCCGGCGGCAATCCGCGCGGCGCGCACGCCTCCGGACCCCGCTCCGACCACGAACAGATCGACGTCGTAATCGGCCATGTCGTTTATCCGGGAATCAGGCCATGGGAATCAGCGCCGGAGCAACGCAAGGACGATTTGGCAGTCACGACGCCGTCACCCGATTGCGACCATCCAGTTCCGAGCCGGGGACTAGATGTCATGCCCGCGCTTTTTCATTTCCGCGCGCATCTTGCCGATAATCTCTTCCGACAGCTTGTTGGCCCAGTTCTGGGCATTTTTCATGCTTTGATCCAAGATCGCCGGCTCTTCCGCGATCAACTTCTTTCCGAGCGGCGTCTTGTAGAAGGCAAGGGCGTCCTTGAGCTCCTGCTCGTTGAAGCGCGAGGCATAGATCCTGGCGAAATCGTCCTCGACCTCGACGCCGCGGCCGGCATAGTCGGCATGCAGCTTGGCGGCGACCTCGGTCAGATCCTTGCCGAGCATGGGATTGGTCTGCAGGAAGACGGTCTTGGCCCGCTCGATGACGCCCGACACCAGCGGCTTGTAGATGGCGCCGGCACCTTTCACCGCGATCAGCTCCTTGGCGGTGGCAACCGCGCTCGCCGAGGGCTGCTGGGCGGCGGCGCTCCCGATGGGGACCGCGAGCGCGAGCGCGAGCAGCAAGGCAAAAGGCGGCCGTACGACCGAATAAGCGAACATGGAGACTCTCCTCTTCAACTACTGCGAGCTCGCGTCTGGCAAAGATGCTCAAGACCGTTCGACCACGCGGACGCCGTTCGCGCCGCAGACGATGGCGGCCTGGGCGAGCCCGATGAACAGGCCGTGCTCGACCACGCCGGCAATGCCGTCGAGACGATCCGCGAGCGCCCGCGGATCGACGATCCGCTCAAGCGCGGCATCGAGAATCCAGTGCCCGCTATCCGTGACCAAAGCGTGACCGTCCGCGGCCCGTCGCAGCAGCGCCGGCCCCGCGCAACCGGCCGCCGCGACCGCCGCCTCCACCGCCCGCCGGGTCGCGGTCAATCCGAACGGCACCACCTCGATCGGCAGCGGGAAGCGGCCGAGCGCCGAGACCCATTTCGATTCATCGGCAATGACGATCAGGCGCGCGGACGCCGAGGCGACGATTTTTTCCCGCAGCAGCGCGCCGCCACCTCCCTTGATCAGAGAGAGATCGGGACCGATCTCGTCGGCGCCGTCGACCGTTAGATCGAGCTCCGGCGTCTCATCGAGGCTGGTGAGCGGCACGCCCAGCCGCTCGGCGTCGCCGCGGGTGGCTTCCGACGTGGGCACCGCGACGACGTCGAGGCCGGAACGCACGCGCTCGGCGAGGAGCTCGACGAAATGCTTCGCGGTCGAGCCGGTACCGAGGCCGAGCCGCATGCCCGGGCGCACGAATTCGACGGCATGGGCGGCAGCGGCACGCTTTTGGGCATCGATATCCATCGCCATCGAGGCCGGCGGGCTCCGAGATCCGGGCATTGACCGCGTCTATCTAGCGCCGTCGGGCGGGAGAGCATAGTCCATTTGCCGTCGATCGGGTTTTGGACCAAGCTGGCTGCTCTCCCCCAACCGTTGGCGATCTGATGATTTTTCCCACCGTCGTGTTCGATCTCGACGGCACGCTGGTCGACAGCGCGCCCGACCTCGTCGCCGCGCTCAACGTCATTTTCGGCCGCGAGGGTCTGCCGCCAGTCGCCTACAATGCCGCTCGCAAGCTGGTGGGTGGGGGTGCCCGCGCGATGATCGAGCGCGGGCTGGCGGCGGAGGGCCGCAAGCTTGCGGCAGCGGAAGTCGAGCGCCTGGTGCGCGATTTCATCGAGGAGTATGCCGCGCATATCGCCGACCGCTCGCGGCCTTTTCCTGGGCTCGAGGCGGCGCTCGGGGCGCTCGCCGCGGGCGGCTGCCGCTTCGCGGTGTGCACCAACAAGCTCGAATGGCTCGCCGTGCGGCTGCTCGGCGCCCTCGGCCTGTCGGAGCGTTTCGTCGCCATTTGCGGCGGCGATACCTTCGGCCTGCAAAAGCCGCATCCCGAATTGCTGCGGCGCACCATCGCGCGGGCCGGGGGCCATTGCGACCATGCGGTGATGGTGGGCGATTCCATCACCGACATCGCGACCGCACGGGCGGCCGGAGTTCCCGTCGTCGCCGTCGACTACGGCTATACCGAGACCCCGGTGGCGGAATTCGCTCCCGACAGGGTCGTCAGCCGCCTTCCTGACCTGCCGGATGTCGTGTTTGGCTTGCTCACCGCCGGCCACCCGGCCCGGGCCGGGAACTGAGCCCCCATTTACCGTGTCGCCAAGAGCGTCGGTTCATCGGCGTTTCTCCTCATCGCCGCCACACTTTGGGGCAATTTAGGGCTCAACCATTGACGCGGATGGGGTACCGGGGTCGCCGTCAGGCCCCGTCGAGTCGAAATTTGGGGACGGGTTGGCGCTCGCCACCCGAGGGGTGAGACCATGAGCCGAGTCATTGCCGTCGTGGCATGTGGCTTCAGCCTTGCCGCATGTTCTACATCGTTTCCGAGCCTGAGTTCGCTCAAGCCGTCCCCCTCGACCGAGACGCTGCGCATCGAGTCCGAACCGCCGGGCGCGGATGCCAGGACCTCGCTGGGACAGAGCTGTCGCACGCCGTGCGAGCTCACGGTGCAGAGCGGGGGCGAGCTCGCGGTGACGCTGGCGCTCAGCGGCTATCAGCCGCAGACCGTCTCAGTGCAGCGGGAGGCTCCGACGGCGGCCGAACGCGGCTCGGAATATTCTAGCGCCTCGGCACGGCTCGCGCCCAATCCGGTCTATGTGGAACTTGAGCCGGCGCCGGCCGGGCCGCCGGCGAAAAGGCCGGTCAAGAAGAAACCGCGCGTGGCGACGGCCCGCCCGGCGGCGCCAGCGACCGCGGCGGCGGCTACCGCCTCGGCGGCGCCGGCGACCACAGCGGCTGCCGCGCCAGCGGCTGCTCCGCCGCCGATGCCGGCAACGCCCGCCGAACCGGCAGTATCTGCGACCAACTATCCCTGGCCGTCGAGATAGCCTCGGCCGACGGGCACTTCCCGCTTGGAGTTTCGGACGCGCCGGAGCGCTGGACGCTCTGGCCGATATCCGTCAGAATTCCCATATGACGTGGCGAAACCATCGCCTTGCCCAGGGTCTCGGCGAACGAGCGCGGCGGGCGCTGCCGGCTCCGCGGGCGGCGGGCCGGACGGGCGGGAATTCGTGATGACGCAAGCGCAAAGTCTCCCATTCGACCGCGAAGGACGCGGCCGCGCGCTGGTCGATCCATTCGGGCGCGCGATCACCTATCTGCGCGTGTCGGTGACCGATCGCTGCGATTTCCGCTGCATCTATTGCATGTCGGAGCACATGACGTTCCTGCCGAAGGCGGACCTGCTTACGCTCGAGGAGCTCGACCGGCTTTGCAGCGCCTTCATCGCGCGGGGCGTGAGGAAGCTCCGGCTCACCGGTGGAGAGCCGCTGGTCCGGCGCGGTGTCATGACGCTGTTCGCCGCGCTCTCGCGCCATCTGTCGACCGGGGCGCTCGAGGAGCTCACGCTGACCACCAACGGCTCGCAGCTGCCGAAATACGCCCGCGAGCTCGCCGGCTATGGCGTCCGGCGCATCAACGTGTCGCTCGACACCCTCGATGCCGACAAGTTCCGCGCCATCACGCGCTGGGGCGAGCTCGACAAGGTGTTGGCGGGCATCGATGCCGCGCAGGCGGCCGGGCTAAAGGTCAAGATCAACGCAGTGGCGCTCAAGGGCGTGAACGAGGACGAGTTTGGCTCGCTCATCGAATGGGCGCACGGGCGCGGGATGGACCTGACCCTGATCGAAGTGATGCCGCTCGGCGACGTCGGCGAGGGACGGCTCGATCAATATCTTCCGCTGTCGATAGTACGTGCGCGGCTCGCCGAGCGCTTTACGCTCGCCGACCTGGATTATCGCACCGGCGGCCCGGCGCGCTACGTCAGCGTCGCGGAGACCGGCGGCCGCCTCGGCTTCATCACCCCGCTCACCCACAATTTCTGCGAATCCTGCAATCGGGTTCGGGTCACCTGCACGGGAACCCTCTACATGTGCCTGGGGCAGGAGGACGCCGCGGATCTGCGCACTCCGTTGCGCGCCTCCGAGGGCAACGAGCTGCTGCATGCGGCGATCGAGGAAGCGATCGCGCGCAAGCCCAAGGGGCACGATTTCATCATCGACCGGCGTCACCAGCGGCCGGCGCTGTCGCGCCACATGAGCGTGACCGGGGGGTGAGCCGTCGTCCAATTTATGGATTGACGTGCGTCCGGGGGTCGAGGATGGTTCGGGTGCCGTGGCGACCGCCGCGGCCGTGGCCGAAGCTCGGGGCAACAACTGGGCGGCCGCGGGGTCCGCAAGTCCGGGACCGGCAGAGGGGAACGGCGCGTGGAGGGTCTGCTCAAGCTGAGCCGCGACATCGATTATGTGAACGACCGGTTCGGCGTGATCGCCAATTGGCTTGTCCTCCTTGCCTGTCTGATCAGCGCGGGTAATGCAGCCAGTCGTTATCTGTTCAGCGAAAGTTCGAATGCCTGGCTCGAAGTGCAATGGTACATGTTCGCGGGCATGGTGCTGCTGGGCGGCCCCCATACGCTCAGGCTCAACGAGCACGTACGCGTCGACCTCGTCTACTCGGCGCTCTCCGAGCGCGCGCGCATCTGGATCGACATCGTCGGCGACTTGCTCTTTCTGCTGCCGATTTGCGTGATCCTCGTCTATTTCACCTGGCCCTGGTTCGTGGATTCCTGGCGCATCGATGAAACCTCGTCGAATGCGGGCGGCCTCGTCCGCTGGCCGGTGAAGCTCGTCCTTCCCGTCGGTTTCGCGCTGATGGCGCTGCAGGGACTGTCCGAGCTCATCAAGCGCATCGAGGCGCTCATCCACCATCATCGGCTGCAGTACGAGTACGAGAAGCCGCTGCAATGATCCATTTCGTTCGGGAGAACATGGCGCCCCTGATGTTCGGGGGAATGATCCTGTTCATGCTGATCGGCTATCCCGCGGCATTCTCGCTGGCGGCGACCGGGCTGTTCTTCGGATTCATCGGCATCGAGCTCGGGCTCATCGTTCCGGACTTCCTCGGCAATCTCACCTACCAGCTGTTCGGCATCGTCTCGAACGACCTTTTGCTCGCGATCCCGTTCTTCACCTTCATGGGGGCGATTCTCGAGCGTTGCGGCTTGGCCGAGGACTTGCTCGATTCGATCGGACAATTGTTCGGCCCGGCGCGCGGCGGCTTGTCCTATGCGGTGATCTTCGTCGGCGCCATTCTCGGCGCGATCACCGGAACGGTTGCGGCCTCGGTGATCGCCATGGGCGTGATCTCGATGACGCCGATGCTGAAATACGGCTATTCGACGCGGCACACGATGGGCGTCATTGCGGCGTCGGGCACGATCACCCAGCTCATTCCACCTTCGCTCGTCCTCGTCGTGCTCGCCGACCAGCTCGGCCGCTCGGTCGGCGACATGTATGCCGGAGCCATCGGTCCGAGCATCATCCAGGTCGCGCTGTTTTGCATCTGGGTGCTGATCGTCAGCTTCCTCTGGCCGAAAGACGTGCCGGCGCTGCCGCTCGAGGCGCGCACGCTCAAGGGTTGGCAGCTCTGGAAACGATGCCTGCGGGGGATTGTGCCCTCGATCGGTCTCATTTTCCTGGTGCTCGGAACCATCTTCATGGGACTGGCTACGCCGACCGAGGCCGGAGCCCTGGGCGTCGTCGGCGCTATCGCGCTTGCCGCCTCGTACGGCACGCTGACCTGGTCGCTGCTCTACCAGGGAATGTCGACCACCATGCGCATCACCGCCATGGTGGTCTATATCCTGATCGGCGCGCGCACGTTCAGCCTGGTGTTTCAGGGCGTCGGCGGAAAGGTCTGGATCGAGGATTTGCTCACCTCGCTGCCGGGCGGCCAAATCGGTTTTCTCATCTTCGTCAACGCCTTCATCTTCGTGATCGCCTTCTTCCTCGACTTCTTCGAGATCGCGTTCATCATCATCCCGCTCTTGGCACCCGCCGCCGACAAGCTCGGCATCGATCTCATCTGGTTCGGCGTGCTCATCTGCGCGAACGTGCAGACGAGCTTCATGCACCCGCCCTTCGGCTTTGCCCTGTTCTATTTGCGCGGGATCGCACCGCCGTCGATCAAGACGTCGGAAATCTACTGGGGCGCCATTCCGTGGGTCGTGCTGCAGGTCATCCTGGTGGTCATCGTCATCTTCTGGCCGGGATCGGTGACCTACTGGATCGAGCGCGGCACCAGCATCGATCCATCGAAGATCAGGATCGAGATCCCGCAGCCCGACCTGCCGCCGCCGCTCGATTTCGGACCGCCGGCCAAGCCGCCGTGATGCTCCGCCCCGGAGCTTGCCGTCGGCCGAAGTCGGACAAATCCAATTTCGGCTGACGAGCGTTTTTTGCGACGGGATTTAAGTCCGCGTGCGCATGCGCATCATGAAGCTGTCGTAGGCGAGCTCGGCCACCTGCAGCCATTGATAGGAATCGCTGCGATAGGCGGTCAGGCTGTCGAGCATCTTCTTGAAGTGTGGATTGCTCCGCGACAGCTCCGCGTAGATCTCGTTCGCGGCGTTGTAGCTCGCTTCCATGACCGGCTGCGGGAACGGTCGCAGCTCGGCGCCGGAGGCCACCAGGCGCTTCACCGCCTGCGGATTGAGCACGTCATATTTCGTCGTCAACCACGCGCCGGCCTCGCGGGCGCAGGCCTGAATCATGGCCTGATAGATCTTCGGCAGCTCGTTCCACTTGGCAAGATTGATGAACAGATGCGGCTGCGCGCCGCCCTCCCACCAGCCCGGATAATAGTAGTACTTGGCGATCTTGACGAAACCGAGCTTCTCGTCGTCGTAGGGGCCGACCCATTCGGCGGCATCGATCGTGCCCTTCTCAAGCGCCGGATAGATGTCGCCGCCGGCGAGCTGCTGTGGAACGACGCCGAGCTTCGCCAGAATCCGCCCGCCGAAGCCGCCGATGCGGAACTTCAGGCCTTTCATGTCGTCGAGGCTCTTGATCTCCTTGCGGAACCAGCCGCCCATCTGGCAGGTCGTGTTGCCGGTCGGCATCCCCCAGCAGTTATAGGTCTTGAAGAAATCGTTGAGCAGCTCCATGCCGCCGCCGTGGAACTGCCAGGCCTCCTGCTGCCGGGTATTGAGCCCGAACGGCAGCGCGGTGCCGAAGGTGAAGGCCGGGTCCTTGCCGAAATAGTAATAGCTCGCGGTATGGCCCATCTCGACCGTGCTGTTCTGCACTGCGTCGAGCACCTGCAGGCCGGGCACGATCTCGCCCGCGGCGAACACCTGGATCTGGAACTTGTTGTCGCTGAGCTCGGCGATCCGCTTGGCCATGTGTTCCGCGGCGCCATAGAGCGTGTCGAGCGACTTCGGCCAGCTGGCGGTGAGCCGCCATTTCAGCTCGGGCATCGATTGGGCGATAGCCGGCGCCGCTACCGTGGACGTCGCGAGCCCGACGCCCGCCGCCTTGAGGAAATCCCGTCGTTTCATGCTGATCCTCCCGTTAGGTCCTGTCGAATCGTGTTTGTTTTTTTTCGTTGGTGCATGCTCGCCACCGGACGCGGCACGGCGCTCAAGCCCTGGTCAACGCCGGGCAGCGCGTTGCGCCGCCCGGCGAACGACTTCAATATTTATAGACCGGAGGAAAAGGAACGTATACTGCGATCTTGCGTGATGGCGCGCCGATGCTCGGACGCCGGCGTGGCCGCGCAATTAGACTAGGTGCGCGCGCGGTTGCGCACGTTGCGCCCCACCGAAAGCGGTTACCCCGCGCCCGATGGGGAGAGGTCGGCTGCAAGCGTTATTTACGCTCGCGTGCGGGTCCGGATCATGAAGCCGTCGTAGGTGTATTCCGCCACCTGCCACCACAGATATTCGTCGTTGCGGAACGCCAGAATCGAATCCCAGACCTTCTTGTAGTCCGGATTGGCCGCCGAGGTCTCGGCGTTCACCTCGTTCGACGCCTTCGCGACCAGGCGCTTCAATGCCGCCGGGTTGCGGGCGTCGTACCTGGACAACTGCTCGACATTGGTGAAACCCGCGGCCGCGGTGACGACCGCCTGATAGGTTTTCGGCAGCTCGTTCCACTTCGCCAGGTTGATCATGAAGTGATTGGCGGTGCCGCCCTCCCACCAGCCCGGGTAATAGTAGTACGGCGCGATCTTATAGAAGCCGAGCTTCTCGTCGTCGTAGGGACCGACCCACTCGGCGGCGTCGATGGTGCCTTTCTCCAGCGCCGGATAGATGTCGCCGCCGGCGATCTGCTGAGCCACGACGCCGAGCCTCTCCAGGGTCTTGCCGGCCCAGCCGCCGATCCGGAACTTGAGGCCCTTGAGATCGTCGACGGTCTTGATCTCCTTGCGGAACCAGCCGCCCATCTGCGCGCCGGTATTGCCGCCGACGAGCGAATGCACGTTGAACTTCTTGCCGAACTCGTTCATCAGCTTGAGGCCGTCGCCGTCGTAGTACCAGGCGTTCTGCTGGCGGGCGTTGAGGCTGAACGGCACGGCGCAGAACAGCGCCCAGGTCGGGTCCTTGCCGATGAAATAATAGGTCGCCGTATGGCAGGCCTCGACGGTGCCATTTTGCACGGCGTCGAGCACCTGCAGGCCGGGCACGATCTCCCCGGCGGCGAAGACCTGAACATGGAACTTGTTGTCGGTCGCTTCGGCGACGTACTTGGAGAAAGTCTCGCAAGAACCGTAGAGCGTATCGAGCGACTTCGGCCAGCTGGCGGTCAGCCGCCACCGGATCTCCGGCATCGACTGCGCAACCGCCGGCGCGGCGATGGCCGTCGCGGCCATTCCGGCGCCGGCGGCCTTGAGAAATTCGCGGCGTTTCATGGGTTTGTTCCTCCTGGGTTCACGGACGCCGATCAAGCGAACGCAATCGGTCCATCCTTGCGCGTGGGATCGGAGCTTTGGACCTCCGCCCGGAGGCCCGCAACCTCGCGGCTAGATTGTCTCCGCGAGGCGGCCCGCGCAAGGGGATAAAGCCGCGACACTCTCGTCATTTTTCGCTCTGCGCATGTTCTGTTCGGAAAACCGGTTCCCACTTTTCCGGAACATGCGCTAGCGCGTGACATCGACGTAGAGCTCCATCTTCGGATGGATGCCGCAGAAGACGAGAAACGACCCGGCGGCGGGAAAGGCGATCTCGACCGTTTCGCCCGGCTCCTGCGCGCCCGAATCGAAGTCGAGCGCGGGATCGAAAACCCGGACATTGTGGGTGCGGGTGTCGTTGTTGACGATCCACAGGCGGCCGCCGCGAGGCAGCGCCACGTGGGTCGGATGAAAGGCCTTGTCGTCCTGGGAAACGGTCGAAACCTGCTCCGCAGGCGCCTGCGGACCGACCGTGACCGGCACGATCTTGTCCGGCAAGGCCGGCGGATCCTCGCTGGTCAGCGTGCCGAGGAAGGCGATCAGATCGGCACGCTCGGCCGCCGTGAGCGCAAGCCCGCGCGGAAGATCCTTGGACAGGGTCGGCCGCTCGACCACGCCGCTCACGTAGTGGTCGAGCACGCCAGCGAGCGTGGCGAGCGAGCCGTCGTGCATGTAGGGGGCGGAACGGCCGAGCTCGCGCAGTCCCGGCGTCTTGAAGGCGTGGTCGACCGATTCGAGACGCAGCACCGCCCCGCGGCCGCGGTCGTCGCCCGGCAGGCCGATATCGTGGAAGGCGTAATCGGTGAAGGCAAAGCCGCTGTGGCAGTTGACGCAATGCGCCTTGCCGGTGAACAGCCTGAAGCCGGCGATCTCGTTCTCCTTCAGCGCCTGCTCGTCGCCGGCAATCCAGCGATCGAAGCGCGTCGGGGGCGAGACGAAGGTGCGCTCATAGGTCGCAATCGCCTTGGCTAGTATGGACGCATTGACGCCGGGCGCCTCGGGAAAGGCGTCCGCGAATGCGCGCACCATGGCGGGGTCGACGGCAAGGCGGGCGACCACCGAGGCAAGCGGCTGCGCCATCTCGTCGGGCGATTCGATCGGTCCCGCGACTTGCTCCTCGAGGCTGCGGGCGCGCCCGTCCCAGAACACCGGCGAGGCCCAAGCCAGGTTCCACAGGGTCGGGGTGTGGCGCTTGAGCGGACGGCCGGGCACGCCGCGGCCCTGCACCTTGCCGTCGGCAAAACCCTTGTCGCGGTCGTGGCAGCTGGCGCAGGAGAGGCTGCCGTCGACCGACAACCGCTTGTCGTGAAACACCGCCGCGCCGAGGGCGCGCTTGCCCTCAGAGAACGGATTGTCGGCCGGGAACGGGACGATCGTGGGACGACGGAACGATGCCTTGAGGCTCGCGAGATCGTCAGCCGGGCGTGGCGCCGCGCGCAATGTCGCCGACTGCAGCAAGAGGGCGGCGCCGACGCCGATCGCCCCGCCGGCCAGGAACGCCGCGGCGAGGAGGCGCATCATCATCGTCCTCACATCAGCTTGCCGGCGGCGAGCTCGATGCGCGCGACCTCGCCGAGAACCGTGGCCGGATCCTTGACCGGCATTCGCGGCGGCATCGGCGACGGAAACGCTTTCTTCAGCTCGGCGAGGCCGGCGCGCGTCGCGGCGAGCGCGGCGGGATCCTTCTTCTGCAAGTCGCCAGCGACGCTCTCGATCATGCGCTCCGCCTGCCAGATGAACCCGCGCGCGTCCTGGTATTCGACCGGCTTGGCGAGCCTGCCGCCGACGATCGCCTGCTGGTATTCGTTGGCCGCGGCCTTGAGCGCTTCCACCGCGGTCTCGACCACGAACCCTGGCCAGTCCGCCTGCTTCGCCTTCATCCCGGCATCGGCGGCGGCGAGCGCATCGTTCACGGCCTTGAGCGCCTCGGCGTAATCATTGCCGCCTTTCTTGGCCTTGACGACGTCGGCGAGCGCGGCGAGCACCCGGTCGAACGGCGGCGCCTTGTAGTCGGCGAGCTCGTCCTTGATGTCGCCGTAGATTTCCTCGCCGGGATGCAGGAAGTGCGGGAGCGCCGCATTCCATTGTTGCTGCCGGATGAGCTCGTCGCCGACCAGAAGATGGCCGCGGATGAGCGCGATGCGCACGCCGAAGGCAAGCTCGGGCGGCAGATTGGCGAGGTCCTTGGCCTCGCCGGCCTCGCCGGCCTCCTGCGGATGACGTTGCGCGAGGACGATGCAATCCGAAGGGGCACGCGGGATCGCGAGCGCCGGACCGCCCGGCACGCGCATCCCGGGCGTGGCTCCGGCGGTGAGCGGTCCCATGGCGGCGCTCGCGCCGGTCCCGATGACCACGCAGGCGCCGACACCGAGCCAAATCTTGCGTTTCGTTTTCATGTCGACTCCCGCTGGGCTGCGCGCTACGTGCCGGATACATATAGTCGTGGCCAGAAACGGTCCAGTAACGTCATAGTTTTGAATTCTTCCAACCACCGAACCAATCCGGCGAGAATGTTTGCTCAACCATAGCAATTGCGTGCTCGATTGACGCTCGACTCGGTGGCCGAGGGATCTTCATGCAAATCATAATCGGCAATGTGCTCTCGGCGGAAGAGATCAAAACCGTCAATGCCGCGCTCGCGCGCGCTGCCTTCGTCGACGGGCAGGCCACCGCAGGCTTTGCCGCGCGCACGGTCAAGCTCAACCGGCAGGCCGCGGGCCGTTCGCTCGAGACCGTCCGCAAGCTGGTCGCCGAGCGCATCCTCGGCAACGAGGTGTTTCGGCTGGCGGTGCGGCCGAAGGCGCTCTCCCCCCTGCTGTTTTCCCGCTACGAGCAAGGCATGCATTACGGCAGCCACGTCGACGATGCGCTGATGGACGGCATGCGCACCGACGTCTCGTTCACGCTCTTTCTGAGCGATCCCTCGAGCTACGACGGCGGCGAGCTGACGATCGAAAGCGCCGCCGGAGAGGAGACATTCAAGCTCGATCCCGGCGGCCTCCTCGCCTATCCCGCAACCTCGCTCCATCGCGTTGCCGAAGTGACGCGCGGGGTGCGCCTCGCCGCCGCCGGCTGGGCGCGAAGCTTCATCCGCGACGCGGCGCGGCGCGAGCTATTGTTCGATCTCGACACTGCGCGGCGGCAGCTGTTCGCGCGCGCGGGCAAGTCGGCCGAGTTCGATCTTCTCTCGAAGTCGTTCGCCAATCTCATGCGAATGTGGGTGGAGGATTGAGCGAAGTCAGCCGGTCGTGGGAATCAGCGGATCGCGCCGGCGACGCGACCAGCTATGCCTCGATCACGATCCTCGGCGCCGCGCGGCCGGTGGCGCCCGTGAGCTGATCGCGCACATTGGCGGCGATGTCGCGGTAGGCTTTGGCGATCGGACCGTCGGGCTCGGTCGCGACCACGGGAAGGCCGGAATCCGATTTCTCGCGGATGGTCATGTGCAGCGGCACCTCGCCGAGGAAGGGCACGCTGAGCCGTTGCGCCTCCTGGCGCGCGCCGCCATGGCCGAAAATGTCGGAACGCGTGCCGCATTCGGGGCAGAGGAAGTAGCTCATGTTCTCGACGATCCCGAGCACCGGCACGTTGACCCGCCGGAACATGGCGATGCCGCGCCGCGCGTCGATCAGGGCGAGATCCTGCGGCGTCGAGACAATCACCGCGCCCTTGAGCGGCACCTGCTGCGCCATGGTGAGCTGGGCGTCGCCGGTGCCGGGCGGCATGTCGACCACCATCACGTCGAGCGTGCCCCACTCGACCTCGCGCAGCATCTGGGTCAGCGCCGAGATCACCATCGGGCCGCGCCAGATCATCGGGGTTTCCTCCTCGATCAGGAAGCCGATCGACATGACGGTGAGACCGTAGCGGGTGATCGGCTTGAGCCGGGTGCCGCCGATGGTCTGCGGCCGCTCCTTGATGGCGAGGAGCTTGGGCAGCGAGGGACCGTAGATGTCGGCGTCGAGGACGCCGACCTTGAGCCCGAGCGCGGCGAGCCCGAGCGCGAGATTGACCGCGAGGGTCGATTTGCCGACCCCGCCCTTGCCGGAGGCGACCGCGATGATCGCCTCGACGCCCGGCACTCCTTGGACCGTTTCGCCGCGGGGCGCGGCCCGCGGGGCTGCCCGTGCCGCCTCCTGCGGTGGGCGCGGCGGAGCAGCCCTGCGCTCCGCCGTCAAGGCGACCAGGGCCGACTGTACGCCGGGCAGCGCGCGCACCGCCTCCTCGGCGCGCTTGCGCACGCCTTCCCAGGCCTTGACCTCGCCGGCATCGACCGTGATCGAAAAGAACACCTTGCCGTCGCCGGCCACCACCTCCGAAAGCTTCCCGGTCCTGGGCAGCGGCGTCCCGTCGGGCGATTTGACGCCCTCGAGGCTCGCGAGCACCTGCTCCTTGGTGACTGTCATCGCATGGCTCTCTCCGCCCGGCAGCCGGATCGGACGACCGAGCATGGACCGACATCGGCACGGGCCGTCCATCGTCTGCTGCCCGTCGTCCGTCGAGGCCCGACACCATAAGCGGCGGCTCGGCCCGGTCAACGTGATGACGGTTGACGGCCGGGCCGCTCCCGTCGCAATCACTCCCGCATATAGACATCGGCGCGCTTGGTTGGCAGTGCGCCTATAGGAGGAACCGATGGCGAAGGTGGCTTTTCTCGGTCTCGGCGTCATGGGGTTCCCCATGGCGGGGCACCTCAGGAACAAGGGCGGTCACGCGGTCACCGTCTATAACCGCACTGCGGCCAAGGCCGAAACCTGGGTGGGCAAGCACGGTGGACGCAGCGCGCCGACGCCGAAGCAGGCGGCCGAGGGCCAGGACCTCGTCATGTGCTGCGTCGGCAACGACAACGACCTGCGCGAGGTGGCGCTTGGGCCGAACGGCGCCTTCCACGGCATGAGCAAGGGCGCGGTATTCGTCGATCACACCACCGCCTCGGCCGAGATCGCGCGCGACCTTTACGGCGAGGCGAAAAAGCGCGGCTTCGAATTCGTCGACGCGCCGGTCTCCGGCGGCCAGGCCGGCGCCGAGAACGGCGTGCTCACCGTGATGTGCGGCGGCGACGCCGAGCCCTATGGGCGCGCGGAGAAGGCGATCGCCGCCTATGCCCGCATGTGCAAGCTCCTCGGCCCCGCCGGTGCCGGCCAACTCACCAAGATGGTCAACCAGATCTGCATCGCCGGGCTGGTGCAGGGGCTCGCCGAAGGGATCCATTTCGCTAAGAAGGCCGGGCTCGACGTCCAGGCAGTGATCGAGACCATCTCCAAGGGCGCGGCGCAGTCATGGCAGATGGAGAACCGCTACCAGACCATGGCCGCCGGCAAGTTCGACTTCGGCTTCGCGGTCGACTGGATGCGCAAAGACCTCGCGATCTGCGCCGGCGAAGCGCGCAAGAACGGCGCCAGCCTGCCGGTCGCCGCGCTGGTCGATCAGTTCTATGCCGAGGTGCAGAAGATGGGCGGCAGGCGCTGGGATACGTCGAGCCTGATCGCGCGGCTGGAAAGATAAGCCGCGCTCGCGGCCCGGGCCTCGAGCGCTTCAGAGGTCGACGACCAGACCATCCTCGGCGACGAGCAGGCCGGCGGCTTTCGCCTGGTCGCGGCGGGCGAGCATGGTCGGATTCATGTGCGTGACCATGATCCGCCGCGCGCGCAAATCGGGCAGCCGCGGCGCGAGAATTTCCCAGGTCACGTGGCCGGTCAATCGCCCGGAATAGCCGTAGCACTCGACGACGAAGAGATCGGCGCCGTCGGCCACCGAGACGAGCGCGTCGACCCACTCGGTGTCGCCCGAATAGGCAAAGGTCTTTTGGCCGTCCGACACGCGTAGCGCGGTCGAGGGCGCGCCCGAGTAATGCAGGACCTCGGTCGTCGTCACCGAATGTCCGAGCACGTCGGTCGGACGGCCGACGGCGATCTCGATCACGGTCCAGGAAAACCGCCATTTGTTGGTCGTGGACCTCGGGAAGAGCACTTCGAGCGCCTGGTCGATGCGCGCGCGCGCCCCCGGCGGTCCGGCGATCGTCAGCGGCCGTTCGCGGCCGGAGAAGAATTGCGCATCGAGCAGGAGGAAGGGAAGCCCGCCGAAATGGTCGCCGTGCAGGTGCGACAGCACGATGCCGTCGATGCGGCCGGGATCGAGCGCAAGCGCGTTGAGCGCGATCATCGACGAGGCCCCGCAGTCGATGAGCAGCGTGCCCTTGGCACTCTCCAGAAGGAAACAAGTGTGGAACCGGCCGCCGGAGCCGAACGCATCCCCCGATCCAACCACGGTCAAGCGCATGGTCAGGCCGCTGCGCTCGGTCGCGCGGCAAGCTCGGCGTGCCAGCGCTTGACGTTCTTCAGCTCGTCCGGCACCGCAAGCTTCGCCGGCTTCATGAAGTCGACGGCGACGAGGCCGGTAATGTCGGCGACCGTGAACGCATTGCCCGCCGCGAACGCTCGATCCTTCAGCTCGCGATCGAGCAAGGCGAGGAATTCGACGATGCGCGGTTTGTTGGCCTCGGCCCAGGCCGGCACCTGCGGCACCTCCATCTGCTTCATCGCCGGATGCGAGTTGCGAAACACATGGGAGACCGGAAACAGCAAATGCAGCTCGAGCCGTCGGTTCCACATTTCGATGCGCGCGATCTCCAAGGCCTCCCGCCCGAACAGGGACGGCTCCGGGTAGAGCGCCTCGAGGTAACGGCAAATCGCGATCGATTCGGTGATCACCGCGCCATCGTCGAGCATCAGCGCCGGGACCCGCTGCATCGGATTGACCGCGGTATAGGCCGCCGACTTGTGCGCCATGGCGCCGAGATCAATCGGCTCGATCGGCAGCTCGATGCCCTTCTCGGCCAGAAAGATGCGCGTGCGCCGCGGATTGGGCGCGCGGCCGCCGTCGTAAAGCCTCATGCGTTCTCCCTCGCCCCCGGTTTCCGGGTATATTAACCATTGGTTGTGCAGACAGTCACCAGCAAACTGCCGCGCGTTCGCGCGACCCAAGTCGCTTTACCTCCGGTAGTCGCGGCCGCGCCCTGGTCGGTTTGATGGCGGATCGGAGGCAACGCCGCCTCGGAAATCTACCGTTAACCACCGGATTTAGCCCGTCCTTAAGCGTACCCTTAAGATTTTTCGAGGACTTTGGCACGAATTGGTCGGGGCCAAGACACCCAAAACACATGACTCCCACGCGCGACCCGCATGATCTTGCATCGGCCGGCGCATTCCCGGCCAAGCGCCGGCGCGCGGCCGCCCAGCAGGTGCGCGAAGCCCGCGACCGCCTGACCTCGACCACCGGCACGCGCCCGGCCTTCGATTACGAGTTGTTGCGACAGTTCGCGCAGAACCGGCTTTCGGCCTCGCTGGTGATCGTGCTCCTGGTCGGGACGGTCGGCTTCCTGTCGAGCCTGTGGACCGGCGCGGTCAATGCCGGCACCTGGACCGCGGCGGTGCTGATGATCCACGCGGTTATCGTCACCAAGTGCCGCCAGTTCCTGGCCGAGCCGCAGAATCACGTCCACCTTCGCGCCTGGCGGCTGCGCTTCATCGTGCTCGACTTGTTCTTCGGGCTTTCCTGGATGTTCATGCTCATCCATCCGGTCGGCATCGACGCGCAGTCGAGCACGTTCATGCTGTTCGTGATGCTGCTGGTGGTGGCGGTGTCCAGCATGCTGGCGTCGAGCGTTCCGATTGCGGTGTTCGCCGCTACCGTGCCGGTATCGGGGGCGCTGGCGCTCGATTTCGCGCTCAGGGGCAACCTGCACGACTACATCCTCGCCATCATGGCAGTGACGGCACAGGGCTATTTCTCGCTGCTCGCCTACCGGCTCTATTCGACTACGCTCTCCTCGCTCGAGGCGCGGGCCGAAAAGGACGCGCTGATCGGCGAGCTTGAGACCTCGAAAGCCATTTCCGACGAGGCGCGGCGGCGCGCCGAAGCGGCCAATATCGCCAAGTCGCGCTTCCTCGCCCAGATGAGCCACGAGCTGCGAACCCCGCTCAACGCCATTCTCGGCTTTTCGGAAGTGATGAAGGGGGAGATTTTCGGCCCGCACCAGGTCCCGGCCTACAAGGAATATGCCGGCGACATCCATAATTCCGGAGTGCACCTGCTCGGGCTGATCAACGAAATCCTCGACCTCTCCCGCATCGAGGCCGGCCGCTACGAGCTCAACGAGGAGCCGGTCTCGCTCGCGCACGTGGTCGGCGAGTGCAACCATCTCCTGCAGATGCGGGCAAGGAGCCGCGGCCTCACCATCCACGAGCTGTTCGAGACCGACATGCCGCGGCTATGGGTGGACGAACGGGCGGTGCGCCAAATCTGCCTCAACCTCCTCGGCAATGCCATCAAGTTCACCCCGCCGGGCGGCGAGATCTGGCTCAAGGCCGGCTGGACCGCCTCGGGCGGTCAGTATGTCAGCGTCAAGGATACCGGACCGGGCATCCCCGAAGAGGAGATCCCGATCGTGCTCGCCTCGTTCGGCCAGGGATCGAACTCGATCAAGTCGGCCGAGCAGGGCGCGGGCCTCGGGCTGCCGATCGCGAAAAGCCTGGTCGATCTTCACGGCGGCACGTTCACGCTCAAATCGAAGCTGCGCATCGGTACCGAGGTCGTCGTGACCTTCCCGCCCGAGCGGGTGATGGCGGCGCTCGCCCCGATCGTCGAGCCCGCCCCCTCGATCCAGGCGCCGCAGTCGGGTACGGCGGGCTCCCCGCCCCCGACCAAGGCCAATGCGCTGCGTCGGCTGCTCAGACTCGGGATGTAAATTTGACTCGAGCCGCCGATCACGCCGATTGCGTTCCCCGCGACGATGCTTATCTTGCCCGCCACCCCCGCGACGACTCGCCGTGCCATTCATGACTGAGATCGAAGGCCCCGGCATCAAGGTATGCGCGATCGATTGCCCTGAGGGCATCCGGACGGCGCGCCGATATATGTTTTGAGGATACCGTCGTGCGCCGCCTTCTCTGGATCCTGCTCGCGCTGTCGACGATCGTGCTGCTCGTGTTCGTGCTGCGGCAGACCGGATCGCTCGACCTTACGCACGTCGACGGCTCTCCGCTCGAGACCAGGATCATCGTGCTGGCGGTCGGGGTCGTGATCGCCCTCGCATTGTTCCGCGAGCGGCTCACCCATGCGCTCGAAGCGGCCCTGATCTGGACGGTGGTGGGGACGCTGCTGCTGATCGGATACACCTATCGTTTCGAGCTGCGCGACGTCGGCGAGCGGGTGCTGGCCGAACTCGTTCCGGGCCGCGCCGCCGGCCGGGGACGCACAGTCGAGATCGCGCGCGGCGGAGGAGGAGGTTTCTCGCTCGCTGCCGAGATCAACGGCGCGCGCGTCGCCATGGTGCTCGATACCGGCGCCAGCGCGGTGGTCCTCACCCACGAGGCGGCCAAGGCCGCCGGACTTCCGCTCGAAGTCCTCAATTATTCCGTCAACGTCGAGACCGCGAACGGCCGCGCCCGCGCCGCGCCGGTCACGCTCGACCGGATATCGATCGGCAGTCTCACCGAACGCTCGGTGCCGGCGCTGATCGCGCAGCCCGGACAATTGCGCACAAACCTGCTCGGTATGAGCTTCCTCAACCGGCTGGAAAGCTGGGAGGTCCGCGGCGACAAGCTGTTGATGCGGGGATATCCGTGACCTTCAGGCGACCAGGCTCACCACGAACCGCACGCAGACGGTGAGCAGGAAGCAGCCGAAGGCGATTTCGAGCCGGCGCTTCGACAGCGCGTGCGCGAGCCGCGCCCCATAGGGCGCGGTGAGGCTGGAGACCGGCGCCATCAGCGCGAAACCGATCAGTGACACGAAGCCGAGCGACAGCGGCGGCATCAGCGCCTGTTGCGGCAGCCCGGCAAGCACGTAGCCGATCGTGCCCGCGATGGTGATCGGCACACCGAGGCCGGCGGAGGTGGCGACCGCCTTGTGGATCGGCTTGCCGTGCAGGGTGAGGATCATGTTGGAGATCGAGCCGCCGCTGATGCCCATCAGCGACGCGGCAAGCCCGATGAAGACGCCGTAGGCCGCCATGGCGGCCCGGCCCGGCAGATCGTCGGCGAGCCGCCAGCTGTCGCGCCCGAGCAGGAGCTTGCAAGCGATCAGGCCGCCGACCAGCACGAAACAGAGCTTGAGCACCGCCGCCGGCGCAAACGCGGCAATGGCGGAGCCGGCCGCCACGCCGACCACCGACGGCAGCGCCCAGGTCCGCACCACCTCCATCATCACCGCGCCTTTGTCGAGATGGGTGCGGAACGAGAGCACGTTGGTCGGCACGATGATCGCGATCGAAGTGCCGACGCAGAGCTGGAAGCGCACCTCGTCGGGCACGCCGAGCGCGCCGAATACCTCGTAGAGCACCGGGACGATGAGCGCGCCGCCGCCGATGCCGAACAGGCCAGCGAGAACGCCGGTCACGACCCCGGCAACGACGATCAGTGCCGCGAGCAGCAGAAGCTCGCTCGCGGGTACGCCCAGCACCATGTCCTGCTCCAACGGCGCGGCCGGGAACTTCCCGGTTACGGATCACACCGCAGCGGTCCCGCGATCCTAGACCGCCGTGCTTCGCACAAAATATTGATGGCCTTGTGTGAACTAGCTCACACTGGACGGCATTAAAGCTCCTCCCCCTGCGGCAAGCGCATCGCGGAAAGTGGCCACCCCCGCGCCCGGCCTGACGGCTTCGGTGGCGAGGTGCCGCCGGAACGCGCGCGCACCGGGCACGCCGTGGAACAGGCCGAGCACATGGCGCGTGATGGCATGAAGTTTCGTGCCGCGGGCCAGCTCTCGCTCGATGTAGGGGATCAACGCCTCGGCCGCGGCGCGGGGCGCGGCGAAGCGCGCGGCGGCGGCGAACAGGATGGGATCGACCACCAACAGGCGCCAGGGCTCCCGATAGGCGGCGCGGCCCATCATCACGCCGTCGAGGCGCTCGAGATGCGCGGCGGCCTGATCGAGATCGGCGATGCCGCCGTTGAGCACGACCGCGAGATCGGGATGCGCGGCCTTGAGCCGATAAACCCGGTCGTAGTCGAGCGGCGGGATGTCGCGGTTCTCGCGCGGGCAGAGCCCGTCGAGCCAGGCCTTGCGCGCGTGCACGATGAGCGCCTCGACGCCGGCCGCGACGACCGTGCGGGTGAGCGTATCGAGCGCCTCCTCCGGGTCCTGCTCGTCGATGCCGATGCGGCATTTGACCGTGATCGGCACCTCGACCGCCGCCCGCATAGCGGCGACGCAATCGCCGACGAGGCCGGGCTCCGCCATCAGGCAGGCGCCGAAGCGGCCTTCCTGCACGCGGTCCGAAGGACAGCCGACATTGAGGTTGATCTCGTCGTAGCCGCAATCGGCGGCGATGCGCGCGCATTGCGCAAGCTGTCGCGGATTTGAGCCGCCGAGCTGCAACGCCACCGGATGCTCGACCGGGTCGAATGCCAGGAGCCGCGCGCGGTCGCCGTGGAGAACCGCGCCAGTGGTGATCATCTCGGTGTAGATCAGCGCGCGGCGCGTGAGCAGGCGATGGAAGAACCGGCAGTGGCGGTCGGTCCATTCCATCATGGGGGCGATGCAGAGCCGATTTGCTTTGTATACCAATGGCTTGCGCTGTCCTCTCAGAGGGATGGATCGCGAATGCGTGCAGCCCAAACTAGCCGGGATCGCACACGTTTGTACCTGTCTTGATCTCTCGGTGCTACGACAGGGAACGGAACATTCATCCCCATCAAGAGAAAACCGCGCGTATGACCGGCAGCAATTCAGCCATCTCGCTGCTTCCGAGCCAACGGCATCTGTTCAGCATCCCGCACGACATCGCGTATCTGAACTGCGCATTCATGTCGCCTCTTCCCAAAGCGGCGATCGAGGCGGGCGAGCGAGGATTGCGGCGCAAGGCGCAACCCTGGACGATCGAGTCGTCCGACTTCTTCACTGATAGCGAAACGATACGCACGCTTTTTGCTCGGCTGATCAACGCCAGCGCGGAAGATGTTGCTCTCATACCGGCCGTGTCATATGGCATGGCGCAGGCCGCGCACAACATTCCGCTACATCGTGGAAAGAAAATTCTGACGCTCGCCGAAGAGTTTCCTTCCAACGTCTATCCGTGGATGGATCTTGCCCAGCGCACCGGCGCTCGCGTCGTTTCTGTCCCCCGCCCCGGCGACGATGACTGGACTGCAGCGTTGCTGGCCCACATGGATGATTCCGTCGCCGTTGTCGCCGTCCCCCACTGTCACTGGACCGACGGCGGTTCGGTCGACGTCGAGGCAGTCGGCGCCGCATGCCGCCGCATCGGAGCCGCCTTCTGCATCGATGGAAGCCAATCGCTTGGCGCGTTGCCCTTCGATGTAAAGCGCGTCGATCCCGATTTTCTCGCCGTGGGTACCTATAAATGGCTGCTCGGCCCATACAGCACCGGCTTTCTGTATGTCGCGCCGCGTTGGCAACACGCGCGGCCGATCGAGCAGAACTGGATCGCGCGCCGGGATTCGCAGGATTTTGCCGGGCTCGTCAACTACAAGAGCGAGTATGAACCGGGTGCCCGCCGTTTCGACGTCGGCGAACGCAGCAACTTTGCCCTCAATCCGGCAGTCAGGGCCTCGCTTGAGCTGTTGCTGGGCTGGAGCGTTCCGCGCGTGCTCACCACTTTGAAGGCCCGCAACGACTCGATCGCGGAGCGGGCCAAGGACGATCTGGGGTTGGACGGCGTCCCGCCGCACCGGCGGGCCGGTCATTTCCTGGGCTTACGGTTGGGCGGATGGTTCCCCGCCGACTTGCCCAGCCGACTTGCCGCCGCCGGTGTCTACGTATCGGTGCGGGGTCGCTCGTTGCGCGTCACGCCGCACGTGTGGAACACCGACGCCGATGTCGAGAAATTGTTCGCCGTGTTGCGGGCGACTCTTCGGCAATAATGCTATCGTCGACAGCCGTTGCCCGGGGCGCACAACGACGCCCGGGTTGCCGAACATCGTCGAGGGGCCGCTCGGCCTGACGGTGTCGCTGCTGGTTGCGGGCGGCGTCGCGCTCTAATGAGCTCTAAGGAACTGAGTAAACTGTATTTTCGCTCAATCCGTCATCGGGGCGGTGCAGAACCGATTTGCCTTGTATTCCAAGGGCCTGCTCAATCTTCTCCAGGCGCGGATCGAGCGCCTGCCCCACGCCAAATCCGCCGAATTCGCCGATGGCAGGCGACGTTCGGGAGCCATGCGGCCGCGCCCCGATGAATCGACCTTTTTGTGATCTCCGTCACATCCGCGGCAGCCGCGCCTGTGTAGCCTGGTTCACATTCCGGTCGGGATCGTCCGACCATCCGCCCTACGGCTCGCACAAACGGGCAGCCGGGCGGCAAACAACTCGGAGAGAGGAACATGTCGCCATCTCGTAAAATGCTGAAGATCAACCTGGCTTGCGTGGTATTGGCCGCCGGCCTGGCTTTGCCCGCAGGCCTCGGGGTCGCGCTCGCCGGGGAACCCACTTCGGCCGACCAGATCATCAGGGCGTTGAAGCCCGCCAAGATCACCCGTGGGCTTAGCGCCTCGCCCGCCGACGCGGCCCGCCGCGCGGACGAAACGCGCTTCGTCGATACCTTGCGCAATCGGACGACCCGCTCGCTGACAACCACCGAGCGCGAGCAGATCGCGTCGATCGCCCAAACCAAGCCGAGCATCGATCTCGAGGTCAACTTCGACTACGACTCGGCCACCATCGGGTCGGGCGCACAGCCCCAGGTCACCGCTCTCGGGCAGGCTCTCTCGAGCGCCGACCTGAAAGGCCGCACCTTCATCGTCGCCGGATACACCGACGCCAAAGGCGCCGATGCCTACAATCAGAGCCTGTCCGAGCGCCGCGCCGACGCGGTGAAACGCTTCCTTTCGGAAAAGTACGGGATCGAGGCGGCCAATCTGGTGACGGTCGGCTACGGCAAGACCAAGCTGAAGAATTCATCCGATCCATTCGCCGGCGATAACCGTCGGGTTCAGGTCGTCAACGTGAGCGACAAGTGAGTGTGATGAGTACCGCGCGGCGGCGTTGCCGCGCGGCCGCGCGCCTTCGGCGAGACGTGAGCCAAGCGGAGACCGGTCGGAGCGCCGTCGAACCGAACGGGCAACGGCCGGTATCATTCCGAGGAGATGAACCATGCGACTGCAGTCTCCCGAACGTCGCGGATGCAGCGAGAGAGCGTCGATGCCGGTGAAAGTCGTGGCGGCCGCACTATTCTGGTCCGCCATCCCCGCCGGTCTGGGAAGCAATCCTGCACATTCGGCGGCGCCGGAAACCCCGACCGACGTGGCCTATGTGGAGGAAGTGCGTGGTCGCGTGGTCGCCTCCTCGCAGGGGGCGCCGGCCCTGCTCGACGCTCTCGACATCATCAGCGATCGGACGCGGTTGGATCTCCAAGCCAACAGCGAATTGCGGATCTGTCACTACCGAACGCAGCGGCTTCTCGCGTTCAAGGGCCCGCTCAAGGTTTCGATTTCGCGCGACGGCGCGACCGCGGAAAACGGCAAGGTTTCCGCCGAGGGATCGTGTGCCGCGCCCCTGGTCTCCACCTTCCAAGGCGGCATTGTCTCGCGGAGCACGGGCTTGAAGACGATGAACGTGCCCCTGCAACCGAGCATCAAGGTCGTCAATCGCGGCACGCAAGCGATCCGCAGGATCGCTCTCTGGGACGGCGAATATCAGAGGATGCTGATGACTTTCGACCGCGATACGGCGCGACCGAACCTCGATGACGGCCAAGCCTACCTGCTCGTCATCGAGCGGAGCGACGGCAGCGAATTCAAGATGATGCTGCAAGGAAGCGCGGTGACCCAGGCCGACCCGCTGATCATCGTGGTTCGGTGACGGACTGGAGCGCCAAAATCCGGGGTGTCCGCGAACCGGTCTCCCCGGCCAAGACACTAACAATCAGGCCACAGGCCCTGCGGTCGCAGCGCTCCCTGTGGACGTGTGGAGGCTCAGCCATGTCGTTACGACTCCTCGTTGCCGCCCTCGCTTCGACCTGCTGGATGGGCATCAGCGATGCGCGCGCCGAGAACCGGATTGCGCTCGTCATCGGCAACTCGAACTACACCTCGGTCACGGCGCTGCCGAACCCGACCAACGACGCCAAGGCCATGACGAAATTCCTGAGCTCCGCCGGGTTCCAGGTCCTGCAGGCGCCCGATCTCACCCAAAGCGACATGCGCCGGACGATCGGCAATTTCGCGAGCATGGTCTCCGAGAAAGGACCGGACACCGTTGCGCTGGTGTTCTATGCCGGCCACGGCCTGCAGGTCGACGGCGAGAACTTCCTCGTGCCGGTCGATGCGCAAATCGAGCGCGAAGCCGACGTGCCGCTCCAGGCGACGCGGCTCGCCGACGTGATGAACGCGCTGTCCTCGGTTCCGAGCAAGTCCCGCATCGTGATCCTGGATGCCTGCCGCAACAATCCGTTCTCGGCGATCAACAAGACCGCGGGGCGCGGCCTTGCCATCGTCGACGCCCCGAACGGCTCGCTCGTGTCGTACTCGACCGCGCCCGGCACCGAAGCCCTCGACGGCGACGGGACGAACAGCCCCTACACCACCGCCCTCATGAGGATCGGCCAGGAGCCGGGGCTGCCGCTCGAGCAGCTGCTCAAGCGCGTCCGGCTCGAGGTGAGCAACGCGACCGAGCGGCAGCAATACCCGTGGGAAAGCTCGTCGCTGACCGCGGAATTCTCGTTCTTCCCGTCCGGGACCGGACCGGAACGAGCGACCACGGCGAGCAACGCCCAGCCGGGCTCGACCGGAAATTCACGCTCGGAGAGCCGGTCGATCGAGTCCTGGCAAAAGGAGCTCAAGGCGAAGAGCGCGCGCCAGGCCTATGAGATCGTGGTTCGAGAGGACAAGGTCGAAGCCTATCAGGCCTATCTCGCGCTTTATGCGTCGGAGCCGACGACGCCGGCGGTGCGCACGCTGCTCGATCGCCGGCAGGTGATGATTGCCTGGTACAATGCCGTGACCATCAATACGGTCGCCTCCTACCAGGCCTTCCTCGCCGGTTACGGCAACAGCGATTTCGCGGGAACCGCCAATCGGCTCGTCGAAAAGGCACGCGGCCGGTCGGTCGCTAACGCGGCCGCTGCCTTCGCCTCCGCCGGTCCGACTTGCCCGTGCAGCCAGCCGACAAACCCGCTGCTGCGCCAGAAACGCACCGAGACCACGCCGACGCAGAATGGCGGCGCCGGCGGGGCAAATTCTTCGGGCACCAGCGTCGCGGCTGTCGATCCGAGCCCGGTGACGGTCATCAATCAGCCCCCGGTGACGGTCTACACCGGCCCGGTTCCGCCGATCGTGACGCCGCCGCCTCGGATCTCCATTCCGATCCATCCGAAGCCCCCGCGCGGTCATGACAAACCGGAGCCGACGTCCGGGAACGACAATCCGAAATCCACCGGCGGCTCGAGCGGCTACAATCCTCAAACCACGCGCGGGCGGACGCAAACCAACACCGGCGTGACGACCGCGGTGTCGGTGAAAACCGTCAAGTCGGATTCGCCGAGTGGGGTGGGAACCCGGGGCGCTTCGCTCCTTGCACGGCCGTCGTTCGGCCAGATGGGAGCGACCCGGAATGCCGGAGGCATGTCGCGCACGTCGTTCGGCCGGATGCATTGAGGTGCTCGCCCTGGAGCGGTGATTGGCGCATCCTTTTCCTCGATCTCGGAGCGAGCGGCCCCGCGCCTTCAGGTCGCGGCGCAACATCCGCGGAGGGTCGTGTCCTGCGCCGCGATCCGTCGTAGAATTGTCGCGCGGACCGGATCGAAGCCGGGTCTGATGCCGAATCTTTCCAATCGCGGGAGCGGATCATGAAATCGGGTTGGCAGGGCGGATTGGCCGCGTTCGTTGTCGTGCTTGCGCTGGCGAGCGGACCGGCGGCGCCGCCGACCGCGGCGCAAGGCGACGTCGCGGCCGCGCAGAAGCGGTTTCAGGATCTCTATGCGGCGGGCGATTACGCCGCCGCCCTCGCCGAAGCACAGAAAAACGAGGCGGCCGCCAGGCGCGGCGGCACCAACAATTTTGCGTACGTATCGGCCCAGAACGACTTGGGCCGCGCCTACCAAGCGCTGGGGCAATACGGCAAGGCAGCGGACATGTTCAAGCAGGTGCTCGCCGCCCTGCAAAAGAATCTCCCGCCGACCGATGCGCGGATAGCCCAGGCAGCCGCCAACCTGGCCACGGTCTATCTGCTGCAAGGCAGCTACGGCGAGGCCGAGAGATTGTACAAGCAGGCGCTTGAGATCACGACCAAGGCGCTCGGCCCGAGCAATCCCAAGGTCGCCGTTCTGATCAACAATCTCGGGGACGTCTACAAGAACCAGGCCCGCTATGAGGAGGCCGAGGCCGAGTACAAACGGGCGCTCGACATGGCAGAGAAGACCAGCGGCCGCGACAGTCTCCAGGTCGCTCTCATCCTGAACAATCTCACCAAGCTCTACGAGGATCAAAGCCGGTTCGCGGAGGTGGAGGCGGCGGGCAAACGGGCGCTTGCGATCCGCGAGCAGGCGCTCGGCCCCAATCATCCCGAGGTGGCCGCGAGCCTCAACAACCTGGCCCATCTCTATGAGCGACTCGGCCGATATACCGAGGCGGACGCACTGTTCCTGCGTGCCATCGAGATCTGGGAAAAGGCGCTGGGCGCAAATCACCCCAACCTCGCCACGGCGCTGCTCAACCTTGCCAGCGTCTACGCAGACGAGGACCGGCTCGACGAGGCGGAGGCGCTGTACAAGCGCGCCCTTGGCATCCGCGAGGCCGCGTTCGGCCCAAGTCATTCCAATGTCGCGACCGTGCTCAACAATCTCGCGCAGATCTACGAGTTGCAGGGGCGCTACGATGCGGTCGAAACTTTTTCCAAGCGGGCGCTTGCCATCGTCAGCAAGTCGCTCGGACCGACCCATCCGGACACCGCCAAGGTCCATCGCAAGCTCGGGGTTGCCTACGACGCGCAGGGTCGCTACCCCGAGGCCGACGCAGAGTTCAAGCGCGCGCTCGATATCTTCACGAAAGCGTTCGGCCCCGACCATCGCTTTCTTGCCACGGTGCTGATCAATCAGGGCCACCTGTTCGAACACCAACATCGCTACGGCGAGGCCGACCAGGCCTATCGGCGGGCGCTCGCCATCAACGAGAAAGCGCGCGGCGCAAACCATCCGGAAACCGTAAGGATCCTCAACGATCTCGCGCTCTTGGATATCGTCCGACGGGACGCTGCCGGCGCCGTCGCCTTTTCGCGCAAGGCGACCGCAGGCGTGCTCGCGTATGCCAGTCTCGGTGATTCCGCAGGGCCGCAAGCACGCGAAGGGGGCGGCCTCATCGAACAGCGCGCCAGCTTCTTCGTGAATCACGTCGCGAGCCTCGCTGCTGCCGAGCGGGCGGGCGTCGAGCCGGCGCCGGCGCTCGGTCGCGAGGCATTCGAGATCGCCCAATGGGCGAACCAGTCGGCGGCAGCGGCCGCGGTCCAGCAACTGACGCCGAGGTTCGGCGCCCGCAATGACGAGCTCGCCGCGCTGGTGCGCCAGAACCAGGACCTGTCCGCCTATTGGCGCGATCGGGACCGGGCGCTGGTCGAGGCGCTGTCGAATCCGCAAGCGCAGTCGAAGGCCGCGCAGATCGACGACATTCGCAGACAAATTTCCGACACCGAGCGCAAGCTCGCCGCCGTCTCGGCGCAATTGCAAAAGGAATTCCCCGACTATGCGGCGCTGTCGAGCCCCAAGCCCTTGAAGGTCGAGGCGGTGCAGAAGCTCTTGGGGCCGAACGAGGTGCTCGTTTTCCTTCTGACCGGCGACCAGGAGAGTTACGTCTTCGCGCTGACAAACACCGGCTTTGACTGGCACACGATTCCAAGCGGCAGGGGCGATATTGCGGCCAAGGTGGCGGCCTTCCGCCGCGGCCTGGATCTCGAGGCGATGCAGCAGTTCGACGTCGGCATCGCCAACGAGCTGTTTGCCTTGCTGATCGGTCCGGTCGACGCGATCGTCAAGGACAAAGGCCATCTGCTCGTCGCCCCGTCCGGGACGTTGACCGCATTGCCGTTCCATCTGCTGGTGACGGAGAAGCCGGCGGCCGCGTCAACACAAAGGAAGGAGCAGCCGACAGCGGAGGACACCGCCGGCTACCGCGATGCCGCATGGCTGATCAAGCGGCAGGCCGTCAGCGTTCTGCCGTCGGTAGCGAGCCTGCAGGCACTACGGTCGTTTGCAAGCGCCGGCCAGGGGGCGAAGCCGATGATCGGGTTTGGCGACCCGGTGTTCAGTCTCAGCCCGCGCCCGACACCGCAAGCCGCCCAGCCGGGTGCGCGATCGAGGGGCGCGGCCAGGTCGTACACGGACTATTGGCGAGGTGCCGGTATCGATCGCTCCATGCTGCTGCGGGCGCTGCCGCAGCTGCCGGACACCGCCGATGAGCTCAAAATCGTCGGGAAAGCGCTCGGCGCCGATACGGCCGACATCCACTTGGGTCGAGATGCCAGCGTGGCACTGGTGAAGCGGGCGTCGCTCGCCAATTACCGCATCGTCTATTTCGCGACCCACGGCCTGGTGGCCGGCGACGTCAAGGGCCTGGCGGAGCCGTCACTGGCGCTCTCCGTTCCGGCCGTGCCGACCCCGGACGATGACGGCTTGCTGAAGGCGAGCGACGTGGCGCAGCTCAAGCTCAATGCCGACTGGGTCGTGCTCTCGGCCTGCAACACGATCGCCGGCGACAAGCCGGGGGCGGAGGCTCTTTCCGGGCTCGCGCGCGCGTTCTTCTATGCCGGCGCGCGCGCCCTGTTGGTGTCGCATTGGGCGGTCGCCTCGGACGCGGCGACGCGTTTGACGACGTCGGCCTTTGCCACGCTCAAGGGCGATCCGACGCTCGGCCGGGCCGAAGCCATGCGGCGCGCCATGCTGGCGCTGCTCGACGACAAATCGTCGCCGGAAAATGCCTACCCTGCGGTCTGGGGTCCGTTCGCGGTGATCGGCGAAGGCGCACGGCGGTGACGGATTTGCCCGTCATCGCCGGCTGATCGTCGCAACAGCGGTTGCGGTCAGAAGTCGAAGCCCAGTCCGACCCGGACCGTGTGGAAGGATTCCCGCAAGCGGATGGTCACAAGGCCGGATGGGTTGCTGCAGCCAACCGCGGTACCACAAACAGTGGTCACAGCAAAATTCTTGGTTTCGCTGCCGAAGTCCGTGTAACGGTATTCGACCCTCGCCTTGACCCCTCGCCAAACCTCGGTTTCCACGCCGGCACCACCGGTTCCGCCGACCCGCGTGTTCGACCAGTTGGCCAGCGCGGTCGCGCTGGTGCCGCTGGGCACGCAGGGGCTGGGGGTGGCGCAAACAAAGACGATGCCGTTATACGCGAATGAGCCGCTGATCTCACCGAAAGCAACGCCGCCGGTCCCATACACCAAGGTCCAAGGCGTGACGAGGACGCCCAAGCGTCCGCGAACCGAGGCGTCCCAGGTCTGTTTGATCGAGCCCGACTTCGCGTCGGTGCGGAAAAGGGTGCAAAAGACGTCGAAGCACGTCTTGGCCCCCAAGAAGCCCGATGTTTCGGCCCTCTTCCACGACCAATCCGCTTCCACGCCGAGCACGACCGGACCGCCGACGGGCGATTTCCCGACTTGCCAGCGCCAGCCCACGAAGGGACCGATGGTATAGCTCGACGGATGCCCGCTGAACACCAGCGGGTTCTCGAAGCAACTCACTCCGAACGGGAACCCACCGGGGCAAACGAAGGCGCCCGGCTCGACGAAGTTGTTGCTCACGGAGCTGACGCCGTTGGAGCCGCCGAGCTGGCCGCCCGACCAGTTGCTGCTTTGGGAGGCGGTCTGTTGCGGCGCGGCGCGTTGCGGCGCGGCGCGCTGCGGCGCCGCCCGTTCTCTTTTCGGTTGGGCCGGCTGGTCGGCCGCGAGGGCCGGCTCCAGGACCACGAGCGCGGAAAGCACGGCCACGCCCGAAATCAGCAGTCGTTTCATGACACCCCCCGGGTTAAACTTGCCCATAAATCCCGTGAATTCACCGTAAAACAGTCGCCCGCCAAAATCAACGAACCGCAGGCACTCGTTCGGTGAATCAAATCGCTTTGTCGGCGGGTGTTGCCGGCCGGTTACACTTGGCGCGGCCCGAGCAACAACCAGCGGAGGCGGACCGCCGTTATGGGGCTGGTTGGTAGCGAGCGGACACGGTTTTCGCCGCCTGCTGCAGCATCCCGCGCTCGACGCCTCGGAGGTGTGCAACTCCCTCGCAGGGCATCTGCCGGTCGAGCGCCTCGCGCCCGGCCTCGAACTCGGCCAAGCCCGGATCGTCGCGGGGCACCAATGCATAGATGGAGCGCGCGCCGTCAAAACCCTTGAGCTCGACGTCGTCGACCCGCACCAGAACGCCGTTCTCGAGCACCGCCGCCGAGTTCGATTTCGTGATCATTTCGGCGGTCGAAGCCGCCACCAGCAACGGGAGCCCATAGACATCCGGGACCTTCTCCAGACGAAACGTCTCGTTGACCGCCGGACCTATGATCGTGAAGTTGCGCCTTTGCTCGGCGCCGAGGTCACCGACATAGACCGTGCCGGAACATACGACGGCTCGTGCGGTCAGACGGTTCTGCTCCGAACCTCCGGCTTCGCTCACCGCGCTGATGAGCTCCTGCGCCGCAGTGAGGGCCTTGAGCGCGTGCTGCGGCTCGTCGGAGAGTCCGTTCCAGAAAGCCAAAACCGCGTCGCCGAGAAACTTGTCGCTGCAGCCGTCGTGACGGTCGATCACGGCCTGCATCAACGTGAAGTAATGGTTGGCGACCCGAACGATCTCCGACGCGGTGAGATCGGGTCTGTTCGAGAATGACGTAAATCCCGCGAGGTCCGCCAACAGAATCGAAACCTCCCGTTCTTGGCCTTCGGGCCGATCAGCGAAGCCGCCGCGCGCCAGAGTCACGAGCCGTTCCGGCGGCAGGTAACGACCCGCGGTGCGATACAGACTCCTGAACAGCGCGCGGTGGCGAACCGACCGAAGACCCAGGATGGTTCCGAATGCGAGGATCGTGACCAATATCGGGTATCCCATCGGCAGCCAAAGGTCGAACAGCACGAAAACCGCCGCGCCGAGCGAACAGCCGAGAAGAACCGGCCCCACGAGTCCGAACGCAATGGAGCGCGCGAGCTGCAGCAAGATGACCGAAGTCGGCGACACGTCGCGTTCGCCGAGTGCCAGGGCGCTCTCGTCGCGGAAGGCCATGATCGAGAACAAGAGAGCAAGGCCGGCGCCTGCAATCAGGCGGAGCCATGTCGGCGCGAGCGTCACCGGCCTCTCGCTTGCGGCCGATTGGATCGCCGCGATCTGCAGGAGCGCCCCCGGCCCGTTCTCGAGGTCGGGACGCTCGAACAGTCCCCGCTGCGGCGCGCAGCGATCGGCCGCCGGGGCATAGGAGGCACGGCCCAGAAAACGCGTCGGCCCGCGGTGTTCGTCTTCGCCGAGTACGGCGGTGCCGACGACGACGATCCGGCCTTCGACGGCCTGGCGAACGCGCGCGGCGCCCTCGGTCGAGGACAGGCAGTCGAGCAGGGTGGCGAGACTATAGGTCGGCGTGTCGGCAAGCGGGGCGTGCGGCGCGATCAGAAGGCGCTGAGCGGAAGAGGCCTGGCGAATGCTCAGTCCAGCCGCGAGAGCCGCAAAGCCCAGCGCCACCCGCCCGTCGGGCAGGCGAGCCAGCGGCGCGGCGCTGCGGACCCTGCCATCGGACTCCAGTTGCAGGTCGAGAATCCCGACCCGCAAGGCTCCCACCGCCTTGGCGAAGGCAGGGGCCGGCGGCGCACTCGGAAACCGCCCGAGCACGATCCGATCCCGGCCTCTGGTGAGAGCGTCGATGAGATTCCGATCGTAGTCGGGCAGCGTGAACGCCCCGACCCGGAAATCGGACCCGGCATAGCCGAACACCACGTCGAAAGCGATCCGGCGCGCTCCGGCCTCGAGCAGTCCTTCGATCAGGCGGCCCCAAACCGGTTGAAACAAGGCGCGCGGAAGAACCGCCAGCTCGGCTGTTGACAGCGACGCATCATCGACGGCAACGAACACCGCCGGCACGGTCGGAACGTTTCGGCGCCATCGCTGGGAAATCTTCAGCGTCAGATCATAGAGCAGACCGTTCGGACCCCCGAGCGCCGGGAAGTTGCCGCCATAGTCGCTCAGTGAACCGGCGAGCCCGCCTGCCACGACCAGCACGACCGTGGTCAGCCCCGAGAGCGGCTTCCAGTTGCGGATGCTCCAGTCGCCGAGATCCACCAGGCGGGCCTTACCGCGCCACGACAATCAATGGGCCGGTGTGGACCCCCGCGCTCGCCTGCAGCAGCATCTTCAGTTCGCTGCCATCGCCGCGCTCGACAACAAGAAGGTACGATTGACCCTCGTCGAGCGAAGGCCGCGCCGTGTTGCGCTCGAAAGTCGCCAGAACCTTCTGCTGCACGGAATCCCACAAGGCTATCTGGCGGATCGTCTTGCTCCCCTGGTTGACGACCTTGATGATCGGGCGCAGCGGCACTTGCGTCACCGTGAGAGCGATATTCCGAGACACGACGCCGCCTTGGAAGGTCGAGACCACCGGCTCGGCACACGCCTCCGCGGAGGCGGCGATCGTTTTGCCGCTTTCCGCCGTCACGCCGGCGGCGGAGATCGAAGCTCGCAGCGGCCCCCGCAAGGTCACGAGCTTGCGCATCCGGTAGTGACAAAGACGCAGCTCGCTGTTGGCCGGGAGATCGAGCCGGGTCCGATCGCCGATGACATCGAGAACATCAAGCAGAGTCGGGCTCTCTTGCGTCGATGCCAGAACGCGTCCGCTCACCGCCTCCACGTAGGCGACGTCGGACGCCGTTCCCTGCGCCGCCGAATGCGACATGCCACCTCCCAGGCCCAGGCCGATAGCCGACAGGATGGCGACTGCCCGCATCGTCCGCACAGTCGTCGCCTTCTCGTGTCCGCGGTATTCGGAAGACCGGTGTCGCATCCTTCATCTCCTCGGAACTGCGCCGGCGGTCGACAGCGGTGTCGGGCTCTTACTTGTCGGCCATGTTGACCAGCTGCACGCGGCGATTCTCCGCCGCAAACGGATTGGATGAATCCTTCAGCTGAGTCTTGCCGTACCCGACCGTCACCAAGTTGCTCGCGTCGATGCCGAAGTTTTCCGAAAGGTAGCGTTTCACGGCGTCCGCGCGCCGCTCGGATAGACCCTGATTGTAGGTATCGCCGCCCTTGCCGTCGGTGTGCCCGGCAACGACAAAAGTGGCGCCCTTCAATTCGGGGCTGGTAAGCGCCTTGCCGAGCGCCGTGACCTGCGACATCGCGTTCGGCGCGATCGTCGCCGAGTTGTACTCGAAGGTGATTTCGAGATCGATGCTCGGCTTTTTCTTGGCAATCGATGCGATCTTCTCGCGCTCGTCGGTCGAGAGTGACCGGGTCGTCCTGTTGCGCAAGGTATCCACGAAGCGCGCTTCCTCCGCGTCGCGAGACGTTTCGGCCGGCGTAAGGCCGCGCGTCACCCTCGGAGCGGGCTTCAATGCCTTGATGATCTGTTCGGCAGAAGGTTCTTCCGCGACCGACATTCCTGTCGACAACACCAAGCCGGCGGCCAAGACCATGCAGGCCAAACCGGTCTTCAGTCCTTCGCGACTAGCAGACAACATTGTTCTCTCCTGGTTGCTTTGACATCCTCTCCGGCCTCAGCGCAGGCCGTAGCTAGCGAATTCGTCGGCGATATCAGGCTGGATGAGCTTCGCCGCCGCGATGTCGCCGTCGCCGCCCGAGACGTTGCCGCTCCGTCGCTTGGCCAGTCCGCGCCCGTAGAGGGACGATGCATGTTTCGGATTGATCCGCAGCGCCGCGTCGTAGTCGGCAATGGCATTCTTGGTCTGGCCCATCCGCAGGTTGACAAAGCCGCGACTGTCGAAGGCATCGAGGTAGCGGGGACGAATCTGCAGCGCCTCGTCGCAATCTCGCAGTGCGGGCGCGAATTCGCCGGCGACCGCGCGCGCCCAGCAGCGGTTGTTCAAAGCCTCGGCATCCTTCGGGTTGAGACGGAGGACCTCATCGAAGTCCTTGATGGCACGGGAGAAGTCTCCATGCTGCGCATAGAGTTGGCCGCGCTTGTAGTAGGCGGCCCCATCGTTGGGATTAACTTGAATTTTCCGGTCGAGCTCTTTGATCGCGGGATCGTCGATTACGGTGGTCGGCGTGGTCGGTTTCGAGGTCGAAGGCCGCTGATCCAACCGTGCAATCTCATCGCGCGCGCGGTCGGAATAGCGCCCCGAGGGATGCCGGTCGACGAAATCCTCCCAAGCCTTCCTCGTCCCCATGCGTTGTGCGGATTCGTAGTCGCGCCGCACGTCGTCCTCCGGATCGCGCGGCGGGGGGGGTCTGTCAGGTTCAACGGCAGATGTCGGGCGCCCGGAGCGCAGGAAAGAGAAGTCTTCGACCAACGAGGAGGAGAACCACGGGACCTGTTCGCCCTTCGACGCCCGCGACACCGCTACGAGCGTGCGATTGAAGACCTCTTCGACCTTCCCCGGAGTCCGGAGCTCCTTGAGCAACTCGCTCACGAACCATGGACGCTCGCCGTCTCTGGTCACGGCGCCCGGCGCGGCGGCGTACATGACCGCCGTGCCCTTCGGAGCGACAACCGGAGCGAGCCCCGCAGGAACGCTGCGGAAGCGGCGCTCGAATGGATTCCGCCGCGAGGCATCAAGGATCGCGATCTTGACGCGGGCACCTCTGCTGTTCAGCTCGGACAGGACCGAATCGAGGCTGTATCCGTCGCGCCGCACGTCGGATTCGACCCAAATCTGCGCATTGACGGGAATCATGTAGGTCTGGCGGTCCGACTGAACTCCATAGCCGCTGAAAAAAAGCAGAGCGACCGAGCCGGACTTGACCTTACCGTAGAAACGATCGATGGCGCTCCGCGTCGCCTCCTTGGTGAGATTTTCGCCGACGTCGACATCGAACCCGTCGTGCCGTAGCTCATCGGCCAAGGCGCGCACGTCGCTGACCGGCTCTTTCAACGCCGCTTCGGCGTCCGGATAGGCGGCATTCCCGATCACCAGCGCCACGCGGGCTTCGTTTTGCTGCGCGAAAGCTTGGCGAGCTCCGGTCGCCGCAAGGAGCATCACCACGAAAAGGATGATTAAGCACGGACTGGTTCCAGCGATGGAGAACAGACGGTTGATCATCTTCATCCTCAATGCCCCGTGTCCGACGATCGCGTGGGGCCCGTCCGACCGGCAGCATACGCTGCCGATCTCAAAAAACGTAGGTAAATCATAGCACTTCGACCGCGATCGGGCAATCGCTACACATTGCGCGCCATCCACGCCTCTCGGGTCGCCGTGCCGCCTTCGATCCTGCACCCGATTGCCCCATTTCGGTCCCGCGACCTCGGGCGGCGCGGACCGGATCGCACCGATTATTGTAGCGATTGCCGGTGGCGGAATATGCTGCGCTGCGCGTTGCCGCCCTATGAACCCGCGCCAGGGAGGTCATGTTGTCATGCCGCCTTATTCCGCCGAATTGATCGGCGTCGCAGCAGCGGCCGCGAGCCTCTATGCGGCCCACGCGAAGACGATCATCCCACTTCGTATCGCCGGCATTGCGGCGAATTTCCTGGCGATGGTGTACAGCTTCATGCACGGGACATATCCCACGTTCCTGCTCAATGTCGCTCTGCTTCCGCTGAATGCCTGGCGGCTGCGCGCGATGCTGAACTTGATCCACGACATCGACGACGCGATCAAGAGCGACATGAATGTCGACTGGTTGCTGCCCTACACGCGACCGAAGCAGTTCAAAGCCGGCGACATCGTCATGAAGCGCGGCGAATATGCCACCGCTGCGTTCTATATCGTGTCGGGCGAGGTCGAAATCGTCGAAATCAACGAGTCATTCGGGAGCGGCGTCCTGCTCGGCGAAATCGGCCTGTTCACACCCGATGGCAAGCGCACCATGACGGTACGCTGCAAGACCGATGTCCAAAGCGCGGTGATCGACTATGATCAATTCAAGCAACTGTACTTTCAGAACCCGCAGTTCGGATTTCGCCTGCTTCACCTGATCGTTGCCCGATTGCAAAGCAGCCGCGAGCTTCCTCAGCCCGCCGCGTGAGGCCTGAAGGGCGCCTTCCTCCCGGATTTGGCGGGCCCGATTTTCGCGATTCGGATGCTGTCCCTCATGCGGTCTTGCGCTATGCTCGTGCAATCGGGCCAGCGGCTCATTCACTGACGCAAAATGCGATGGAAAAACCGCTCCACACCTCGAACAACTTGTTGGCCGAGCTGCCCGAAGAATTGTGGAACGGCCTGTTCGAAAAGGCGCGCATCTCGTCGCTCGGGGCCGACCAGGTGCTGTTTCTCTCGGGGGATGAAGCTGACGGGTGCTATCGGGTCGAGGACGGATTGCTTAAGGCCAGCGTCGTGACGCCTGCCGGCGGCGAGCGCATCCTGGCGATCCTGGGGCCCGGCACGCTCGTTGGCGAGCTGTCAATGATCGACGGGGCGCCGAGGTCGGCATCCGTCACGGCGTTGCGCCAGTCGAAGCTGAGTTTCGTCAGCCGGGCCGCCTTCGAGACCTTCGGTCGGTCCTCGCCGGAGCTCTACCGCCACGTGATGCGTTTGTTGGCGCGTCGCCTGCGCGACACCAACGACGCGCTGGCGGCGACCAGCTTCCTGTCCGTGAAGGGACGCGTCGCCCGCGCGTTGCTCAGCCTCGCCGAGGCATTCGGGCACGATGTCGGCGGCGGACGCATTCTCGTGCGGCAGAAGATCACGCAAAGCGACCTCGCCCTGATGGCCGGAATCGCCCGGGAAAATGTCAGCCGGGTCCTGAAGGAATGGGCTGAAGCTTCGCTCATAAGCCGCCTCGCAGGCTACTACTGCCTGGAGAAAAAGCCTGCGATCGAGCGCGAGGCGGGATTCTGAACGAGATTCAGCTTCCTCGCGTGCGGCGACTGATTGCCGAGCGATTTACGGATCGGGAGCGGCCACGGACCGGACGCGGTCTCCGTCCCGAACGAATGCTCCGGCCCGGGACACGACGGTATCGCCGTCGGAAAGTCCCTCTCGAATTTCCGCCTGTCCTCCGGCGATCAGGCCGACCGTCACTCGTCGGCTTTCGATCCTGCCGTCGCGTACCACCTGGACGATGGCGCCCCCCGGACCGTACAAGACCGCCGATGACGGAATGGCGGCATTGCAGCGGCGGCCGATATTGATCTTGGCGCGGCCGAATGCGCCTATGCGCAGCCGTGAATCGCTGCCGATGAAAATATAGACTTGACCAAGCTGCGTCGTGGGATTGATCGCCGACGAGAAGAAGCGGACCTTCCCGGACAATTCACCCACCCCGACGATCTCGACCTTCGCAGATTGATCTTGCGCCAGGTGTTCCAGGCTCCTGACCGGCGTCTCGGCCAAGAGCTCCATCTCCCCCTTCGCTGCAATTCGGAACAGCGGTTCGGCCCGCGCGGAGGCATTGGTTCCGACAATCGCAGCTTTCGAGATTATGACGCCGGCCGCCGGCGCTTGCACCGCGACGGTCCCGCCTTGTTGGCCCTCGCCGGGGGCCAGACGCGCCAACACCTGACCCGAATTCACGTTGTCTCCCGCCTCGACCAGCACTTGCGTGATCTGCAGCCCTTCCCGTTCCGGCCGCACGAGAATCTCGCTTCTCGGAACCAGGACCCCGGTCACCGGGAGGGTATCGTTGAAGCACACGTTTTTCGCGCGCGCCACCGTCACGGCCATTCCGGAAGCGGAATCGCCGCCCTCGGCTGCCAATGCTCGCAATGGCGGACCAAAACATGCGAGCGCCGCCGCAACCGCCAGGGCCGCCGCCGAGCGCCGGAATACGTTTCTGCTCAAGATCGCCACGCGGCCTCGACCCCGCAAAATTTGGACCTCGGTCAATGTTGGCCGAAGCGGACCGCCGCGGCAAGTATCCTCGAGCGACCTGTAGTCGCGGATCAGCCTGTGGCTCACGATCCCCCGCTCGGTGTTCGCTCTCCCGAGCCGGCCGAAGATGATTGCCGGACTGACGGCGATCGAGGGTGCCAGCTCAGGATTTCGTAAGCGTCGATCGGTCGATTGAAGCCCTTCAAGGTGAGCTCGCCAATATGCGAGGCCTTCACGTTTGCTTCCACGGCGCCGAACGCCCGTTGACTGATGACGACTTGGCCTGGCTGTGCCTCGTCGCAGAGTCGCGAAGCAAGATTTATGACACTGCCGATCGCGGTGTACTCGCGGCGACGCTCGAAGCCGACTTGCCCCAGGGTGGCGTAGCCCGAGGCAATCCCGATGCCGAATCCGAGAACATGGCCCTTTCGGGCCCACTCCTTCGCCGACTCCCCTACCCTCTCCCGCATGTCGAGGGCGAGCTTCACGGCTCGCTCGGTATGATCGGCGCAAGGAATTGGGTCGTTGAAGACGATCATGATCCCGTCCCCGAGAAACCGCTCCAGCGTGCCCTCATATTGGAAGATGAGCTCACCCAGGCTCTCGTGGTACTCGCGCAGGACCGCCATGACTTCCTCGGGTTCGGACGCCTCGGTAAAGGCGGTGAAGCCGCGCAAATCGCAGAACATCACCGTCACGTCGCGTCGGTGGCTCGCCAACAGCGACTCGGATGGGTCCGAGGCGGCGATCATCTGCGCCACTTGCGGGGCTAAAAACCGCTGCAGGCGGCCGATCCGCTCGATTTCCACCAATTGCTCCGCCACTCGCTCCTCGAGCAGCCGATTCCAGCTCGAAAGTTCCTCGGTCTGCTCCTTCAGCTTCATTGCCTGCGACTGCACCGTATCGTGAAGCTCCTTGATCCGGAGCAGCGAGCGCACGCGGGCCACCAATGCCGCGTGCTCGAACGGTTTCGTGAGATAGTCGTCGCCGCCTGCCTCGAGGCCTTTGACGACGTCGTCGGTATCGGCCTTGGCGGTGACCAAAATGACAGGGATGAAGCGAAGCGTCGTGTCTTGCTTGAGCTGTTTGAGGACCGAGATGCCGTCGAGCTTCGGCATCATGACGTCGAGCAGGACGAGGTCGGGCTCGAGCTCGCGCACCTGCACCAGCGCAGCCTCTCCATCCATCGCCGTAACCACCTCGTAGCCCTGCGCGTTCAGCCGAACCCGCAGGAGCTCGAGGTTGGTAGGGTTGTCGTCGACAGCGAGAATTCGAGGTGGGGTTCGCAAGCCGTGGCCTTTCGACTTCACGTCAGGAATTCGCGGACCTTGGCGAGAATGACGCGCGGGCTGAACGGCTTGGCGAAATACCCGTCGCATCCGGCCGCCATCGCCTTCGCCTCGTCGCCGGACAGGGCATACGAGGTGACGGCGATGATCGGAATGTGCCGCAGGTCGGGATTTGCCTTGATCCGGCGGGTCGCTTCATAGCCGTCGATTATCGGCAGCTGAATGTCCATGAGAATGAGATCGGGCCGCCGCTCGGCCGCCATGGCAACCCCTTTCTGGCCGTCGGTGGCCTCCATGACCTCGAACCCGGCATTGGTGAGCAAATCATTGAGGATCCGCCGATTGTTCTCGGTGTCCTCGATGACGAGAATGCGTTTGCTCATGCCGCTGGCCTCTGCTCGGTCACGCTCACCGGCACGACAATCTTGAACGTGGTGCCGACGCCGGGCGTGGACTGCACGCCGATGTCGCCGCCGTGAACCTTGACCAGCCGCCGGGCAATCGACAGGCCCAGTCCGGTGCCACCTTTCTGCCGCGTGCTGCTGTTGTCAACCTGCTGGAACTCCTCGAAGATCCGCGTCTGGTCTTCGGGCGCGATGCCGGGACCGGTGTCCTGCACCGCAATCGTGAAGTGCCCGTTAACGGCCTTGACGCGGATCTCCACCGAGCCAGTATCCGTGAACTTGATCGCATTGCCAACGATGTTGAGCAGCACCTGCGTGAGGCGCCGTTCATCACCGCGACCGATCGGCAGGTCGGACGGAATGACCGTCTTGACCTCGATGGCTTTGGCTCGCGCCAGCGAGCCGGTTGAGCCGACCACCGATTCCACGACCGCCTGCATCGAATAATCGTCGAGCGACAGCTTCAGCTGGTTGGCATCGATCTTGGAAATATCGAGCACGTCGTTGATCAAGCCCAGGAGATGTTTTCCGTCCTTCTGGATGCGCCCGAGGACTTCCACCGCCTTGTCCGGCAAACCGCCGTAGAGGCCGTCCACGAGCAGCTCCGAAAAGCCGAGCATACCGTTCAACGGCGTGCGCAGCTCGTGGCTCATATTGGCGAAGAACTGCGCCTTGTGATCATTGGCGATGGCGAGCTCGCGCCCTTTTTGCTCGACTTCACGGAACAGCCGCGCGTTGCTCATCGCGAGGACCGATTGATGAGCAAAGGTTCGCATCAGGCCGATCGCGCTCGCGGGGAAGTCTCCCGCCGCGCGCCGTTGTAGCACCAAGGCTCCCAGAATCTCGTCCTGTCCGAGCAGCGGCACCACCAGCAGGGAACGAAATCCGGCCGAAAGCGTGAGATCTCTGAGCGCATAATTGGGCGCGTCCGCGAGGTCCGGTATGCAGACCGGCTCGCGCTGCTTGGCGGAGACGCCCATGACGCTGTCGTCGGAGTTGATCCGGATGGCGCGGACGGCATCCTGAAATGACGCGTCGAGCGCACAGGCCTCGGCAAGCTCGAAGACGTCTCGCGATTCGTCGTAGCTGTAGATCGCGCTGGCATCCACCTGGGTGAGCTCGACCGCGCGGGTAACGATCGTCGCCAGCACCGACTTGGTGTCGAGGGAAGAGGCGACGGCACGACCGATCTCCTCGAGCGCCTTCAACTCGCTGACGGACTGCGCGAGATCGCGGGTTCGTTCGGTGACCTTTTGCTCCAGCCGGCCGTATGATCCTTGCAGCTGGTCGGCCATTCGATTGAAGTGGTCGGCTAGATCCTCGATCTCGTCTCCGGTCCGGACGGCAAGGCGATGGCCGAATTCGCTCGCCTGGATCTGCTGGGCCCCGACCTGCAGTGCGCGAATCGGCACGACCATGTGGCGGGCCATCAGCCCGCCGGCGAGCACGGCCAGGAGCACTCCCAGGGCCAGCAGCCAGCCGGTCCGGAACAGCAAGCTGTAGACCGGCTGCAGCGCCGTGCTCAACGGCTGCTCGAAGAAGACGTACCAATCCAACGGCGCTATGGCCGCGCCAGCGGTCAGCACGGAGTGTCCGTCCGGGTCCTTTCCGAATTCGACGGGTTCGGCGCCGGGCTTGATCATGGCGGCGACCTGGGGGAGGTCGCTGAGATCCGCGCCCAGACGGTGGCTGGCGTCGGAATGGGCGAGCAGCCGGCCGGTTGGTCCGATGACGTAGGCGTCGCTGCCCTGGCCGATCTGGTCGGCATCGATGAAATTCGACACGAATTTGAGATTGATCTCGGCGACCGTCGAACCGGCATTCCGACCGGCGTGCGGCATCGCGATCGACATGAAGGGATCGAGTCCGTCGAAATAGACCGGCGAGAGCCAAACCGCCCGATCTTGCGCTTGCGTAAACCTGGGATTGCCCGAGTAGTCGAGACCGCTCTCGATCACGACCTCCCGGCGAGTGAGTCTCAGCTGCTCCTTGCCGGCGCCATCGAGCTGAATCACCCGGTCGATCGCCGGTACCTGCTGCAGCAGCAAGGCGTAATCCGCGCGGTGCTGCTCGATGGTGGTGGCGCTGGCTCGCGTTGCCCAGCTGATCTGACGCTCGATTTCGGATACGAATTGCTCGATCCGACGGGCCGTCGACTCGGCCTTTTCCGACTGCGCCTTGGTCAGCAGCTGCGTGGTTTCCCGATACATGAACCACGTCTCGAGCCCGCCGTTTACCGCGAGCACCAGCACGACCAATCCGACCAGGGAGAGGACGTATTTGCCGAACAGCCCTTTCCACCAGTTTCTGCGCGACGCCTCCGTCATCGGAACGGGCCCAAGTCAGCGCTGCCCCATACGACCGGCATCGGAAAAAATGGGTTTGACCTTGTCGCCGTCGCGCAGGGAGCTGCCGGCATTGGCGACGACCATGTCCCCTTCGCGGAGACCATCCGCGATCTCGGTGTCGGTGTCGGAGTGCAATCCGACCTTGACCAGCCGCGTCTCGATGACCCCTTCCCGCACGATCTGCACGTTGGTGCCTTCGGTCCGGTAGCGCACTGCCGAGCTAGGGACCGATACCCCGCAGCTGCGGTTGGCGTCGATCGTCGCGCGGGCGAACATTCCGATCCGCGACAGCGAATCGCGTTCCAACGAGATCCGCGCCCGGCCGAGTTGCGTTCGCTGATCGATCGTGGACGGCACCAGACGAACTCGCCCGGAAAGCTCGCGGCTGTCGGCGATTTCGACACGCGCCGTCTGCCCGGTAGCGAGCGCCGGCACGTGGATGCTCGGCACGTCGGCCTCCACTTCAATTTCGTTGTCGACCGCGATGCGAAACAGGGGCTCGACCGCCAACGGAGATGCGGTGCCGCCCACCGCGGCGGAGGACCGCGTGATCAAGCCGGCGGCGGGCGCTCGCAGCGTGGTGCTGCCCTTTCCACCGGTTGGGTCCGGACCCTCCGTGGACTGCCGCGTCAGTCGCACGAGGGTCTGGCCGGCGGTCACCCGATCCCCCTCGCCTGCCAACACCTCGGAGATTTTCATCCCGGGCGCGTCGAGCATCACGAGGGCCTCCTGACGCGCGACAAGATAGCCGGTAACGCGGATGGCCGCAGAGAAGCAGGCATTCGTGGCGCGAACCACCACCACCTGCACGGCAGAACCGGAGCCGGCCTCGGCTTGCGCGGGCCCCGTTGCGGGCAGGCTTGCGCTGACGACGAGCGCCGCGCCCGCTGCGAACGATATCGCGGAAACAAAAATCTTCATGGCCGACACCTGAGCCTCGGGTCTATATCGCCCCATCCCGAAAGAGCAGCTTCCGACAGCAGGCCGACGAACTAGGGCAACTCGCGTAGCACCCGAAATCCGTTCGCGACGAATCTGACGTCTACGTCATATCTGAAGCGAGCCGTCGACCGCAGATATTTCGCCTGGCTGTCAAATGCGCCGCCGCGCAACACGCGAAGCCGACATTGCCCGCTGGCCCATGCCGAGCCGTTATTGGGGGCGCCGCGATAATTGTCGTTCCAGCAATCTTCAACCCACTCGGCGGCGTTGCCCGCGGTGTCGAATAGACCGAAGGCGTTGGGCTTGAATGTGCCGACCGGCAAGGTCTTCTGAACCTCACCGGTGTTGCACTCCCGGCAGTTGGCCTGGTGGGACCCGACGTCCCGGCCCCACCAGTACGGCGTATTCGTTCCGGCGCGGGCGGCGTATTCCCACTCGGCTTCGGACGGCAGCCGGTAGGTCCTGCCCGTCTTCTTCGAAAGCCAAGCCGCGAACGCCTTTGCGTCGACCCAGCTGAGATTGATCACCGGACGTTTGCCGCGTCCCCAGTCCCGATCCTCGGGGCGAAATTTGCACTCCCCCTCGTCCGCGCATTTCTCCCACTCGTCAAAAGTGACTTCGTAACGCCCGATGGCGAAGGATTTTGGGATCGTCACGCGGTGCACCGGATTCTCGTATTCGGTTGAAGAGCCCATGTCGAAGGCGCCTGCCGGCACGACCACCAGCTCGGTGCAATCCGAACAATCTCGAAACACGTCTCCCGGCTTGAAGCTGGTCGTGTCGCTCGCCACGGGTGGGGGCGGCGGTGGGGGCGGCGTCACCGGGGCGGGCGATGGAGCGGGAGTCGGCGCCGGCGTCGGCGCGGGAGAAGGGGCCGGAGCGGACGCCACCGGGCGCGACGTCCCGAAATAGAACTCCTCGACGAGAGACGAGGCCACCCAGGGAACCTGCTCGTTGTTGGAGGCACGGGACACGCCGATGCGCGTCCGGTTGAAGACTTCCTCGGCCGTCAGATTCGGGGAGCGCAGTTCCTTGATCAACTCGCCGACGAACAGGCTGTTCGTACCGGTCCCGTCGTTGATGACTTTGCCGGGAGCAGCCGAGTATATGGCGAGCGTTCCATCGGGGGCATCGAGCGCGGCAAGCCCCATCGGGGACGCTCGAAAGCGCCGCTCGAACGGGTTTCTTCGGGCCGCATCGAGGATGACGATCTTGACCTTCGCCCCTTTGCGGTGGACGTCGGCCAGGATCTGCTCGACACTGATCCCGTCACGGCGAGCATCGGCTTCGGTCCAAACCTGGGCGTTCACCGGAATGAGATAGGTCTGTCGCGCGACTTGAATGCCATAGCCGCTGAAGTAGAAGAGCGCGGTCGTCCCGCTCCTGACCTTGCCGCTGAAGGCGTCGATCGCGCGCTGCATTTCTTCCTTGCCGACGTTCTCCTTCAGATCCACCTCGAAATCGCTGCGCCGGAATTCATCGGCAAGGGTGCGGGCATCGCGGACCGTGGTGGACAGCGGCGTGCTGGCGTCGGGGTAATTTGCGTTTCCGATCAGGAGCGCGACGCGGGAACGACTTTGCTGGGGCAGCGCTGAAGACGTCAGCATTGCCGACGTAATCGACAGGCACAGCCAAAACAGGAGCCGCATGTTCATCTTCATCCCGCGCTCTTTGTACCGATAATACTCGGCTCCCGACGATGATAACAAAGTCATTCTGCCGCAGAACGCAGCGACTGCCAACGTCCTGAAGTGGCGCCCGAGACCGCCAGAAACGGCGGCGCCGGGTCAAGCATGCCATTTTGTGCAAGCAGTTTCAATCAGTTAGGTAGATTAACCGCTTTCGACGGCCGGTCAGGAAGACGATCGGTGCGAGCGGGCCGAGAAAAACCAACGCACGGATCCGGTCCATTCCGCGTCTGCAGTCATGGCTCAGGGGTGTACCAAGGCGGATCTGGACGAGACAAGCGCGCTTCCCAGTCGGCCGGAGTTGACCTAGATTGTCGGCTCACGAGCGGGGTCGACGTTGCATTTCATCAACCGGCGAAAAGCCATGAGGGAAGTATCCATGCACGTGTTCAAGTCAGTCGGAGCAAGGCTGAGCGCGAGAGTAATCGCGACGTTGCTGTTCCTCGATGCCGCGGCCTGCGGCATTGCTTTCGCCGAGGGTCAGCGAAGCGGAGGCCCCACCCCATCGCCTCCGGGCGCAGAGGTCTACTTCATCGATCTCAAGGACGGAGCCACCGTTCCGGCGAAGCTGAAGCTCTATTTCGGCTTGCGCAACATGGGCATCGCGCCTGCCGGCACGTTCCGCGAGAACTCCGGCCATCACCATCTGCTGATCGACACCGAGCTGCCGCCCCTCAACCAGCCCATCGCGAACGATTTCAACCATTTGCACTTCGGCGCCGGCCAGACCGAAGCGGAGATAACGCTCAAGCCGGGGATGCACACGCTGCAGCTGCTGATGGGCGACCAGGACCACATTCCACACTCGCCTCCGGTCATGTCCGCCCGCATCCGTGTTCGGGTCGCCGAGGGGGCTCCCCCTGCGCTGACCGGAGGGCCGACGCCGTCACCCCCGGGAGCCGAAGTGTATTTCGCCGATCTCAAGGATGGAGCGGTGATTCCGCCCAAAGTCACCATCTATTTCGGGCTGAAGAATATGGGCGTGGCGCCGGCCGGCTCGAACCGCGAGAATTCGGGTCATCATCATCTGCTGATCGACACCGAGCTGCCGCCGCTCGACCAACCCATCCCGAATGACTTCAATCATCTCCACTTCGGCGGTGGCCAGACCGAGGCCGAAGTAACGCTGAAAGCCGGCGAGCACACCCTGCAGCTCCTGTTTGCGGACAAGGATCACGTCCCGCACACTCCGCCGGTCTTCTCGACGCGCATCAAGGTCCGGGTAGTCGACCCGTCGGTCCGCAAGCCCGCCCCCGCCGAAGCCCGGGTCTATTTCGTCGGCCTGCAGGACGGATCAGTGCTCCCTCAAAAAGCGACGATTCGGTTCGGCCTGACCGGGATGGGCGTGGCGCCGGCGGGTATCGAGAAGCCCAATACCGGCCACCATCATCTGTTGATCGACAGCAAGCTCCCGCCGTTGGACGAGCCCATTCCAAACGACTTCAACCACCTGCACTTCGGCGCCGGACAAACGGAAGCGACCGTCACCCTGCCGCCGGGACGGCACACGCTTCAGCTTCTGCTCGGGGATGAAGCCCACGTGCCGCATAATCCTCCGGTCATGTCGAAGCCGGTCCGGGTGATCGTGACCAGGCGCGGCGAGTAATCAGTCGCGGGTCGCGCAGGTGACCCGCGGCAGTTGCGCTCTCGAACGGCGAGGCCTTGAGCTTACTTGGCCGGTTCAGGCGCTACCGCACGCGTCTTGCCCGGCTGACCGGAGACGCCATCGTCCAAGGGATGGACCTCGGCGGGCGGCGACGGCATCGCGGCGTGTTCGAACCCCGGTTCGTCCGTCTTTGCGAGAAAACGCCCGAACACTCGCATCAGGAAGCCACCCAGATCGTCCATCGCGGTGAAAACGGCCGGCACGAAGAGCAACGACAGCACCGTCGAGACCAGGAGCCCACCGATGACTGCGATCGCCATCGGCGACCGGAACTCGCCGCCGGCACCGACCGCCATGGCACTGGGAGCCATGCCGGCGGCCATGGCAATGGTGGTCATGATGATGGGTCGTGCCCGTTTTTGGCCCGCATCCATGATTGCCGCCGCGCGGTCGACGCCGCCGTGCATGCTCTCGATCGCAAAATCGACCAGCATGATCGCGTTCTTGGTGACGATGCCCATGAGCATGAGGATTCCGATGATCACCGGCAAGCTC
>WNFF01000042.1_pt1 | contig 81103 bp, 85 predicted proteins | sample 5400441 | NCBI WGS metagenome assembly WNFF01 (sample SAMN13153345, study PRJNA577476) | soil metagenome | isolation source: 120 cm saprolite under Douglas fir tree site 2 hole 3 replicate 1 | place: USA:California | collected 2015-04-18 | reverse complement strand
GGGTCCGCAGGCCGAACCACGCGGCGACGAAAGACTCCTGGACGACGTCCTCCGCCTGTTGTAGGTCACGCAGGAGAGCCAGGGCGTAGCCGAAGGCCATCTGCTGAAAGCGCCGCGTCACCTCCGCGAACGCGTCCAGGTCGCCCTGCCTCGCCCGCTCGACGAGCCCCTCCAGGTCCATTCTGGCTCCTCCATCCATAGGTGCCGATGGGCGGGCGATGCCTTTGAGCGATCTCGGCCCCCGCTTGACGGACACGCCGCCTTACTCTAGCCTGCCGCCCGTGCAGAAACCGTCCCATAGGCCGAGACCGACCCCGACCCACCCTGGGCGGTCCTGGGAGCGAGTCGCCCCCGGTGACCTCGGCTGGTCGGCGGAGAAGCTGGGAGCGGCCCGGGCCTACGCGGCGACCATCGCGACGGATGCGATGATGATCGTCGTCGACGGCCACGTGCTCGACGAGTGGGGCGACACCGGCCGGCGATTCAACGTGCATTCGATCCGGAAGGCGTTTCTGAGCGCGCTGATCGGCATCCACGCGCACGAGGGCCGGATTCACCTCGCCGCGACGCTCGCCGATCTCGGCATCGACGACAACGAGCCGACGCTGACCGACCTCGAGAAGCAAGCCACGGTGGCAGATCTCCTCAAGGCCCGGTCGGGTATCTATCATCCAGCGTTCTACGAGACCGCCACCAACGCGGCCGCCCGGCCCGCGCGAGGGAGCTATCGCCCCGGCGCCTTCTGGTACTACAACAACTGGGACTTCAATACGCTGGGGACGATCCTGGAGCGGGCGGCCGGGACCAGCCTGTTCGAGGAGCTCAAGACCCGCATCGCGGACCCCATTGGAATGGAGGACTTCCGGGTCGAGGACGGCGTCTACGTGCGCGGCCCGGATTCGATGCACCCGGCCTACCCGTTCGGGATGAGCGCCCGCGACATGGCCAGGTTCGGCCTGCTGTACTTGCGCGATGGCCAGTGGCAGGGCACGGCCGTCGTGCCGCGCGACTGGATCGCGGACAGCACGCGCTCACACTCCGACCTCGGGCAGAAGGGCGGCTACGGCTACATGTGGTACGTCGCGCCGGCCGGTGGCCCGCACCTCGCCTCCGCCTGGTTCCCGGGGCCGGTGATCTCGGCTCAAGGCGTCGGGGGTCACTACATGGTCCTCGTGCCCCACCTGGACCTGCTCGTGGTCCATCGGGTGAACACCCGCGTCGAAGGCCGGCAGGTGACGGAGAGCCAGTTCGGTCACCTGATGCAGCTGGTGCTGGACGCGGCACCACCTTAGGCGCTTGATCCTCCGCCCGCCTCGCAGGCGGCCAGCCGGGCCGCGAGGAAGGCCTGCTCCCGCGGGTTGTCCGCAAGTCGGAGCGCGCGCCGGTACTCGACGGCGGCCTCCGGCCTCCGGCCGAGGCGGCGGAGGAACTCGGCGCGCGCGGCGGGCAGCAGGTGATAGTCGCGCAGCGCCGGATCGCCGATCCGGTCGAGGGCGGCGAGCCCGGCCACCGGGCCCTGGGTCAGGCCGATCGCCACCGCCAGATTCAGCTCGACGACCGGAGACGGGGCCAGCTCGGCGAGGGCCCGGTAGTGGGCCACGATCCGCGGCCAGTCCGTCGCCTCCCAGGATAGGGCCTGCGCGTGACAGGCGGCGATGGCGGCCTGGAGCTGGTAGGGACCCGCGCGCGGGAGCGGCCCGGCGCGCTCGAGGCAGGCGAGGCCCCGCGCGATCCGCGCCCGGTCCCAGCGGAGCCGGTCCTGATCCTCCAGCAGCACGATATTGCCGTCGACGTCGGTGCGCGCCGCCGCGCGGGAGGCCTGGAGCTCCATCAGGGCCAGCAGCCCCAGGATCTCGGGCTCGCGGGGCATGAGCTCGGCGAGCACGTGGCCGAGCCGGATCGCCTCCTCGCAGAGGTCGTGTCGCACGAGGTCGCCGCCCGAGTGGGCCGCGTAGCCCTCGTTGAAGATCAGGTACAGGACAGCGAGCACGGCCGACAGCCGCGACGACAGGTCGACCCCTTCGGGCACCTCGTACGGGAAGCCCCCGTCGCGGATCGTCCGCTTGGCGCGCACGAGTCGCTGGGCGACCGTCGGCTCGGGCACCAGGAAGGCCCGCGCGATCTCCGTCGTCGAGAGCCCCCCCACCAGCCTCAGCGTGAGCGCGACGCGGCTGTCGGCGGGCAGCGCGGGATGGCAGCACGTGAAGATCAGCCGGAGTCGGTCGTCGGGGACCTCGTCGGGGTCGGACACTTCAGGCGGCGGGTGCGCCGCGCCGAGCGCCGCGTGGGCGAGGGCGTCGACGCGCGCCCCGGCGCGGCGGGTCCGCCGGAGATGATCCAGCGCCCGGCGCCGGGCGGTGGTGAGGAGCCAGGCCCCCGGGCGATCCGGGATTCCATCCGCGGGCCAGTGATCGAGCGCCTGCTCGAAGGCTTCCTGGACGATCTCCTGCGCCGCGTCGATGTCGCGCACGATCCGGAGCACCGAGGCGACCACCCGCGCGTGCTCGATCCGGAATACCTCCGCCAGGCGCGCGCGCACGTTCTCGTCCGGGGTCTGCGGTCCCACGAATCGAGATGGTACGCCATCCGGCGATCATGCTGGTGGCCCACCCGCCGGGCTCGCGGCGTGGCGGCGGACTCTCCCGCCCTCACATCGCCCAGACCGGTAGCACGTCGATGAAGCCCCCCTCGCCGAGCGGGACCTTCTTCGCCCACTCCAGGGCTTCCTGTTTGGTGTCGCACTCGATCAGGTAGAAGCCGCCCAGGGCCTCCTTCGTCTCGGTGAAGGGCCCGTCCATGATCTGCCGCTGCCCGGCCTTGAAGCGGACGCGGCTGCCGTCGGCGTCGGGGCGCAGACGCTCGCCGTGGACCATCTTGCCGGCCGCGTGCAGCTCTTGGGCGAAGCGGCCATGTCCCTGCACCATGGCTTCCATCTGGGCGGGGGACGGAGCGGGCTGGTTCTTGTCGGAGCAGATGAGCAACAGGTAGCGCATCGGTAAGCCTCCCTATGGTGGATGTCGGGCCGTCGAATCGGCCCTCATCTATACGACGCCGATGACCCCCGGGAATCGACAGCCGGGGTCAGGCGGGGCGGCTCGCCCGCGCCTCCGCCGCCTTCACCTGCAGGGCTTCCCAGACCGCCAGGGGCACGGGAGGGTTGCCCAGCACCGCGGCGCGCACCGGCGGGCCGTGGAAATCGGAGCCGCCGGTCGCGAGGAGGTTGTGCTGACGGCACAGCTCGACGTAGCTGCCGCGCTTGGCGGGAGAGTGCTCGCTGTAGAAGCACTCGATGCCCATGAGCCCCGCCGCGACCAGCGACGGGATGATGGCGTCCCGATCCGACAGCCCCGGGTGGGCGAACACGGGCACGCCGCCGGCCCGGCGCAGCAGCCGCACCGCGTCCTCGGGCGTGAGCTTCTTGCGCGGGACGTGCGCGGGCTTGCCCGCGGCCAGATACTTGTCGAAGGCCTCGCGCACCGTCTTGACGTAGCCGCGCTCGACCATCACGCGGGCCACGTGCGGGCGCCCCGCCGAGCCCTCCTGCACCAGGGTGAACACGCGCTCGACGTCGATCGGCATGCCCAGCTCGCTGAGGCGCTCGGCCATGCGGTGCACGCGGGCGCGGCGCTCCTCGCGCTGGGCGCGGCAGAAGTCCTGGAACCACGGGGCTTCATAGTCCATGCAGTAGCCCAGGATGTGGATCTCGGCGCCCTCGACATCGCAGTTGATCTCGATGCCGGGCACGATGGTGAGCGGGGGGTGACGTCGCGCCTCCTCGATCGCCTCGGCGAGGCCGTCGGTGGAGTCGTGATCGGTGATCGCCAGCACGCGCACCCCGCGCCGGGCGGCCTCCGCCACCAGCTCGCGTGGTTGGAGCGTGCCGTCGGAAGCGATCGTGTGCGTGTGGAGGTCGACGCCGCCCGCCATCGGGCCCCTAGCGCCGCCCGTTCGAGAAATAGGTGAGCAGCGTCCGCACGCCCACGCCGGTGGCCCCCTTGGGTCCGAGCGGCAGCTCCCGCTCGGTGAACGCGGTGCCCGCGATGTCGAGGTGCGCCCACGGCACGCCCCCGGTGAACTCGCGCATGAAGAGGCCCGCGACGATGGCGCCGGCTCCGCGCTGGCTCGAGATATTGTTGAGATCGGCCACGTCGCTCTTGAGCCCGTCCTTGTACTCGTCGTGGAGCGGCAGGCGCCACATCCGCTCCCCCGCCCCGTCGGCGGCGGCCAGCACCCGCGCGGCGAGGGCGTCGTCGCTCGCCATCACGCCGGACACGCCCTGGCCGAGCGCGATGACCACCGCGCCGGTGAGCGTGGCCATGTCGATCATCTCGTCCGGCTTGATGTGCTTGACCGCGTAGGCGAGGGCATCCGCCAGCGTGAGCCGGCCCTCCGCGTCGGTATTGCCGATCTCGATGGTGAGCCCGTTCATGGCCCGCACGATGTCACCCGGGCGCTGGGCGGTGCCGGAGGGCATGTTCTCGGTGGCCGCGATCAGCCCGTGCACCTCGACCGGCGGCTTGAGCCGCGGCAGGGCCTGGAAGATGCCCAGCACCGCGGCGGCGCCCGACATGTCGTCCTTCATCCGCAGCATGCCGTCGGCCGTCTTGAGGTCGAGCCCGCCCGAATCGAAGGTGATGCCCTTGCCGATCACCACCACGCGGCGGCGCGCCCGGCCCTTGGGGGAGTAGGTGAGGTGGATGAACTTGGGCGGCTCCTCGCTGCCCTGCGCCACGCCCACGTAAGCGCCCATGCCCATCTTGGCGCACTCGGCACGGTCCAGGACCCGGAGGGCGAGCCCGCCCTCCTTGGCGATCTCGGCCGCGCGCCGCGCCAGGAAGGTGGGCGTCACCACGTTGGCGGGCTCGTTGACCAGGTCGCGCGCGAGAACCGTGGCCTCGGCGGAGATCCGGCCGATGCGCACGCCGTCGCGCGCGGCGGCCGCGCGGCGGCGGTCGGGCTCGAGCACGGTCAGCGCGCGGACCACCTTGCCGTTCTTCTCCTTCAGGTACTTGTCGAAGCGATAGGTGCCGAGCAGCGCGCCTTCCACGACCGCCTGGGCCCGCTCGCGGGCGGGCAGCGCGGCGGCGGGCATGAACACCGCGATGGTGGCGGCGCCCAGATCGCGCGCGCGCCGCACCGCGGCGGCGGTGGCGCGGCGGATGGGCTCGGCGTCGCGCGCCCGCGCGCCTCGCCTGAGCGGGCCGAGCCCCACCACGAGGACGCGCCCCGCGGGGACCGCGCCCGCGGTATGGAAATACGAGATCTGCCCCGGCTTGCCCTCGAACTTCTCGGTCTTGAGCACCCGCGAGAGCAGGCCGCCGAGCGCTCGGTCCAGCGTGGCGATCTCGGGCGCCGGCCGCGCGCCGTCGCCGTACTGCCCCAGCACCAGCACGTCCGCGCGCGCTTCCGATGGGCTCCGGGTCTCGAGGGCCAGCTCCATTCGCGTCATCCTCCCTGGGACAGGGTCTGGGTCCGGCCGAGGCTCACCGCGCGGTGCACCATGTCCGCGAGCCCGTCGGTAGTGTCGTAGCGGTCGAGGTCGGCGATCGCCACCCAGCGCAGCTCGGCGGCGTCACTGCCCGCGCGGGGTACGCCGGCCTCGACCGCCGCCGCGTAGTCGATGATCACGTAGTGATAGTGCACGCGGGGCGCCTCCGATCCGTTCCCGGGCGCGAGCCGCACCCGGTCGATCACCCCGCAGAGGCCGAGCAGGCGCACCCTCACCCCGCACTCCTCCTGCACCTCGCGGCGCACCGCGTCCTCGATGCGCTCGCCCAGGTGAACGAGGCCACCGGGAATGCTCCACTTACCTTCGGACGGCGGCTGCCCGCGCTTGACCAGGAGCACGCGGTCGCCGTCCAGGATCACCGCGCCCACGCCCACGCGGGGTGCATCCGGGTACTCGCGCGCGAACGTCATGAGGTCCCCCTCACCCTGCCCTCTCCCCCTTCGGGGGCGAGGGTACCGAGAACCCTCTCCCCTCAGGGGAGAGGGCAGGGTGAGGGGTGGTGGAGTGCGGGGTGGTGACGGTCATCGCGCGGCCGGATCGGGTCCAGCGGTCGGTGCCGTACTTCTCGCTCACGAGCGTCTCCGCGAGCGCCATCTCCTCCGCCACCAGCCCGCCGGGGGCCAGCTCGAGCCCGTGCTCCGCGCGGAAGCCGTCGGCCAGCGCGGTCAGGGTCTCCTCGAACGAGGGCCGCCGGCCGAGCACGGCCTCGAGCGTGGTCATGCCGGCCAGGGGATCGCGCTCGCCCGGGAACACGCGACGCAGGCGGTCCGGCGCGGCGCCCAGCATCACCGCCCCGTGCTGCAGGAAGCCCGAGCCCTGCCGCCGCTGGGCGCTGCCCACCACCTTGAGGCCCGCGATCTCCAGCTCGTACGAGCCCGTCCGCGCGAAGCAGAAGGTGGGCATCGCGGTGGGGTCGGACGGCTGCACCGGCACCATCTCGACCGGCGCGCCCAGGCGATTGATCCCCGCGGCGAGGGCGGCGCCGATCCACCGATACGTCTCGAGCAGGTCACCCGCGCCCTCGAAATCGCCCGCGCGCGCCGTCACGCTATAGGTCAGCTCGAGCTCGGGCCCCTCGTGGAGAATGGCGCTGCCGCCGGTCGGCCGGCGCACGAGCCCCAGGCCGAGCGCGGCCGCCGCCGCGACGTCGATACGATCGTCGAGGGCCTGCCCGTAGCCGAGCGAGATGGTGGCGGGCTGCCAGGAGAAGAAGCGGAGGGTCGGAGGTGCCGTGCCCGCCAGCCGGCCCAGCAGCAGGGCCTCGTCCAGCGCCATGTTCAGCGCGCCGTCGAGCGGCTCGGTGACCAGCAGGCGGAACGGGGTCGTCACCCCTCACCCTGCCCTCTCCCCAGCGGGGAGAGGGTGATCCCGATCGGGAGGGAGAGGGTCATTTCGTGGGACGCCACCTCAGCACGGGCTGGCGCGCGGCCAGCGTCTGATCCAGGCGGCGCACCGGCGTCGTGACCGGCGCCTCGTGGATCAGGTGCGGATTCGTCTCGGTCTCCCGCGCAATCTGGATCATGGCGTCGCAGAACTGGTCGAGCGTCTCCTTGGACTCGGTCTCGGTCGGCTCGATCATCAGCGCCTCTTCCACGATCATCGGGAAGTAGGTGGAGGGCGCGTAGAACCCGAGGTCGAGCAACCGCTTGGCGATGTCCATCGCGGTCACCCCGAGCTTCTTCTGCCGCCGCGCCGAGAGCACGCACTCGTGCATGCACGGGCCCGGCGCCGACCGGTCGTAGTCGCCTTCGAGGCGCTTCAGGATGTAGTTGGCGTTGAGCACCGCGTTCTCCGAGACCGAGCGGAGGCCGTCGGGCCCCATGGTCCGGATGTAGGTGTAGGCCCGCACCAGCATACCGAAGTTGCCCCAGAACGCCTGCAGCTTGCCGATGGACTGCGGGCGATTCCAGTCGAGGGCGTAGGCGTCGTCGCCCTTCACCACCACCGGGGTGGGCAGGAACGGCGCCAGATGCGCCTTGATGCCCACCGGCCCCGAGCCGGGCCCGCCGCCGCCGTGCGGGGTGGTGAACGTCTTGTGCAGGTTGAAGTGGCAGACGTCGAAGCCCAGGTCGCCGGGGCGCGTGATGCCGAGGATGGCGTTGAAGTTGGCGCCGTCCATGTAGACCTGCACGCCCTTGGCGTGGCACATCTCGGTGATCTGGTGGATGCGCGACTCGAAGAGCCCCAGCGTATTGGGCTGGGTGATCATGAACGCGGCGACGTCCTCGTCGAGATGCCGCTCGAGGTCCACCAGGTCCACGTCGCCGTTCGCCTCGGACTTGAGCTCGACCACCGAGAAGCCGGCCTGCGCGGTGGACGCGGGATTGGTCCCGTGCGCCGAGTCGGGGATCAGCACCTTGTGGCGCCGCTCCCCGCGCGCCAGATGGTAGGCGCGGATCATCAGCACGCCGGCCAGCTCGCCCTGGGCGCCCGCCGCGGGCTGGAGCGAGACCTCGTCCATCCCGGAGATCTCGGCGAGGTCCCGCGCCAGCTCCCACATGAGCTGGAGCGCCCCCTGGCTCGCCGCCTCCGGGGCCAGCGGGTGCAGGCGCGCGAAGCCGCCGAGGCGCGCCATGTCCTCGTTGATCTTCGGGTTGTACTTCATGGTGCACGAGCCGAGCGGGTAGAAGTGGGTGTCGACGCCGTAGTTCATCTGGGACAGGCGCGAGTAGTGGCGGATCACGTCGACTTCCGAGACTTCCGGCAGCTCGGCCGCGGACGCGCGCAGGTGCTCCTTGGGCAGGAGCGCGGCCGGATCGCTGTCCGGCACGTCGCTCTCCGGCAGCGAGTAGGCGAAGCGGCCGGGCGAGGACAGCTCGAAGATCAGCTTGTCGTAGGCGGGCTTGGCGGCGTGCATGGCGGCCTCAGGCCACCGCCGCCGCGAGCGCGGCCGCGTAGGCGTCGATCTCTTCCTTGGTGCGCTTCTCGGTCACCGCGACGAGCAGGCAGTCCTTGTAGGCGCGGTCGAAGCCCTTGAGCGGCACGCCGGCCAGCAGCCGGTCCTTCATGAGCCGCTTGACCACGCGCTCCGGCGACTTCGGAAGCTGGAGCGTGAACTCCTTGAAGAAGGGCGCGGTGAAGCGCAGGCGGACGCCCGGGATCTTGCTGAGCTCACGCGCCGCGTAGTGGGCCTTGGCGGTCGAGAGCTCGCCGACCTTGCGGAGGCCGCGCTTGCCCAGGATCGAGACGTAGATGGTGGCCATCAGCGCGCAGAGCGCCACGTTGGTGCAGATGTTGGACGTCGCCTTCTCGCGGCGGATGTGCTGCTCGCGCGTCTGCAGCGTGAGCACGAACCCGCGCTGGCCGTCGACGTCCACCGTCGCGCCGACCAGGCGCCCGGGCATCCGCCGCACCAGCTCCTGCTTGGCCGCGAAGACGCCCAGGTTCGGGCCCCCGAAGCTCATCGGCACCCCGAGCCCCTGCCCCTCGCCCACCACGATATCGGCGCCGGAGGCGCCCGGGGGAGTCAGCAGTCCCAGGTTGATCGGATCGGCCACGACGACCAGGAGCGCGCCGGCCTCGTGGGCGATGTCCGCGATCGCCCGGACGTCCTCGAGCGAGCCGAAGAAGTTCGGGTACTGGATCACCACCGCCGCGCTGTGCTTGGACACCGCCTTCCGCAGCGCGTCCACGTCGGTGACGCCGTCGCCGAGCGGCACCGACTTGAGCTTGAGCCCCGGCCCCTCGACGTAGGTCTCCACCACCTGGCGGTAGAGCGGGTTCACCCCGCGCGAGATCAGCAGGCTGTCGCGCCCGGTCACCGCGTGCGCCATGAGCGCGGCCTCGGCCAGCGAGGAGGCGCCGTCGTAGATCGAGGCGTTGGCCACGTCCATGCCGGTCAGCTCCGCCATCATGGTCTGGTACTCGAAGATCGAGCGAAGGGTGCCCTGGCTGGCTTCCGGCTGGTACGGGGTGTAGGCGGTGAAGAACTCGCCGCGGGAGATCAGGTGGTTGATCGGGCTCGGGATCGCGTGGTCGTAGGAGCCCGCCCCGAGAAAACAGGCGTACTCGTCGGCGCCCGCGTTGAGCCCGGCGATGCGCTGCAGGTGGCGGACCAGGTCGGTCTCGGCCATGGCGCGCGGCAGGTTGAGCGGCCGCGAGAGCCGCGCCTTGGCCGGGATGCGGACCAGCAGGTCCTCGATCGAGGAGGCGCCGATGACCCCCAGCATCTCCTTCTGCTGGGCGGACGTGTTGGAGATGTAGCGCATGCTAGTTCATCGGAGGGGGCCTCGACGGCCCCCTCCGAGCCTCCCCCAGGACTCGAGTGGCGCCGGCGGAGCCGGCGCTCGAACCGGAGCGACTGTTTACGGTCGTGGCGGCGCTCATGGGTGATTCTTCCGTCAGTGTCCGCCGTCGGCGGTGAGCTTCTCGTAATCGGCGGCGCTCATGAGACCGTCCACTTCCTTGGGACTGCTCATGCGGATCACGAGCATCCATCCCTGGCCGTACGGGTCGGTGTTGACCAGCTCGGGCTTCTTGGGCAGCTCCGCGTTGACCTCCACCACCTCGCCGGTGACCGGCGCAAACAGGTCGGAGACCGCCTTCACCGACTCGACCACCCCGAAGGTCTTCATGGCGGTGACCTTCGCGCCCACCTTGGGCAGCTCGACGAAGACCACGTCGCCGAGCTGCTCCTGGGCGAAGGCGGTGATGCCGATGCGGGCGCGGTCGCCCTCCACCTTGGCCCACTCGTGCTCGCGGGTGTATTTGAGCTCCGCCGGAACGTTCGCCATCGACGCCTCTCCTAGGCCTTCCTGGTGTGCGAGGGATAGAAGGGGGTCTTGACCACGCGGGCGGCGTGCGCCGTGCCCCGGATCTCCACGGCCAGCTCGCTGCCCACCGCGGATAGCGCGGAGGGGACATAGCCCATCCCGATCGAGCGCTCCACCGACGGGCCGAACGAGCCCGAGGTGACCACGCCGACCGGCGCGCCGCCGGACATGAGGCGGTAGCCGTGGCGGGGCACCGCCCGCTCCGCCATCTCGAAGCCGACCAGCTTGCGGGCGACCCCCCGCGCGCGGAGCGCCTCGATGGCCTCGCGGCCGATGAACTCGCCCTTGGCGGGCTTGACCACCCAGCCGAGTCCCGCCTCGAGCGGGTTCGTGGTCTGGTCGATGTCGTTGCCGTAGAGCGCGTACTTCATCTCGAGCCTCAGCGTATCGCGCGCCCCCAGCCCGATCGGCTGGATGCCGTCCGGGCGCCCCGCCTCGATCAGGGCGGCCCAGAGACGCTCGGCCCCGCCCGCGGCGACGTAGAGCTCGAAGCCGTCCTCGCCGGTGTAGCCGGTGCGCGAGATGATGGCGGGCACCCCCGCGACCGCCCCGCGGGCGAAGTGGTAGTAGTGGAGCCCGGTCACGTCGCGGTCGGCGAGGCGGGCCACCAGCGCTTCCGCCTTCGGGCCCTGCACCGCGAGCAGCGCGGTCTCGTCGCTCACGTTCTTCCACGCGGCGCGGCCTACACTGTGGGAAGTGACCCACGCCCAGTTCTTGTCGATATTGGAGGCGTTGACCACGAGCATGTAGTGGTCGGCGGCCAGCCGATACACCGTGAGGTCGTCCACGATGCCGCCTTCCGGATAGCAGAGGGCCGCGTACTGCACCTGCCCGATCTCGAGCGTCCGCGCGTCATTGGTGCACAGGCGCTGAACCGCCGCGAGGGCGTCGGGGCCGCGCACCTCGAGCTCGCCCATGTGGCTGATGTCGAAGAGGCCGACCGCGCGCCGCACCGCCCGGTGCTCCTCGATGATCCCGGTGTACTGCACCGGCATGTCCCAGCCGCCGAAGGGGACCATCTTCGCCCCCGCCTTGACGTGGACGTCACGGAGCGGGGTGCGCTTGAGCGGGGTCGACGCGGTGGTGTCCGTCATCTGGATGCCCGGGGCGCCCTCATCTTAATGGATGGCCCGCGGCGTCGCAACGATCCGGTAGCCGCGGCTCTCCATGCAGGCGATCCACTCGCGCTCGAAGCGGGGCTGGCCGCTCACGCTGATCGCGCCGCCCGCGATGCCCCCCGCGCCGGCGCCGGCGATCAGGCCCTCGGTGGCCGTCGACGCGGTGGACGTGGGCAGCCCGGTCACGAGCCCGCCGAGGGCGGCGCCGCTCGTGCCGAGGACGAAGACGTTGCGGATGGCATTGGCGAGGGGCGAGTCGTCGCCGTTGTAGTTGTGCCGGTAGCCCACCTCGGCCTTGCAGTCGGCGACGTCGAGGCGGTGCTGGGTCTCCGTCTGCTCGCGGGTGGACGCGGTCTCCGGCAGCCGGGCCACCGCGCAGCCCGCGCCCAGCAGCGCGGCGACCAGGGCGAGAGCGGCGGCGCGCCCGGTCATCAGTGGGCGGGCAGCCAGTCGCGCAGCGGCTTGACCTGGCAGCCCGCCTTCTCCAGCGCCTCCCGCACCGCGCGCACGATGCGCTCGGCGCCGGGCGTGTCGCCGTGGCAGCAGATGGTCTGCACCGAGATGTCGATCTCCACGCCGTCCATGGTGCGGACCTTGCCGTGCATCGCCATCTGCACGGCCTGCGCGGCGGCCGCGGCCGGATCGGTGATGAGCGAGCCCGCGAGCTTGCGGGAGACGAGGGTGCCGTCCACGTTGTAGGCCCGGTCCGCGAAGCCCTCCGAGGCCACGCGGGCCCCCATCTTGCGGCAGGTGGCGTCGTAGCGGCCGGAGGCGAGGGTCATCAGGATCAGGCCCGAGTCCATCGCGGACTGGCCGGCCGCGGTGGCGAGCGCCTCGTCGGCCTCCATCATGTTGTAGAGGATGCCGTGGGGCTTCATGTGCTGCAGCTCCGCCCCCGCCGCGCGCGCCATCTCGCGCAGCGCGCCGGTCTGGTAGCAGAAGTAGTCCTGCAGCTCGCGCTGGCTCACGTCCATCTTGCGCCGGCCGAAGCCCATGAGATCGGGCAGCGAGGGGTGGGCGCCCAGCGCCACTCGGTGCGCCAGCGCCAGCTCCACCGTCTTCCGCATGACGTGCGGGTCGCCGCCGTGGAAGCCGCACGCCACGTTGGCGGAGCTGATGAACGGCATGATGGCCTCGTCGGCCCCGAGCGTCCAGCGCCCGTACGATTCGCCCATGTCGCAGTTGAGATCGATCATTTTCATTCCGGTACCCCTCACCCTGCCCTCTCCCCAGAGGGGAGAGGGGTATGATGTGGCCCGCTCCTCAGAGGGAGCGGGCTATTCCAGGACCCGGCCGAGGGTCTCGACGAAGCGGTCCACGTCTCCGTCGGTCATGGCCAGCGAGCAGGCGCCGAGCCCGCGCTGGGACAGGAGCACGCCCTCGTTGACCAGGCCCAGGAAGGTGCGCGCGGGCGCCTTCGGATCCTCCGGCCGCGCGGACCGGTAGTCGCTGAGCTTCTTCTTGCTGTGGTGCAGCCAGAAGAGCGAGCCCACGCCGGTGATCTGGCCCGCGTAGCCCTTCTTCCGCAGGAGGCGCCGCACGCCGTCGCGCAGCCGGTCGCCGAGCGCGTCGAGGCGCGCGTAGGCCTCCGGCGTGAGCTGCTCCATGGTGGCGATGCCGCCCGCCATCGTGAGCGGGTTGGCGTTGAAGGTGCCGCCGTGGTTGATCCGCCCCTTGCCGTCGCGGGGGTCGTAGAAGTTCATCACGTCCGCGCGGCCGCCGAAGGCGCCGACCGCGAGGCCGCCGCCGATGATCTTGCCGAGGGTGGTCAGGTCCGGCCGGATGTTGAAGCGCTCCTGGGCGCCCCCGCGGCCGATGCGGAACGAGATCACCTCGTCGAAGATCAGCAGGATGCCCAGGCGCTGGGTGGCCTCGCGCAGCGTCTCGAGGAACCCCTCGCGCACCGGGATCATGCCCGCGTTGGCGAGCAAGGGATCGACGATCAGCGCCGCGATGTCGCCCCCCTGCTTCTCGAGGGTCTTCACGCAGGCGTCGGCATCGTTCCACGGCAGCGTCACCACGTGCTTCACCACCATCGGCGGCACGCCCGAGGACCACGCCACCGACTTCGGCCGCTTGCGCGAGCCCGCGGTGGCCGGATCCGGCGCCACGCTCACCAGCACCCAGTCGTGGGTGCCGTGGTAGGCGCCCTCGAACTTGGCGATCTTGTTCCGGCCCGTGAAGGCGCGGGCCACCCGCACCGCGTGCATGGTGGCCTCGGTGCCGGAGTTGGCGAAGCGCACCACGTCCAGGCCCGGGATGCGCGTGGTGAGGATCTCGGCGAGCCGGATCTCGTGCTCGCTCGGGCCCGGGAACGACATGCCGTTCACCGCCGCGTCCTGGATCGCCTTCACCACCTGCGGATTGGCGTGGCCCAGGATCAGGCTCGTGTAGTTACAGTTGAAGTCGAGCCGCTCGACCCCGTCGGCGTCCCAGATCCGCGCGCCCTCGCCGCGGGTGATGTAGAACGGGTACGGGTCGAAGAACGTGGTGGTGCGGCTGTTGCCGCCCGGCATCACCCGCAGCGCCTCCTCGAAGAGCTGGCGGGAGCGGGGGGTCTTGGCCTGATAGTCGGTGACGGCGCGCTCGAGAGTCATGGCGTTCCTCCTGTCTTATTCTATGGCGTCCTGCAGCGCCCGGAGGCTCTGCCGCAGCATCGCATGAGCCTCGGCCACTGTCACGCGGCGGAAGTGGAGCCGCCCGCCCGGCTTCACCTGGGCGATCCGGCCGATGTGAAACGAGCAGATCGTGCCGATCTTGGTGTACCCGCCGGTGGATTGCCGGTCGGCCAGGAGCACGATGGGCTGCCCCTCGCCGATGACCTGGATAGCGCCCAGCGCCACGCCGTCGGAGATGATGTCGTGGCCGCGGGTGTGCTCGATGAAGGGCCCCTTGAGCCGCGCGCCCATGCGGTCGCTCTGGGGCAGCATCTCGTAGGGCCCCTTGAAGAGAGCGGCGATGCCCCTCGGGGTGAAGCGGTCGTCCTGCGGCCCCAGCACCACCGCCAGCTCGGGGTCGCCCCCATACGTGGGCACGCGGTCGGGATTCAGTCGGTGCGGCCGCGCCGCCCCCACCGGGCCCAGCGGCAGCCGGTCGCCCTTGCGCAGCGCGCGGCCCTCGAGGCCGCCCAGCCGGCCGCGCACGTAGGTGGCGCGCGAGCCGAGCACCGGTGGCGTCTCGATGCCGCCCGCGATGGCCAGGTACCCGCGCACCCCGCTGCGGGCGGGCCCGAGCCGCAGCACGTCGCCGGCGTGCACGCGCAGGCCCTGCCAGGCGGGCACCGGCGCGCCGTTCACGGTAGGCGCCATGTCCGCGCCGGTGACCGCGACCAGCCGCTCGTCGGTGAACTCCACGCGCGGGCCGATCAGGGTGCATTCGAGCCCCGCCGCGGGGTCGGGGTTGCCGACCAGGCGGTTGGCGAGGAGGAAGGCCTCGCGATCCATGGGGCCCGAAGCCGGGATGCCCACGCGGAGGTGACCGGGCCGGCCCAGATCCTGGATGGTGGTGAGCGGACCCGCGTCCTGGACGAGCAATAGGCTCATGACGTCGGGGGGACGGGGCCGGCGAACCGGGGTTCATACCGCCCGGCGTCCACCTCGGCCGCGACGGCGTCGTATTCGGCGCGGTCGATCGGGCGGAAGCGCACATGATCGCCGGCGCGGAGCAGGATCGGGTCGGGCGCGGTCGGATCGTAGAGGCGCACCGGGGTGCGGCCGAGCACCCAGAAGCCGCCCGGGCTCTCGACGGAGTAGATGCAGCACTGCACGCCGCCGATGCTCACGCTGCCCGGCGGCGTCTTGAGGCGCGGGTTCGTGAGGCGCGGGATCGTCAGCCGCTCGGGCATGCCGGTCATGTAGGGCAGCCCGGGGGTGAAGCCGACGAAGTAGACGTAGTAGTCGGCCCCGGCGTGCAGGCGGGCCATCTCCTCGGGCGCGAGCCCGAGCTTGGCGGCCGCGGCCTCCAGCTCGAAGCCCAGCTCGCCGCCGTAGCAGCACGGCAGCTCCACGGTACGGACGGGCGGCAGGACCTCCGGGCGCGCCTCGGCCAGGAGCCCGCGCAGCGTGGCGGTCAGCGCCTCGTAGCCCACCGCCACCGGGTCGTAGTAGACGAGCAGGGCGCGGTAGCTGGGAACGGTCTCGCCGACCCCGGGCACGCGCTTCTGATGGATCAGGTACTCGAGCGCCAGGATGCGGGCGTTGATGTCCCGGGTGATCTCGTCACCCAGCTCGACCGAGAGCGCGCGATCCCCGCAGGGGAGGAATCGCGGCTCGGACCAGATCGTCACCGGGCCGGAGTGATCAGATTGCCGCCAGCGTGTGGTTCGGCAGGTCGGTGATGAACATGTGCCCGGGGCTGTGGGTGATCATGAACGCGGGCTTCGAGGCCAGCGCCACCGCCTGCGGCGTCACCCCGCAGGCCCAGAACACCGGCACCTCCCCCGCGCGAACGCCCACCGAGTCGCCCCAATCGGGCTTGTTGATGTCGGCGATGCCGAGGGCCGCCGGATCGCCGACGTGCACGGGGGCGCCGTGGGCGCCGGGGAAGCGCGCGGAGGCCGTCACCGCCTTGGACACGAGCCCGGTCGGGATCGGCCGCATCGAGACGACCATGGGCCCGTGGAACTGGCCGGCGGGCCGGCACGCCACGGACGTCTTCCACATCGCCACGTTCTTACCTTCTTCGATGTGGCGCATCGGGATGCCCGCGTCGAGCAGGGCCCACTCGAAGGTGAAGGAGCAGCCGAGCAGGAAGGCGACGAGGTCGTCGCGCCAGAACGGGGTCACGTCGGTGACCTCGTCGGCGAGCACGCCGTCCTTGTAGATGCGGTACTTGGGAATGTCCGTGCGCAGGTCGGCGCCCGGGGCCACCCCGACCGGCTCGGCCGAGCCCACGTCGGTCACCTCGATCAGCGGGCAGGGGCGGGGGTTGCGCTGGCAGAAGAGCAGGAAGTCGTAGGCCTGCTCCTTGGGCAGCACCGCGAGATTGGCCTGCACGAAGCCGGGGGCGAGCCCGGCGGTCACGGCCCTGAGCCGGCCCGCCCGGATGTCGGCCCGGATCTCCTTCGGATGGCGCGCGTCGATCGGCATCGTATGGTCTCCCCTCCCCGGTCTCCCCTCGCCCAGTCTACTTGAGGTGCCCGAGCCTGGGCCAGAGATCGGCGTTGGCGAGCACGTGGGGCTTCTCGCCGCGCAGCACGCGGAGCATCTCGGCGGTCACCTGGAGCGCCATCCCGCGCATGGTCTCCCGGGTCACCCCGGCGATATGGGGCGAGACGATCACGTTCTCGAGCTGGAAGAGCCGGTTGTCGGAGGACGCGGGCTCCTCCTCGAAGACGTCGATCCCCGCCGCGCGGATCTTGCCCCCCTCGAGCCCGGCCACGAGCGCGTTCTCGTCCTGGGTCTTGCCCCGTGACGTGTTCACGAAGATCACGCCGTCCTTCATCTGGGCCACCGCGGCCGCGTCGATCATGTGGTGCGTTTCCTTGGTATGCGGCGTGTGGCACGTCACCACGTCGGCCTGGCGCAGGACCGAGGCCATGTCGGGCATCGGCTCGACCCCGCGATTGCGCACCTCGTCGGCCGGCACGTACTTGTCGTAGCCGATTACCCGCATCCCGAGCGCGGCCGCGGTCCGGGCTACCCGCCGGCCGATATTGCCGACGCCGATGATGCCGAGCGTCTTGCCGTTCATCTCGAGCATGCCTTCCCAGCGGGCCTTGCCCCAGTCCGCCTTGCGCGTCCGCTGGTCCACCACCACCGCCTGCTTGGCGCAGGCCAGCATGAGCATGATCGCGTGCTCGGCCACCGAGTTCGAGTTGGAGCCGGGGGCGTGCACCACCGCCACGCCGAGATCGGTGGCGGCGGGCAGGTCCACGATGTCGAGGCCCACCCCGTGCCGCCCCACCACCTTGAGCTTCGGACACCCGGCCATCAGGCTCCGGGTGCAGTCCGGCTTCAACCGGAACAGGATGCCTTCGGCCTCCTTGGCGGCGGCGATCATGCCGGCCTCGGTCTCGGCGCTGGTGACGACCACCCGCGCCTCCGCCTCGAGCTGCTTCATCCCATCCGGGTGGATGGGCCCTCCGAGCACGACGAGCGGCTTCATTCGATCTCTCTCCTTCCCGGATACGGGGCGCATTATAACTGGGCCGGGGAAGAAACGACCGGGTAGAAGTTCCTGCTCGTCCGCGCATCCGCGGTCCGGCAGGCGTACGAGTTGATGCCGAGGGCGAACTTCTCCAGACGCGTGATGGACGCCCTCACCCGGATGCGGGTCCGTCCGGAGTGGGCGCGGACGCGGGCCCCGTCGGCCTGATCGGCGAAGCCCCGAGGCCGGCCGCGCGTCAGGCCGAGGCAGCCACCCGGGGCATGGGGCGAAGCGGCGGCGGGGTCAGCGTGGCTCTGCTCCCAAGCCTTACCGGGTAGGAACTTCCCGCCGGCGGGCGACGAGCGGGCAGTAGCACGGTCGTTCTTACCGTGCCAGAATGCCGCCATCACTTCGGACAGGTCCCGTCGGGAGCGGGACATCTCCGTACTTTCCACAACATGGCCTCGTCCCGGCGCCGGGCACGGCAATTGCTCGACGGTGGGATATGGACGACTGGTTATGGCGGTGAAGCCTCAGATACTCATCGTGGACGACGAGGAAGACTCCCGCACCGGGCTGGAGACGCTGCTCGGCACGTGGGGCTATGCGACGGACGTCGCGTCCGAGGGGCGGGAAGCGCTCGAGAAAGCGCCGAGCCTGCGCCCCTCGCTCGTCATCACCGATCTCATGATGCCCGACATGGACGGCCTGACTCTCCTGCGCGCGCTGCAGCAGGAGATGCCGCGGGTGCCGGTGATCATCCTCACCGGCCGGGCCACGGTGGATACCGCGGTGGGCGCGATGCGCCAGGGTGCGTACGACTACCTCACCAAGCCGGTGGACCTCGACCGGCTCCGGCTGCTCGTCGAGAAGGCCCTGGACCGGGCGCGAACCCTGGACGAGGTCACGATCCTGCGGCGGCGCGTGAAGGACGTCTGGGGGATGGGCCGGCTGATCGGCCGCAGCGCGCCCATGCAGGAGGTCCACCGCCTGATCGAGCAGGCCGCGGCCACTTCCGCTCCGGTGCTGATCCACGGCGAGACCGGCACCGGCAAGGAGCTGGTGGCCCGCACGCTGCACGACCTCTCGGCGCGCGCGGGCGGCCCCTTCGTGGCGGTCAACTGCGCGGCCATGCCGGAGACGCTCCTCGAGAGCGAGATCTTCGGCCACGAGCGGGGCGCCTTCACCGACGCCCGCGACCGGCGCGAGGGCTGCTTCGAGCTGGCCCACGGGGGCACCCTCCTGCTCGACGAGGTGGCCGAGATGCAGCCGGGCACCCAGGCCAAGTTCCTCCGGGTCCTCGAGGAGGGCTCGTTCCGGCGGCTGGGCGGCAAGAGCGAGATCAAGGTGGACGTGCGGGTGGTGGCCGCCACCAACAAGGACCCGATCGCGGCCCTGAAGGAGGGGGCGTTTCGCGAAGACCTGTACTACCGGCTGAACGTCTTCACCCTGTCGGTGCCGCCGCTGCGGCAGCGGGTCGAGGACATCCCGTTGATCGTGACCGGGTTCGTCGAGGAGTTCAACGGCAAGTACGACAAGCGCATCACCGGCGCCGACGACGCCACGCTCAAGATCTTGATGGCAAACCCCTGGCCGGGCAATGTCCGCGAGCTGCGCAACGTGGTGGAGCGGGCCTTCATCGCCTGCGAGGGCGACCTGCTCACCCCCCGGTACCTGCCGAGCACCTCGCCGGTCGCGGCGGCCACCGCCTGGAGCGGCGATCCCGACGCCCTCACCGTCCCCATCGGACTGCCCCTGCGCGAGGTCGAGAAGCAGTTCGTGCTGCGCACGCTGGCCGCCGAGAACAACAACAAGACCCGTGCGGCCGAGCGGCTGGCGATCAGCACCAAGACGCTGCACAACATGCTCCAGCGCTGGGGGCTGCTGGGCCGCACGTCCGCCCCACGGAACGGCCCGTGATCGCGGCGATGGACCGGACCGTCGCGGGGCTGCTCGAGGAGCTCGACGCGGCGATCGCGCGGCAGCGCGACCTGCCCGACGAGGCGCGCGCGGACCTCGCCGGGCGCGTCGCGGCGCTCCGCGGCTCCGTGGAGCGGCAGCGGGAGGCGGAGGGTGCGGAACGGCACCAGCTCGGCCACGACCTGCGGGCTCACCTGAACGCCATCGCGGGCTGGACCCACATCCTTCGCCTGGAGAGCACCACCCCGACCACCATCGGCCGGGCCGCCGAGGTCTTCGACCGCAGCGTCCGGACTCTCACCGGGGTGATCGAGGCCTATACCGCCGCGCGCGACCGCTGACCCTTCCGTTCCGGCCCATTGACAAGGCCATCGTTTCGACGATAATCACGGCACTCCCGACCCGACTCAGGCCCAGTCCCAAGCTCCCAAGCGCTCCGACTTTCGTCTCATGGAGGAGACGGTGATGATCGGACCCCGGCGGATCCGTCTGACGGTCCTCGCGGCGGCCTTCCCGGCCGTCCCGCCCAGCGGTCCGCCGTCCGCCCGCATCGCCGCACCAACCCCCTCCCGGAGACCGTAGGATGAAGCCTGTCCGCTCGACCGCTCTCGCGCTGACCCTGGCCCTCGTCCTGACCGTGCTCGCCGGGGTCCTCCCCGCCCGCCCGGCCGCCGCCGCGGTCCCCGAGGGGCAGGCGACGTGGGCCGTGCACATCACGCTGGCGCCGACCTGGTTCGATCCCGCGGAGACGTCCGGGATCATCACGCCGTTCATGGTGCTGTACGCCATGCACGACGCCCTCGTGAAGCCGATGCCGGGCAAGCCGATGGCGCCGTCCCTCGCCGAGTCGTGGACCCAGTCGAAGGACGGGCTCGTCTACGAGTTCGTGCTCCGGAAGAACGTCCGCTTCCACAATGGCGACGTGATGACCGCCGAGGACGTGAAGTTCTCCTTCGAGCGGTACCGGGGCGCGAGCGCGGCCCTGCTCCAGGGCAAGGTCGCCCGGGTGGAGGTGCTCGACCCGCACCGCATCCGCTTCACCCTGAAGCGGCCGTGGCCCGACTTCCTGGCCTTCTACGCGACGCCGGCGACCGGCGCCGCCTGGATCGTGCCCAAGAAGTACGTCGAGCAGGTGGGCGAGGACGGCTTCAAGAAGGCGCCGGTGGGCGCGGGGCCGTACAAGTTCGTCTCCTTCAAGCCGGGCGTCGAGCTCGTGCTCGAGGCCCATGAGCAGTACTGGCGGAAGATCCCCACGCTGAAGACGCTGGTGTTCCGGACCATCCCCGACGAGTCCACCCGGCTGGCCGCGCTCAAGCGCGGCGAGGTGGACGTGGCCTACTCGATCACCGGGCCGCTCGCCGAGGAGGCCAAGCGCTCGCCGGGGCTCGCCCTGGTGCCGACCTACTTCACCTTCACCACGTGGCTCGTCTTCACCGACCAGTGGGACCCGAAGTCGCCCTGGCACGACCGCCGGGTCCGCCTGGCCGCCAATCTCGCGATCGACCGCGCGGGCATCAATCAGGCCGTGTATCTCGGCCTCTCCAAGCTCGCCCATTCGTTCATTCCCCAGGGCATGGAGTACTTCTGGGCGCCGCCCGCCTACGCCTTCGATCCCCGGGGTGCCAAGCGGCTCCTCGCGGAAGCGGGCTACCCGAACGGCTTCGAGTCGGGCGACCTGTCGGGTGACACGATCTACGGGGTGGCCATCGGGGAGCCGGTGGCCAACTATCTCCAGCAGGTCGGCATCCGGCTCCGGCTGCGGCCGATGGAGCGGGTCGCCTTCTTCAAGGAGTACGGTGAGAAGAAGCTGCGCGGGGTGATCTTCAGCGGTAGCGGAGCGCCCGGCAACGCGCCCATCCGGCTCGAGCAGTACGCGATCACGGGCGGGCGGTACGCGTACGGGGCCTACCCCGACGTGGACGGCCTCTACACCGAGCAGGCCAACGAGATGAACCCGCGGGTGCGCCAGCAGATCCTCCACAAGATGCAGCAGCTCATCCACGAGCGGGCGATGTTCGGGCCGGTGATCGAGCCCGCCTTCCTCAACGGGGTCGGCCCGCGCCTCGAGGTCCACGGGCTGGGTCTCGTGGCCAATCACGCCTACTCGGCGCCGTACGAAGACCTGCGCCTGAAGAAGCCGTGACATGAAGCGATACATCGCCAAGCGCGTCGGCTTCGCGGCGATCTCGCTCGTGCTGCTGTCCGTCACGATCTTCCTGTTGGTGCGGCTGACCGGCGATCCGACGGTGCTCCTGGTCGAGCCGGGGGCCAGCCAGGCCGACCTGGAGGCCGTCCGCAAGCAGTTCGGCCTCGACCGCCCGCTCTGGGTGCAGTACGGCCACTTCGTGTCGAGCCTGGTGCGCGGCGACCTCGGCCACTCGTTCTACTACCGCACCCCGGTGCTCGAGCTCTATCTCTCCCGGCTGCCCAGCTCGCTCCTGCTCGCCAGCGCCGCGATGGCCTTCTCGCTCCTGATCGGCATCCCCACCGGGATCATCGCGGCGGTGCGCGTCAACCAGTGGTGGGACAGCGCGGGCAAGGTGTTCGCCCTCCTCGGGCTGTCGCTGCCGTCGTTCTGGGTGGGCCTCCTCCTGATCCTCTTCTTCTCGGTCTACCTCGGGTGGCTCCCGTCCTCCGGCTCCGGCACCGCGGCCCATCTCCTGATGCCCGCCTTCGCCCTCGGCTGGTACTTCGCGGCCGCCCACATGCGGCTCACCCGCTCGTCGATGCTGGACGTGCTGGGCTCCGAGTACGTGAAGCTGGCCCGCCTGAAGGGGCTGCCGGAAGCGCTCGTGATCGGCAAGCACGCGTTCAAGAACGCGCTCATCCCGGTGCTGACCCTGGCCGGGATCAATCTCGTGATCATGGTCAACGTCGCGGTGGTGGTGGAGACGGTCTTCGCGTGGCCCGGCATCGGCCGGCTCCTCTACGAGGGCATCGCCTTCCGCGACTTCCCGATCGTGCAGGCCACCGTCATCCTGAATGGGGCCATGGTCGTGATCGTGAGCCTCGTCGTCGACATCCTCTACGCGGTGATCGACCCGCGCATCCGGCTCGCCCGATGAACGGCAGCCGCTCGGCCGCGCTCACCGTCGCCTGGCGCGTCGCGTCCTTCGCATCCTTCCGGACCGAGGGCTTCCCGCTGATCCCGATGGCCATCCTGGGCGTGCTGATCTTCGCCGCGGTCTTCGCCAACGTGCTCGCGCCCCACGACCCCGAGGTGGGCAATCTCGGCGAGCGCTTCCGCCCGCCGGCCTGGCAGCAGGGCGGCAGCGAGAAGTTCCTCCTGGGTAGCGACCACCTGGGGCGCGACGTGCTCTCCCGGCTCATCTTTGGCGCCCGCATCTCCATCGTGGTGGGCTTCACCGCGGTGGTGGTGGCCGGCCTCCTGGGCACCGGGCTCGGCATCCTGTCGGGCTTTCTGGGAGGCTGGGTGGATCAGGTCATCATGCGGGTCACCGACGCCTGGCTCGCGCTGCCCGCGCTCACCTTCGCGATCTTCCTGGCCGCGGTGGTCGGGCCCAGCGCGATGAACATCGTGATCATCCTGGGCTTGGCCTACTGGACGCGCTATGCGCGCGTGATCCGCGGCGAAGTGCTCTCGCTCAAGGAGCGCGACTACGTCCGCCTCGCCATCGTGGCCGGCTGCTCCAAGCGCACGATCATGAAGCGCCACATCCTGCCCAACGTGCTCAACTCGGCCATCGTGCTCGGCACCCTCATGCTGGGCGTGGTCGTGGTGACCGAGGCCGCCCTCTCCTTCCTGGGGCTGGGGGTGCCGCCGCCGCAGCCCGCGTGGGGGCTCATGCTCGCCGACGGCAAGAAGGGCATGATGGCGGGCTACTGGTGGCTCACGGTGCTGCCCGGCTGCTGCATCATGTTCATGGTCCTCTCCGCCAACCTCCTGGGTGACTGGCTCCGCGTGAAGCTCGACCCCCAGCTCCGTCAGCTGTGACCGCTCCGCCCCTTCTCGAGCTGCGCAACCTCTCGACGCACTATGTCAGCGCGCGGGGCACCCGCGTGGTGCGCGCGGTGGACGAGGTCTCGCTCTCCCTGGAGGCGGGCAGCACGCTCGGCATCGTGGGCGAGTCCGGCTCCGGCAAGAGCACGCTCGCGCTGACCATCCTGCGCCTGCTGCCCCCCGCGGCCCGAATCACGAGCGGGGAGATCCTCTTCGAGGGTGAGGACCTGCGCACGAAGTCCGACGTGGAGATGCGGCGGATCCGCGGCCAGCGCATCGCGATGATCCTGCAGGATCCGATGGCGTCGCTGAACCCGCTGTTCACCATCGGCGACCAGGTGGCCGAGCCGCTCCGGGTGCACGAGGGAGTCGGCCGCCGCGGCGCCTGGAGCCGGGCCACGGATCTGCTGAAGGCGGTCCGCATCTCCGCGCCGGAGTCGCGCGTGCGCGAGTACCCCCACCAGATGTCGGGCGGCATGCGCCAGCGTATCGTGGGGGCCATCGCCATCTCCTGCTCCCCGCGGTTGCTGATCGCGGACGAGCCCACCACGAGCCTCGACCTCACCATCCAGGCCCAGTACCTGAACCTCCTGAGGGACCTGCAGCGGCAGTACGAGCTGGCCCTGATCTTCATCACCCACAACCTCGGCATCGTGGCCAAGATGTGCGACCAGGTCGCGGTGATGTACGCGGGGCGCCTGGTGGAGTGGGGGCCGGTGACCCGGATCTTCGACGCGCCCGCCCACCCGTACACGCAGGCCCTGCTCGGCTCCATCCCGCGCATGGGCGACGGGCGCGAGCGTCTGACCGCCATCGAGGGCCAGCCCCCGGACCTGGCCGCGCCGCCGCCCGGCTGCGCCTTCCACCCCCGCTGCCCGCAGGTGATGGACCAGTGCCGTGAGCAGGCGCCGCCCGAGACGGTGCTGGCCCCGCGTCACACCACGCGTTGCTGGCTCTCGGTCCCCGCTCCCGAACCGGCGACGGTGAGGTGAACGTAAAGATGGCCACCCCGATCCTCGAGGCGCGCAACCTCACCAAGCACTTTCCGGTGAAGCGCGGAGTCTTCGCCAAGACGCTGGGGGTGGTGCGGGCGGTGGATGGGGTGAACTTCTCCGTCAGTCCGGGCCAGACCCTGGGCCTGGTCGGGGAGTCGGGCTGCGGCAAGACCACCACCGCCAAGCTGGTGCTGCGGCTGGAGGAGCCCACCGGCGGGGGTCTGCGCTTCGAGGGACGCGACATCGGAGGCCTCGAGGGCAACGACGTCAGGCAGTATCGACGGGCGGTGCAGGCCGTGTTCCAGGACCCCTTCGCGTCGCTCAACCCGCGGATGCGCGTGGACGCCATCATCGCCGAGCCCCTGATCACCCACGAGCGCCTCGACGCGCCCGAGGTCGCGAAGCGCGTGAGCCGGTTGCTCGACCTCGTGGGCTTGTCGGAGCGCTCGGCCCAGCTGTTTCCGCACGAGTTCTCGGGCGGCCAGCGGCAGCGCATCGCCATCGCGCGGTCTCTCGCCCTCTCGCCCCGACTGATCGTGCTCGACGAGCCGGTCTCCGCGCTCGACGTGTCCATCCGCGCCCAGATCCTGAACCTGCTGCGCGACCTGCAGGCCCAGCTCGGGGTCTCCTACCTCTTCATCGCCCACGATCTGGCCGCGGTGGCGCACATGAGCCACACGATCGCGGTGATGTACCTGGGCCAGATCTTGGAGATCGGCGACGCAGCGACCATCGCGACCCGGCCAAGGCACCCCTACACGCAGGCCCTCTTCGCGGCGGCCCTGCCCTCACACCCGTCGGAGCCGCGCGAGGAGCTGGTGCTCACGGGCGAAGTGCCGAGCCCGCTCAATCCCCCGCTCGCCTGCCGCTTCCATCCCCGCTGCCCGCACGCGATGCCGCGCTGCTCGACCGAGGAGCCCGTGCTCCGCGAGACCGACGGCCGGCTCGTGTCCTGCCACCTCTACACGTCGCCCGCGTAGCCGGTCCACCGGGAAGCCGCTTCGACCCGGACCGAGTCGTCCCCGGCGAGGCGGACCACCTCGCCGATCACGATCGTGGCCGGAGGCGACAGGTGGCGGGCCCGCTCGGCGATGTCGGCCAGGGTGCCGGTGACGACCGCCTGCGCCGCGGTGGTCGCGCCGCTGATGACGGCCGCCTTCGTTGAAGGCGGGCGGCCGGCGGCCATCAGTCGCGCGGCGATGGTCGGGAGCGATCCCACCCCCATGAGCACCACCAGAGTCTCCACGCCGCCGGCGAGGCCTTCCCAGTCCACGTCCGCCGCCGGCTTCGACGGGTCCTCGTGCCCCGTGACCACCGCGAAGGAGGAGGCGAGCCCGCGATGCGTGACGGGAATCCCAGCCGCGGCGGGCGCCGCGACGGCGGAGGAGATCCCCGGCACCACCTCCACCGGGATGCCGGCCGCGCGGCACGCGATCACTTCCTCGCCGCCGCGCCCGAACACGAAGGGATCGCCACCCTTCAGCCGGACCACGAGCCGGCCCGCCTCCGCGTGGTGGATGAGCAGCGCGCTGATGGCGGATTGCGGGATGCAGTGCCGGCCCCGCGCCTTGCCCGCGTAGATCCGGAGCGCGGCCGCGGGCGCCTCCTCGAGGAGCGCGGGGGCGACCAGCCGATCGTAGACGACGACGTCGGCGCGCCGCAGCCAGCCGAGCCCCTTCACCGTGATGAGCTCGGGGTCACCCGGGCCCGCGCCCACCAGCACCACCCGGCCGCTAGACACCGAGGCGCTCCCGGAGCCACTCGCGCGCTTCCGCGGGCCGCCCCGCCGCCACCAGCCGCTTCAGCTCGCCGTCGAGCGCGTCCCGCCACCGCTGCGCGTCCAGCGCGATGCCCCGCTCCCGGAGCCCGCGCCGCACGTCGGCCACCACTTCGGTGAGGGCGGCGTAGTCGGGTGGGAGCACCGCCTCCAGCTCCTCGCGGACCATGTGGGCCACCGTGGGGCTCGCGCCGCCGGTGGACACCGCCACCGTGAGGGGCCCGCGGCGGAGCACCGAGGGCAGGATGAAGTCGCAGCGCGCGGGATCGTCGGCGCAGTTGACCCAGATGGATCGCTCGCGCGCTTCCGCCGCGACGAGCGCGTTCACGTCGTCGTCGTCGGTCGCCACCATCACCAGCGCGAAGCCCGCGACGTCGCCCTTGGTGTACTCCCGCGGCCACCAGCGGAGCCGCCCGTCCCGCGCGATGTCCAGCGCGGCGGGGGCCAGGACCGGGCTCACCACCGTGACGCGGGCGCCCGCGTCCAGGAGCCCCGCGACCTTGCGCGCGGCCACGACGCCGCCCCCGACGACGAGGCATTCGCGACCCTCCAGATCGAGCATCACCGGAAAGAGGAAGGCGCTCACGGGGTGGGGGCCTCCGGCTCGGGCCGGTCGGCCCGCGGAAAGAAGCGCACCAGGCGCTCCATCACCTGGGGCAGCTCGTCGCACGGCACGTCTTCCAGGATCCGGACCGCGGCCTTCGCATCCGTGCCGCCGCGCCCGCCGACGAAGACGTGGACGCCGTCCACGATCTTGCCGTTCACCTTGACCTTGCAGCCCTGCAGCCCCACGTCGGCGGTGTGGTGATTGCCGCACGAGGCCGGGCAGCCCGACCATCGGACGGTCAGCGGGCGGGTGCGCCCGAGACGACCCTCGAAATCCCGGGCGAGGGCCATGGCGCGGGTCTTGGTGTCGATGAGGGCGAGGTTGCAGAAGTCGGTGCCCGTGCAGGACACGAGCCCCCGCTGGATCTCCGAGGGGTTGTACGGCAGCTCCTTGAGGAGCGGCTCGTCGAGGAGCGCGCGGATGAGGCCGTCGGGCACGTGCGGGATCAGCACGTTCTGGGTCGGGGTGAAGCGCAGCTCCGCTCGGCCGTAGCGCTCCGACAGCCGCGCCAGCTCGAGGAGCTGGTCGCCCGTCACGCGCCCGACCGGCGTCTTGAGCCCTATGTAGTTCAGCCCGGGCTGTTTCTGGCGGAAGAGACCCACGTGATCGTTCGCGGACGAGCCCCGCGCGTCACGGCCCGCGGGCGGCAGCGGACGGCCCAGGCGCACTTCGAGCTCTTTGCGGAAGCGCTCCGGACCCCAATCGGCAATCAGAAACGCCAGGCGCGACTTGCTGCGCGACTCGCGGGGACCGTGATCGCGGTAGATCAGCGCGATTCCGGCGCAGACCGCCGCCGCTTCCTCGGGCGTCACGAAGGCGTCGAGCACCCAGGCGAAGACGGGCCCGCCGGAGCCCTGCTTGCCGCCCACCGCCACATTGAGGCCAGCGACCCGCTGGCCATTGACCATCCGGATGGCCGGAGTCATGGATACATCCTGGGTCTCCCCGCCGGTGCAGTGCTCGGGACAGCCCGTGATCGTGACGTTGAACTTTCGCGGCAGGTTGGTGAAGGCCTTGTTGCCGACGAAGATCCGCTGGAAGTCGCGCGCGATCGGCGCGGTGTCGAAGAGCTCCTTCGGGGTGAGGCCGGTGGCGGGACAGCCGATGATGCCCCGGATATTGTCCATGCCGGTCTGGAGGCTGGTGAGCCCCGCCGCCGCGATCCGGGCCATGACCTCCGGCACGCCCTCGATGGTGACCCAGCGGAGCTGCACCTGCTGGCGGGTCGTGATGTCCGCGATGTTCCGGCCCGACTCCCGGGTGATCTCACCGAGGAGCCGGCACTGCGCCGCGGTCACGATGCCGTTGGGCATGCGGATGCGCATCATGAAGTGCCCGGGGGTGGGCCGGCGCTGGAAGACGCCCACCCACTTGAGGCGCTCCTTGTCGTCGTCCGCGATGGTCTTCCATCCCTCGCGGGCGAAGCGGACGAGGTCGTCCATGACGTCGAGCCCGTCCTTCTCGGCCTTCAGCGCCTCGATCTTGTTCATGCTTTTTCGGCTCCACCTCGCCCGGCCGCCCCCCGTATGCGCACCGCGCAGGCTTTGAGCTCGGGCTGGTGCGAGAGGGGATCGCGCGCGCTGAGCGTGAGGTTGTTCGCCGCCTTGTAGAAGCCGAGCCGGCGGCCCCAGTGAAACGGCAGGAAGCACGTGCCCTCCCGGATGGTCCCGGTCACCCGCGCCTGCGCCACCGCCTTGCCCCGGCGCGAGGTGATCTCCACGAACTCGCCGTCGCCGACCGCGGCGCGGCGCGCGTCGCCCGGATTGAGCTCGAGGATGGGCTCGGGTGTCCTCCGCATGAGCGCGGGGGAATGCGCGGTCCGGGTCAGCGTGTGCCAGTGGTCGCGGACGCGCCCGGTCGTGAGCGTCAGCGGGAAGCTCGCGTCGACGGGCTCCACCGGCTCGGCGTGCTCGACCGCGACGAAGCGCGCCCGGCCGCTCGGCGTCGCGAACCGCCCGTCCGTGTAGAGCCGCGCCGTGCCGGGGTGGTCCGCGGCCGGCACCGGCCACTGCAGCGGGCCCTCCCCGCGCAGGCGGGCGTGGCTCGCCCCCGAGCAGTCGCACGGCGTCCCCTTCGTAAGGGTCGCGAACTCGTCGAAGATCTGCGCCGCGCCGTCGTAGGAGAAGGCGTCCTTCCAGCCCATCTCGGCCGCGAAGCGGCTGATGATGACCGCGTCGGGCAGCGCCTCGCCCGGCGGATCCACGAGCTTCGGCAGATACGTCAGCCGGCGCTCGGAATTGGTCATGACCCCCTCCTTCTCGGGCCACTGGGCGGCCGGGAGGAGGATGTCGGCAAAGAGGGTGGTCTCGGTCGGGTGATAGACGTCCTGGACGATCACCAGGTCCGCCTGCCTCAGCGCCTTCTCGACCAGGTCCAGATCCGGCATGGAGGCCGCCGGATTGGTGCAGAGGATCCAGACCGCCCGCACCTCGCCCGAGGCTAAGCCCTCGAAGATCTGAAGCGCCGCGCGGCCGGGCGCGGGCGCGATGCGCCCGGGCGCGACGCCCCAGTGACGCTCGACCGCCGCCCGCGCGGCCGGGTCCGACACGGACCGATAGCCGGGCAGCAGGTGGGCGAGGCCGCCGGTCTCGCGCCCGCCCATGGCGTTCGGCTGGCCGGTCAGGGAGAAGGGGCCGGCGCCCGGCCGACCGATCTGTCCGGTGGCCAGGTGCAGGTTGATGATGGCCGCGTTCTTGTCGGTGCCCACGTGGCTCTGGTTGATCCCCATGCTCCACAGCGTGAGGGCGCCGCGGGCGCGCCCGAAGCGGCGAGCCGCCGCCACCACGCTCGCGGGCGAAAGGCCGGTCGCGGCGGCGGCGCGCTCGGGCGGGTACCGCTCGATCACCACGCGCAGCTCGTCCCAGCCGGTGGTGCGCGCGGCGATGAAGGCGGCGTCGAGCACGGCGTCCTTCCAGAGGACATGCAGCATGCCGTGGAGCAGGGCGATGTCCGAGCCGACGCGGAGCGGGAGGTACAGGTCGGCGATGTCGGCGGTCTCGGTGAAGCGCGGGTCGGCCACGATCACCGAGACCTCGCCCGGCGCCGCGAGCTTCCGCTTCTTGATCCGCTTGAACACGATGGGATGGCAGTCGGCGGTATTGGTGCCGATCAGAAAGAAGCAGTCGGCGGTCTCGAGATCCTCGTAGGCGGTGGGCGGGCCGTCGGCGCCCAGGGAGCGCGTGTAGCCGACGGCGGCCGAAGCCATGCACAGGCGCGAGTTCGTGTCGAAGTTGTTGGTGCCGAGGAAGCCCTTGGCGAGCTTCGAGGCCACGTAGTACTCCTCGGTCAGGAGCTGGCCCGATCCGTAGAAGGCGACCGCGTCCGGCCCGTGGCGCGCCACGATCTCCCGCACCCGCTCGGCGGCCACCCGCAGCGCCATCTCCCACGGCACCCGCGCGAGCTCCGCGTCGCGGCGCGCGCGGAGCTGCGGATACAGCAGGCGGTCCGGCGTGCGCAGCACGGGCGGCAGGTGAACCGCCTTGGCGCAGATGTCGCCGAAGTTGGCGGGGTGCGCGGGGTCGCCCTTCGTCCGCACCACCGTGCCGTCCTCCACGCGCGCCAGGAGCCCGCAGCCCACTCCGCAGTAGGGGCAGAGGGTCTTGTGCCAGACGCCCGGCCCGCTCATCACGAGGGCCCGGCGGCCCGCTCTTCGAGGAAGCTCATGATCGAGTCGCGCAGCCAGAAGTAGTCGGCGCCGGCCAGGATCTCTTCGCGCCGTCGGGGACGCGGGAACGGCACCGCTAGGATCTCGCCGACGGTCGCCGACGGGCCGCTCGTCATCATCACGATGCGGTCGGCCAAGAGCAGTGCCTCGTCCACGTCGTGGGTGACCATGATCACGGTCTTGCGCTTCGCCTCCCAGAGGTCCATCAGCTCGTCCTGCAGCTCCATGCGGGTGAGCCCGTCGAGGAGCGAGAACGGCTCGTCGAGGAGGAGCAGGCGCGGCTCGAGGGCGAAGGCGCGCGCGATACCGACGCGCTGCTGCATGCCCGCGGAGAGCTCCCGCGGGTACCGCTCTCCCTGCCCGCGCAGGCCCACCGCCTCCAGGTAGGGGAGGGCGTCGGCGGCGCGGCTGCCCGGCCGCACCTGATCGAGCGCGAGCCGGACGTTGGCGAGCACCGAAAGCCAGGGCAGCAGCGTGGCCGACTGGAAGACCACCCCGCGGTCGGTCCCGGGCCCGTCCACCTCCCGCCCCCCGATCACGACGCCGCCGGTGGTGGCCGGGATCAGGCCCATGACGATGGAGAGGACGGTCGACTTGCCGCAGCCCGAATGGCCGACGATGCAGACGAACTCGCCCTCGGCGACGTCGAGGGTGAAGTCGCGGACGATCTCGGCCGGACCCGACGGCGTCGGGTAGGTCTTGCCAAGCTGGGAGAGCTCTACAAACTTTTTCAAGCTTATTCTGATCTGGGGGGGAGCGGCGCCGCTCCTCCCCCAGGCCCCCCCACCACATTGATCAGGCGCCCATTCGCGGATGTCATTGGCTCGTGGCCCTTCACCGGGGGCGGCGGCAGGCGCGCAGGAATTCGACGATGCCCTGGCGCGCTTTCTGGTAGGCCGGGCTCAGACTCATGTGGCGGCGCTCGCGGGGGCGCGCCAGCCCCACCTCGATGGCGGGGCCGAGCACCGCGCCGGGGCCCGGGGTCATGGGATAGATGCGGTCGGAAAGCAGGATGGCCTCGTCCACGTCGTTGGTGACCAGGACGACGGTGGAGCGGCGCTTGCCCCAGATGCGGAGCAGCTCGTCCTGGAGCGTGGCCCGGGTGAGCGCGTCGAGCGCGCTGAAGGGCTCGTCCATCAGCAGCACCTTGGGCTGCATGGCGAGGCCGCGCGCCACCGCCACCCGCTGGCGCATGCCGCCCGACAGCTCGCGCGGGCGCTTCCACATGGCCGGGGTGAGGTTCACGAGGGCGATGAACTCCTCGGCGATCCGCCGGCGCTCGAGGGCCGGGAGCGCTCCGTTGACCGCGTCCACCGCGAGGGCCACGTTGTCGTAGACCGTCATCCACGGCAGGAGCGAGTACTGCTGGAACACGATGCCGCGCTCGGGCCCGGGCCCCGCGACCGGGACGCCGTCCAGCACGATGCTCCCGGCGTCGGGGGTCAGCAGCCCGCCGATCAGCGACACCATCGTGCTCTTGCCGGAGCCGGAATAGCCGACCACCGCCACGAACTCGCTCTCCTCGAGGGCCAGGTCCACCCCGCCCAGCACGTGGGTCGTCCCGCGCGGGGTGACGAAGGATTTCTCGAGGCCGTGGACGGCCAGGTAGGGCATGGTCAGGTGGTCTTGAAGCGCGCCTCCACCAGGCCCATGAGCCGGTCGAGGACGAAGCCGATGGCGCCGATGGTGATGACGCTCAGGATGATGTGGGAGTAGACGAGGCTGTTGTACTCCTGCCAGAGGAAGCCGCCCACGCCGGGGGTGCCGGTCAGCATCTCGGCGGCCACGATCACGAGCCACGCGATGCCGAGCGAGAGACGGTAGCCGGTGAACATGTAGGGCAGCGAGGCGGGCACGATGATCTTGGTGAGCATCTTGAACCGGGAGAGCTTGAGCACGCGCCCCACGTTCAGATGATCCTGGTTGATGCTCCGGACCCCCACCGCGGTGTTGATGACGGTGGGCCACATCGCGCACACCGCGATGGTGAAGATGGCGGCCGGCTCCGACTTCTGGAACACCACGAGGCCCAGCGGCAGCCACGCCAAAGGCGAGATCGGGCGGAGGAACTGGATGATCGGGTCGAAGGATTGGTGGAAGCCCCGTGAGAGGCCGAGCAGGAACCCGAGCGGGGTGCCGATGGCGATGGCGAGCAAGTAGCCCTTGCCCACCCGCACGAGCGAATAGAAGGCGAGGCGACCGATCCCCTGGTTCATCTCGCCGTCCTTGAAGAAGGGCTCGACCACGTAGCGGCGCGATTCCACCCACGTCTTGAGTGGGCCGGGCAGGTCCGGGGCCACGAGCTGGCTGACCAGGGCCCACAGCACGAGCACGGACGCGATCCCGAGGCACGGCAGCACGACGCGCGAAGTCCAGGCGCTCGACATCGAATGGCCTCCTAAGCCATGGACCTAGGCCATGGAGTGGATGGGAAAGCTCTTGGCGTATTTCTCCGGGTCGGCGGGGTCGAAGGCGACCCCGTCCCAGAAGGTCTCCTTCTTCATGTCCTCGCGCGGCGCCTCGACCCCGAGCTCCTTGGCCACTTCACGGTAGATGTCCGGACGATGCACGCGGTCCACGATCCCCTTGTAGTCGGGAGCCTCCTTGACCATGCCCCAGCGGCGGAACTGGCTCAGCCACCAGACGCCGTGGGACTTGAGCGGGAAATTGGTGTAGCGGTCGAAGAAGGTCATGTAGAGCTTGTCCTTCTCCTTGCGGCCGTCACCATAGTCGTAGTCGCCGAGCAGACGGCCCAGGATCACTTCCTTGGTGGTGTTGATGTACTGGGGCTGCGAGACGACCTCGGCCATCTTCGGACGGTTCTCCAGCTTGTCGATCCACTGGCTCGCCTCCAGCACCGCCCGCATCACCGCCTTGACCGTCCTGGGATTCTTGGTGGCGAACTCTTCGGTGAAGGCGAGCACCTTTTCTGGGTGGTCCTTCCACATCTGCTGGGTGGTGATGGCGGTGAACCCGATGCCGTCCGCGATGGCGCGCGCGGGCCACGGCTCGCCCACGCAGTAGCCGTCCATCTTGCCCACCTTCATGTTGGCCACCATCTGCGGGGGCGGGATGGTGATCAGGGAGACGTCCTTGTCGGGATTGATGCCGCCGCTGGCCAGCCAGTAGCGGATCCACATGGCGTGGGTGCCCGGCGGGTACGTCATGGCGAAGGTCATCGGGCCGCCCTTGGTCTTGGCTTCCATCACCAGGGGCTTGAGTTGCTGGGGCGTCTTCACACCCTTGTCCCTCAGCTCCTTCGTGAGCGTGATCGCCTGCCCGTTCTTGTTCAGGTAGAACGGGATGATCATCGGCTTCACCGGCGAGCCCAGGAGCCCCATCGTGGAGGCGTAGGGCATGCCGAGGAGCATGTGGGTCGCCTGGTTCTCACCCAGCGTCAGCCGGTCCCGGATCACCGCCCAGGAGGCTTCCTTCGAGATGGTGGACTCGATGCCGTGCTTCTTGAACAGCCCCATCTCGTGCGCCATGACGATCGAGGAGCAATCGGTCAGCGCGATGATGCCGATGCGGACCTTGGGGGTCTCGGGCCCGTCCTGGGCGTAGGCGCCACCCGCCCAGCCGGCGGGGACACCCGCCAGCAGCGTTCCGGCGCCGGTGGCCTTCAGGAACTCACGACGACTCAACCGCATGCACGCCTCCTCATGAAAGCAAGATGGCGCCGCTCCCTGCTCCGGAGCCGGCGCCATGCCGTTTGGACGGCCAGCCGTCACTGGCTGGCTTGGGCGTGATACAGGCAACCCCCGTGCCACCGGCGCCCGCGGGCGCGCGCCAGCCTAACCCTCGCCAGACCATGCGAATCGATCACGGCGCCGGAGGGCCTCGGGCGCGGCTGCCCAAGAATGGTGCGGTGGCGCTCGCGGATGGCTATCCACCGTGCAGCGGGGCCCCGGGCACCGTGCACGGGGCTGCCTCGAATCCGGCTACCGGACGGTACAATGATCCGGCCATGGACCTGCTGTGGACCCTGATCGACATCCTGCTGCACCTCGATCGGCACCTGAGCGAGGTCATCCAGCAATACGGGATCTGGACCTATCTGATCCTGTTCCTGATCGTCTTCTGCGAGACGGGCCTGGTGGTGACGCCGTTCCTGCCCGGTGACTCGCTCCTGTTCGCGGTCGGCACCTTCGCGGCCCTCGGGGCCCTGGACCTGTGGCTCGTGGTGGCGCTGCTGATCGCGGCCGCGATCCTGGGCGACAGCGTCAACTACGCGATCGGCGCGCGGGTGGGCCCGCGCGTGTTCCGGCAGGAGGGGGTGCGCTTCCTGAACCGCAAGCATCTCGCGCGCACCCACGAGTTCTACGAGCGCTACGGACCCAGGACCATCGTGATCGCGCGCTTCGTCCCCATCGTGCGGACCTTCGCGCCGTTCGTGGCCGGGATCGGCCGGATGAGCTACCGCCGGTTTCTCTTCTACAACGTGGCGGGAGCGGCCGTGTGGGTCGCGAGCCTCGTGCTGGGCGGCTATCTCTTCGGCAACATCCCGGTGGTGCGACGCAATTTCTCGCTGGTCATCTTCGCCATCATCGGGCTCTCCATCCTGCCCGCCGTCATCGAGGTGTGGCGTCAGCGGCGCGTCGCCGGAAGCGGAGCCCGGTAACCGCCTCTTCCGTCTTCCGCTCGTCGACCTCGGTGCGCGTGGCGAGCAGGCGCAGCATCCGGTGGTTGTCGGCCTGCACGTCGGCGCGGAAGCGCCGGATCCCCCGCGCCTCGGCGGCTCCCAGCACCGCGTCCAGCAGGATGCCGCCGAGGCCTCGGCCCTGCCAGCCGTCTTCGACGACGAAGGCCACCTCGGCGGTGTCCGGCTCCTCCGAGGGCTCGTAGCGGCCGACTCCGATGAGCTGCACGCCGGCGACCGTCTCGCGCTCGGCCACCAGCGCCAGGCGGCGCACGTAGTCCACGTTGGCGAAGAAGTGGTACCAGTCCGACGGCAGCCGGCGCAGTACCGTGAAGAAGCGCTGGTACGCGGTGTGCCGGCTCAGGCGCTCGTAGAGATCCACGAGCCGGGGCTCGTCGTCGGGGCGGATCGGGCGGATACGCGTGGAGAAGCCGTCCTTGAGCGTGACCGTCCGCACCAGCTCGCGCGGGTACGGTGCCGCGTCCTGCACCACGTCGCCCATCATCGCCTCCATCTCCGCGGATCACTCCGCTCTTTAGATGGAGATCCAGGCAAGATGGATGCCACCGGCGGCGGCCGGTGGGTGGTCTGACCGGGAGACGGCCGGGGCTACTTGATGGCGCCGGCGGTGAGGCCGGACACGTAGTAGTCGAGAAAGAACACGTACAGGATCACGATGGGCACCGAGCCCAGCACCGCGCCCGCCATGAGCGAGCCCCAGAAGTAGATGTCGCCGCGAATCAGCTCCGTGGTGACGCCGACGCTGGCGGTGATCTGCTCCGAGGAGGAGGTGAAGGTGAGCGCGTAGATGAACTCGTTCCACGACAGCGTGAAGGCGAAGAGTGCCGCGCAGACGAGCCCGGGCACCGCGATGGGCAGCACGATGCGCCAGAGCGCCTGGATTCGCGTGGCGCCGTCCACCATCGCGCACTCCTCGATCTCCTTGGGGACGGTGCGGAAGTAGCCGATGAGCAGCCAGGTGCAGAACGGAACGAGAAAGGTCGGGTACGTGAGCACCAGCGCCCACTTCGAATCACCCAGCCCCACCCAGTTGATGATCTGGGCCAGCGGTAGGAAGAGGAGCGACGTGGGCACGAGGTAGGTGACGAAGATGACGGTGCCCAGGGCGGCCACCCCGGCGAACTTCAGCCGGGCGAGCGCGTAGGCCGCGATGGTGCCGAGGACGACCGACACCACGGTGGACAGGCCGGACACGAGCAGGCTGTTCTTGGTCCAGGTGAGGAACTCGGTGTCCCAGAGGAGCTTGCTGTAGTGCTCGAGCGTCGGGCCCTGCGTGATGACGAGGGGCACCGCGTGGCGGTCGTAGAGCTCACGGTCCTGCTTCAGCGAGGTGAGCGTCATGTGATAGAAGGGGAACAGCGCGAACACGAGGAACGGCAACAGGAGCAGGTGCCTCGCGACTTTCCCCAGGACCGGCCGGCGCGCGACGGTCATCCTCGCTCCGCTCGGCAAGCTCTACCATATCCGCTCGCCTCGCCTTCGGCTGCAGCTCGCCAAGCCATCAAAACGTCTGCTTCCGCACGAAGCGGAGCTGGGCCCAGACCACGAAGACAAGCAGCGGGAAGAGGTAGAGCGAGATCGCCGCGCCCTCGCCGATCCGCCCGGTGTCGATGCCGATCATGCGCGACAGGGTGGCGAAGAGGTGGGTGGAATTGATCGGCCCGCCGTGGGTGAGCACGTAGACGATGTTGAAGTCGCTGAAGGTGAAGATGGTGGAGAAGAGCACCACCACCGCGAGCACCGGCTTGAGCAGCGGCAGCGTGACGTGCCAGAAGCGGGCATTGGCGCCCGCGCCGTCGGCCTCGGCGGCCTCGTACAGCTCCTTCGGGATGGCCACCAAGCCCGCGAGGATGGTGATGGCGAAGAACGGCAGACCTCGCCAGACGTTGACGGTGATGACCGCCGCCATGGCGTAGTACCGCTGGCCGAGCCAGTTCGGGCCGGGCGGATCCATGAGCCCGGTGGCGATACCCGTCCAGTTCACCACGCTGTAGAGCGAGTTGAACATCCACCACCAGCCGAGCGTGCTCAGCGCGGTGGGGATCACCCACGGCAGGAGCACCGCGCCGCGGATCATGCGCTTGAACCAGAGCTGCTCGTTGAGCAGCAGGGCCAGGCAGATCCCCAGCACCACCTTGAAGACCACCGCGATCCCGGTGAAGACGAACGCGTTCTGGAAGGTCTGGCGGAAGGCATCGCTGTCCCACAGCTTCACGAAGTTGCGGAATCCGATGAACTCGCTCGGCCGGCCGATGAACGCGTTGGACATCGAGAAGTAGAGTGCCATCACGAAGGGATAGGCGACGAGCAGGAGCAGGAGGAGCAGGGTTGGGGTGACGAATACCGGCCCCAGGATCTCCTCGCGATCGAGCAGTCCCCGCACCCGGGCCACCAGCCCCGGGCGCCCGCGTGATACCGGAATCTCCTCCGCTCGGACTGCCATGTGCTCTCTTACCCTGGCCCCCTTTTTATTTATCCGTTCGGCTCGCCTTCGGCTGCACCTCACCCTGCCTCATATCCGTTCGGCTCGCCTTCGGCTGCACCTCACCCTGCGAGGATCTTCTTCATCTCGTTCTCGGCCCAGGCGATGGCGTCCTTGGTCGAGGTGCCGGTGACCGCCTTCGCGATCATGTTGGGCAGGAGATAGGTGTTGGTGATGAGCTGAACCTTGTCCGACGGGGGCGCCGGCCATCCGTAGGTGTGATACTGCACGCCTTCCCCCTTGAGCGCAGCATACTTGGGATCGGTTCGGAGCACCGGGTGGTCCTGGAGCTTCTCGTAGACGGGCAGGTTAAAGGCGTCCCCGGACATGATGTATTCGTCGTAGTTCTCGCGCTTCCCGAGGAGATAGCGGATCCACTCCTTGGAGGCGTCGATGTTCTTGGAGAACTTCCAGATGCCGATGTGCCGCGGCGTGTCCGTCTCGTGGCGCCCCTGAGGGCCGCCGAGGCTCCGGTGGTGGTTGATGCCGTCGGCGGTGACGAGCTTGCGCTGCTTGGCGATGATGTAGGCCGAGACCGGGTTGTGAATCCACCCCGCCTTGCCCTGCTGGATGGACTCGTTGTTGCTCGCGTCCGACCAGGAGAGCACCTCGGGCTCCATGCAGTCGCGGAACATCTTCTGGTACCACTCGATGGTCTGCACGGTGGCGGGCGAGTTGATGCGCACCGTCTTGCCGTCCCTGTCCACCTCCATGCCCCCGAACGACCACAGCACGGGTCCCGCGGTGGAGATGGAGTCGTAGTTCTGGGCGATGGGGATGCCCACCGGATTCCCCATCTTCTTGAGCTCCTTCCCCACCGTGTAGAGGTCCTCCCAGGTGTCGGGCACCTTGAGGCCGGCCTTCTTGAAGAGATCCTCGCGGTAGGTCGCCACGAACATCCCGTGGTACTGGGGCACCGCCCGCCACACGCCCTTGACGTGCGCCCCCTCGTACGAGGAGGCGATGGCCTTGCCGTACTGCTTCTCGAGCCCGGTCACCACGTCGGAGACGTCCGCAAGCTGCGGCTCGTAGAGCCATGGGAAGTGCATGCGCATCTCCACCATGTCGTGGCCGGCCTGCGTCTGGACCTCGGCCGCGTACTTGGCCTGCTGCGGGCCCATGTGGGAGATGTGGTCGATCTTGAGCTTGATCCCGGTGTCCTTGGTGAAGCGCAGCCCGATCTCGGTCAGCTTCTTGTCGGACGCGGGGGCGAAGTTATTCCAGCAAAGGTACGAGATCTCACGCTGCTGGCCCCGGGCCGGCGGCACGCGGGTGGCGAGGATACCGGCAAGGCCGGTTCCGGTTGTCGCAAGGAACTGACGGCGGGTGACGGGTCCCATGGGCTCCTCCTCACTGAAGAAACGGGTCGGGGCTATATCCGAAAAGGTGTGTGCGGACTGTATATTGCACGGCGGGCGGCTGTCAAGAGTTCCTAGGCATACAGGCGCAGCACGCCGTACGCGATGGTGCCTAGAATGAGGGCGGCGGCGATCAGGGTGAGCGCCGCCTGGGCCGCCCGGCTCACAGGTACCGCGGATCCACCGGGACCGCGGCGGGGCGAAGGCGTTGCATCATGAGGGCGGTGCCGAGCAGGGCGACGCCGACCAGATCGGTCACGAACCTGGGATCGATGAGAAGCAGGGCCGCGACCATGAAGATCCCCCGCTCGAGCCAGGTGGCCCTCCGGATGAAATAACCCTCCAGAGCGGCCGCCAGTGCGATCACTCCGACCCCGCCGGTCAACACGGCCAGGCCGATCTCGGTCCACGTGCCCTGGAACAGGAGCGCCGGGTAGTAGATGAAGAAGAAGGGCACGATGAAGCCGGCCGCCCCGAACTTCACGGCCTGCCAGCCCGCGGCCCAGACGCCGCAGCGGCTGATGGACGCCGCCGCGTAGACGGCCAGGCACTCCGGGGGCGTGATCGAGGACAGGCAGCCGAAGTAGAAGGCGAACATGTGGGCGGCCAGGGGCGGCACCCCGAGCTTGATGAGGGCGGGGATCAGCAGCGCGGCCAGCATGATGTAGGCGGGGGTGGTGGGCAGCGCGGTGCCCAGGATGATGGCCGCGATCATCGTGATGATCAGGGCCATGAACAGGTTGCCGCCCGCGAACTCGACGAGGAAGCTCGTGAACCGGATCGCCATCCCGGTCTGGAGAATGATCCCGATCATGATGCCGGCGGTGGCCGTCGCCATCGCGACCGGCACCGTCTGCTGCGCGCCGTCCCGGAGCGCGGTCGGGCCGTCCTTGAGGACGAGCGTGCGGAGCCGCACCCCGCCCCCGGGCTGCAGCAGCACCGCCACCAGACCCGCCGCGGCCAGGGCGGCCCACGCGGGCCCGGGGACCTCGATCCACCAGAGCACGGATCCCACCGCGACGAACCACCAGACGCGCGGTCCGAGCAGCCAGGCGTAGACCACCACCGCGGTCGAGACGATCGCGGCATAGGTCGCGGTGAAGCCGCTCAACAGCAGGCAGAAGATGGCGAGCAGCGGCGCCAGGAGATGCCCGTGCTCCCGGAGGACGCTCCGGAGGCTGGGCAGCTCGGCCTTGGGAATGCCCCGGAGCCCGTTGCGCGAGGCGTTGAAGTGGATGGCCGCGAACAGGGCCCCGTAGTAGAAGATCGCCGGGATGGCGGCGGCGATCATGATGTGCGAATAGGGCACCCCGAGGAACTCCGCCATGACAAAGGACGCGGCGCCCATGACCGGCGGCATGATCTGGCCGCCGGTGGAGGCCACCGCCTCGATGGCCGCGGCGGCCTCGGGCTTGAAGCCGGTGCGCTTCATCATCGGAATCGTCAGCCAGCCATCCACCATCACGTTGGCGACGGCGGAGCCCGAGATGGTCCCGAACAGGCTGGAGGAGACCACCGCGACCTTCCCGGGGCCGCCACGCTGCCCGCCCGCCACCGCGTTGGCCAGGTTCATGAAGAACTGGCCGGCGCCCGATTTCTCGAGGAAGGCGCCGAAGACGATGAACAGGATCACGTAGGAGGCCGCGACGCCCAGCGGAATGCCGAACAGGCCCTCGGTCGTGAAAAACGTTTGGTCGATCAGGATCTCGTAGGTCAGGCCCTTGTGCCGCAGCATCCCCGGCAGCCAGGGGCCGGTGAGGCCGTAGGCGATGAAGCACAGGGCCAGCACCGGCAGCGCCATGCCCAGCGTGCGCCGGGTCGCCTCCAGCACCAGCACGACCACGACGGTGGCCACCGTGATGTCCATCACGGCGAGCGGATGCGCAGTGGGGAACCGCTCCGTGATGTAGCCGTAGTTGATGAATAGATAGCTGAGCCCGCCGAGGGAGAGGCCGGCCAGGCCCAGGTCCGCCCAGGGGATGCGGTCGGTGGGCTCGACCGGCGCGGCGTCGCCCAGCCGGGTGCCGTCCTCGTCGAGCGGGGCGCTGGTGCGGAAGGGAAACAGCAGGAACGCCAGCACGAGGCAGAAGGCGAGCGCGATGATCCGGAGAACCAGCCCGTCGGGGGCGGCGGGGGTGAGCCGGGCGTAGACGTGGTAGAGGGACATGACGACCCCTATCACGCCGACGACCAGCCCGGCGTAGCCGGTGAGCTTTCGCACCGGACGCTACTTCAGAAGGCCGGCTTCCTTGTAATACTTCTCGGCGCCCGGGTGAAGCGGCATCCCGAAGCTCTGCGACATGTCCTTCGCGGTGACGCCCTTCATGGCCGCGGTCACCCGCCCGAAGTCCTCGCGTCCCTCGACCACTGCCTTGGCGACCCGGTAGATCACGTCGGGCGGGGTCTTGGCATGGGCGATGAGAATGGTGGGCGCCTGGAAGGTGACCACGTCCTCGTCGACGCCGTACTGCGCGTACGTCGCCTTGGGAATCACGTGGCGCACGTAGCCCGGGTGGATCTGCCGCACCTTCTCGATCACGTCCTCCGGGAGGGACAGCATCCGCAGCTTCATCGAGGTACCGAGGTCGAGCATGAATGCGGCGGGGACGGTGGTCGTCCAGCCCATGGCCACCGCCTGGCGGTTCCGGATCGCCTCCGCGTTCTCGGTGAGCGAGCCGTAGCTCTTGGTCCCGAGATCGTCGAGCTTCATGCCGTGCACGCGCAGCAGCAGCTCCCAGCCCTCGGAGAGGCTCGTGTTCCCCCGCGGGGGCAGGGCCACCGCCTTACCCTTGAGATCGGCGACCTTTCGGATGTCGGCCGCCGCCGGGGTCGCGAGCTGCCACACGTTGGGATAGTAATTGGCCACGAACAGCGGCTTGTCGGTTTGCTTGCCCTTCCAGCTGTTGGTGCCGGCGCGGGCGTCGGCGAGCACCGTCGTCATCGACCAGGCGAGATCGGTCTTGTCGTTGCGCATCTTCTCCATGTTGACGAGGGCCGCCCCCGGCTCCACCAGCACGTCGAGCTCGGGGTACTTCCTCTTGATCACGTCGGCGGTGGCGGCGGCCATCGGGGTCCAGGTGCCGCCGGTGGGGCCCGCCGAGAAGACGAGGGTCACCTTCGGCTGGGCCTCCGCGGAAACCGCCGGGGCGACCGCGGCGAAGACGGCGGCGACGAGGTACACGAATCGTAGGGCGCGAATCGTCATGGAACGAAGCTTCCTCAGAGCGGGATGATCCGGCCCGCCGCGTCGAAGCCGAGGGGGTGGCCCTCGCCGATCACGGTCAGATCCGGACGCTTGGCGATCTCCGGCAGCAGGGCTTCGGAGCACTCGATCTCGCCCAGCACCAGCGTGCTCCGGATCCGGATCACGCGGGCGCGCTCGGGCGGGGTGAGGCCGATGCAGTTCAGCGCGTTCTCCACCGCCTCGCGGTCGCTCTCGAACACGAGCGGGAGCTTGGCCCCGTTGGGGGCGCAGGCGGTGAGGGTATTGATGGCCGTCGGCTTCCAGTCGATCTTCTCGGCCAGCCGGCGGGTCGTGAAGTCGGCGTTCCCGATCCCGGTGGCGTTGCCGTGGCTCTCCTCGGTCAGGTCGAGGGCCGCGATCCACAGGATCTTCGGGTCGGCCGGGAACGGCTCGTGCGGGTTCGACGGGCGGCCGATCACGTTGGTGTCCATGCCGGAACCGGAGACGTTCTTGCCGATCTCCTCGACCACCAGGACATCCAGGGGAGAGAATGGTAAGCGGGCCATCCAATCGCGCGCGTCCTTGAGCAGCCTCCGCTCGCCCGCTTCGAGAGCCGCCGCGTTGAACGCTTCCACGTACGCGGTCTCGTCGTAGCCGTTTTCGACGATGCCGACGCCGAAGCCGATGCGGGCCTTCGCCAGCATCTCGCGGCCCACCGCGGTGATGACGGTCTCGTAGCCGTGATTGACGTTGGCCCGATGGTACTGGGTGGCCCCGTGGTACTTGCCGAGCCCGATCGTCATCATCTTGAAGAGACCGGATTCGATCGAGCCCTTGAAGTCGGTGTGGGGCTTGACCCGGTTGACCACCCCGATCCAGTCGGCCTCGGACGCGGTCCGGTCGAGCCAGACCGGCAGCCCCAGCGCCTCCCCCACCTGGACCACGTCCATGGAGGCCCGGACCTCGCAGCCCATGGTGGCTTCGGTGATGCCGTACTGCTCCAGCACCGAGCGCTGCCCCTCGGCGGTGGCCCCGCCGTGGCTCCCCATGGCCGGGAAGACGAAGGGCCGGGCCCCCTGCCCCTTGAGCCAGTCCACGGTGGCCCGGACGATGACCGCGATATTGGCGATGCCCCGGCTACCTGCCCCTACCGCCACCGTGTCCCCCCGCTTGATGGGCAGGTGCGCGGCGGCCAGGGTCTTCCTGACCCCACCGGGGATGTCCGCGAGACGCGTCCGCTGGAAGCCCTGCCGCACGCGGTACATCGTCGGGAGCGTCACCGGTCCCAGCGGCATGGCGGGATCATAATGTAGTCGCCCCGGGCCCTGTCAACCGAAGCGGCAAGGCCCGCGGGCGCGCGGACGACTAGGTGTCGCGCTCGAGGGACGCCTTCAGCCGGCTGAGGGCTTCGTCCCACTGCCCTTCGATGTGGTCGAGCCACCGACGCGCCTCGTCGAGGCGGGCCGGCTCGATCTCCCAGACGTGATCGCGGCCGACCCGGGTGCCGCGGGCCAGGCCCGCGCCCGCGAGCACGTACAGGTGCTTCGTGACGGCCTGGCGCGTCACGCCCATTCCCGCGGTGAGGCGGGCGATCGGCATCGGCCCTCCCGCGCAGAGTCGCGCGACGAGGCCGAGGCGTGTCTCGTCCCCGAGCGCGGCGAAGACCGGCGCGGCGCCGACGAGCCCTCCAGCACCTCTGGCGCCGGCCGCGACGGCCTTGCCGCGAGCGGGGTGTCCGCCGGACCTAGCCCCCCGTGGCGACATAGCCCTCGATCGCCTGCATCTGGTACGTCCAGCCCTCCCCGTTCATCCGATACGCCTGGGCGCGCCTCGCCAGGGGGACCTGATCGAAGCCGGACTCCACGACGGTGAGCATGGTGCCGCCGGCGGCGTCCTCCAGCTCGAAGACCACCAGCGTGGTGGGCTCGGTGGAATAGTCGACGCCGGCCTCCACGGCGTGCGGGTGCCAGCGCCAGGAGAACACCCGCTCCGGCTCCATCCGTTCGATCGTGATGTCCCACGTCACGTGCTCGTAGCCCTTGTGGGTGATGGCCCCGCGCACGCGGGCACCCGGTGCGAAGGTACCGTCCACCTTGACGCCGAACCACGTGCCGAACTCCACGGGGGTGGTGAGGGCGCGCCACACCCGGCTGCGCGGCGCGCGCAGCCGGATCTTCCTCTCGATGCGGTCCGTGCTGGTTGGGCTCATGTGCAACCTCCTGGCTGCAGATTAGGGCCCGGGGGATTGAAATGCAACCGAAAAGTTGCCTTCGAGAACCCCGACCGGGTGACGACTGGCTGACCGTGTTCACGTCCCTGTGACATGGGGAACGGTCCCGAGGGCATACTCGTCAGGTAGACGGAATGGAACGGCGCGGGGAAAGGGGCCCGAGATGACGAGACGGCGACTCCTCGAGATGGGGCTGGTGATGGCGGCGGCGGGGGCCGCCGCGCGGTTCGCCGGCGCGGAGGACCAAGTGAGCAAGGCGGCCAAAACGTTCGAAGTGGCGATGAGCGAGACCGAGTGGCAGCAGCGGCTCACCCCGGCGCAGTTCTCGGTGTTGCGCAAGCACGGAACCGAGCGCCCCGGGAGCAGCCCCCTGGACAAGGAGTACGGCCGGGGGACCTACCAGTGCGCCGGGTGCGAGCTGCCCCTCTTCTCGTCGGACACGAAGTTCGACAGCCGAACCGGTTGGCCCAGCTTCTGGGCGCCGCTGCCGGACGCGGTCGGGACCGCCACGGATCGGTCCTTGTTCATGGCCCGAACCGAGGTGCATTGCCGGCGGTGCGGTAGCCACCTGGGGCACGTGTTCGACGACGGGCCGAAGCCGACCGGGCTGCGCTACTGCATGAACGGCGTCGCCCTCGTCTTCCGGCGGGTCTGAGCCATGCGCGCGATCATCGCGAGCCTTCTCTGTCTCGCCGCCATCGGCGTCGCGGACGCGCAGGAGCGCGCCCGGGCCACCTTCGCCGGCGGCTGCTTCTGGTGCATGGAGCCGCCGTTCGACAAGCTGGACGGTGTCGTCTCCACCACCTCCGGCTACACGGGCGGCCGCACCGCGGATCCGACGTACGAGCAGGTCTCGGCGGGCCGGACGGGCCATGCCGAGGTGGTCGAAGTACTGTACGACCCTCGGAAAGTAACCTACTCCCAGCTCCTCGACGTGTTCTGGCGCAATATCGACCCGCTGACCGCCAACGCGCAGTTCTGCGACGTCGGCAGCCAGTATCGGGCCGCCATCTTCGTGCACGACGAGACACAGCGAAGGCTGGCGGAAGAATCCAAGACCGCGGTGGCGCGCCGCCTGCAGAAGCCGGTCGTGACCGAGGTCGTGACGGCTTCGAAGTTCTGGCCCGCGGAGGACTACCACCAGGACTACTACAAGAAGAACCCGATCCGATACAACCTCTACCGCGCCGGCTGCGGACGCGACCAGCGACTGGAGGCGATCTGGGGGCCGGCCTCGAAGGACCGCGCCGGGGCCCGGTGAGCGTGTGGGAGACTGGCATGAGGAGATCGCGGACCCTTACTCGTCGACCCTGAACCTACTCGTCGACCCTGAACCCCACCGGAGGGGTCCTGAGCCGACCGGATGCGATCGGGGGCGGTCGCCGGAGCGCTTCGGGGCTGGTGCCGGACCCCGGCACCCCCCGCACGATGTCCTTGACTTCCCAGACTTCCGCCCTTACAACTGGGGGCCAATCGATGGCCGACCCCTGGCCGATGCGTCTCAAATTCCTCTCGGTTCCCGCGACGCTGGTGAGTCTGCTCCTGCTCCTGAGCGGGTGCACGACCATTGCGGACTTCTTCCGCCAGCGCCCGCAGGCGCTGCCGCCGGCGTCTGAGCTCTACGCGGAAGGCGAGAACCAGCTCAGCAAGAGCCGGTACGACGAGGCGCGCACCGCGTTCCGCAAGGTCTCGGAGCGGCACCCGCAATCGAGCTACGCGCCGCGGGCCCGGTTCCTGATCGGCGAGGCGTTCTATCGCGAGGGACAGTTCGACAAGGCGATCAAGGAGTTCGAAGGCTTTATGGCCTTCTACCCGCGCCACCAGATCGCGGACCTGGTCCAGTACCGGCTCTCGATGAGCTACTACGATCAGATGAAGCCGGTGGAGCAGGACCAGGAGATCACCCGCAAGGCGATCGAGGCGTTCAAGGTCCTCGTCCGCGAGTACCCGGAGAGCCGCTACGCGGCCGACGCGCTCGCCAAGATCGACATCTGCCGGGGCCGCCTGGCCCAGAAGGAGCTGTGGGTCGCCGCCTACTACATCAACCAGGGCAATCCGGGGGCGGCGCGCCAGCGGCTGGAGAAGGTCGTCAAGGAGTATCCGCGCACCCTCGTGATCCCGGAGGCGCTGTTCCGGCTGGGTGAGGTATATTCCGGCGACGGACGGGCGGAGGACTCCCAGCGCTTGTACCGGCAACTGGCCGATGAGTACCCTTACACGGAGTGGGGCAAGCGCGCGGCGCAACGCCTCCAGGCCGCCACGAGGTAGGTCATGCACGACGTCGTCGATCTCCGATCGGATACCCTCACCCTCCCCACCCAGGCGATGCGCGATGCCATGGCTCGCGCCGAGGTGGGCGATGACGTCTGGGAAGAGGATCCGACGGTCCGCCGGCTGGAGGACACCGCGGCCCGGCGCACCGGCAAGGAGGCCGCCCTGTTCGTCTCCTCCGGGACCCAGGGCAACCTGGTCTCCGTCCTCGCCCAGACCCGCGCGGGCCAGGAGGTGGTGCTGGACGCCGACTCCCACATCTTCAACTACGAGGGCGCGGGGGCGGCCGTCTTCGGCGGCGTGCAGACCCTTCCGGTCAAGACCGCGCGCGGCTTCCTGACGCCGGAGCAGGTGCGCGAGCACATCCGGCCGAACAATATCCACATCCCGATGACCGGGCTGGTCGCGGTCGAGAACACCCACAACCGCCACGGCGGCACCTACTGCACGCCCGAGGAGATCGAGGCGGTGGCCGCGGCCGCCCACGCGGCGGGCGTACCGGTGCACCTCGACGGCGCGCGGGTCTTCAACGCGGCGGTCGCGCTGGCGCGGCCCGTCGCCGACTTCGCGCGCCCGGTCGACTCGCTCACCTTCTGCCTCTCCAAGGGCCTCGGCGCCCCGGTGGGCTCGCTCGTGTGCGGCTCGCGCGAGCTCGTGACGCGCGCCCGGCGGGTGCGGAAGATGCTGGGCGGCGGCATGCGCCAGGTGGGCGTGCTGGCCGCGGCCGGGCTCGTCGCGCTCGACTCCATGGTGGACCGGCTGGCCGAGGACCACGTCAACTGCCGCCGCCTGGCCGAGGGCGTGAGTCGCCTGCCCCGCGTGCGGCTGGACCTGGCCACCGTGCAGACCAATATCGTCATCTTCCGGGTGGACAAGGACGGCGGCGCCGCCGAGCTGGTCACCGGCTGCCTGGCCCGCAAGGTGAAGATCCACCAGACCGGCCCCGGCACCATCCGCTGCGTGACCCACAAGGACATCGACGCCGACGACATCGAGCGGGCCCTCGAGGCCTTCCGCGAGATCACGGCGGGCTGGTAGCGCCCGCACCCCAGAGGAGGCCGCACCCTATGGCCGAGCGCCTGCTGGACGTCAAGAACCTCAAGACCTACTTCTTCACCGATGAAGGCGTCGTGCGGGCCGTCGATGGCGTCGACCTCTACATCGAGAAGGGGGAGACGCTGGGGGTCGTCGGCGAGTCGGGCTGCGGCAAGTCGGTGACCGCGCTCAGCATCATGAAGCTCATCCCCCAGCCGCCCGGGCGCATCGTCGAGGGGGAGATCAACTACAACGGGACCAACCTGGTGACCCTGGCCGCCAATAAGATGCGCAAGATCCGCGGCAAGGAGATCTCCATGATCTTCCAGGAGCCCATGACCTCGCTCAATCCCGTGTTCACCTGCGGGGAGCAGATCGCGGAGGCCATCCGCCTCCACGAGGGGCTCGGGCGCCGCGAGGCCATGGCCAAGACGGTGGACATGCTGAAGCTGGTGCACATCCCCAACGCGGAGCGCCGCGTGAAGGAGTACCCGCACCAGCTCTCGGGCGGCATGCGGCAGCGGATCATGATCGCGATGGCGCTCTCCTGCAACCCAAATCTATTGATCGCCGACGAGCCCACCACCGCGCTCGACGTCACCATCCAGGCCCAGATCCTCGAGCTACTCAACGAGCTGAAGGCGAAGCTCCACATGGCGGTCATGCTCATCACCCACGACATGGGCGTCATCGCGGAGACCGCCCAGCGGGTGGTCGTGATGTACGCGGCCAAGGTGGCGGAGGAGGCGCCGGTCGCCGACCTCTTCAAGGAGCCGCTGCACCCCTACACCCAGGGCCTGCTGCGGTCGATCCCGCGCATCGACCTCGCCGCCACCGCGCGGCGTCGGCTCGAGACCATCCCGGGCACGGTGCCGACGCTCAGAGGCGAGATCGCTCCCGGGTGCCGGTTCGCGCCGCGCTGCCCGTTCGTCAAGTCGGTCTGCACCGAGAAGGATCCCGTGCTCAAGGAAGTCAAGCCGGGGCACAAAGTGTCCTGCTGGCTCTACTAGAGGCCGCCCATGCCTGAGACCGCACTCCTTCGCATCAAGAACCTCAAGAAGTACTTCCCGATCCGCGGCGGCCTGTTCTCCCGCGAAGTCGCGCGGGTGCACGCGGTCGACGACGTGAGCTTCGAGATCCTGAAGGGCGAGACGCTCGGGCTGGTGGGCGAGTCGGGCTGCGGCAAGTCCACCACCGGCCGCTGCATCCTGCGTCTGATCGAGCCCACCGCGGGCGAGGTGTGGTTCGAGGACAAGAACGTGACGACGCTCGACAAGCGCTCGCTGCGTCACCTGCGGCGCGACATGCAGATCATCTTCCAGGACCCCTACGCGTCGCTGAACCCGCGCATGACGGTCGGCTCGATCATCGGCGAGGCGCTGGTGATCCACAAGCTGGCCAAGAGCAAGCGCGAGCGCGACGAGCGGGTCGTGCACCTGCTCGAGACGGTGGGCCTCAACGCGGACCACCTGCGCCGCTACCCGCACGAGTTCTCGGGGGGCCAGCGCCAGCGCATCGGCATCGCGCGGGCCCTCGCGGTGAGCCCCAAGCTGATCGTGGCCGACGAGCCGGTCTCCGCGCTGGACGTGTCCATCCAGGCCCAGGTCATCAACCTGCTGGAGGACCTCCAGAAGCAGTTCAACCTGACCTATCTCTTCATCGCCCACGACCTCTCGGTGGTCGAGCACATCTCCACGCGCGTGGCCGTGATGTACCTCGGCAAGATCGTCGAGATCGCCCCCGCCAAGGAGCTCTACACCAATCCGAAGCACCCCTACACCGAGGCGCTCCTCTCCGCGGTGCCGATCCCCGATCCAGCGGTCAAGCGCAAGCGCATCCTGCTCGAGGGCGACGTGCCGAGCCCGATCAAGCCCCCGTCGGGCTGTCGCTTCCACACCCGCTGCCCGGTCCGCATCCCCTCCTGCTCCGAGAACGAGCAGGTGCTGAAGGAGATCTCCCCGGGCCACTGGGTGGCGTGCCAGGTGAGGGCCTAACCCTCTTACCCTCTCCCCTCTGGGGAGAGGGCAGGGTGAGGGGTCACCGATGGTGAGGGGTCTTCGATCGTGATCGCCTGGGCCGGCATCTTCCACATCCTCGCGACACCGTTCCGCGAGGACGGGGCGCTCGACACCACCGGCTACCCCCGCCTGATCGAGTCCGTGCTCTCTACCGGGGTGAACGGCCTCACCATCCTCGGCATCGCGGGTGAGGCCCACCGTCTCACCGACGAGGAGCGGCGCCGGGTGGTGGAGACGGTGGTCAAGGAGACCCGCGGCCGCGTGCCGGTCGCGGTGGGCGTCTCGGCCTCCGGCACGCACCTGGCCACCGCCTTCGCGCGCATGGCGCGCGACCACGGCGCCGACGCGCTCATGGTGGCGCCACCCACCGGGCTCAAGAACCTCGATGCGGTGGCGGAGCACTATCGCATAGTCGCCGCGGTCACCGGGCTGCCGATCGTGCTGCAGGACGAGCCGGTCACCACCCAGGTCAACATGCCGGCGCCCTTCATCGCCCAGGTGTGCGCCGAGATCGCGCAGATCCAGGCGGTGAAGCTCGAGGAGCCCCCGACGCTGCCCAAGATCACGCGCCTGCGCGCGCTCTTCGGCGACCGGGTGGCGATCTTCGGCGGCCTCGGCGGCGTCTACTTCTTCGAGGAGCTCTCCCGCGGAGCCGACGGGGCCATGACCGGCTTCCCCTACCCCGAGGCCCTCCGCGCCATCCGCGAGCACTTCGTGGCCGGCCGGCGCGACGAGGCGCGCGCCCTCTTCTACCGCTGGCTCCCCCTGATCCGCTACGAGAGCCAGCCGGGCGCCACGCCCGGCACCGCGGTGGGCATCCGCAAGGAGATCCTGCGCCGCCGCGGCTGGATCGCCTCCGCGCTGGTGCGGCCACCCGCGCCCGCGCTGGACGCGGCCACGCAGACCGAGCTCGACGAGCTCCTCGCCGCCGTCGCGCCCTGACCACCGTGCCCCACGCCCAGGTCAACGGGGTCCGCCTCTTCTACCAGGAGACCGGCGCGCCCGACGCCCCGCCGCTCGTGCTCATCATGGGCTGGGGTGGTGACCACACCGCGTGGGCGCTGCAGGCGCCCGCCTTCGCGGCCGAGCATCGCGTGATCGCGCTCGACAACCGGGGCGCCGGCCAGAGCGACGTGCCGGAAGCGCCCTACACGATCCCCGGGATGGCCGTGGACGTGGTCGGGCTGATGGACGCGCTCGAGATCCGCCGCGCGCACATCTGCGGCGCCTCGATGGGCGGCATGATCGCGCAGGAGCTGGCCCTGCGTCACCCGGACCGCGTGCGCACGCTCGGGCTGCACTGCACGACCGCGGGCGTCGACGCCTACGGCGGCTTCCTGATCGACACCCTCCTCGCGGTGAAGGCGCGCGGCGATCGCGAGGAGAACGTGCGGGCCGCCATGCCCTGGATCCTCTGCCGGAAGACCATGGTCGAGCGTCCCGAGTTCATCCGCTTCTGGATCGAGCGGGCGCTGGCGTATCCCTACCCGATCGGGCTCGAGGGCCTCTCGCGCCAGGCCGACGCGATCCGGGGTCACGACACCGCCGCGCGCCTCGGCGAGATCCGGGTCCCGACCCTGATCACCACCGGCACCGAGGACATCCTGGTTCCCCCGGTGTCCTCGCGCGACCTGCACGCGCGCATCCCCGGCTCGGAGCTGGCCACGATCGAGGACGCGGGCCACCTGCACTTCATCGAGCAGGCGGAACGGTTCAACGGAACCTGCCTGGAGTTCTTGCAGAAACACCGCGGGGCCTGACGGCCCGCGGCCCGCCCTCAGCGGGCGGACTTGGCGACGGCCGGGCCCGACTCCTCCCAGATGTAGCTGTGGGGGTTCACCGGCTGGCCCTTGACCTGGATCTCGTAGTGCAGGTGCGGACCGGAGGAGCGGCCCGTATTGCCGGTCAGCGCCACCGTCTCGCCCCGCTTGACCGCGTGCTCCATCGCCACGTTGAGCCTGGACAGGTGGCCGTAGAGCGACTTGGTGTCGTTGCCGTGGTCGATGACGAGGGTGACGCCGTATTCCGCGTGCTGGCCCGCGAAGATCACCACGCCGGGAGCCGGCGCCTTCACCGACGTCCCGATGGGGGCTCCGATGTCGATGCCGCTGTGGAACTCCGAATTGGGGGCCCACGGCGAGCGGCGCTGACCGAAGTCGGAGTTCACCGGCCCGCGCACCGGCCACCGCGATGGCAGGGAGGCGAGCACACGGCTGGCCCGGCCGAGGAAGCGCTCGAGCGTCCGGATGGACTCGCCCTCCTCTCGGACGATGCCCAGCAGACGGTCCATCTCCTCCTTGACCGGCGCCCGGGCGGGCTGCTCCCCCGTCTTCCCGCCGATGCCGCGCTTGGCCGGGGCGGCCTCGGGCCCGAAGGGCTCCCAGATCTTGGCGTGTAGATCCCGCCAGCTATCGATCTCCCCGCGAATCTCGCGCAGCCGCGAGTGGGAGGCGTCGAGGAGCCCCTGCTGGATGTGCAGGCGCTCGCTCAAGGCCGCGAAGGTGCCGCGCTGGTGGCGGAGAGAGACGTAGTCGGGATAGATGAACGCGAGCCCGAGGATGGTGAGGGCCAGCCCGCCGACGACGACGCCCACCGCCCAACCGGGCACCGAGAGCCGCAGCACGCGGCTGCCGTCGTCCCGGACCATCAACAGGTTGAACTGTTTGGGCTTGGGCATCGTCCGGTCAGCGCTTGAGCGGGACTACAGCCAGATCCCGCGCTGGGGCTAGGTCCCGGGGCGGCACCTCCGCCACCGGGCTCGGCTTGGCCATACGGCAGTGCCCCTCGAACAGGACCCCCTCCTCGAGCACCACCACGGGGGCCTCCACGTCACCGTAGACCCGCGCCGTCCGCTTCAGGTCGATCCGCTCCATGGCCCGCAGGTTGCCGGTGACTTCCCCGTTCACCACCAGGCGGCCCGCCCGGACATCGGCCTGGAGGACCGCGCGCTCCCCGATGATCAGGGTGTCGTCGGAGCTGATCTCGCCCTTGAACTTACCGTTCAGCATCACGGTGCCGCGGAACGTGTAGCGGCCTTCGATCTCCGACCCCTCGTCGATGAAGGCCGTCAGCTCGCTTCGTCGCGGGCTCTTCCCTCTTCGTCTGAACATAAGACTTGTCCCCTCGTGCTGGACTGCCTCGTCCTACCGGACTACGGAACGCGTTGGAAGGGTGGATGCTGGTTACAGTTTCGCCCGGCAGGGTTTCTTCTAGCACGCCAATTCAAGGGGTGTCAACCCCCCGGCCTGGGCCGCGGGAGCGCGTCCGGGGTGCGCTCTATCTCCGCGCCTTTGTTGACACTCCAGAGCGCCCCACAGTATGATCGAACTCCTGGTCCAAATCCCCCGGGAGAAGACCCATGGATGAGTTCTACCGGATCAAGCGGCTCCCCCCTTACGTCTTCGCGATCGTCAACGACCTGAAGTCCAAGGCGCGAGCCCGTGGCGAGGACGTCATCGACCTCGGCATGGGCAACCCCGACCAGGAGACCCCCAAGCACATCGTCGACAAGCTGGTGGAGGCGGCCCGCAATCCGCGCAACCACCGCTACTCGGCCTCCAAGGGGATCACCCGGCTCCGGAAGGCGGTCACCACCTGGTACCGGACCCGCTACGGGGTGGACCTGGATCCGGAGACCGAGGCCATCGCCACCATCGGCGCCAAGGAGGGCATGGCCCACCTGGCCCTGGCGGTGCTCCAGCCGGGCGACGGGGCCCTGGTCCCGAACCCCACCTACCCGATCCACTCCTACTCGGTGGTCATCGCGGACGGCGACCTGCGCTCGGTCCCGCTGGTCCCGGGCGACGACTTCTTCGCCCGGCTCCAGGAAACGGCCAAGCTCGCCTGGCCCAAGGCCAAGCTCCTGATCCTGTCCTTCCCGCACAACCCGACCACCCTCTGCGTGGACCGCGACTTCTTCGTCAAGGTGGTGGACTTCGCGCGGGAGCATCACCTCATGGTGGTGCACGACTTCGCCTACGCCGACTTCACCTTCGACGGATACAAGGCTCCGTCGTTCCTGGAAGTCCCGGGGGCCAAGGACGTGGGCGTCGAGATCTTCTCGCTGTCGAAGTCCTACAACATGCCGGGCTGGCGGGTGGGCTTCGTGTGCGGCAACTCGAGGATGATCCACGCGCTGGCCCGCATCAAGTCCTATCTCGACTACGGCGCCTTCCAGCCCATCCAGATCGCCGCGATCATCGCGCTGGAAGGCCCCCAGGGCTGCGTGAGCGACATCGTGGAGCTGCACCGCAAGCGCCGCGACGTGCTGGTGGACGGCCTCAACAAGCTCGGCTGGTGCGTGCCCAAGCCCAAGGGGACCATGTTCGTCTGGGCGCCCATCCCCGAGGAATTCCGCAACATGGGCTCGCTCGAGTTCTCCAAGCTGCTCATCCAGGAATGCAAGGTGGCGGTCTCCCCGGGGATCGGCTTCGGCGAGTACGGGGACGGCCACGTCCGGTTCGCGCTCGTCGAGAACGAGCAGCGCATCCGGCAGGCCCTGCGCGGCCTCAAGACCCTGACCGGCCGGTAGCGCGCCCGGCAAGACGCCGCTCACGGCGTCACCCGGCCCGCGCGGCCCCCCATGGACCCATGAACGAGATCAAGATCGCCCTCCTAGGCCTGGGCACCGTCGGCTGCGGCGTGGTCAAGGTGCTCCAGAGTCACGGGGCCGAGATGGCCGAGCGCGCCGGCTGCCGGCTCGCCCTCGGGCGCGTCGTCGACGCCGACCTCACGCGACCGCGCGACGGCATCGACCTGGCCCGCCTGCCGCTGGGCGGCGACGCCAACCAGGCCATCGACGACCCCTCGGTGCAGATCGTCATCGAGCTGATCGGCGGGCTCGAGCCCGCGCGTACCTTCATCCTCCGGGCCCTCGCGGCGGGCAAGCACGTGGTCACCGCCAACAAGGCGCTCCTCGCCCACCACGGGGCCGAGCTGTTCGCGGAGGCGCGGCGGCGCGGGGTGATGCTCGGCTTCGAGGCGGCGGTGGCGGGCGGCATCCCGCTCATCCGCGCGGTCAAGGACGGGCTGCCCGCGAACCGGATCCTGTCCACCTTCGGCATCGTCAACGGCACCTGCAACTACATCCTGTCCAAGATGACCGACGAGGGACGGGACTTCGGCGAGGTCCTGAAGGAGGCGCAGGGCCTCGGCTACGCGGAGGCCGATCCCACCCTCGACATCGAGGGTCTCGACTCCGCCCACAAGCTGCAGATCCTGGCCACCCTGGCCTTCCGCACCACGGTGGATCTCAAGGACATCTACACCGAGGGCATCACCGCGGTGACCCAGCAGGACGTGGTCAACGCGACCGAGCTCGGCTACCGCATCAAGCTGCTCGCGATCGCCAAGGCTTCGGAGGGCGCTCTAGAAACCCGGGTCAACCCCACGTTGATCCCGGCCGGTTCCCCGCTCGCCGCGGTCTCCGGCGTGTTCAACGCCGTGTTCGTGACCGGCGACAACGTGGGCAACCTCATGTTCTACGGGCGCGGCGCCGGCCAGCTCCCCACCGCGTCCGCGATCTGGTCCGACGCGCTCGAGATCGCGCGGCGGGTGGCCCACGGCATCCCGGCGCTCGACATCGATCTCCCGTCGATCGGCCGGAACCCCCTGCCGCTCCGGCCGATGGACGACATCCGCTCGGCCTACTACCTGCGCGTGATGGCCATGGACCGGCCCGGCGTGCTCGCGCAGGTGGCGGGCATCCTGGGCGGGCACGAGATCTCCCTGGTCTCCGTGCTCCAGAAGGAGCGCGCGCGAACCGAGGCGGTGCCGGTGGTCATGATGACGCACGAGGCGAGGGAGCGGGACATGCGGGCGGCGCTCGCCGCCATCGACAAGCTGCCGGTGGTGGCCGGGCGCACGACCATGATCCGGGTGGAGGCATGACCGCGGGCGCGCGGGGGCGCTGAGCCGCCCTTACATGCCGTCGTGGCGACGGCTGGCGAAGATCCTCCTGGGCCTGGCGGTGAGCGCGGGCCTCCTCGTCTACTGCTTCTGGGACGTGGACCTGGGCGTCATCGCCGCGCGGCTACGCGAGACCCTCTGGACCTTCCTCGCGATCAGTATCGGGCTCAACTTCGCCTCCATGTGGGCCCGGGCCTGGCGTTGGGCCTATCTCTTCCCACCGGGCCCGCGCCCGAGCCATCTCTTCCGGTCGCTGCTCATCGGCTACATGGGCAATAACCTGCTACCCCTCCGCGCCGGGGAGGTGGTGCGGATCTACGTGGCCTCCCGGCACGGCCCGCGATTCTGGACCACCTTCGCCACGGTGGTGGTGGAGCGGGTGCTGGACGGTCTCGCGCTCGGCCTGATCGTGGCGGGGCTGCTGTTCATGGTGCCGGTAACGACCGAGATGCGCTGGTCCATCGCGATCCTCCTGGCCGTGGACCTGGCCGCCCTGCTGGTGCTCGTGATGATCGCCGTCGCGCCCGGGGTGTGCCGGGTGCTGATCGAGACGATCTTCCACCGGGTCGGGTGGCTCGAGCGGCGGCTGATCGCGCTGCTCGGGACGATGACCGAGGGGCTCCGCGGCATCCGGGCGCCCCGCCACGCGATCCCGCTCGCCCTGAGCTCGGTGGCCATCTGGTTATTCCTCGCGCTATCGGTGTGGACCGCGATGCACGCGGCCCACCTGGACCTCCCGCTGGTCGCGTCCTGGGTCGTGCTGGCCTTCCTCGGGCTGGGGGTGAGCCTGCCGTCGAGCCCCGGCTTCGTGGGCGTCATCCAGGCGGCGACGGTGCTGGCGCTGGCTCTCTTCGCGGTACCGCGCGCGGAGGCCCTGTCCTTCTCCCTACTGTTTCACGCCTCGCAGTTCTTCCCGATCACCGCCGTCGGACTGGTGTGCCTGCTGCTGGAGCACGTCAGCCTGACCGACGCAGCGCGCGCGGGGTCTCAGGGCGTCTCGTCGGAGGGGTAGCGGTCCAGGCGGAGCCGGGCGAGCCGGCCCCACCGGCGCCGCTCGACCCATTCGGTGAGCCGGTCGCCCAGATCGATGAGCAGCACCGCGCCCACCGCCAGCACGACGAGCCAGCCGAGACCGCGCAGGGTCGTCGCGCCCGCGAAGAGCAGCGCGGGCACCGTCGCGGCCACCAGCAGAGCGAGCACCCCCACGCCGAATCGCATACCCCGAGCCTAGAGAAGCACCCCCGGAAACGCCAAGAAGATTAGGCGCCCCCGGTCCCTGTAAACGTCAGGCCCCCCCTCCGCGTCTCATCCGGTGAAGGCAGCGCCCCGGGGGCCGGATTCGAAAATCCCTGTGGAACCTGGAGGATACATCGATGATCCGGCACTCTCGCTGGATAGGACGGGCCCTCGCAGTCACGGCCGCGGGCATCACGGTGGGGCTGCTGGGAACGGGGGCGTCGGCGCAGGAGATCCGCAACGACATCCGGGACCTGCATCAGGATCGGCAGGAGCTGCGCCAGGATCGGCGGGAGATTCGGCACGACACCCGAGAGATTCGCGGGGACCGGCGCGAGCTCCGGAGCGATGCGCGCGAGATCCACCGCGGTCGGCGCGAGCTGCGCGGCGACCGGCGGGAGCTACGCGAGGCGTACCGGTCGGGCGACCCGCAGGCGGTACGAGATGCCCGGCAGGAGCTGCGCGGCGATCGGCGAGAGCTGCACGGCGACTACCAGGACCGCCGGGAGGATCGGCGGGAGCTGCTCCGTGACAAGCGGGACCGGCGGCAGGACGTGCGCGACCTGCGCCAGGACCGGCGCGAGCTGCGCCGGGACGTCGCGGACAGGCGCGGGCGGTAGTCGGAGCAGCGCGGGACAGCCGCGACGCGCTCGAGCCGGATATTGATGCCGCGTGCGCGCGTGTGGGAAAATCAGGGCGAGAGGCGCCCGTGGAGTCGAGCGATGAACAGTTGTGTCGCGCGGTGGCGGAGCGAACACCGGGAGCCTTCGATCTCCTGGTGGAGCGCTACCAGGAGCGGGCCTACCGGATCGCCTGGTCGGTGCTGCGCGATCGCGAGGACGCCCGGGATTGCTCGCAGGAGGCGTTCATCCGGCTTCACGAATCGGCCGGTTCGTTCGCGGGACAGTCGAAGTTCTCGACGTGGTTCTACCGGATCCTGGTCAATTGCTGCCTGGACCAGCAGCGGCGCCGGCGCGGCTGGCGGCGGCTCGTCGGCTGGCGCGATCAGCGCGCCGCCGCCCCCGACGAGCCGGACCCGGTGGAGCAGGCGCCCGCGCCCTTCGTGGACCCGGTCGAGGGCTTGCACACGGAGCGGCGCATGAGCCAGGTGTGGGCGCTGGTGGAAGAGCTGTCGCCCCAGCAGCGCGCGGCGGTGACGCTGTCGTGCCGCGAGGGGCTCGCGACCAGGGACATCGCCGCCGTGCTGAACGTGTCGGAGGCCACCGTGCGGGTGCACCTGCACCGCGCGCTCTCCACGCTCAGGCGGAGGCTCGGAGACGAGGGATGAAAGACGTACACGTGGACGAGTGGCTGTTCGATCACGTACGCGGCGACCTCGACCCGGCCGAGCGGGCCCGGGTGGACGCCCACCTGGCCGCGTGCGGCGACTGCCGGGCCTCGCGTGACCGCTTCGGCGGGCTGATGACGGAGCTGGCCCGGACCGCCCCGGCCCCGCCCCCGATCCACTGGGGCGCCTATCGCGCGGAGCTGCGGGAGCGGCTCGAGCGCCGGAGCTCCCGGGCCGGCGCACTCTGGTGGTGGCTCGTGAGGCCCATGCCCGCCCTGGTGGCGGCGGGCCTGGTGGCGGTGCTGGTGATGGCCGGGCTCCCCGGCGGAGTGCGCTCGCCCGGCGCACCCGATCCGCTCGCGCTGGACAACACCATCCTGGCGAGCCAGCTCGACATGATCGCGCGGCTCGACGTGGTCCAGCAGCTCGACCTGCTCGAGGACTTCAATGTGATCGGCGAGCTGGACGAGCTGCCGGAGCCCCAGAAGAGCTGAGCGGTGACCCCATGGATCTGGCCCGTCGGCCTCGCGGTGCTGGCGCTGGCGGGCGCGAGCGAAGCGAACGCGACCGAGCGCGGCGGCCGCGCGGGCGCGTCGGAGGCGGTGGATGCGGAGATGCTGAGAGACCTCGACCTGCTGAGCAGCCCGGACTACGCGCGCGACCGCGAGGTGGCGCGCCGCATGCGCTTCTTCGAGCGGCTCCGCATGCTCGAGAGCGAGCGGGCGCAGGAGGCCGCGAGCGGGCCGGGGCCCGCGTCGTCCCCGGCGCCCCCACCGGCCACCCGGAGCGTGAAGTGACCCCGCACCACCGCGGCCCACTCCACCGCCGCCCACTCCACCGTCGCCCACTCCACCGTCGGATGATCCGCCTGATCGCGCTCGTGGGCTCGGTGATGTGGCTCGCCGCCACCGCCTTCGCCCAGGCGCCGCCCCCGCTCCCTCCCCCTTCCCCTCCGCCGTCCGCGGGCGGGCCCATCCAGGGCCTCGAGCGGCTGTCGCCGGAGGAGCGCGCGGCCACCGAGCGTAACCTGGAGCGCTGGCGCGGCATGACGCCCGAGCAGCGGGAGCGCGCGCTCGAGAACTACCGCCACTGGAAGGGCCTCTCGCCCGAGGACCGCCAGAGCGCACGGCAGAATCTCCAGCGCTTCCGCCAGATGCCGCCCGGCGAGCGCGCGCGGATCATGCAGGACTTCCAGCGCTGGAACCAGCTTCCCGGCGACCGCAAGCGGGAGCTCGAGCGCGCCTACGAGCGCTACCAGCAGCTCCCGCCGGACCGGCAGCAGCAGATCCAGCAGCGCTACGAGCGCTACCGGTCGCTCCCGCCGGAGGAGCGCGAGCGATGGGACCGGAACCTCGAGCGGTGGCGCACCATGACGCCCGAGCAGCGCCAGCAGGCCCGCGAGCAGATGCGCCAGCGCCGGCCGGCGGCCCCGCGCGAGATCAGGCCCCCGCGGGACGACGGCGGCCCCGGGCGCCGGCCGCGCTGAGGGCGGCCGCGGCTTTACACTCCGCGCGGGCGTCGTGTAGGATGGCCCTCTCATGGGCCTGCTGATCGTCCAGAAGTACGGCGGCTCCTCCGTGGCCGATGCCGAGAAGATCAAGAACGTGGCCCGGCGCGTGGCGGAGTCCGCCCGCCTCGGGCATCGCGTGGTCGTCGTGGTCTCCGCGATGGGCAAGACCACCGACGGCCTCCTCGCGCTCGCCGCCGCGATCACGTCCACGCCGGATCCGCGCGAGATGGACATGATCCTCTCCACCGGCGAGCAGGTCACGATCGGGCTCCTCGCGATGGCGCTCCAGTCGCTCGGCCATCCCGCCTGCTCGTTCACCGGGCCGCAGGTGGGCATGATCACCGACGCCGGCCACACGCGCGCCCGCATCAAGCGCATCACCGCCGAGCGCATCCACGCCGCGCTCGACGCGGGCCGCGTCGCGGTGGTCGCGGGCTTCCAGGGCACCACCGAAGCGGGCGACATCACCACCCTCGGCCGCGGCGGCTCCGACCTCACCGGGGTGGCCCTGGCCGCCGCGCTCAAGGCGGACGTGTGCGAGATCTTCACCGACGTGGACGGCGTCTACACCGCCGATCCCAACGTGGTGCCCGACGCGCGCAAGCTGCCGCGCATTTCCTACGACGAGATGCTCGAGATGGCCGCGCTCGGAGCCAAGGTGCTCCAGGGCCGCTCGGTCGAGTTCGCCAAGAAGCACAACGTGCCGGTTCACGTCCGCTCCACCTTCAAGCCGGACCCGGGCACGCTCGTGACGAGGGAGGATGACAGCATGGAAGACGTGGTGGTGACCGGCATCACCCACGACCGGGACCAGGCCAAGGTGTCGATCCTGCGCGTGCCCGACCGACCCGGCATCGCCTCGCGCGTGTTCGGAGGTCTGGGCGCTCAGAACATCGTGGTGGACATGATCGTGCAGAACATCAGCCGCGACGGCCTCACCGACATCTCCTTCACCCTGCCCCGCGCCGACCGCACGCGGGCGGAGACCGTGCTCGGCTCCATCGCCCGCGAGATCGGGGCGGAGGGCGTCACCGCGGACGACCGGGTGGCCAAGGTCTCCGTCGTGGGGGTGGGCATGCGCAGCCACGCGGGCGTCGCGGGCCGCATGTTCGAGACCCTGTCCGCCGAGGGCATCAATATCCAGATGATCTCCACCTCCGAGATCGCGGTCTCCTGCGTCATCGAGGACAAGTACACCGAGCTCGCGGTGCGCGCGCTGCACGACGTCTTCGCGCTCGGCGCCGAGCGAGGCGTCTGACCGTGGCCGCCACCGCGCGCGCCGCCGTCTTCTTCGGGCCCGGCAAGCCCTTCGAGATCCGGCAGGTGCCGATCCCGGAGGTCGAGCCGGAGGGCGTGCTGATTCGCGTCACCCACGCCAACATTTGCGGCTCCGATCTCCACTTCTGGCGCGGCGACGCGCCGCTGCGCCTGCCCGACGACGGCTGGATCTTCGGCCACGAGATGACCGGGCGCGTGGCCCGCCTCGGCGCAAAGATCAAGACCGACTCGCTGGGCCGCCCGCTCAAGGAAGGCGACCGCGTCGCCTACACCTACTTCTACCCGTGCGGACGCTGCTACGCGTGTCTCCACCAGGAGCCCGCGGCCTGTCCCAACAAGCTCGAGCGGCCGCTCGGCCCGAGCGCCTTCCCGCACCTGCACGGCGCCTTCGCCGACCACTATTACCTGCGCCCGCGCGGGGAAATCTTCGTGGTGCCGGATTCGCTGGCCGACGAGGCGGTGGCGGGCGTGAACTGCGCGCTCTCCCAGGTCCTCTACGGCCTGCACGTGGCCGGGCTCCGCCAGGGCGACTCGGTGGTCATCCAGGGCGCGGGCGGCCTCGGCATCCAGGCGGCCGCGGTGGCCAAGGACATGGGCGCGCACACCGTGATCGTGGTGGACCAGATCCCCGGCCGCCTCGAGCTGGCCCGGGCCTTCGGGGCGGACCACACGATCAACGTGAAGGAAGTGACCGACCGGCGCGAGCGCGTGAAGCTGGTGCGCCAGTGGACGGGCGGGGTGGGCGCGGACGTGGCCTGCGACCTGGTGGGCTTCCCGGCGGTGATCCCCGAGGGCATCGAGATGCTGCGCTCGGGCGGCACCTACCTCGAGATCGGCACGATCAGCCGCGGGGCCAAGATCGAGCTCGAGCCGTCGCTGCTCGTCTGGGGCTCCAAGAAGATCGTGGGCGTGATCCAGTACGACCCGTGGGTGATCCCGCGCGCGCTCGACTTCCTGGTGCGGACGCGCGAGAGCCGGCCGTGGAGCCGCATCCTCTCGCACAAGTACCCGCTCGAGCAGATCAACGAAGCTTTCGCGGCCTCGGAGTGGCACAACCGGGAGACCACGACGATCACCCGCGCGGCGCTCACGCCGTGAGCCGCACGATCGCGGATCTGATCCAGGAGCGCTTCGGGCTGGCGACCGAAGCCGGGCGCGGGCGGCCCGCGGAGGGCGCGCTCGCCCTGCTGCTCTCCCACCGGACGCAGCGCCGCTACAAGCCCGATCCGATCCCGGACGACGTGCTCGAGATGGCCCTGGCCGCCGCGCTCTCCGCGCCGTCGAAGTCGGATCTGCAGCAAGTCGGGATCGTGCTCGTGAAGGATCGGGCGAAGCAGGCGACCATCGGCGGGTGGATCCCTGACATGCCGTGGATCGCGCAGGCCCCGCTCTTCATGGTGTTCTGCGGCGACCACCGCCGCATCCGCCGGGTGAGCGAGCTGCGCGCGCGTCCCTTCCCCAACGACACGCTCGACATGTTCATGAACGCGGCGGTGGACGCGGGGCTGGTGCTGCAGGCCTTCATCACCGCGGCGGAGGCGCTCGGGCTCGGCGGCTGTCCGATCAGCGTGGTGCGCAACCACGTCGAGAAGCTCGCCGCGCTGCTCGAGCTGCCGCCCGGCGTCTTCCCGGTGGCCGGGCTCTGCGTGGGCTATCCCCTGCAGCCCGGGTGGACCAGCATGCGGCTGCCCCCCGCGGTGACCGTGCACACCGACCGCTACGACGACGCCGACCTGCCCGCGCAGCTCGCGGCCTACGACGCCCGGCGCGAGGCCCGGCACGCGACCCCGAAGGAGAGCCAGCGCTTCGCGGATCGCTTCGGGTATTCGGAGCCCTACGGATGGTCGGAGGACAAGGCGCGGCAGTATTCCGTGCCGGAGCGCCACAACTTCGGGCCGTTCATCCGGCACCACGGCTTCGGCCTCGCCTGACCTGGCCCGCGGAAACTCCGCGACCTAGGGTCCGGGATCGAAGCAAGCACCGCGTTTCTCCTGCTCGCACAGGCACTCGAGCGGGGCGCCATTCGGGCCCGTCACGATCACGATCGTCCCCTTGCACAGAGGTGTTCGGTTGCGCGGCTCTCCACCCGACCCAGGGCGGAGAGGAGGACGAGCGCGAACGCACCGGCAAGCGCGGCGAGGACGAGCAGGAGGACGAGGTTTCCGAGCACTCGGGTTGAGTCGCTGACGAGGAGCCCGCCGATGCGCCGGCCGGTTACGGGATGCGGAAGCCGTCGCGTCACGCCGACTCTAGCATGCTCCCGACGGGCCGCCAACCGGCCGTATCGAATCTCTCTCACTAGTCCCGGACTCTGCGTCATGGGACGGTGGGCGCGTGCTGTATACCGCTCCGCAGCTCCGAGTGCTGAGCCTGCTGGCGCTCACGTTGCTCGTGGGCCTCGGGGTGAGGGAATGGCGCGCGGGGTTTCCCGACGCGGCCGATCGCCTCGAGGGATTCGACCGGGAGGAGTCCCCGGGGCCGCTCCTGCCGGAGGCGCACGCGCCGCCACCGGGGCCCATCCCGGCCGCCCATCCGGGATCGCCACCGGCGGCGGGGCCGCCGGCCACCGCGCCACCGCCGGATCCGGGGCCGGTGCTTCCGTTGGAGCCTCTCGACGTCAATCGCGCCGACGCGGCCCAGCTGGCGCGGCTACCCGGCGTCGGACCGGGGCTCGCCCAACGCATCGTCGAGGAGCGCGAGCGGCGCGGGCGATTCGAGTCGCCCGAGGCTCTACGGTATGTCCTGGGCATGGGGCCGAAAAAGCTCGCGGCCATCCGCCGCTTCATCACCGTGAGTGATTGAACGGCGGCTCGAGACCGCGCCGCTCCTGCCGCCCGCCGCGGCCTTCACCGCCGGCGTCGCCGCGGGCGCGTGGCTTCCTCTCCCCGTGCCGGGCCTGCTCGCCGCCGCCACCGCCGCCCTCCTGATCGCCGCGCTCGCGAGCCGCCGGCATCCGCGGGCGGCCCTGGTCCTGGTCTTGGCCGGCGTGGCCCTGCTGGGCGCATTGCGCGTGGCGGGGCCGCGCCTGCCCGCCGACCATCTGGCCCGGCGCGCGCTCGACGGGACGGTATCCATCGAGGGGCGGCTCGGCGAGGAACCGGTCCGCTGGACTCCGGATCGCACGCGGCTCCTGCTCGACGTGGCCGCCGTGCACGCGGGTCCGGAGCGGCGGCCCGCGGTAGGCCGCGTCCAGCTCACCGTCTACGGCGAGCTCGCCCTCCCGCTCGGCGAGACCCAGCGCGTGCTCGTGGACGCCCGGCTCCATCGGCCCGTCAACTTCCGGAATCCCGGCGGCTTCGACTACGCGGCGCATCTGCGGCGCGCGGGCATCCTCCTCGTCGGCCACGCCCGGGCGGACCGGATCACCGCGCTCACGCCGGACGCCCCGCCCTGGCCGGTGGCGGTGAAGCGATGGGCGGTCGGCGTCATCGCCGCGCGGCTGCCTCCCACCTCGGCCGCGCTGCTGGCGGGCCTCCTGCTCGGGGAGCGGTCGGCCCTGCCACGCGAAATCGACGAGAGCTTCCGGCGGGCCGGCGTCTACCACATCCTCGCGGTGTCGGGTTTCAACGTGGCGCTGCTCGCGGGCGCGGTGTTCGGCGGCCTGGCCATGTGCGGCGTCCCGCGCCGCGCCGCCGCCGGCGCGGCCGCCGTCATGCTCGTCGGCTTCGCGCTGGTCGTGGGCGGCCAGCCCTCCGTGCTCCGAGCCACCGTGATGGGGCTGCTGCTGCTCGCCGCCCTGCTGCTCGACCGCGAGTCCCAGCTCCCGAACGCGCTCGCGCTCGCGGTGCTCGTCCTGCTGCTCTGGCGGCCCGGCGATCTCTGGGAGCCCGGCTTCCAGCTCTCCTTCGCGGCCACCGCCGGCATCGTCTACCTCGGGCCGAACCTCATGGCGTGGCTCATCGCCCACGGTGCGCCGGCCTGGCTCGCGGCGGCGGTGGCGGTGAGCCTCGGCGCGCAGGCCGCGGTCACGCCGCTCATGCTCACCCACTTCAATCAACTCTCGCTGATCGGCGTGGTCGCCAACCTGCTCGTGGTGCCGCTCGCCGCGGTGGCCACCACCCTCGGCATGCTCGCGCTGCTGGTCGAGCTGGCCTCGGGCGTCCTCGCCGCGCTGCTCTTCCACACGATCTGGCTGGCCCTTATCGCGCTGCGCGCGGTCGTCTCCGTCGCGGCCGCGCTGCCCGCCGCCATGGTCCACCTGCCCGCGCCTTCGGCGGCGACGGTGGTCGCCTGGTACGGGGCGCTCCTCCTCGCGCCCGGGATGACCGCGTCCCGTCGCATCCGCGCCGTGGTGGGCGCCCTCGCGGTGCTGGTGGCGGGACTCTCGATCTGGCCGTGGCTCCGGCCGACCGAGACCATGCTCCGCGTGACATTCCTCGACGTCGGCCAGGGCGACGCGGCGCTCATCGAGCTGCCGGAGGGCCCCCGGCTGCTCGTGGATGGCGGCCCCGGCGGCGCCCGCCGCTTCGACGTGGGCGAGCGCGTGCTGGCGCCGTTCCTCTGGAACCGGCCGCTCACCCGGCTCGACGCGGTGGCGCTCACGCACTGGGACACCGATCACTCGGGCGGGCTGGCCGCCGTCCTCACCCGCTTCCACGTGGGCGAGTTCTGGGAGAGCGGCCACCCGCCGGGAGGCGCGCCGGAGACGGCGGCCGCGCTGGTCCGGTCGCGCGCGCCCCGTCGCGTGCTGGCGGCCGGCCAGCGGCTCTGGCTCGGCCGCGCGCTGATCACCGTGCTCGGGCCCGGGCCGGGACCATCGCAGGCGCCCAACGATCAGTCCCTGGTGCTGCGGCTCGACTGGCGGGGCGTCTCGCTGCTGCTCGTGGGCGACCTGGGCGCCCGGGGTGAGGCACTGCTCCTCGAGCGCGCGGGCCCCGTGCGTGCGCTCGCGCTGAAGGTCGCGCATCACGGCAGCCGCTTCTCGTCGACCGCGCCGTTCCTCGAGCGGGCCCGCCCGCGGCTGGCCGTGATCTCGGTGGGCACGCGCAATCCGTTTCGCCATCCGAGCGCGGAGGCGCTCGCCCGGCTCGAGGCCGCCGGCGCGCGCATCTACCGCACCGATCGCGACGGCGCGGTCATCCTGGAGACCGACGGGCGCGTCCTCCGCGTGACCGCGTGGGCCCGCGGCGTCACCGAGACCTGGGAGCTGGATCCCGAACAGACCCCCGAAAAGACATCCGAAAACAGCACGGCCCCCGGGTGACCGGGGGCCGTGGTGGGACGCGCAGGGAAGCGGGAGGAGGCCTAGGTCTCGAAGGCGCGCTCGTAGTGGGCGCGCAGCCGCTCCAGCTCTTCGGGATCGAGACGCATGCCGAGGGAGAGCCCCATCTCGCCCAGGATGGTCTTGATCTCGTTCAACGACTTCTTGCCGAAGTTCTTGGTCTTCAGCAGCTCCGACTCGGTCTTCTGCACGAGATCCGCGATGGTGCGGATATTGGCGGTCTTGAGGCAGTTGGACGCGCGCACCGACAGCTCGAGCTCGTCCACGTTGCGGAAGAGGTGCTCGTTGACCTCGCTCTTGGGCGCCGGCTCGCCCGCCACCGTCTCGGTCCCCTCGGGTTGCACCAGCGGCGCGGACGGGAAGTCGACCAGCAGCGCGAACTGGTCGTCGAGGATGCGCGAGGCGTCGGCCACCGCCATCTCCGGCGTCACCGTCCCGTTGGTCCACACCTCCATGATCAGCCGCTCCTGCGCGCCCTTGGGCTCCACGTGGAAGTTCACGCGCTTGACCGGCGCGAAGTCCGCGTCCATCAGCATCGCGTTGATGGGCAGGGCCTCCGGCTCGCGCTTCTCCGCCGCCTGGTAGCCTCGCCCGCGCTCCACGCAGACCTCCATCTCGAGGCTGCCATCCTTGTCGAGCGTGGCCAGCGCCACGTCCGGCGTCAGGATCTCCACGTCCGGATCGGGCTCGAAGTCCCGCGCGGTCACCGTCCGCACCCCCTGGACCTTCAGCCGGAGCAGCTTGGGGCGGTTGACGTGCAGCGTGAATACGACCTGGCGCAGGTTCAGGATGATGTCGAGGGTGTCCTCGCGCATCCCGACCAGGTGCGAGAACTCGTGCAGCACCCCCTCGATCTTGACCCACGTCGGCGCGGCCCCCGTGATGGAGGACAGCAGCACCCGGCGGTAGGCATTGCCCGCCGTCAGGGCGAAGCCCGGCTCGAAGGGCTCGATCGCGATCTTCCCGTAGGCACGCTCCCGGGCGAGCCATTCGTGACGGACTGGAAGCATCAACTCCTGCATGGGGTTCCCTCCTCAGAGTTCAGGGGCGGGTCGCCCCAGGCCGGTCATTATACCAGGAAGCCCCGGGGCCGCCAGCCTTCCCCACCCCCCGGTTTGACTGAGAATCTCAGTCCGGCCAGAATGAAGGCTCACCATGATGGAACGCCCCCGATCGCTTCCGAGATGGGGGGTTGGCCCCGGGCGCCCCGGGCCGACCTGGCGGGCCGCCGTGAGCTTCGTGGTGGTCGTGGCCCTCCTGTCCCTGCTCCTGGAAGGCTGGTGGATCCTGAGTGTCCCCGCACCCCTCCGCAACTCCGCCCGGGTCGTGGAGCTCCCCGCCCACAAGGGCGTCATCGAAGTGGCCGAGATCCTGGACGAGGCGGGGGTGATCCGGAGCCGGGTCGGCTTCGTCCTCCTGGCCTTGGCCCGCGGCAGCTTCCGCAGCCTCAAGGCCGGCGAGTACCAGATCCCCGCGGGCTCGAACACGGTGCGAGTGCTCGAGCAGATCGCGGGCGGCCAGGTGCTCCAGCACATGGTGGTCTTCCCGGAGGGCAGCACGCTGGCCGAGCTGGCCCGGCTGCTCCAGGTCGAGCGCCTGGTCGCCGCCGAAGACATCCTCCGGGTCGGCAAGGACGCCGTCTTCCTGAAGAACCTCGACATCCAGGCCGACTCGGTGGAGGGCTACCTCTTTCCGGACACCTACCAGTTCGTGAAGGGCATGACCCCCGAGGAGATCCTGGCCCGCATGGTGGCGCGGATGCGCGAGAAGATCTCGCCCGAGCTGCTCGCGGAGGCGCGGGCGCGCGACGTGAACCTGCACCAGGTGCTGACGCTCGCCTCCATCATCGAGAAGGAGGCGGTGGAGACGAGCGAGATGCCGATCATCTCCGCGGTGTTCTGGAACCGGATCCGGCGCGACATGCCGCTGCAGGCGGATCCGACGGTGCAATACGCGGTGGGCAAGGACCGCAAGCGGCTCACCCGCGAGGATCTCCAGGTGGATTCGCCCTACAACACGTATCGCCGCCAGGGCCTGCCGCCCGGCCCCATCGCGAGTCCGGGCCGCGCCGCCATCGCGGCGGCGGTGAGGCCCGCGCGCGTGAACTACCTCTACTTCGTCGCGCTGGACGACCGGTTCCACACGTTCTCCACCAACCTCGCTGATCACAACGCGGCGGTCGCGCGCTACCGCCTCGCGCGCGCTCGCTAGTCTCCGCCCGCGTGGCCATCCGCCGGGTGGGCGGGGGCGGGGGACGCCCTCCTGGAGCACGCTGAGTCGCATCCCGTTTCGTCGCCTCTGTCGAGCCACGAGACAGGGCGCGTGCGGCTCCGGTAGCGCGCAGAAGACACGGCTCCAGGAGGGCGCCCCCCGCCCCCACCCACCCTCTCGCTTCCCCCAAAGGGCAGGCCTGCGTCCCCGCGGGCGGGGCGCGCGGTTGTCAGCGTGGGGGGTGGGTGCTATAACGGGCGAGTTATGGCGTCGGGCGAAGACTCCTCCACCCTCTCCGTGCTGCGGCCGGCCGCGCCCGCGGCGCCTCTCCGCGTGCCCGCGGAGGCGTTCCCGCCGGTCTACCGCGCGTGCCGGGGTGTGGCGGGGCTGCTCCTGCGGCTATTCGATCTGCGCGTCGAGGGAGTGGAGCGGCTGCCCGTGGCCGGCCCCTTCATCCTGGCTGCCAACCATCACAACTATCTGGACGGCGTGGTGCTGGGCGTCGCGGTGCCACGGCCCATCGCGTTCCTCGTCATGCCGCGCGTGTTCCGGGCCACCCCGCTCCACCCGCCCTTCCACCGGCGCATCGGCTCGATCCCGGTCGCGCTCGAGCGGCCGGATCCCGGCGCCATCAAGCGCGTGCTCCAGGTGCTCCACGACGGCCGCGTGGTCGGCATCTTTCCGGAGGGCCCGTTCAGCCAGGAAGGCCGGCTCGTGCGCGGCCGGTGCGGGGCGGCGATGGTCGCGCTCCGCGCGGGCGTGCCGGTGGTGCCCGCCGCCATCGAAGGCACCTACGAGGCCCTCCGCGGGCGGCGCTTCTATCTGCCGCGGCGCCGGCCGCTCGCGGTCCGGTTCGGGGAGCCGATCCATTTCGGCCGGGCGCGCCGCGGGCCCATCGCGCGGACGGAGCGGGAGGAGATCACCCGTCGCATCATGTCGGAGATCGCCGCGCTCCTGCCCGTGCCCCCCGCTCCCGCCGCGGCCGCCGACCGCGCGGGCGCCTCGTGACCGCCGCGGGCACGCCCCCCGGCAAGGCCTGGTCCGGGCGGTTCGCCGAAGGGGCCGATCCGACCGCCGAAGCCTTCACCGCGTCCCTGTCCTTCGACCGGCGGCTCTGGCCCTACGATCTGGCCGGCAGCGCGGCGTGGGCGCGGGCCCTGGCCCGGGCCAAGCTGATCACGGAGGCGGAGCTGGAGAGCCTGTCGGCGGGCCTCGACGCCGTCCGCCGCGAGCTCGAGGGCGGCACCTTCCCGTTCCGGCGCGAGCTCGAGGACATCCACATGAACGTGGAGCGGCGGCTCGTCGAGCTGGCGGGTCCGGTGGGGGGCAAGCTCCACACCGGCCGCTCCCGCAACGACCAGATCGCGCTGGATGAACGTCTCTATCTCAGAGAGATCCTCGACCACGTGGACGCGGGACTGGTGGAGGTGGAGCGCGCGCTCGTCGCCCAGGCCGAGAAGCACGGCGAGGCGCCGATGCCCGGCTACACACATCTGCAGCGCGCCCAGCCGGTCCTGCTGGCCCACCACCTGCTCGCCTACGTCTTCATGCTCGAGCGCGACCGCGCGCGCTTCCGCGACGGGCGCGCGCGCGTCAACGTGATGCCGCTGGGGGCCGCCGCCCTCGCGGGCGCCGCCTTCGCCATCGACCGCGAGGCGCTCGCGCGCGATCTCGGGTTCGCCGCGCCCAGCCCCAACAGCATGGACGCGGTGGCCGATCGCGACTTCGTGGTGGAGTTCCTCGCCCACGCCGCGATCCTCGGCATGCACGGCTCGCGGCTCGCCGCGGATCTCACCCTGTGGGCGACCGCCGAGTTCGGCTTCGTGGAGTTCTCGGACGCCTTCGCGACCGGGTCGTCCATCATGCCGCAGAAGAAGAACCCCGACGTGGCCGAGCTGATCCGGGGCAAGACCGGCCGGCTCTACGGCAACCTCACCGCCGCCCTCACCGTCATGAAGGGGCTCCCCCTCACCTACAACTCGGACATGCAGGAGGACAAGGAGCCGCTCTTCGACACGGTGGACACGCTCGAGGCGATCTTCCGCGTGCTGCCCCCGATGCTCGGCTCCCTGACCTTCCGGACCGACCGCATGCGGGACGCCGCGGGCGCGCACTACTCCACCGCCACCGATCTCGCGGACTATCTCGTCCGCCAGGGCCTGCCCTTCCGCGAGGCCCACGAGGTCGTGGGCCGGGCGGTGCGCCACGCCATCGCGCGCGGCCGGGAGCTGGGCGACCTGCCGCTCGAGGAGCTGCGCCAGTTCTCCCCCCTGATCGGGCGCGACGTCTTTCAAGCGCTCACGGTGGAGGCCTCGCTGCGCGCCCGCGCGGTGATCGGCGGCACCGCGCCGGACGCGGTCCGCCGGCAGCTCGCGCAGGCGAAGGCGCTGCTCGCGGGCGGGCCGGGCGCGTGAGGGCGGGTGCGCGGGGCGCGCTGCTGCTGCTCCTGGCCGCGAGCGCCCTGGTCGCCTGCGGCAAGAAGGGGCCGCCGGTGGCGCCCGAGCAGCGGGTGCCCGCGGGCCCCACCGGCCTGCGCGGCGCGGTGGACGAGCAGAGCATCGTGGTCGGCTGGACCGGTCCCGGGACCCGCGTGGACGGCTCGCGCCTGCGCGCGATCGCGCTCTACAAGCTCTACCGGCGGGAGGAGGCCGACGGCGGGGCGCCCAAGTCGGCGATGCTCTCCTCGGGGCGCGTGGTGGGCTACGACGAGATCGCGGTGATCCGGCCGGACAGCCCCGCGCCCGCGTCCGTGCAGGGCTCCTCGGTCACGTGGGTGGACCGGCGCGCGCTCTCGGTCGGCCGCCGCTACGTCTACGTGGTCACCGCCGAGGATACGCTCGGACGGAGCAGCGGGCCTTCGGAGCGCCTCGTGGTCCCGTACCTGGCCGCCCCGAAGGCGCCGCGTGCGCTCAGGGCCTCCCCGGGCGACCGGCGCATCAGCCTGACCTGGCAGCCGCCCGCCGAGATGATGGACGGCTCTCCCGCCCCCGGCGACCTCCGCTACCTGGTGCTGCGGGGCGCGGGAGCGGAGGGCGCGCTCGCCCCGATCACGCCCCAGCCGCTGGCCGGCACCTCGTTCACCGACACCGGCGTCGAGAACGACACCGACTACCGCTACGCGGTCCGCGCGGTGCGCGTGGATCCGGCGGTCAGCGCGAGCGGCGAGACCTCGGCGGCGGTGGTCGCCGCGGCCGCCGGCACCACGCCGCCCGCCGCGCCCGCCGGCCTGGTCGCGGTGCCGTCGGCGGGCGCGGTGCGGCTGGCCTGGAACCCGAGCGCCTCGCCGGACGTGGCGATCTACGCGGTGTACCGGGCGGGCGAGACCGGCGACTTCATCCGAATCGCGACCACGCTGGCGGGCGCCACCGTCTATCTGGACCGCGACGTGCGGGCGGGCGCGACCTATCGCTACGCGGTCACCGCGCTGGACAAGGCGCGCCGCCCCAACGAGAGCCCCCGCTCCAACATGGTCTCGGTCCGGGTCCCTTAGGCACCTAGCCCGCGCTATTAACGAATGCGTGTCCCGCATCCAGCCCGCCCCCTCACCCTGACCCTCTCCCCCTCCGGGGGCGAGGGGATCGAAACGGCCCCCTCTCCCTCGGCGAGGGAGAGGGTCGGGGTGAGGGTAGCGCCAGAGCCCCTTCACACCGCTGCTTCGCAGGGCGCTAGATTTCGTTCTGCCAGACCTGCTCCGGCGCCTGGCGCCGGCGTAGCAGGGTGAGCGAGCCGTCGCGGCCGAGCATGACCTCGGGCGCCTGGGGGTAGGAGTTGTAATTGATCGTGGCCATCCCCGCGCAGTAGGCGCCCGCGCCGCCGACCACCACCAGATCCCCGATCCGCGGGCTCGGCACCCAGCGGGGCGCCAGCGCCTCGGGATCGCCGGGGGCCGGAGTCAGGATGTCCCCCGACTCGCAGCACGGCCCCACGAAGACCACCGCCTTCTGCTCGCGCTCGGTGGCCAGCACGTCGATCGGGTGCTGGGCGCCGTACAGCGACGGGCGCGTGATCTCGGGCATGCCCGCGTCGAGCTTGGCGAAGCAGTAGCCCTCGGCGCCGGTGTCCACCACGTCCACGCACGAGGCCACGATCACGCCCGCGTTGGCGACGAGGAAGGTGCCGGGCTCGATCTCGAGGTGCAGGCCGCGGCCAGACCGGTCGTGGAAGCCCTCGATCTCGCGGCGCACGTGCGCGCCCACGTCGGCCATGTCCACCGACGGCTCCTCGGGCATGCGGCCGACCTTGAAGCCGCCCCCCAGGTTGATGCTCGCCACCTCGGGGAGCTGGGCGGCGAGGTCGAGGGTCATCCGCGCGCAACGCTTCCACACCTCCGGATCCGTGCCGGAGCCGACGTGCGAGTGCAGCCGGCGGATGCGCAGGTCGTAGCGCATGGTGAGGGACAGGATCTCGGCCATCGCCTCGTGCCAGATCCCGAAGCTCGAGGCGGGCCCGCCGGTATTGGTGCGCTTGGTGGAGCCGGTGCCGAGCCCCGGGTTCACCCGCACCGACAGCTCGCGGCCGGGGGCGAGCCGCCCGAACTCCTCGAGCTGGTGCAGCGAGCAGGCGTTGAAGAGCACCCCGCGCCCGAGGTGCCGCTCGAGCGCGCGCGACGGCATCTGCGAGGTGAGCTGGATGCGCTCGGGCGCGAAGCCCGACCGCAACGCCCGCTCCACCTCGAAGTCGCTCGAGGCGTCCACGTGCAGGCCCAGCTCGCGGAACAGCGCGAGGATGCCGCGGCTCGGGTTGGCCTTCATCGCGTAGCGCACGGTGAGACCGAACGGAGCCGGAAAGGCGAGGGCCTCCCGCGCCGCCGTCTCGAGCGCGGCGTGATCGTAGACGTAGCAGGGCGTGCCGAAGCGGCGACGCACCTCGGCGGCGACGTCGGCGGTGACGTGAGCGGACCGGCGGTGGGCGCGGGGGCTTTCCATCCGCTGGAGTCTACCGCATCCCGGCTGCCGCTTGAAGTGCTTCCGCCTCTGGTGTTAGAGTCGAGGCACTCTTCGTCCCACATCGCAGTGAGCAACGGAGGGCATCAACCATGCGCGCGACATTCCAAGGCTCGATCGTCGCCCTCGTGACCCCGTTCCGCGGCGGCAAGGTGGATGAGGCCAAGCTCCGCGAGCTGGTCGAGTGGCACGTCGCCAGCGGCACGGACGGCATCGTGCCCTGCGGCACCACCGGCGAATCGCCCACCCTGAGCCACGACGAGCACCGGCGCGTGGTGGAGCTTGTCATCGAGACCGCCCGCGGGCGGGTGGCGGTCATCGCGGGCACCGGCTCCAACTCGACCTCCGAGGCGATCGACCTCACCCGCCACGCCCGGAAGGCGGGGGCCACCGCCGCGCTGGTGGTGAATCCGTACTACAACAAGCCCACCCAGGAGGGGCTCTACCGGCACTTCCGCGCGGTGGCGGAGGCGGTGGACATCCCCATCCTCGTCTACAACATCGCGGGCCGCACCGCGGTCAACGTGGAGACGGACACCCTGGCCCGCCTCGTGAAGGACTGCCCGAACATCGTGGGCGTCAAGGAGGCCTCCGGCTCGCTGGATCAGATGACCCAGGTGATCCTGGCGTGCGGCCCCGACTTCTCGGTCCTCTCCGGCGACGACAACATCACCCTGCCGCTGATGTCGGTGGGCGGCCGCGGGGTGATCTCGGTCATCGCCAACCTCGTGCCGCGCGAGACCGCCGAGATGACGCACGCCGCGCTGGCGGGCGACTGGAAGCAGGCCCGCGAGCTCCACCTCAAGCTCTTCCCGCTGTCGCGCGCGATGTTCCTCGAGACCAATCCGATCCCGGTCAAGGAAGCGCTGGCCATGATGGGCAAGCTGGCGGAGCCGGAGCTCCGGCTTCCCATGTGCCGGCTGGCCGAGGCGCACCGGCCGCGTCTCCGGGCGGTCCTGGCCTCGCTCGGCCTCGTCAAGGGCTGATCCTCCGCTGGTCATGGCGGATGTCGTCGTCGCCGGCGCCGCCGGCCGGATGGGCAACCGTCTGGTCGCCCTGCTCCAAGAGGATAAGGAGCTGCGCCTGGTGGCCGCCCTCGAAGCCCCCGGCCATCCCGCCCTCGGGCGGGACGCGGGGGAAGTGGCGGGGGTAGGCCGGCTCGCCGTCCCGATCACCGCCGACGCGGAGGCGGTCCTCGGCAAGGATCGCATCCTCATCGAGTTCTCGGTGCCGGAAGCGAGCCTGGCCCACGCGCGGCTGGCCGCCCGGCAGGGCGGGCGCGCGGTCATCGGTACCACCGGCTTCACCGCCGCGCAGCGCGAGGAGCTCGCGGCCGTCGGCCGGAGCATCGCGATCCTCGTCGCCCCCAACATGAGCGTGGGCGTCAACGTGGCGTTCCGCATCCTCGCCGACATGGCGCGGATGCTGGGCGACGACTACGACGTGGAGATCGTCGAGACCCACCACCGCTTCAAGAAGGACGCCCCCAGCGGCACCGCGCTGCGCATGGCCGAGGTGGTGGCCGAGGCGCTCGGTCGCGATCTCGCGAAGACCGCGGTCTACGACCGGCACGACAAGCTGGCGGAGCGCTCCCGCAAAGAAATCGGCATGGCGGCCCTGCGCTCGGGCGACGTGGTGGGCGAGCACACCGTCTCCTTCGGCGCGCTGGGCGAGCGGCTCGAGCTGACCCATCGCGCGCAGAGCCGGGACAACTTCGCGCGGGGTGCCCTGCGCGCGGCCCGCTTCATCGCGGCGGCCAAGCCGGGTCTCTACTCGATGCAGGACGTGCTGGGGCTCACATGAGGATCGTGCGCTTCCGGGCCGGCGGCAAGACCCGCTACGGCGTGCTCGAGGGCCAGCACATCGTGGAGTACGCGGGGACGCCCTACGGCAGCTTCAAGAAGGGGCGGAAGAAGTACCTGCTGAGCCAGGCGGTGCTGCTGGCCCCGGTGGTGCCCACGAAGATCGTGGGCGTGGGCCTCAACTACCGCGAGCACGCCGAGGAGATGAACGTGCAGGTGCCCGCGGAGCCCCACCTCTTCTTCAAGCCGCTCTCGGCCCTGTGCGGGCCCGACGATCCGATCGTCTTCCCGCCCCAGTCCCGCCGGTTGGACTACGAGGGCGAGCTCGCCATCGTCATGAAGAAGCGCTGCCACCACGTGGCCGCGGAGCGGGCCCGCGAGTACGTGCTCGGCTACACCTGCCTCAACGACGTCACCGCCCGCGACCTCCACGTGCGCGACGGCCAGCCGACCCGCGCCAAGGCCTTCGACAGCTTCTGCCCGGTGGGGCCCTGCATCGTCACCGACATCGATCCCAACGGGGTCGACCTCGAGACCTGGATCAACGGCGAGCGGCGGCAGGCCTCCAATACCAAGTACCTGATCTGCCCGGTCGAGGACCTGGTGGCGCGCATCTCCGCGATCATGACCCTCTTGCCCGGCGACGTCATCGCCACCGGCACCCCCGGCGGCATCGGGCCGCTCCAGCCCGGCGACAAGGTCGAGGTGCGCATCGAGAGCATCGGTGGCCTGAAGAACCCCGTCATCCGAATCCAGGAGAACCACGAGTGAGCCCGACGACGCCGCCCACCCCCTCCCCTCGCCCCTCCCCCGTCCCGCTGGCCGCCCGCCTGGCCAAGCTGCCCCCGTACCTCTTCGCGGAGATCGACAAGAACAAGCGCGCGGCCCGCGCCCGGGGCGTCGATCTCATCGACATGGGCATCGGCGATCCGGACCTGCCGACGCCGCCCCACATCATCGAGGCGCTCAAGCGCGCCGCCGAGACCCCGGCGAATCACCGGTATCCCGACTACGAGGGCCTCCTGAGCTTCCGCGCCGCGGTGGCCGACTGGTACCGCGGGCGCTTCGGCGTCACCCTCGATCCGCAGACCGAGGTGCTCACCCTCATCGGGTCGAAGGAGGGCACCGCCCACATGCCGCTCGCCTTCGTGAACCCGGGCGACGTGGTGCTGGTGCCGGACCCGGGCTACCCGGTCTACGCGGCCGGCACCTGGTTCGCGGAGGGCGACGTGCACTTCATGCCGCTCCGCCGCGCCAACGGCTTCCTGCCGGATCTCGACGCGATCCCCGCGGAGGTGGCGAAGCGCGCCAAGCTCATGTACCTGAACTACCCGAACAACCCCACCGCGGCGGTGGCGACACCACAGTTCTTTTCAAAAGTTGTCGATTTCGCGCGGCGCCACCAGATCATCGTGTGCCACGACGCGATGTACTCGGAGCTGCGCTTCGACGGCTACCGCCCGCCCTCCTTCCTGGAGGCGCCGGGGGCGCTGGACGTCGGCGTCGAATTCCATTCCCTCTCCAAGACCTATTCCATGACCGGCTGGCGGCTCGGGTTCTGCTCCGGCAACGCGGGGGCGATCGCCGGCCTCGGCAAGATCAAGACCAACGTGGACTCGGGCGTCTTCCAGGCCGTGCAGGAGGCGGGCATCGCCGCGCTCACCGGACCTCAAGACCTCTCGGAGCAGTACTGCCGCACCTACCAGGAGCGGCGCGACGTGGTGGTGGCGGGGCTCAAGCGGCTCGGCTGGGAGGTGGACGTGCCCAAGGCCGCCTTCTTCGTCTGGGCTCCGGTCCCGGGCGGACTCGACTCGCGCACCTTCGCGGCGCGCATGCTCAACGAGGTCGGCTGCGTGATTACCCCCGGCGTCGGCTTCGGCCCCTCCGGGGAGGGCTTCTACCGGATCGCCCTGACCATCGACGCCAAGCGCCTGCAGGAAGCGATGGACCGCCTCCGGGGGCTCAAGCTCTGAGCTCTGATAAAATCTTCCTGGAGGACGTCCGCTTCTACGGGCACCACGGCGTCACGAAGGCGCAGCAGACGGTCGGCGCGTGGTTCGCGGTCGATGCCGAGCTCATGCTCGACCTCGCCGCGGCGGCGGCTTCGGACGACCTGCGGGCCACGGTGGACTATGGGCTGATCGCGGCCCGCATCGTGGAGGTGTCCACCAAGGAGCGGGTCAACCTCCTGGAGCGGCTGGCGGGGCGGCTGGCCCAGATGCTGCTGGGGGAGTTTCCCTGCGAGGAAGTTCGGGTGCGGGTGCGCAAGCTCACGCCCCCGATGGAAGGCCTGCAGGGCATCCCCGGCGTCGAGCTCACGCGACGGAGACGATAGCAACAACATGGCGCGGGTGTTCCTCTCGGTGGGGTCGAACCTGGGCGACCGCCTGGATTGCCTGCGCCGCGCCGTGGAGCAGCTCCGCGCCATGCAGGATTTGCGATTCCTGGACGCCTCCCCGCTCTACCGGACCGAACCCTGGGAGCGGCAGCCCGGCCGGCCCGACGACGACGCCGGCTGGTTCTTCAACTGCGCGGTCGTGATCGAGACCGATCTGCCGCCCGCCGCACTGCTCGCGCGGCTGCAGGCGGTCGAGGAGGCCCTGGGCCGCGAGCGGCGCGGGGGCACACCGGAGGCCCAGCGCTACGAGCCCCGGCCGCTCGACATCGACATCCTGCTCTACGACGATCGCGTGATCAGCGGCCCCGAGCACCTGCACATCCCGCACCTGCTCATGCACGAGCGCCGGTTCGTGCTGCGTCCCCTGGCCGACCTCGCCCCCGACCTCGAGCACCCGGTGCTCTACCAGACCATCCGGGAGCTGCTGGACGTGCTGGAGGACGAGCACGAGGTGCGGGAGTCGGACCTGCCGCGCCGGTGGTTCGACGACTAGCGTGATCCCGCCCCCGACCCTCCCCCCTCCCGCGTCCCGTGGCTGACGACGAGTTCCGGAACCAGGCCCTCCAGCACCTGGACGCCCTCCATAACCTGGCCGTCTACCTGACCCGGAACGGCTCCGAGGCGGAGGACCTGGTCCAGGAGACCTATGTGCGGGCCATGCGGTTTTCCCACCGATTCCAGCCGGGAACCCATCTGCGGGCCTGGTTGTTCCAAATATTGAGAAACACGTTCCTGACGTTCTACCGGCTCCGGGAGCGGGAAGCCGCCCTCTCGGAGGACGGGGTCCCGGAAGGCGAGTCGCCGATGTTCCACGACGCCCCCGGGCGGGATAGTGAGAGCGCCGGGGCCCACATGGACCTGGATCGGGCCCTGAGGAAGCTGCCCGAGGAGTTCAAGACGCCGCTCCTGCTGGCCGAGGTCGAGGGGCTGGCATTGGAGGATGTGGCGCGCATCATGGACTGCCCCGTGGGCACCGTGAAGTCCCGGATCTTCCGCGCCAAGGAGCGACTCCGCGGCTACTTGAAGGATTACAAGCCACAAGACAGAGAGCCATGAGCGACGAGGTGAACGGCGGACAGGAGGACGACGGCGGGATGGGCCGGCTGCTGCGCGAGCGGCTGCCGCGTCATCCCGCGCCGCCCGTCCTGCGCGCCGCGGTGGTCGAGGCGCTGATGCCCGGCCGCCCGCGGCAGCCCTGGTGGGTGCCATGGCTGCCGCCCGCGTTCTCGGCGGTGGCCACCGCGCTGATCATGCTGCTCTACCTCGCGCCCTCGCTGCCCTCGGCGCCCGGCGCCGATCCGGTGCAGCTCGTGACCCGCGCGGTGCTGGCCGAGCACGCGCGCAACGTCTTCTGGGGCGAGACGCGCTCCGACGTGGTCCCCGCCGCCCTGCCCCGGGCGATGGAGGAGAGCGGCGTCGCGCTCAGCTGGGTCTTCACGGGCGACGAGGACATCCAGCTCATCAACGCCAAGCCCACGTACCTCGAAGGCCGACGCGGCATCGAGCTGGCCTACCAGGACACGGCCGGCCACACCGTGACCTACATCATCGTGCCGGGCGGCAGCGTGACCCTGCCCGAGCGCGGGCGGGTGCAGATCGAGCGCTGGCGGCCGGTGGTGAAGAAGGAGAACGGCTTCAGCCTGATCCTGTGGCGCCAGCAGGGCTTGCTCTGCGTGATGGTGTCCGACCTCGTCTCCGACGACGACCTGACGCGCTTCAAGCAGTACTTCGTGAAGGTGCGGTCCTCGACCGAGCCGTACGCGGTGTACTAGCCCGATCCCCTCTCCCCTTTGGGGAGAGGGTCAGGGTGAGGGGCCCGTTCTTTCGCCGTCACCGCCCAGGGCAGCGCCATCAACGCCCAGGCCACCATGACCACTTCCGAGTCACCGAAATTGTACTCGGAGAAGCCGCCGACGAGAAAGGCCACGATCGCGGCCAGGCTCCCGATCACGAGCGCGCGCTCGGGCCCCGCGTTCTCCGGCAGTCGTCGAAGCACGCTGAGGGCCTTCCAGTAGAACGCGGCCCAGATCCAGACCCATGCGGCGAGGCCGAGCACCCCGCGCTCCACCAGGATCTGCAGCGGGGTGTTGTGCACGTGCCCCGTGCGCTTCTTGACCGCCTCCGGCAGCGCGTAGCTTGCGTATTCGCGCTTGACGCCCCCAGGGCCCACCCCGAGGACCGGGTGCTGGCGCCACATCGTCAGCCCGCTGCGCCACATGTAGACCCGCTCCTTCACCGTGGGATCGTCGGGATCGCCCATGGTCAGGAACCGCTGGCGCAGGTGCTGGGGACCGGCCAAGGTGGTGAGCCCAAGCACGATGAGACCGCCAAGCAGGAGCCACCGCCCTTTGCGGGTCGCGGGAATCAGCGCCAGCACGCCCACGACGAATCCCATCCAGGCGCCCCGCGTGTAGGTCGCCAGCAGGCCGACGAGTGAGACCAGCCAGGGCAGTGTCGGCCAGCGGGGGAGCCGAGCGCCCGGCAGGAGCCGAGGCAAATTGGCGAGCAGAACCAGGCTCAGCACTCCCGCCAGAGTCATGTAGATGCTGAAGAAGCCGCGGGCTCGGTTGCAGCGGTGGTAGAGCCAGGCCGGGGAGCCGTAGTCGGCGGCCGGCCCGGGGCAGACAACCGTCTGCAGCACCCCGACGGCCGCGGCGACCGTCGCCACCACCAGCAGCGCCGAGAGAAACCGGTGGCCGTCTTGGGGCCCGGATAACACGTCGACGGTCACGTAGAGGGCGGCGACGAGCAGGAGGCCCTTGCAGGCGCCCAAGGCGGTGACCGGGTGCCCGGAGGCGAGCGCCGAGACGAGACTCACCGCGCTGAAGGCCACCACGGGCTGCCAGAGCGGCCAGCGCGCCGCCGCGCGCGCCTCGGGATCGCGCAGGCGCCAGAGCCACAGGAGCGTCAGCAGGGTCAGCGCCGTCTCCGACAACGTGATGGACAGGCCGAGGCCGAGGACGAACGCCCCGAAGACGGCGCGGCGGAGCGCGGTCACGTCAATAGGCGTTGCGGTCGAAGAGCACGCGGAACACGGTCAGCACGATGATCTTGAGATCGAGCCAGAGCGACCAGCGCTCGATGTACTCGAGGTCATACTGGATGCGCTTCTCCAGCGAGGTGTTCCCCCGCAGCCCGTGCACCTGCGCCCACCCCGTGATGCCGGACTTGACCTTGTGGCGGAGCATGTAGCCCGGGACGGTCTGCCGAAAGCGCTCCACGAAGACGGGCCGCTCCGGTCGGGGTCCGACCACGCTCATCTGCCCGCGCAGCACGTTCACGAACTGCGGCAGCTCGTCCAGGCTGAAGCGCCGCAGGAAACCGCCGATGGGGGTGCGGCGGGCGTCGCCCGCCGAGGCCCAGATCGGCCCCGTGCTCGCCTCGGCGTTCGCCCCCATGGTCCTGAACTTGAGCATCCCGAACCGCTGGCCGTCCAGGCCCATCCTATCCTGGGGATAGAGGATCGGGCCGGGCGAGGTCAGCTTGACACCGAGCGCGATGCCGAGCATCACGGGCGAGAGCAGTACCAGCACCACCGTCGCGAAGGCCATGTCGAACGAGCGCTTCGCGATCCGGTTCCAGCCGTGCAGCGGCGAGTCCCGCAGGTGGATGAAGGGAATGCCCTCGAAGTCCTCGACCCCGCCGCGAAGCGACGTGAACC